>Ga0209802_1003740_pt1 | contig 10115 bp, 10 predicted proteins | sample GraSoiAngelo_129_FD_185886 | JGI IMG/M metagenome (GOLD analysis project Ga0209802, IMG submission 185886) | Grasslands soil microbial communities from the Angelo Coastal Reserve, California, USA - 14_0927_12_40cm (SPAdes) (version 2) | ecosystem: Environmental > Terrestrial > Soil > Grasslands ... | reverse complement strand
CCAGAACGCAACACCGGAGGCGATCTCATGATCGAGCTCGCTTGACGACATATACGGCTCGTGCCAGCGATCGGCGGGGATGACGCCGCGGTACGCAGTCGCGGCGCTGTTGATGATTGCGAGGATGGCTCCGCGCTCGTCGCCGCGACAAGGCCGAATCCTGCTCATGAGTACCTCGGAATCCTACGAGCACGATGAGCCGCAACGAAGTCACTTGACTCGAACAGCAATGAGGGTCACAGTGATAAATGCGCACGGCGCAGGAGTACCCCACGGAAAACAAGAGGTCGACCGCAAGGCGGACCGGGAGCGATCGGCGCGGCAATGAGCGCCGAGCGCGACTCCCGGGGGGTCCTCTGAACCTTGGGCGGGCACTGGCCGTCGCACGGGAGCGCAGAACAGCACTCCGCCGGATCGAGTTACGGCGCGGCCCACTGGATCGTCGGGCGCCATATCCGCGCTTTCTGGACGACTCGCTCCAGACAATCGCGGTCAGCTGATCCAACCAGGGTCCGTTAGCCAAGCGGACCGCCAACCTCTTGTCATCCTCGGTTCGGGGATGTCGGGGGGCGTCGCGGCCAAGACTTTGCGCGAGGGAGGTTATGACGGCCGCCTGGTTCTGATCGGGCACGAGCCCACCCCGCCGTTTGGCCGTCCACCGCTCTCGAAGACGTATCTACGCGGTGAGGAGTCGCTGTCGGGCTGGCTTGTCAACCCAGACAAGTGGTACGAGTCCAACCGCGTCGAGCTGATCGCCGCCACGGCCATGGGCGTCAACGTTCCCATGCGTCAGGTCGAGCTGGATGCTGGAAGGTCCATCGCATTCGGCAAGCTGTTGATCACCACCGGCGGCGAGAACAGGCAACTGGATCTCGCTGGCGCAAAGCTCCCTGGCGTCTTCCAGCTCAGGACGGTGGCCGACAGCGATGCGATCAAAGAAGCCGCCCACCGCGGCGCTCGAGCCCTGGTGGTTGGCATGGGATTCATCGGTTGCGAGGTCACGGCCTCGTTGACGCAGATGGGTGTAAAGGTGACCAGCGTTTTGCCTGGCGCGGCTCCGCTCGAATCTGTCCTCGGCCCTGAGATGGGAGCGCTCATGGCGGGCATCCATCGCGACGCCGGCGTGGAGCTTGTCGCCGGCGATGAAGTCGTTCGCTTCGAAGGCGCGAATCGGGTCGAACGCGCGATCACAAGGAATGGGCGCAAGCTCACGTGCGATCTCGCCGTCGTCGCAGTTGGCATCCGACCGACCGTGGACATTCTCAAGGACTCAGGAGTGGCGGTTGACAACGGCATTCTGGTCGACGCCATGTGCCGGACCAACGTCCCGGGGATATTCGCGGCCGGCGATGTGGCCAACCATCTGCATCCGCTGTTCGGCCGCATCCGCGTGGAGCATTACAACAACGCGGAGAAGCAGGGGGCGGCCGCAGCCAGGTCCATGCTGGGTTCAGACTCTGCGTACGGATATGTCCATACGTTCTGGTCGGACCAGTACCGACATAAGCTCGAGTACGTCGGCCACGTTCGCAAATGGGACCGCTTCGTAGTCCGGGGTTCGCTGAGAGATCGGAAGATCGTCGGTTTTTACCTGACGGACGGCGTGTTACGGGCGGCGGTCGGCCTCGACCGGGGCGGTGATCCTGAGCTGGATGAACATGGTGAGCTGGCCGCGGCGGGCCGCTTGATCGCGAGGGAGGCTCGACCGGACCCGCGGGCGCTTGCCGACGAAGCCATCGACCTGGAACATTTGCAAATTCACTAGCGCTAGCGTCGCGACGCTCAGCCGCCGCAGACCGGGCCGTTGGTGAACCACGGAATACAGAGTTGGGGGACGAGCGCCGCCCACAGTGTTAGCAGCCCGATGATTCCGAGTCCGGCCATCCATATGGTGCCTGTGATGACGTTTCGCTTGGGGACGGGCCAGGAGCTCCAGCCCAGCCGGCGCGCCAACCTGGGACCCAACCGCGCGTCGATCAACGGCCAGAAGATCAGCCCGGCCACCACGCCCGCCGGGACCAAGATCGATGTGACGAGGGCAGGCCCTAGCTTCACGAACTGAAACAGAGAAAGGAAGTACCACTCGGGCCTTGGGATGGCGACCACTCGTGGATCGGCGGCCTGTCCAAGCTGAAGCGCCGGCTGCCCGAAAACAGCGAGCAAGCCCAGCGTGATGAGCAGGACCATGGCCAGGATGGGATAAGGCCAGATGTGGTCGGGGAAGTAAGGGTGGGTTTCGCGCTCGGGCATGTCCTCCGTCAAGTGGTGACCGATGGAGCCGAACAGAATGCCCATCAGTGCGATCGTCGCCAGTATCGGATAGAGAATGTGCCCGGGCCCGATCGGAAGGCCGCTCGGATTTCTTTTCTGATCCCTCATGCCGGCTCCGATGGACCCTGCCAGCGTGCGAGCCGGTAATGGCCGTAGAGAAGCAAAGTCATCACGGCCGGGAGCAGAAAGACGTGCGCGATGAAAAAGCGCAGCAGCGTCGATGGTCCGACGAGCGGCCCACCCTGGAGCACGTATTTGATGAATCCGCTCACTCCGTCGGGCAGTACGGAGGCTCCCGACGCAATCGAAATCTCACGGCTTCGGGCGAGGTAGGAGTTGGCGTCCCAGGGCAATAAAGATCCCGTGAAGCTGAACAGGATGATGACCAGAAAAATGAGCACTCCGACCATCCAGTTGAGCTCGCGGGGTGCCCGATAACCGCCGTTCCAGAAGACGAAGGTCAGATGCAGGAGCGCCACGACGAGCAGCAGGTTGGCGCCCCAGAAATGAACCCCGCGGATGAGCCAGCCCAGGTAGACGCTGTGCTGGATGAAGTTGACGCTCGCGTAGGCGGGCGCCGGGTTGCCTGCTCCATCTGGGTCGTAATAGATGCCAAGGAGGAATCCCGTGACGAACTCGACGGCGATGAGCATCCCGGCCAGCCCGCCGAGGTAGCGGTAGAACACGGTCGCGTAGTTCGGAACGCGGCGGTACAGCTCGGCGTCTACGGACTCGACGAATGGAAAGCGGTCGTCGAGCCAACCGACGACCGCTGTCTGAAGCCCCAACCAAGGCCCTCCCTTAAGCGCTTCGGCTGATATACCTGCTCAGCTAGTCAGAATCCCGCGCAATTCGCGGCCATTCCATCAAATGATTGATTGCGAGGACAGGGAACGGGTACGACAACGACGACGATCTTGCCTGGTAGCGCTGGAGTGCGAGCATCGCCGAGCCCTCTGTAACGTATCGATCGACAGGTAATGAAGCTTTACGACGAATTGGCTGAATGGTGGCCGATCATGGCGGATCCGGCCGAGTTTCGGGAAGAGGCTTTGTTCTTTGACCGCCTATTGAGAGAGTCGTCCGATCCTCCGCCGCGTACCGTGCTCGATCTTGGGTCCGGCAGCGGAAACAACGCCTTCCATCTCAAAGCACACTTCGCGATGACTCTCGTGGACATCTCTCCTCAGATGCTGGCGGTCAATCGAGCGCTGAATCCCGAGTGCGAACACCTTCAAGGGGACATACGAACTCTACGGTTGGGCAGGAACTTTGATGCGGTCTTTGTTCACGATGCGATCTGCCATATGACCAACGAATCGGATTTGCTGGCGGTCATGGAGACGGCATATGTTCACTGTCGGCCTGGAGGCATCGCTCTGTTCGTGCCAGATGAGCTGCGCGAAACCTTTGTCCCAAGTACAGACCATGGCGGCAACGATAGAGAGGACCGCGCCTTACGTTACGTGCAGTGGACCACAGATCCGGACCCCCGCGACACAGCCATTCAGGTTGACTTCGGAATCCTGCTCCGCGACGAACAAGGAGTCGTGCGGGTCGAGCACGAACGCCAAACCCATGGTCTTTTCCCGCGTGCGGTATGGCTGCGTCTGCTGCGGAAGGCAGGATTCACAGCGTCGGTGGTGAGCGACGAGCGCATCAGAGACCTGTTCTTATGCCGGCGCCGAGAGCACGTACGAACCATTCCACACAAAGGCACAGTTGGATCAAGGGCATGAGTTCATACACTGTTCGGCGGTCGCCGGTCCATGGCCGAGGACTCTTCGCACGAACGCCATACGGGCGGGGAGATCTGGTCGGTGAATATCGAGGCCGCGTGATCGACGTGACGTTGGAGGGCGAAACGTCAAGCGCCTGGAACTCTGATCCCGCCTACACGCTGCTGTTCGCCCTCGACAAAGACCTCACGATTGATGCTGGGGTCAAAGGGAACAGCATTCGGTTCATGAATCACTCCTGCGACCCTAACTGCGAGACATATGTCGAGGTGGACAGGGTATTCGTGCATGCGCGGCGACCCATTCGGCCGGGTGAAGAACTGACCTATGACTACAACCTGCAGCCGGGCGACCCCTCCGACAGCCCCGACGCGTACGCATGCAAATGTGGATCGAAGACGTGTCGCGGAACAATGATCGACGGTGAGCTGCTCCGGAACACGTGAAGCTTGCGGTTAACAGATCGCTGCAGCCCGTTCAACGGGCGGTCTGAATTCGCTGAGTGCCGCTGAGTACCACTGAATGCCGCGGTTCGCCACCGGCGTTGCTGTACGCCGCAGGTCAACGCCCGGCAGAAGCTTGCCGCCGGGGCCAAATGGCCTATTGCCTGGCATCACCAATTGGTGTATATCGACATTCATCCAGTCGGGCGTCCATTGTGGGGGTGGAAGTGCTACGGATGGACGATGCCTCGGGTTGGGATTCGAAGATCTCACTTCCCCACTCACGATGGACTTCCCGGGCACGGTCGAACACGGTCAGATCAGTATCAGATCCTGATGGTCAGGACAAAGGAGACGTGATGAAAAGGGTGCGCAGAGTGAGGAGCATGCAAATGGACCGAAGAGATTTCATCAAGACCGCCGGAGCAGGCGCTCTCGGCGCCGCGTCGTTGTCTTGGCTAGCCGCCGAAAATGTGTTCGCCGCCGACGGCAACCAACACGAATATTTCTTCGTCTCGTTCAGCCAAGTGCCGCATGCAATCGACGGCGTGCTTCACAGGATAGGGATGCAGGGTGCAGGGACATTCGATCCTCACGCCGGCTGGGTCAAAGGTGGTGGTAGCTTCGTGCACTTCAACCAGCTCGCTTCGCCTCCGAAACCTCTGATCGCCACAGGTACGTGGGAGCCAACGGCTTTCGTGTCGTATGACACTCATAACCTGGGCCACTACGGCACCATCCAACCTGGAATTCTGACTATGAAAATCGACTTGCAGCCCATGGGAGGCGCCGTCCATCACGACGTCACATTCGAGCTGGTCTGCAACGTGGGCGCCGTCCCCCTCTTGACCGGCGAAGAAGAGGGGTGGAACATGATGGTTCCCGGCTTCGCAGAATTCCATCCGCTCAATCCCGTACTTGGTATCACGCATCTCAGCATCGGCGGTCTCGCGATCGATCGAGGAGCCTGATCGCGTCAGGTTCCGATCAACTCTGCTAGGAAGCAAACCCGTGCCGAGGGCACTGGCACAGGGCACTTCGGCGGCCCAGAGCGTCAACCATCCGCCGCGGACCGAGCGCTAGCGGACTACGTCGATCCAGACCAGGCCCGGCGGCAGCGTGACGGCCTGGCCGTTGTCCAGCTGGAACACCAGCGGGCCGTGGCTGTCGTTCGACGTCCACGTGCCGGCGTACTGCTGTCCTTTGTAGTACACGTCGATCCGCCCGCTGGTGTCCATGTCGTAGTCGTGCAGGTAATGGTTGTCGATCAGGAGCGTCTGCTCGCGCGTGTGCAGGGTGATCACCATCTCCATGCGCAGCGGTTGGCGGAGGCTCGCGTCCGAGTATGCGTGCCCCTCTTCCTTCTTGGTGTAGGTGCCGGTGTTGGAGTCATACGAATAGGTGGAGTAGTGCTCGTCCACGTTGAACGAGCTCACCGCCGTCCCTCCGCTCAGGTTGGGTCGCGCCTTCGGAATCTTGTAGTCGCCGAGCCCGAAGAGCCCTTCCGCCGCGCGCACCCTGTCGCCGTTGATCATCAGGTTGTCCGGCGCGTAGCGAGCAGAGGTCCGGTACTGGTAGCCGATCGTGTCGAAGAACTGCGGCGTGGGGTCCTGGGCGGCGCGCGACCGAGTCGCCTGCGATTCGCCGGACTGGAAGAGGAGACCTTTGTAGTGGCGTCCAAGCTTCAGCGAGATGAAGCGGGCGGAGCGCATGGGGCCGATCAGGTCCGGCGCGTTCTGAAACATCGCGGTGAGGCGCGTGATCCCGCCCTCGGCCACGTACTCGTAGACGATGTCCGCGGCCTGAAGGCCGTTCTGGTCGACCGCCTCCTGGTCGTTCGGAACCTGGATCAGCGCCGGGTAGGGCAGCGGGACCGTGTGCTCGCGGTCGTGCCAGTAGATGCCGGACTTCAGGGTGAAGGCCGCCGGCACCAGGTGACCGGTCTGGTCACGGCCGCCGGGCGCGATCTGCACGGTCAGCGGTCCCGAGGCCATGCCCGCCAGCGAGAAGGTGGCGCTCTTGTTGTCCGTGGCCCACTTCAGGGCCGCGACCTGGGTCCCGACGCTGACCTTGATCGTGACCGGTTCCATCGCGTCGTTGAACGAGAGCTTCATGGTCGCGCCGGGGTCGACTTCGTTCCCGTCTTTCAACGGGCTGCCGTCGGCGGCGGTGATCGCGATGACGCGCGGAATGATGATCGTGGTGAAGCTCCAGGTGCCGCTGCCCACGCGGTGATGCCCGACGTCATAGATGGGCTTCATGTTCACCGTGTAGGTAGTGAGCTCAGCGAGTGGTTTGCTCGGCGTCCACGAGTACTGCGTCTGGCCTGACACGGACGTGACCGCGCCGTCAGTCGTGGGCGTGATCGAGAAAGCAGCCTTGACTGCGTCGATGCTCACGGATCTCGAGAAGCTGAGGAGGAAGCTCCCGTCCGTCGGCACGTCTTTCTGACCGTTCTTGACGTTGGCCGCAACAGTCGTCGGCAGCGTGTTCTCGTACGCGAGGAACGCGCCGACGCCGACGAGGACGACCAGCAAAACCATGCCAAGGGAGATCCAGCCGCGGCGGCCGAAACGGCGGCGGCGGCGTGGCCTTCTCAAGGAAGGGGCAGCGGGTGGCGCTGGCTCGAGCTCGGGGAGCGACGTGGATATGGACAACGGGCCGCGGGAATTATGCCACTAAGTGCCGCAGCAGCGAGAAGGTGTAGATCCCGGTCGCGTGACCGCTCTCGAACGCGATCTGGAGTGCGTACTGGCCCACGAGGGTCACGTCGCGGATGCGCAGCTCCGCGTCACTGAGCGTCTTCACGCGCGAGAGGCGCCCCGACATGCCCGCCTCACCGCGGCACTCAGCGCACGGGCACGCCCATCGCAGCTGCTCGCCCGAGAGTGTGCTGCGGCTCCCGTCTTCCCAGGTGATCTCCATCACCTGGCGCTCGCGGTCGACGTCGACGTTGGTGGGAAACGGATCGGGGTCTTGCAGGACGTTGGCCTAATGCACGTTGATGACGGGCAGCTGGCGGAACGACTGAATGGATGTACGCGCGGCGACCTGCGAAGCGATCTCGACGAAGGCTTTCGCGCCGGCCGACTCGGGTCGTGAGATGACCACGGGAGTGCCCGAGTCCGCGTCTTCGCGGATCCCCTCCTCGAGAGGGATCGCGCCGAGGAACGGAACCCCGAGCCGCTTGGCCGCGGACTCGGCGCCGCCGTGGCTGAAGATCTCGTGCCGGTGACCGCAGCTCGGGCACACGTACCAGCTCATGTTCTCGATGAGGCCGAGGGGCGTCACGTTCAACTTGCGAAACATCTGCAGCGCCTTGACCGCGATGTCGGTCGCCACGTCCTGCGGTGTGCACACGATTGCGACACCGGTCAGCGGGACCGCCTGCGCCAGCGTGAGCGATGCGTCGCCGGTGCCAGGCGGAAGGTCGATGACGAGGTAGTCGAGCTGGCCCCAATCGACCTGGATCATCATCGCCTCGATCGCCTTGCCGACCATCGGGCCGCGGTAGATGGTGGGCTCGCTGCCCGGGTTGATGTGGCCGAACGACATCACCTTCATGCCGTGCGCATCGATGGGGAGGAGGCGGCCGTTCGACTGCTGCGGCACCACCTTGGACCCCGTCATGACCGGGACGGATGGCCCGTAGATGTCGGCGTCCAGCAGCCCGACCGAAGCCCCGCTCTTGCGCAGCGCGGCCGCCAGGTTGACCGCGACGGTCGACTTGCCGACGCCGCCCTTGCCCGAGGCGACCGCGATCGTCTGCTTGACGCCGGGGAGGACCTCAGAGGGTTTCGGTCGCATGAACGCAGGGCGCACGTTGGCGGTCATGCGGACCTCGACGCCCGTCACCCCGGGGATCTCGCCGACGGCGTCTTCGGCCTGCGACTTGAAGCGGTCTCGCACGGGGCAGGCCGGAGTGGTGAGCTCAAAGGTGAAGCTGACCTTGCCTTGAGGGCTCACGTCCAGCTCCTTGATCATGCCGAGGCTGACCACGTCGCGACCCAGGTCCGGATCCTTGATGCGCCCCAGCGCGTCGAGGACCTGCTGCGAAGAGGGAGCGCTCATCGGCTGCGATCTTACCGAGGCCTGGCAACTGAAGTCGGCGCGCCTGATAAGTTCAATGCGCCATGAAACAGGTGACGGCGGTCAGCCCGGCGTCCGAGCTGATCGCCTACTACGGAGGCCCCGCCTCCGATGTCTACTTCCAGCGAGCCCAGAAGACGCTGGCCGGGGCGCATGTCGACGCGGTGGTGGCGATGGATTTCTTCGCCAGCCGGGCCGGCATCCTGTGTGGAGTCGCTGAGGCGACACGGCTGCTCGGCGGGATTCTCCAGAAAGGCGATGAGGCGTGGGCGATCGCCGAAGGCGAAGCGATGGGCCAGAAAGAGACCGTGCTTCGCGTCCGCGCGCCTTACTCGCGATTCGGCGTCTACGAGACAGCGCTGCTCGGCATGCTCTCGAGCTGCTCAGGCTGGGCGACCGCGGCCCGTGAGATCGTCGACGCCGCGGGCGGCAAGCGCGTGATCAGCTTCGGCGCGCGGCACGTGCACCCGCTGATCGCTCCCACCATGGAGTACTCCGCCGTCGTCGGCGGGTGCGCCGGATGCGCCACACCCCTGGGAGCGCAGCTCGCCGGCCTGCTTGGCCCGTCGGGGACGATGGCGCACGCGATGATCCTCCTGTTCGGAGACACCGTGAAAGCGGCGCTTGCGTTCGACCAGCACATGGGTGACGACGTCCTGCGCATCGTGCTGGTGGATACGTTCAAGGACGAAGCCGAAGAGTCATTGCGCGTCGCCGAGGCGCTCGGCAAACGTCTGCGTGGGGTGCGGCTGGACACTCCGAGCGAGCGCGGGGGAGTCACCGTCGACCTGGTCAAAGAGGTCCGCGCCCGGCTCGACCAGGCGGGATACGGGCATGTCGGGATTTTCATCTCGGGGGGCCTGGACGCGAGCCGGATCCGCGAGTTCGAAGCCGCGAAGAGCCCTATCCATTCTTATGGTGTCGGGATGGCGATCAGCTCCGCGCCGCCGATCGCATTCACCGCCGACATCAAGGAGATCGCGGGCAAGCCGATGACCAAGCGAGGACGGATTCCGGGCGCGGCCCCGAACCCGCGGCTCGCACGTGTCATCTAAGGAGCTCCTCGCTCACCAGGCGGCCTGCCGGGCCTGTCACGTGTGCGTGGAGCAGGGCATCATCCCGGAGGCAAACCCGACGTTCGAGGGCCGGTCGGGAGCTCCGTTCTTCATGGTCGGCCAGGCACCCGGCCCTGCCGAGAAGGCGACGCGGCGGCCGTTTTCCGGGCGGGCCGGCAAGGAGCTCGACCGCTGGATGCTCCGCGCCGGCTTTCGCGACCCCGATGAATTTCGGCGGGTCACTTACATCGCCGCGCTCATGCGCTGCTTCCCAGGTCGCAACCCGAAGAACACCGGCGACCTCCGGCCGCCCCCCGCCGCGGTGGCGAACTGCGCGCACTGGCTCGACGCCGAGCTGCGACTGCTGAAGCCGAAGGTGCTGATCCTGGTCGGCCAGATGGCGATCTCGCGTTTTCTCGGTCCGGGCTCGCTCGAGGAACGCGTCGGCAAGAGTTTCGGCGAGCGTCCGGTGATGGTCCCGCTTCCGCACCCGTCGGGGCAGAATCGCTGGCTCAATG
>Ga0209802_1003739_pt1 | contig 10115 bp, 15 predicted proteins | sample GraSoiAngelo_129_FD_185886 | JGI IMG/M metagenome (GOLD analysis project Ga0209802, IMG submission 185886) | Grasslands soil microbial communities from the Angelo Coastal Reserve, California, USA - 14_0927_12_40cm (SPAdes) (version 2) | ecosystem: Environmental > Terrestrial > Soil > Grasslands ... | reverse complement strand
ATCTAGGATCTGGGCCTCGCTGTCCGTAGCCGCCCGTCGCGGACAGATTGACAAGCTAGTGGCCGAGGGACCACAGAGAAACCCAGTGACTCTGGCGAAAACGACCGGGAGGTAGCGTCATGGCCAAACGTACTAAGAATGAAAATGAGGACGTGTATCTCTACGCCGACGCCGGTATCCATGAACGCCACGGCTCGATTCCCCTGTGGCTCAAGCTCGTCGTGACGGGCCTGCTCCTCTGGGGCGCGTATTACATGATCCAGTACTGGAGCGTCTGGTAGGTGCGGGAGGCAGTCACGTGGCGGTAGCTCAACAGACGGCCATGGATGCCATCGGAACCGATCAGAGCACCTTTAATTTTACTGTCAGCTCTACCCTGGGCATCTTGGAGGCCAGCGTTACGCCAAGAAGCGCTAAGCAAATGGAAGGCTGACTTATGGCCGCTCTAAGGAGGAGTTATGAGCACCGTGCCTTACGCGAATTATGAAGTAAAGAAGAACCTGAAGCCGAAGGGATTGGTGGGGCTGTCCGAGAAGCTGATCGATCAGCATTGGTCGCTCTACGAGGGGTACGTCAACAACGTCAATCTCCTCGACAAGATGGTCTGGGAGTGCCTGCAGGAGGGGAGGCTGCTGCAGACTCCACCCTTCTCGGAGCTCGAGCGGCGGCTCGGGTTCGAGTACAACGGCATGATCCTCCACGAGTACTATTTCGGAGCACTCGCAGCCGGCATCCCGGAGCCGGGGAAATCCTCCAAGCTTGCCCAGCGGTTTGCCAAGGACTTCGGGAGCTTCGAGAACTGGAAGCGGCAGTTCTCCGAGATCGGCAAGATGCGCGGAATCGGCTGGGTCACCACCACCATGGATCCTTCGACCCAACGGCTCATCAACTTCTGGGTCACGGATCACCAGCTTGGGAACGTGTCGAGCTTCATACCGATCGTCGTCATGGACGTGTGGGAGCACGCCTACATCCTCGACTACGGGGCGAAAGCGGCCGGTCGGACTACTTATATCGAGTCGTATTTGCAGAACCTGAATTGGGAGATGATCGAGAAGCGCATGGCGCTGGCGGATCAGTCCAAGGTCTGGCCTCGTGATCTCACGACGACCGTTGCTTAATTGATGATATTGGCCTGCTCCCCTTAACCGGTCCAGGTTCTAAACTGCGGTTCTGGGTAGTTCGAAGCGTATGGGGGCAGGTCATTTCGAAATTGAGGACTTGATCGTCAGCGCGTGAAGTGGAGGGCGTCATGAATACGAAGATTTCCGGGATCGTGTCCAGGATCGTCGAGTTGGAACGGGAATTGGAACAGGAATTTGCGCGGGAGGTCGAAGAGAAGCGTCTCGAATTCCAGTACTTGATCGAAAAGGGCAAGATCGTCTTCAGAGGCGAGGCGTGTGCGCTCCACAAGCAGCTGCGGCAGGGCGTGCTGGCTTTTCTGTGGCAGGCGCCTGTGGTGAGCCTTCTCGTGTCGCCGGTGATCTATTCGCTGATCGTCCCGATTGTCCTGCTGGACTTCTGGCTCTGGTTGTACCAGGCGGTGTGTTTCCCGGTGTACGGGATTGCCAAGGTGGACCGCTCACGGTATGTGCTCCTGGACCGACGCCATCTCCAATACCTCAACTTGATCGAGCGGCTCAACTGCGACTACTGCGGCTATGCCAACGGGCTGATCGCTTACGTGCGCGAGATCGCCTCGCGTACCGAGCAGTACTTCTGTCCGATCAAGCATGCCCACCGCTGGTCGGGGCCGCATTCGCGCTACCACGAGTTTCTCGACTTCGGAGACGCTCGTGCCTATCAGAAGGAGTTGGTCAAATTCCGAGCAGAGCTGCGACCGTGAAGAGATAGACAGAGAGATGATGAACGTGTCTTCTCCTCGTAAGCGAGTGTGAATGGGAAATAAAAAGCTAACGGGGCATGAGCCTGCAGCCGCGCGAAAGCGTACGAACGAATGACGTGCGCGCGTGCGTGAAACGAACCACGGAGGACAATATGAACGAAGTCATCATCAAGCCTCAAAATGATGGTCCTTACCACGTCAAAGGAAGCTTCAAGATCGTGACCGAGGGCGGTCGGGAGATCGCTTTCGACGGAGACGAGACCTGGCTCTGCCGATGCGGCCAGTCAGCGAACAAGCCGTTCTGCGACGGCTCGCACAAGAAGGTCGGCTTCAAGAGCAATTTGGATGAGAAACCATGACCGCGTTTCAGCCGGTCATCAAGCAACTGGCCTGCCCTTCCATAGATCGGTCCAGGGCCTATGGTAGGCCTGGTGTTGCGTTCTCCCAGAAACCTGGACCGGCCAGCATCTGAACTGGCTGGCGGCTCAGTTGAACGGCTGAACGTTCATGATGTCGTTAAGGAGTAATGAGATGATCCTCGCCGGCGACATTGGTGGAACGAAGACGGTCCTGGCTCTTTTTGAAGAGGAAGGACCGACGATGAGGAGACCCTTGCTCCAGGAGACATTCCCCAGTCGGCAATACTCCACGTTCGCCGATGTGCTCAGCGGCTTCCTCGGTCACTCGCCTCGGGTCCGCATTCGCGCGGCGTGCCTCGGCGTCGCCGGGCCTGTCGTTGACGGGCAGAGTCGCACCACGAACCTTCCCTGGCTTCTCGACGAACGTGACTTGCAAACGCATCTCGGAGTCGAACATGTGCGCCTGCTCAATGACGTGCAAGCGGCGGCGTACGGGATGCTTCATCTGCAAGAGGATGAATTCTGCGTGCTGAACCCTGACTCCGATCCTAATAGAAAAGGTCATGCCGCCCTGATCGCCGCTGGCACCGGCTTGGGAGAGGCCATTCTGTATTGGGATGGCCTCCGCTACCACCCCATGGCCTCGGAAGGGGGGCACGGCGATTTTGCCCCGCAGTCCGATGAAGAGATCGAGATCCTGAAATACCTCCGGACGCAGATTGGTCACGTCAGTTACGAACGCATCCTGTCAGGCCCGGGCTTGTTCGCCTTGTACAGATTCCTGCGGGACACCGGCTACGCCGACGAGCCGGCGTGGTTGCGGGAGAAGATTCAAACCGGCGACCCCAGCGTCGCCGTGACCGAGATTGGCGTCGCTGGAGGGCACCCGCTTTGCACGGAAGCCCTGACACTGTTCTCTCGCATTTATGGGGCGGCCGCAGGCAATCTGGCCTTGCATGTCTTGGCGTATGGAGGGGTCTATGTCGGAGGCGGCATCGCGCCCAAGATCGTGACCAAGCTGAAGGACGGGAGTTTCATGGAAGGGTTTACGAGCAAGGGCCGGTATGTGGGGTTTCTGAAGGGCATCCGTGTCAGTGTCGCGCTCAATCCCTTGGCTCCTTTGATCGGTGCGGCCAGCTTCGCCACATTACTATGACCTCAACTGGAGGTGCGCCATGATGCTTTTTTTGGATACCGGCAATATCAAAGAAATTAAAGAAGCGGCGAGTTGGGGGGTGTTGGATGGTGTCACCAGCAACCCGTCCTTGGTGGCAAAGGAGGGCCGCAGCTTTAAAGATCTGCTCAGGGAAATTTGCACCATCGTGGATGGCCCGGTTAGCGCGGAAGTGGTGAGCGTCGAGGCCGATGCCATGATCAAGGAGGGGAAGGATCTCGCTTCGGTTCACAAAAACATCGTGGTGAAATGCCCTCTGACCCCGGAGGGCTTGAAAGCCACCAAAGCTCTGACCTCCGAGGGTATCCGCGTGAACGTCACGCTGTGCTTCTCGCCGACCCAGGCCCTGCTGGCTGCGAAGGTTGGCGCTTGGTGCGTCAGTCCCTTCGTCGGCCGATTGGACGATATCAGTGAGCACGGGATGGGACTCATTCAAGACATTGTGACCATCTACCGGAACTACCAGTTTAAGACCAAGGTGCTGGTGGCCAGCGTGCGGCACCCGCAACATGTGATCGAAGCCGCGAAGCTCGGGGGGGACATCTGCACTATGCCGGTTGCCGTTTTCAAACTGCTCGTCCAGCATCCGTTGACCGACATTGGGCTCAAGAAATTTCTGTCGGATTGGGAGAAGCAGCATCTCCCCAAGGGTTGAGGTGGACAGTTAATGGAAACCTACACAGTGAGCCTGAAAGCCCGGCGCGAGGTCGCTGAACGTACGACGGCATTTCTTTTCGAGAAACCGGCGGGCTTTCGCTTCAAAGCCGGGCAATGCCTGAATTTCACCCTCCTCGACCCGCCGGAAACCGATGCCGAAGGGAACACACGGACTTTTTCAATCGCCAGTGTTCCAGATTTGGGAGAGTTGATGGTGGCGACTCGGATGCGAGAGACGGCGTTCAAACTGGTGTTCAAAACCATGCCACTCGGCACACCGGTCAAAATCGAAGGCCCCTTTGGGAATTTCACGCTCCATCCCAACGAGACGAGACTCGCCGTCTTCTTGACAGGCGGGATTGGCATTACGCCATTTCGGAGCATCATTGTGGATGCTGCCAGAAAGAAGCTGCCTCAACGGCTTTTCCTCTTTTATTCCAACCGCCGCCCGGAAGATGCTGCATTCCTGGAAGAACTCCAGCAGATGGAGAATTTAAATCCCAATTATAAATTCATCGGCACCATGACAGGACTAGAAAAGTCAAAGCGCTCATGGCAAGGGGCAACCGGATATATTAATCAGGAGATGCTTGGCCAATTCATCAACGATTTAACGACACCGGTTTATTATGTCGCCGGACCCCCAGGCATGGTGACCGCCATGCGAAAAATCTTAAACGATGCTGGCGTCAGCGATGGTGGAATCCGCACTGAAGAGTTCGAAGGCTACTGATGAGTACAAGAACTATTAAGGCGATACGCCGGCTTCAGGGTCAACCAACACACTCAAAAGATAAGGAGGAGAACATGAGCGGACCAGGTGTTCCTGTGGGGGGATTAAGAACGGTCGGTCAGATCATGGCGACCAACCCCTTGCGCTTCTATGCCGGGCAGAATGGATTGGCGATCGCCATAGCCTTGTTGTCAACTCATACAGCGGGGGCTCCAGTGGTCGATGGCAAGAGCAAGTACCTGGGTTTCATCAACGAATATGATGTCATGAAAGTGCTCGAATCTGGGAAGGATATGAACAAGCTCACGGCAGAGGACATCATGCGTAAGGATCGCATCGTGGTGAGCGGGTCCACGCCGATCACAAAAGCGTACAAGATCATGGAGGAGCACCGCGTGTTGAACCTTCCCGTCGAGAACAACGGGAAGGTGGTCTGTTCCGTGAGTCGGCATGATCTTTTGCGAGCATGGATCGGACTCGGGCCACAAATTGAGGACTAGGTGTCGCCGTTCCCTTCATATAGTAGGCCCTGGCGACTCCTCGGTCCTGTAGCGGGCTTCAGGAGGCGGCATGATACAGATTAAACGCGTCTATGATGAGCCAAGCGCGCGCGATGGCATGCGAATCTTGGTGGACCGGGTGTGGCCCCGCGGGATCAGTAAAGAACGTGCGCGTATTGTCCAGTGGCGCAAGGAATTGGCGCCGAGCAATTCCCTCAGAAAATGGTTCGGCCACGATCCTGCCAAGTGGGCAGGTTTTCGTGAGCGTTACCGGAAAGAGCTGACCGAATCTGGCGAGATCAACGCGCTCAGGGAATTGGCCAAACGTTCCCGCCAAGACGCAATCACGCTGATCTACAGTGCAGCCGAGGAGCAGCACAACCAGGCGGTGGCTCTCAAAGAATTCTTAGATGAGCTGGCTTAAGCATGTGCTGAAGGAAGTTGAGCGAGGCGAGATATGACGACGATTGCGATCAACGGATTAGGGCGAATCGGCCGAGCGGCCTTCAAAATTATTCTTGAGACGCCCGAGTTGGAGCTTCGAGCGGTCAATGACCTCAACGCTGCCGACGACCTTGCGTATCTGTTGAACTACGACTCCGTCTACGGACGCTACCACAAGAAGGTTGCACCTGCCCCCGATGGCCTGACAGTCGACGGGAAGACGTATCCTGTGTTCAGGGAAAAAGACCCGGCACGGCTACCCTGGCGGAAACTGGAGATCGATATCGTGCTGGAATGTACGGGGGTGTTTAATCAGCAAGCGGACTTGGAACGTCACCTGGCGGCGGGCGCCAAGACAGTCATCCTCTCGGCGCCCGCCAAAAGCCCGGAGATCGCGACCGTGGTACACGGGGCGAACTCGACGCATGAGCCAACGACAGGCATCATCTCCTGCGCCAGTTGCACCACGAACTGCATTACCCCGGTGGTTGAGGTGATGGGAAGACGAATCGGCGTACAGAAGGCCATCATGACCACAGTGCATGCCTATACGGCCACCCAGGCGATTGTCGATCGACCGAATAAGAGACGGCGGCGGGGCCGGGCGGCTGGCGTCAATCTGATTCCCGCTTCGACCGGTGCCGCCATTGCGACGACCCGAGCCCTCCCGCAGTATGCGGGCAAGTTCGATGGCATCGCCGTTCGCGTCCCCGTTGCCATCGGCTCCCTCGCGGATATCGTGTTCCTCACGAGCCGACGCACGACGGCTGAAGAAGTCAACACGATCTTGACTGAAGAGGCGAATAGCGAACGATACCGAGGTGTCCTCGGCGTGACCGATGAACCTCTTGTCTCATCGGACATCATTCAGGACCCGCGCGCTTCGGTCGTGGATCTGGAGTTGACGCAGGTGGTAGACGGGAACCTGGTCAAAGTGATGAGCTGGTACGATAATGAGTGGGGATATACGTCTCAGATGATCAGGGAAGCCGTCAGAATTGGCAAGGCGTCGAAGTCGGTCGCCGCACGCCACTGACGGCGAACGCAGCCTTCGTGCACGAGAGGCAATTCTCGATCCAGCCGGTGTTGCCATTCCGTCTCGATCTGACGGCGTGGGCCTTGCGCCGCCGTCCCGGTAATGTCGTGGACCACTGGGACGGAACAGCGTATCAGCGGGTCCTCATGATTGAACAGGGGCCGGTGCTGGTAAGCGTCACGCAAGATGGCGCAAAACTTGACATCACCGTCAGCGGCGAGCAGCTGGGACCTTCGGTACAACCAACCGTGAGAGCGGCGCTTGACCAGCTGCTCGGTCTTTCTGTCCGCCTCGACAGATTCTATGCCTTCGCCGAACGCGAGAGTCGATTGAACCGGCTCGTCGTGAAATTCCGTGGTCTGAAGCCACCCCGCTTTCCCACGATGTTTGAAGCGCTGGCGAACGGGATCACCTGCCAGCAACTGAGCTTGACGGTCGGGATAATCCTGCTCAATCGTTTGGCGGAAAGGTTTGGCCCAGGCTTTGACCGCAGGCGCCATGCGTTTCCTCGCCCTGAAGATCTTTGTGAGGTCCAGTCCACTGAACTCCGACCGCTCGGCTATAGTGTCAATAAGGGCCGTGCGCTCGTTGAGCTGGCGCGTGGCGTGACCTCGAGACAGGTTGATCTGGCATCGCTGGTGGAGCTCGATGACCAAGATGCGGTCGCACGACTGCGTCAGTTGTGGGGCATTGGGCGCTGGACGTCCGAGTACGTGCTGCTCCGCGGCCTGGGACGGATTCATGTCTTCCCCGGGGATGACGTCGGTGCCCGTAAGAGTCTGGAGCGGTGGCTCCGCTTGAGGAAGCCGCGTGATTACCAAGGCGTCCGGCACGTCCTGACACGATGGGACCCATTCGGCGGGCTTCTCTATTTCCATCTTCTGCTGGACCGTCTGAACGATGCCGGATATCTATCCGAGCGTCAATCAGTTTCGTGAGCATTGTTCGCTCATGCAAGGTCTGACATTCGTTTTGTTGTCCCCCACTAAGATTTGGACAGGTATCATTGGTCCCCAATAAAGTGGGGCAGTACTTGACGTTCCCACTCAGATTAAACGGAGTGCCTTATGTCCAAAACCTTCAAGCGAGGCGATCATGTCGAATGGAATTCGGAAGCCGGTCGGGTGCGTGGCGTCATCACCAAGAAAGTCATCGCTGACGTCTTATTCAAGGGGTATGTACACCATGCCTCGAGAGACGAACCCCAATACATCATCAAGAGTGACAAGACCGACCACGTGGCCATTCATAAAGGGCGAGTACTGAAACATCTAACGGCTCAGACGGAGAGAAGATCACGGAAGCCTAACCCTAAGAGAAAGGCGAGACGATAGCGGAGATCCTGATAGGCCATCTCCCAATCAGGTGATCGAGCTCACCTGACACGTTACAATTGGCGTTGCTTGTGGAGGCAAGGGGAAGGTTGTTGTTGGGTCGTCTCGACGAGGCTGGACGGTTACTATGAGCACGCGTGCCTCTAAACAACCACCTGCAGTCTTGACCATGGGGCATTCCACCCGGTCGCTGGAAGCCTTCCTCGCCCTCTTGCACGCTCACGGCGTGAAGCGCCTTATAGATGTGCGGACCGTCCCGAGCTCGCGTTATAACCCGCAGTTCAATCGCGAGACGCTTCCACGACCACTTCGACAAGCCGGTATCGGCTATACGCATATGTCGGAGCTCGGGGGGCTTCGTCACGCTCGGCGCGACTCGCCCAACACGGGCTGGCGCAACGCCTCGTTCCGCGGGTACGCCGATTACATGCAGACCGCGGCATTCGAAACAGGCATAGAGAAGCTGATTGAGACGGCAACGCGTGAACGGACCGCGATCATGTGCGCCGAGGCTGTGCCCTGGCGTTGCCATCGGTCGCTGATTGCCGATGCGCTGGCGGTGAGAGGGATCCCAGTCGAGCACATCACAAGCGGTACGCATACCAAACCGCACTCACTCACGCCATTCGCGAAAGTGAACGGCACACACATCACCTATCCGTCCGAAAACGGACAGCAATCTCTCCTTCATTAGGAGGATGGAACCCAGTCCACCGCAAATGATTGGTATGCTGAGCCGCGAAGATGTCATCACCTTCCTGCGCATATTGCAGGAACTGGTGACATAGCAGACACAACAGTAACTGCGCCATTACCGATGTGTGCAGTACTACCATTGAGGTTGGTATAACCATTAGGAGTTGGTCAGTGGAAAGAACCGCTTCCGGCATGGCGCTTCCGACACGCAATGTGCGACCATGATTGATGGTATGATCCTCGCTAGCGACATTGGTGAACGAAAACGGTCTTGGCTCTCTTTGATGCAGACGGACCGGCGAGAATCTGTTCGTTCTGGTGGCTGACATACCCCCTTTAAACCGGTCCAGGTTTTCTGGTTAGAGCTCCTGCAGTGCAAGGCCGCAAGTGAAGTCAAACTAACCTATTATCGGTTTCCTGTTATAATCCGCTCCATGAGGCGCGCAAAGATTGTATGCACAATCGGGCCGGCTTCGGAATCCCCGGAGATGCTCAGGAAGTTGATTACTGCTGGCCTCGACGTCGCCCGGCTGAACTTCTCGCACGGGACGCATGAGCAACATGCCCGGACGATCACGGCCATCCGTGAAGCGGCGGCGGCCGCAAGCCGCCCCATCGCTATCCTTCAGGACTTGCAAGGGCCTCGGATTCGCATCGGGAATCTCATGGCCCCCATTGCCGTCGAATCAGGTCAAACAATCACTCTGACCATCAATGCCGACGCGTTCGACGGAGCGATCCCGGTCACGTATAGTCACTTGCCTGCCGATATGAAACCAGGCGACCGCATTCTGATCGACGACGGCTTGCTTGAACTTGCAGTCGAGGAGTTGAGCAAACAGACGGTTCGCTGCCGCGTAGTCATCGGCGGGACGATCCGGTCGCATAAAGGCATGAACCTGCCAGGGGTCTCTGTCTCAGCCCCGGCCTTCGGCGAGAAGGATCAGGAGGACATGTCCTTCGGCCTCTCGCACGGCGTGGATTACGTGGGGCTTTCCTTCGTGCGGGGCCCCGAGGACGTGACGAGGGCGCGGGTGTGGATGGAGAAATACGGGGCCGAAGCCGCCATCATCGCCAAGATTGAGCGTCCGGAGGCCGTCGAGCGGCTGAACGAGATAGTAACGGTCTCTGACGGCGTGATGATCGCGCGCGGGGACCTCGCGTTGGAGACGAGCCCGGAGGCGGTGCCGCTAATCCAGAAGCGCATCATCCGCTCGTGCAACCAGAGCCGGACTCTGGTGATCACGGCGACCCAGATGCTGGAATCCATGACGACCAACCCCCATCCGACGCGCGCCGAGGCCTCCGACGTCGCCAACGCCGTCCTGGACGGGAC
>Ga0209802_1003732_pt1 | contig 10127 bp, 10 predicted proteins | sample GraSoiAngelo_129_FD_185886 | JGI IMG/M metagenome (GOLD analysis project Ga0209802, IMG submission 185886) | Grasslands soil microbial communities from the Angelo Coastal Reserve, California, USA - 14_0927_12_40cm (SPAdes) (version 2) | ecosystem: Environmental > Terrestrial > Soil > Grasslands ... | reverse complement strand
CCGATGAGCTCGTGCAGCTCGAACTTCCCGATGCGGCGGTGTTGATTGGTGCCCGTCATACCGCTCCGCGTGGGCCAACTGACCAATGTGCGCGCTGCCGGCCGACGGGGCAACGGGGCGGGCGTTCCATCAGCGCGCGGCCCACTCGTAAATGCGCTGCAACATGATGCGCGTCGCGTCGTCCACGGGGACGTCTCGTCGCGGCAGGACGCGCTCGGCGATCTTGAGAAAGCCGTCCCGGGTGAGGCGCGTGCCTGTCTCCCCCGCCGTCTCCGCTACTCCCCACGCGAGCGGCGGGACGTACTTGGGTGGGCGCACCGCGCCGAACACGTTGGCGCCGACGCCGATCACGGTGCCGGTGGCGAGCAGTGTGCCGATCGCCGTCTTGACATGATCGCCGATCAGGCTCCCGAGGTTGGTCAGGCCGGTGTCGATCGCCGCGCCCGCCACCTCGAGCCGCACCGCGCCGTACGTGTTCTTCAAGTTCGACGTGATCGTGCCCGCGCCGAGGTTCGCCCAGCGGCCGATCACGGAATGTCCGATGAAGCCGTCGTGTGCCTTGTTGGCGTAGCCGAGAAAGACGCAGCCCGCGAGCTCCCCGCGCACTCGGCAATGGGGGCCGATCGCCGACGCTCGGATCGGTCCACCGAGCACGTGGGTGTTCGCGCCGACCCACAGCGGCCCTTCGAGTCGCGTGCCCGTGCGTACCTCCACCCCGCTCTCCAGCACGACCGGTCCCTGACGTACATCGAAGACCACGCCGGGTTCCAGGACGGCGTCGTGCACCGCGACGCCCGCCGGGTCGCCCAGCACCGGGCAGCCCGCCGGGAGGGGATCGCTGTCGCCCAGACGCGAGCCCAAGTCTCCTGCGAGCTGACGCTCGAGCCCGCGGATGAGATCGTAGGTTCCGTGGAGCACCACTCCCGCGACTTCGACGCTCGCGGCGTGGGCCTGCGGCCCGTCCCAGGTGGCGCCCGCGCCGACGCCCCACCCCACGGTCACGCCCTGGCAGCTGAGACGGAACGCGGCGGCGGGGAGGGGCGGCGCCAGGCCGCGCGGGACGAACGTCGACGACCCGATCACTGCGGGACCCGCCACGGGGTGCCGCGCGCTCACCGCCGGCACGCCCGGCTCGACGAACCCCGCCAGGTGAGGCAGGGCGAAGATCGCAGCTGCCTCCGTGCCCGCGAACGTTTCCCACCGCTCGCGGATCAGCTGGGCGCCGGCCCGCAGCTCCGCGATGGGACGGGCGCCGGCGAACGGGGCCCAGGCGGGCGACGGATCCGGGTCGAGCAGGTAAAGGGCGTGGCTCACAGCCGCTGCACGAGCTCCTTGAGGCGTTCGGCCCGGCCGGTCGGGATCACGAGCGTGTGCCCGTTGGCGCGTACCACCACCATGTCCTCCACCCCCACGACCGCGAGATGCTCGCTCTCCGACCACACGACGGAGCGGCGCACGTCGTCCCCCAACGTCACGTTGCCCACGATCACATTGCCGCGCGCATCGGGCCGGCGGATGCGGAGCAGCGAATCCCAGGAGCCGATGTCGTCCCACTGGAACGCCCCCGTGACCACGGCCAGGCGTTTGGTGCGCTCGAGCACCGCGACGTCGACGGCGACGGGCTGCGCGGCGCCGAAGAACCCCGCGACGTCCCCCGCCGATAGCTTGGGCCACGCGCTCTTCAGCTCGCGGGCGTACGCGCCCGCCTCTCCCAGGAAGCGCGCCACCCCCCACGCGAACAGACCGGTGTTCCAGAGCGCGCCCCGGCGCCGCAGCAACGCCGCGCGGGCGGCGCTCGGCTTTTCGACGAAGCGCCGCACGGCGCGGGCACCGCCCAGTGGCTTGCCGGGGACGATGTAGCCGTAGCCCGTTTCGTTGCGGGTCGGCGTGACGCCGACCGTGACCAGCACGTCGTACTCATGGGCGACGCCGAGCGCGTTGCGGGCGGCGGAGCGGAAGGCGCGGTCGTCGCCCACCGCCCAGTCGGCGTGCAGCGACAGCATCTCGGCGCCGGGGTCGCGCTGCGAGATCCACTGCGCCGCCCACGCGAGCGCCGGGGCGGTCGACGCGGCGCGCGGCTCGGCCAGAATCTGAGGCCGCGGGATCTGCGGCACCGCGGCGGCCACCTGATCCACCAGGAACGGACCGGTGAGGACGAGCACCCGGTCGGCGGGCACGAGCCCCTCGAGGCGCTCCACCGCCTGGACCAGCAGCGGCCGGTCCCCCGCCAGGGGCAGGAACTGCTTGGGGCGCTGCGGCGTGGACAGCGGCCAAAACCGGGTGCCCGAGCCACCCGCGAGGATGGCGGCCCAGACGCTCACGGCGACTCGCCCGGTGGGCGGGAGGGAGGCGACGGAGGGGGCGAGTTTCCCAGCAGCGTGGCGATGCGGGCCACGAGCTTCGTGGGGCTGAACGGCTTGGTGAGCAGGGCGGAGCCGAGCTGCTCGGCTTCGTCCAACACGCGATCTTCGCCCTCGGCCGTCAGGACGATGACCGGCAGACTGCGGGTCGCGGCGGCGCCCCGCAGGTCCCGCAGCAGGTCCAACCCCGAGCCGTCGGGGAGGTGGAGATCGAGCAGCAGCGCGTCGACCGGCGTGCGCGGGTCGGCGAGCACGTCGCGCGCCTGGCCGAGCGTGCGGGCGAGGCTCACCCGATAGCCGACGTGCTCGAGATGTGGTCGGAGCAGGAGCCCGATGTGCGGCTCGTCATCGACGACGAGCAGGTGCCGCGGTGCAGCTGCCACGCCGGCGGCTCCCGCTCAGAGCAGGCCGGCGATGGCCGAGCGGTGGCGGCGCAGATCGTACAGCAGCCCGCCCACGTTGGTGGACGGTTGCACCAGCACGACGAGTACGGCGTCGGCGTTGAGCACCGAGACCACCGCGAGCCCCGCGCCGAACTCGAGCACCCCGGTGCCGAACTCCCCGCGCTGCGCCGCCTCGCCGAGCTGCGTCATGCCGTTGATCACCGATGGCAGGAGGGCGGCGACGTTCTCGGGATCCACGCCGTTCTTGGCGTGGGAGTCGATCGGCAGGCCGTCACGGCCGACGACCACCACGGCATCCACGCCGGCACGCCGGCCGAGCGCCTCGACCACTTCTCGGATCGTCGCCATACGGACGGCCAACCTAGGAGTGGGCGCGAGCGAAGTCAAGCAGCGATCGCGGGTTGACCCACTCGGACGGCGTCCAGTATCTTCTCCGCACCGCATGTCTCGCCGCTGCCGGTTGTTCGCGCCCACCGTCGCCGTCACTGGGCTCCTCGTGCTCGCTGCCGCGTGCAGCGACACCACGGGACTGCCCGCGGCGGGTATCGATAACGTAGTCGACAGCGTCTCCTTGTTCGCCCTGTTCGGGACGCCGATCGCGACACCGTCGGCCTACGATCTCAGCGGACGACTCACGGGCCATCCGCTGGTGCGGACCGACCAAGCCGCGGCGTTCGACTTCGCCTTCAACTTCGATTCGTTGCGGCGACCGGTGCTGCTCCCGACCGGTGCCGTCGGGCTGGGACAATCGTCGGGGCTCCAGCACTCGGGCGCGCCCTTCGACTCGATCAAAGTGGCGCCGACCAGCGGCTACGTGTTCGACACGGGACTCGTCGTGGACAGCGGGGCCGTCGTGATCGTGCGGTCGCGCCCTACCGGCTGCCTGTTCGGCGTCACGGTGTTCACCTACGCCAAGTTGGTCGTCGTCGCGATCGACACGACGGCACGTCGCATCGACTTCCGGATCTTGGTGGACCAAAACTGCGGCTATCGCGGTCTCGCGCCGGGCATCCCGACGCAGTAGCCCGGTGATCGACCTCAAGCTGCTGCGCGCCTCGCCCGACCAGGTGCGGGCCGCGCTCGGCCGCCGCGGTGATGCGAGCATCACGCGGCTGCTCGACGAGCTCGAAGCACTCGACATCCGGCGCCGCGCGCTCACGGGGCAACTGGATCAGCTCAAGGCCGAGCGCAACGCCGCCTCCCAGGTCGACGCGCGACTGATGAAGGAGAAAGGCGAGCTCCCCGCCGACGTGCGGGCGCAGCGCAAGCAGCTGGGCGACCGCATTGCCGGGCTCGACGTCGAGCTCCGCGAGCTGGAGTCCGAGCTCGAGCGGACGGCGTTGTTCGTCCCCAACCTGCCGCTCCCCGAGTTGCCCGACGGCGACGCCGGGCACAACCAGATCGTGCGCGCCTGGGGCGAGCCGGCCACGGCCGGCGGGCCCCCGCACTGGGAGATCGCCGAGTCGCTCGGGATCCTCGATCTGGCGCGGGGCGGCAAGCTGGCCGGCTCGGGGTTCCCGGTATTCGTCGGAGCCGGCGCGCGGCTGGTGCGCGCCCTGATCAACTTCATGTTGGACCTGCACACGCGCGAGCACGGGTACGTGGAGGTCGAGCCGCCGTTTCTGGCGCGGCGCGAGATCATGACGGGCACCGGCCAACTGCCGAAGTTCGCCGACGACGCCTACCGCACCGAGCCGGACGATCTGTTTCTCATTCCCACCGCGGAAGTCCCGGTCACGAACCTGTTGCGCGACGAGATCGTGGACGGCGCGACGCTCCCGCGCGGCTACGTCGCGTACACGCCGTGCTTCCGCCGCGAGGCGGGCGCCGCGGGCAAGGACACACGCGGCTTGCTGCGGGTGCATCAGTTCGACAAAGTGGAGCTGGTGCGGTTCAGCCGGGCCGCGACCTCGGCGGCGGAGCACGAGCGTCTCACGGGCCACGCCGAGGAAGTGCTGCGGCGACTCGAGCTCCCCTATCGGGTCGTGCTGCTCGCCGCGGGGGACGTGGGGTTCGCCAGCGCCAAGACGTACGACCTCGAAGTGTGGGCGCCGGGCGTAGGGGCGTGGCTCGAGTGCTCGAGCTCGAGCACGTTCACCGACTTCCAGGCGCGCCGCGCCAACATCCGCTGCCGACCGCAGCCCGGGGGCAAGCCCGAGTTCGTGCACACCCTGAACGCCTCCGGCGTGGCCCTGCCGCGCACCATCGCCGCGCTCCTCGAAACGCACCGGCAGCCGGACGGCGCCGTCGTGCTTCCCCCGGCGCTCGCGCCCTACGTGGGGACCGAGCGCCTCGCGGCGGCCGGTGGCGGATAACGGGGCTCTGCGGCGTGCCGGGCCGCGTGCCGTCGTCGCGCTGGCATTGCTGCTGGGTGTCCTCAGCGTGGGCTACGCCTGGGTGGTGGCGCGGCACCTGCGGGACGACGCCCGCGACACCAGCCGGCTGCTGGGGCGCGTGTTCGCCGGTTTGAACGACCCCCGGCCCGATGCCGCCACGAACGCGCTGCTGGAGCTCGCGGCCCAGGTGCGCTCTCTCGGGGTCCCGATCGCGGTCACGGACACGGCAGGACACGTGACTGCCACAGCGAACGCGCCGGCGGCGGCGGAAGCGGACAGCGCCGCGCTGCGTCGCTGGATCGCCGCGCTCGACGCCGTGAATGCGCCGATCGTCCAGCCCGGCGTCGGCACGATTCACTTCGGCCCGCTCCCGGCGGCGCGCCGCTTCACGGTCCTGGCGGTGCTCGAGGGAGCGGTCTTCCTGGGTCTCGCCCTGCTGGCGGTGTGGGCGTACCGCTCGCAGGTGGCGGCGGCGCGGGACCGGCTGTGGGTGGCGATGGCGCGCGAATCCGCCCACCAGCTCGGCACGCCCTTGATGAGTCTCACGGGATGGATTGCCTACCTGCGGGAAAACCCGGGTACACCACTGAGCGACCTGGCCGATCATCTTGAAGCCGATGCGGAGCGCCTCGAGCGGGTCGCGAAACGGTTCGAGCGGATCGGCCGTCCCGCACGCCGCGAGCCGGTGGGCCTCGGGGCCGTGGCGGAGCGTGTCGTGAGCTATTTCCGGCCTCGGCTGCCGACCCTCACGAGCCCGGTGACCCTGGCGCTCGATGCGGCCGGGCCGGGGCCGACCGCGCTCGGCGATCCGGTCCTGATCGAGTGGGCGCTCGAAGCAGTGATCAAGAACGCGATCGATGCGCTCTCGGGGCGGGGCGGCCGCATCGACGTCACCGTGGACGCCCTGGGGACGGCGGCCCGGGTGAGCGTGCGCGATGACGGCCCCGGCTTGTCGGCCGAGGTCCGCGCCCGGCTGTTCGAGCCGGGGATGTCCACCAAGGTCGGCGGGTGGGGGATCGGCCTCGCCCTCGCCCGGCGGATCGTGGAGCAGCAGCACGGCGGGCGCGTGTCCTACCACCCGGGGGCCGATGGGGCCGGCAGCGTGTTCCTGTTGGAGTTTCCCCTGGGGAGCGCGACGTGAGCGCCCCGAACGTGAGCATTCCCCTCAATCCCGCCCAGGCCGCGGCGGTCCGACACCCCAACGGCCCGCTGCTCGTGCTCGCGGGCGCGGGCTCCGGCAAGACCCGTGTCCTCACCGCCCGGATCGCCTACCTGATCCAGGAGCGGGGCGTCGCTCCCCAGCGGATCTTCGCCGTGACGTTCACGAACAAAGCCGCCGGCGAGATGCGCTCCCGCGTGGCCGCGTTGCTCGGCGCCGATCCGAAGGGGCTGTGGATCGGCACCTTCCACTCGCTTTCGGCCCGGCTGCTGCGGCGCGAGGCCGCGCTCTTGGGATTCGGGCCGAACTTCACGATCTACGACCAGGACGACTCCGAGTCGTTCATCAAACGCCTGCTCGAGCAGCGTGGGCTCTCGCCCAAGGCCAACCCGCCCCGCGCGATCCACGCCGTGATCTCGAGCGCGAAGAACCGCATGCTGCTTCCCGAGGAGCTCGGCGCCCAGGCCGAGAGTCCCCTGGAGCGGGTCGCCGCGGAGATCTACGCGACGCTCGGTCCGGCGCTGCGGCAGGCGAACGCCATGGACTTCGACGACTTGCTGCTGTACCCGCTCACCCTGTTCCGCGAGCACCCCGAGCGTCTCGCCTACTGGCAGCGCCGGTTCGAGCACGTGCTGGTCGACGAGTTCCAGGACACGAACGCCGCCCAGTATCACCTGGTGAAGCTCCTCGCGGCCCAGCATACCAACCTCTGCGTCGTGGGGGATGACGATCAGGCGATCTACGGCTGGCGCGGCGCCGACGTGCGACACATGCTGTCGTTCCAGCAGGACTTCCCCGGCGCAGCGCTCATCAAGCTGGAGCAGAATTATCGCTCCACCCAGGTGATCCTCGACACCGCGAATGGGGTGATCGCCGAGAATGCGCGCCGGCTCGGTAAGACACTGTTCACGGCGACGCCGGGCGGCGAGCCCGTGACCCTGCTCGCGGCAGCGGACGAGCGCGACGAGGCCGAGTGGCTCGCCACGGAGCTGGCGCGGCGCTCCGCCGAGGCCGACGTTCCCTACGAAGGCATGGCGATTCTGTACCGCACCAACGCCCAGTCCCGCCCGCTCGAGGAAGCGTTCCGGTTCCGGGGGATCCCCTACCGGCTCGTCGGGGCGGTGAGCTTCTACGAGCGGCGTGAGGTGAAGGACGTGCTCGCCTATCTGCGACTCATCGCGAACCCCGCCGACGACGAGGCGTTCGCACGGATCGTGAACGTGCCGCGGCGCGGCATCGGAGACGCCTCGGTCCCCCAGCTGCTCCGGGCGGCGGCCCAGTGGGGGCGGCCGCTGCTCGAGACCGCCCGTGCGGGCGACCGGATTCCGGATCTCCGTCTCAACGTGCGGGAGGCGTTCCAGGCGCTGGCCCGCTTGATCGCCGATCCCGCCACGGCGCTCGAGCAGGTGATCGCCGCCGTGGGGTACGGCCCGTACCTCGCCGACGAGGGACCGGAAGGGATCGAGCGTCTGGAGAACGTGCAGGAGCTGATCGCGGGGGCGGCGGCGTGGGCGGAGACGGCGACTGAAGAGGGGGATGAGGCTGGGGATGAGGCGGGGGAAGAGGGAAGGGGAAAGGGCGCGTCGCCGATCGAGCGCTACCTCACCCAGGCCGCGCTGGTGACGTCCGCGGATCAGGGCACGGGCGACCCGACCGGCGTGACGCTCATGACGGTGCACATGGCCAAGGGGCTCGAGTGGCCGGTGGTGACGCTCGCCGGGCTCGAGGACGGACTGTTCCCCCTGGCGCGGGCGGCGGGGGAGCCCGGCGGGTTGGAGGAGGAGCGCCGCCTGTGTTACGTGGGCCTCACGCGCGCCCGCGAAAAACTGTATCTCTCATGGGCGCGTACCCGCTACCGGAATGGCCGCCTCGAGCTGTCGGAGTCGTCCCGCTTCCTCGAGGCGCTCCCCCCGTCGGTGGTCGAGGAGCGGGGCACGACTCCACAATGGGACCGCACGCGACGCTCGAGCGGAAGAGCTGGGGGAGGCACACGGCGCCCGGCGCCCGCGGCGATCGAGTGGGAAGAGGAAGCGTCGCAGGACGCGCCCCGCTACATCGCCGGCGAGCGCGTGCGGCACCGCAAATTCGGCAGCGGCGTCGTCCGCGCCGTCTCCGGCTCAGGGCGCGAGCTCAAGGTCATGGTGGAATTCGACGACTCTGAGATCGGAACCAAGCAGCTGCTCGTCGCCTACGCGGGCCTCGAGCGTGAGTGGGAGAGCGCATGAGCGTCACGCATGAGGAGGTCCTGAAGATCGCGCGGCTGGCGGAGCTCGACGTGGACGAGGAGACGCTGCCCGTGCTGACGGAGCAGATGTCGCGCATCCTCGAGTTCGTCGCTCAGAGCGGCCGTGCGGTTCCGCCCCGACGAGGTCAAGCCCTGGCCGCTTGCGTTCGGGCCCAGCGAGCTGGCGCCCGCGTTCCGCAGCGGGTTCTTTCTGGTGCCGAAGTTGGGTCAGTTCGAGCAAGAGGGATGAGCGATCCCGGCGAGGCGCTCGCGAGCGCCAAGGCGGCGGCCGATCGGATCATCAGGGCGAAGCGCCTCAATGCCTGCCTCACGCCGCCGAAAGAGCTGCGGCAGTCCCTGACGAAGCAGGCTCAACTCGCCCACCCGTCCGGCGTCCTGTACGGGATGCCGGTTGCGGTCAAGGACAACATTTGCACGCTCGAGTTCACCACCACGTGCGGCTCGAAGATCCTCGAGGGCTACCGCTCGCCGTACGAGGCCACGGCGGTGGCGAAGCTCAAGGCGGCTGGGGCGCTGATCGCCGGGAAGACCAACTGCGACGAGTTCGGGATGGGATCGTCCACCGAGCACTCGGCGTACGGCCGGGCGCTGCACCCCTTCGACAAGACGCGCGTGCCGGGCGGTTCGTCGGGTGGCTCGGCGGCCCTCGTGGCCGCGGGGGCGGTGCCGGCCGGGCTCGGCTCGGAAACCGGCGGCTCGGTGCGCCAGCCCGCCTCGTTCTGTGGGATCGTCGGCATTAAGCCGACGTATGGCCGCGTGTCCCGCTCCGGGCTCGTGGCGTTCGGCTCGTCGCTCGATCAGATCGGTGTGTTCGGCCGCAGCGTGCACGACGCGGCGCGCGTGTTGTCGGTGATCAGCGGGCGGGACCCCAGAGACTCGACGTGCGAGGCGCGCGACTCGCTGCGGCTCCCCACGGTCCCCGAATCGCTCCAGGGATTCGTGATCGGCGTCCCGAAAGAGTACTTTCCGCCCGACCTGGCCCCGGCGGTGCGGCGCGCCTGCGATCGCGCGATCCGGCTCTTGAAGGAGCTGGGCGCGGCGGTGCGCGAGGTGTCGTTGCCGCACACCCAGTACGCCGTGCCGGCCTATTACATCATTGCCCCGGCGGAGGCGTCGTCCAACCTGGCGCGCTACGACGGCGCGCGCTACGGGCCGCGCTTCGACGGCGCGGTGGACGTGCACGCGGGGCGAAGGGTTCGGGCCCGAGGTGCGCCGCCGTATCCTCGTCGGTACGTACGTGTTGTCGTCGGGCTACTACGACGCCTACTATCGCCGGGCACAGCAGATGCGGGCGTTGATCGCCCAGGACTTCCGGAACGTGTTCGACCGCGGCGTGGACCTGCTGTTCACGCCCACGACCCCCACGCCGGCCTTCAAGGCGGGCGAGAAGCTCGACGATCCGGTCGCCATGTACCTGTCGGACATCTTCGTCGTGACCGCGAACCTGGCCGGCCTGCCGGCGATGTCCCTCCCGATCGGCCGGGTCAAGGGCCTGCCGATCGGCGGGCAACTCATCGGCCAGGCCTTCCTGGAAGATGAAATGATCGAGGCGGCGTACGCGCTCGAGCGCGTGGTGCCCGCGGCGGGAGACACGTGAGCCCACCGGGCGGCGGCTGGGAGACC
>Ga0209802_1003730_pt1 | contig 10128 bp, 13 predicted proteins | sample GraSoiAngelo_129_FD_185886 | JGI IMG/M metagenome (GOLD analysis project Ga0209802, IMG submission 185886) | Grasslands soil microbial communities from the Angelo Coastal Reserve, California, USA - 14_0927_12_40cm (SPAdes) (version 2) | ecosystem: Environmental > Terrestrial > Soil > Grasslands ... | reverse complement strand
CCTGGCCGCCAAGCACATCCCCGGCGTCGACACCTGGAACGCGGACGAGCTGTTCGTAGATTTCGCCGGACCGACCACCGCTTAAGTGGCGGACCTTGACGGCAAAACCGCCCTCGTCACCGGGGGCGGGAAAGGCATCGGTCGCGCGATCAGCGAGGCGCTCGCCGGCATGGGCGCGCGTGTGGTCGTGAACTACCGTTCCGACAAGTCGGCGGCCGAAGAGACCGCGTCTTCATTGCCCAACGCGACCGCGCACCAGGCTGACGTCGGCGACCCGGCGCAGGTAGAAGCGATGGTCAAGGCCATCGGCAAGGTCGACGTGCTGGTCAACAACGCGGGCGCGGTGCGCGACAAGCTGCTGATCCAGATGTCGCCCCCCGACTGGGAGGACCTGATCCGCACCGACCTGTTCTCGGCCTTCGCCACCACGCGGGCTGCCATCATGAGCGGCATGATGCGTGCGCGCTGGGGCCGCATCGTGAACATCTCGTCCATCGTGGGTCTGACCGGGAACGCTGGCCAGTCGAACTATGCCGCCGCGAAGGCGGGCTTGATCGGGTTCACCAAGTCGGTCGCGCGCGAGTACGGCTCGCGCAACATCACCTGCAACGCGGTCGCTCCCGGTTACGTGCGCACGGAGCTGACAACTGGATCGCTGACGGACGAGATGGTCTCCGAGCTCGTCAAGATGACTCCGATCAAACGTGAGGCCAGGGCGGACGAGGTCGCGGCCACGGTCGCGTTCCTCTGCTCCGAGAAGGCAGGCTTTATCACCGGCCAGGTCATCGCGGTCGACGGAGGCCTCAGTCTCTGATGGCGATCATCGAGCGGCACCGCGAAGAGGTCGCGATCCAGGGCGCCGAGCTGCCCGAGATCCTGCTGCCGACGAACTGTCCGGGATGTGGCATCGCGCTCGAGCAAGAGGAGCTGCGGTCGCACAACTACGTCTGCCTCAACTGCGCACATCACTTCCGGCTCGGTGCCGACGTATGGATCCAGCTCATTGCTGACAGCGGATCGTGGCAGGAGCGCTGGACCGACGTCCGCTCCCACGACCTGTTGAACTGGACCGTGCCAAAGCCTTACCAGGAGACGGTCGAGCGACTGCTCGAGGATGGCCTGAACGAAGCGGTGCGCACGGGCACTTGCACGGTCGCCAACCAGCCCATCTGGTTCGCCACCTTCGACTTCGGCTTTGTCGGCGGGACGCTCTCCATCGTCGCGGGCGAGCGCCTGGCCCGGGGCATGGAGCAGGCCGCCTCGTCCAGAACCCCGTACGTGCTCGTGTCCGCATCCGGCGGTGCGCGCATGCAGGAAGGTGTTCTCGCGCTGATGCAGCTGGCCAAGGTCAACGCCGCGGTGGGCCGACTGCACAGCTCGGGCGCCCCGTTCTTCTCGGTCTTGACCGACCCGACGTTCGGGGGCACCGCCGCATCGCTGGCGCTGCTGGGCGACATCAACATCGCCGAACCCGGCGCTGCGATCGGCTTCACGGGCCCGCGCGTGATCAAGCAGGCGACGTACGCCGACCTGCCTCCTGGATTTCAGAGCGCTGAATTCCAGCTCGCGCACGGACAGGTCGACATGGTCGTTCCCCGCACCGAGCTGCGTCCCTTGCTGGCTCACCTGCTCGAGATGTATCCATGAGCGTCTGGGAGATCGTCGAGCTGGCGCGGCACCCGGACCGCCCGTACTCGCTCGATTACATCCGCCGCCTCGCGCCTGACTTCATCGAGCTGCACGGCGATCGCCTTTCCGCCGACGACCCGGCGCTGGCCGGCGGAATCGGCACGTGGCACGGCCGGACGACTATGTTCCTGGGCCACCAGAAGGGCCGCAGCCTGAAAGAGCGCGTGGCGCGGAACTGGGGCATGATGCACCCCGAGGGATACCGCAAGGCGCTGCGGCTGGCGGACCACGCGGCGAAGTTCGGCTTTCCGATCGTCTCCCTGATCGATACGCCCGGCGCGTATCCCGGCGCGGGCGCCGAGGAACGGGGCATCGCCGCCGCGATCGCGCACGCGATCATGGAGTGGTTTCGGGTCCCGGTCCCGATCGTCGCGGCGGTGATCGGCGAGGGGGGAAGCGGAGGCGCGCTCGGCATGGGCGTCGCGGACCGCGTGATCATGCTCGAGAACTCGATCTACTCGGTCGCCTCCCCCGAAGCGGCCGCCTCGATCGTGTGGCGCGACAACTCGCGCAAGGTCGAGGCCGCTGAGCAGCTGCAGCTCACCTCGCGCGAGATCGTCGGCATGGGCGTGGTCGAGGAGGTCGTGCCGGAGCCGAAGGGAAGCGCCAGCGCGGACTACGACGCCGCCGCACGAGCGCTGGACGAAGCCCTCTGGCGCCACATGAAGCCGCTGCTGGACCAGCCCTCATCTGAGCTTCTGCAGCATCGCTACGATGGTTCCGCTACATCGATTCACTGATCTCTGCCGAGCCTCACTTCGGCCCCAAGATTGATTAAAAGGCGCGGGTGAGGACTGCGTCCTCCCCCGCGGGACCCCCTCCTACGAGGAGGCGCGCAACGATGGGAGGCGCTTGGAAACTGAACGTTTGGGAGGCGGCCGGGGTGAACCCGGCCTACTTGCAACACTCGTCCTGGTTGATTAGTTGCGCGTAGTCGCGCAACGTGTCGCCTCCGGCTCTGTGAGTTGGGAGGAAGGCGGAACGGAGCACCGTGCAACCATCGGCCACGGCTTTGTGTTGTTGGTGGGTGCAGCGGGTGATGATGACGAAAGCACGGTGCGGCGCCTGGCGGACAAGATCGTCGATCTCCGCGTATTCGCCGACGAGGCCGGGAAGATGAACCTCAGCCTGGTCGACGTGCACGGCGAGGCGCTGATCGTGTCGCAGTTCACGCTGTTCGCGGACATGAGCCGGGGCCGCCGGCCGAGCCTGCTGAAGGCAGGCGACCCGGCACGCGCCGAGCAGCTCTACGAGTCGTTCGTGCAGCAGTTTCGCGCGCGCGGAATAGAGACGCGGACAGGCAGCTTTGGAGCAGTCATGCGGGTGGGCATCGAAAACGACGGTCCGGTCACGCTCGTGCTCTCCACCGACGAGTGGCAGACCCGTGTCTGATTCCAGGCGCCGCCTCCTTCCATACGCGGCTCTGATCACTCTCGCGCTCATCTGGGGCGGTTCGTTCCTGGCGATCAAGGTCGCGGTGCGCGACATGAGCCCAGAGGTGCTCCTCCTGCTGCGTTCGCTCACGGGTTTTCTGGCGCTGGCTCTGATCATCCTGCTGAGCGGCAGACCACTCTTCGGTCACGGGTGGCGCGGTCGCGTCGGTTCGTTTGCGTTCATGGCGGTCACCAACTCCGTGGTGCCGTGGATCGCCATCGCCTGGGGCGAGACGGAGATAAGCAGCGGGCTTGCGAGCATCCTGAACGCCACGACGACTCTCTGGACTGCCGTCCTGATCTTCTGGGTCGTGCCGTCGGAGCGGCCGAGCGCGCTCAACTATGTCGGGGTACTGATCGGATTCGGAGGCGTGGTCGTGCTGGTCTATCCAGAGCTTTCCTCGCACGGAATATCAGGCAGCTTTCTCGGTGCGCTCGCGGTCGTGGCGGCGTCTCTTTCGTATGCCATCAACGCGCTCTACCAGCGCCGGAAGATGCGGAGCGTGAGCGTGCACGAAGTAAGCCTGGGTCAGCTGGCGGCGGCCGTCGTCTTCGCGATCCCCATCGCCGCGCCATCACTGTCCCAGGTCCACGTCGAGCTGGAATCGCTCGCTGCCGTGGTCGCGCTGGGCGCGCTTGGTACGGGGGTCGCGTATCTCCTTTACTACTACGTGATGAACACGCTGGGGGCGGTGCGTGCGGCCGGTGTCACCTTCCTCGTGCCGGTGACGGCGGTCTTCTGGGGCGCCGCTCTGCTCAAGGAGAGCATCACAGTGCCCATCCTCATCGGGATGGCTGTGATCCTCGCGGGCATCGTGCTCACCAGCGTGCGACGCGCGCCACGCCACGAGCCCGTGGTGGAACGAGACTCGGCTGCCGCTTGACGGCATATCTAGCCGAGCACGTCGAGCAGGTCCGGCGGGCGGCGGAGCGAATCCGTCCGCATGTCCGCCGCACGCCCACCCTGACCACCGACCTCGACCCCGGCCTGAGGCTCAAGCCTGAGTGCTTCCAGGTCACCGGCTCTTTCAAGCCGCGCGGCGCTTTCAACGCCGTGTTGTCGCTGGTGGAGGAAGGCTCGCGGCCGCCGGGCGTGATCGCGGTCAGCTCGGGCAACCACGCGCAGGCGGTGGCGCTTGCGGCAGCGACGGTCGGACTGCCGGCGCTGATCCTCATCCCCGAGGACGCCAACCCGGCCAAGGTCGCGGCCACTCGCGCGCTTGGCGCCGAGGTCATCCAGGAGGGCATCACGTTCGCCAACCGCGAGGAGCGCCTCCGCGAAATGATGGCCGAGCGCGGATTCGTGCTCGTCCACCCCTTCAACGACTGGAACGTGATCCACGGCCAGGGCACCGTGGCCCGGGAGCTGCTCGAGGATGAGCCCGACCTCGAGGTGATCGCGGCGCCGTGTGGGGGAGGCGGCCTGCTTTCCGGCACCGCGATCTCGGCCAAGAGCCACCGCGACGGGGTCAAGGTCGTGGGGGTCGAGCCGGAGGCGGCCGACGATGCCTACCGGACGTGGAAGTCGGGAAGCATTCAGACGCTCACGGCATCTCCCGCGACTCTCGCCGACGGCGTGCGCACGACCGCCATCGGGGCGCGTAACTTCGAGGTCATGTTCGGCAACCGGCTGGTGGACGAGATCGTCACGGTCACCGAGAACGAGATCGCCAACGCAGTCAGGGTCGCCTGGACGCGGCTGCACCTCGCCCTCGAGCCGACGGGTGCGCTCCCCCTCGCCGCCTACCTTTCGGCCAAGCTGCCAAAGGGGCGCACCGGCCTGGTCCTCAGCGGCGGCAACGCCAACCTTCAGACCATGGCTACACTGCTCGGAACCTGATGATTCCGGTCAAGGAAGTGATGACCCGAAACGTGATCACGTTTCGCGAGGACACGCCGGTGGAGGAGATCGCGAGCACGCTGACGTCGAAGCGGATCACGGGTGCGCCTGTCGTTGGCAACGAGGGCCACGTGGTCGGCATCGTCTCCGAGACGGACGTCTTCTCGAAGAAGGGAAAGACCGCGCGCGAGATCATGAGCCCGCGCGTCATCTCGGTCACCGAGGAAACCGGGATCGACGAGGCGGCCAGGCTTCTCATCGGCGAGCGCATACGCCGCGTGCCGGTGATCCGGGGCGGCAAGATGGTCGGACTCCTCAGCAGGTCGGATGTGCTCGACTTCTTCGCCAAGACGCGCTGGACCTGCAAGATATGCGGCTGGTGGGAGCGCAGCCTGGAGCGCCCGGCGCGCTGCTTCTCGTGCTCGAGCACCGACCTGCAGCTGGAGCGTGCCGATCCCGGGCACTAGTTGTATCCCCACGAAGTCAGAGGCTACGCCGTGACTTCGCGGGGGCCCCTCGGAACATCGATCGGCCTGTCCCTGAAGGCGCAGAGCTTCACCGAGTCGGTCATCCGCGAGATGACGCGCCTCAATCTCGCCCTGCACGGACCTGAGAAGGCGGTCAATTTCGCGCAGGGATTCCCGGATTTCGATCCCGACATCCGCATCATCGACGCCGCGGCCAATGCGCTTCGCGCCGGCTTCAACCAGTACGCGACGACATGGGGAGCCCCGCAGCTGCGCAATGCGGTGGCGCGGAAACAGTCGGCCGCGTGGGGCCGCACCGTCGATCCAGACCGCGAGGTGACCGTCTCGTGCGGCGCGACTGAGGCGATGATCGCGGCGATGCTGGCGGCGGTGGACCCGGGCGACGAGGTGATCGTCTTCGAGCCGTTCTACGAGAACTACGGTCCGGACTGCGTGATCAGCGGCGCGGTCCCGCGCTACGTCGCGCTTCGTCCGCCGGACTGGTCGTTCGACGCCGACGAGCTGCGAGCCGCTTTCAACGACAAGACGCGCGCGATCGTGATCAACACGCCGCACAACCCGACGGGCAAGGTCTATTCGCTGTCTGAGCTCGACCTCATCGCGGGGCTGTGCATCGAGCATGACGCGATCGCGATCACCGACGAGATCTACGAGCACCTCGTCTATCGCGGACGGCACATCAGCATCGCCACGCTGCCGGGGATGGCGGAGCGCACGATCACGATCAGCGGCGCGAGCAAGACGTATTCGGTGACCGGGTGGCGCATCGGATGGGTGATCGCTCCGCCCGCGCTCACAGCGGGCATCCGCAAGGTGCACGACTTCCTCACCGTAGGCGCGGCGCACCCGCTCCAGGTCGCGATCGCGCAGGCGCTCGAGCTGCCCCCGTCCTTTTACGTCGAGCTGCTGGGCGACTACCAGGAGCGTCGGGATGCGATCGTCGGCGGGCTGCAGGAGTGCGGCTTCGAGGTGTCGGCCCCCGACGGCGCTTACTACGTGATGGCGGGGATCGATGCGTTCGGTGCCGCGGACGACATCTCGTTCGCGCGACGCCTGATCGAGGAGGCGGCGGTGGCCACGGTTCCAGCCTCGAGCTTCTACCACGACCCCGCCCTGGGTCGCCGCCACATCAGGTTCAGCTTCCCGAAAAAGATCGAGACGATCGACCGGGGGCTGGCCGCGCTTCGCCCGTTGCGGTCTTAACAAGCTGGGTTCCAACCCGACTTTTCGACGCCTAGCCTGGCGTCATGCGCCAATTCATTCGCTCCCCGCTCACATGGATGGTGGTCGCCGAGCTCGTCGTCGTCGGCGTGCTTGTGGTTGTCGCCTGGACCGCGGTCACGGCCGCCACGAGGCCGGCGCTTGCTTCCCCCACCGACCAGCTGCCCGACTCGCCGAGCGACTCGAGCGCCCTGCCGGACCTACCCGTCCTCACCCCAGGGGCTCGCGGCCCGTTGCCGGGGCTCAACCTCGAAAGCCGGTTCTGGCGGACACGGCTGGCCGAGCTGAACCGCGACCAGGCTCTTCTCGCCCAGCTCGAATGGCGGATTGTCCACACTGCCATGGACGCGATGAAGCGCTACCTCGAGACGGTCGTGCTGCCCGCGGTCCAGCGAGCCGAGAAGAGCGGAGGCTGAGGGAAGTTGAGCTAGCTAGCCCTTGTCGGCCGACATCGTGACGTTGCCGTTGAGCGTGGCGCCGTCCTCGACCGTGAGGCGGCTGACCCTCACGTCGCCGTTCAGCCGGCCCGAGCCGCCGAGCGTGAGGCGCTTTTTGGCCGTCACGTTGCCGGTGACCTGGCCGCGGACGTTGACGTTCGAGCCCTCGATCGCGGCCTGGATGTTGGCGGTCGAGTCGACCGTCACGTCCCCGCTCGCCTTGAGGTCGCCCTCGACGTTGCCCGCGATCTTGAGGTCGCCCTGGATCTCCAGGCGGCCCTGCAGGATGTCGCGCGGGCCGAGGCTGACGACGTTATTCCCGCCGTTCTGCGACGTACCGGATGCCTGAACCGCGGTTTTTTCAGCTGAAGCCATGGAATCCTCCACTACGTTTTCCATACTGTCATCCCAACTCTGGCAACCATTCGGACTTGCGCCCGATAAAAGGGCTGAGCCGGGATTTCAGGGAGCTAGCATCGTAACAGCCGTACCCCCAGGCGTCGACAAAGGATAAGCAGCACACCCGTGGCCTTGATGAACCCCGATTCTTCGGACGAGATGGTCGACCACATGGTCGACTTCTTCGACCGCATCGCTCCCGTCTACGACACCTGGGCGGGCGGGCAGCATGGGCGGGTCGCGTCGCGGCTGGTGGACCTGGCCGCGCCCGCCAAGAACGAGCAGGTGCTGGACGTTGGTACGGGCACCGGGCTGGTGGCGCATCTGGTCGGCCCGCGCGTGAACCCTGGCCTGGTGATCGGAATCGACCTTTCCTCGAACATGCTGTCCATCGCTCGTTCGCGGATGGCGAAGAACATCCAGTTCGTCGGCATGGCGGCTGAAAACCTGGTCTTCAGGCCCGCGACTTTCGACCTGGTGACGATGGGCGAGGCCCTGGCCTACTTCGCCGATCCAACCACCGCCCTGGAAGAGGCGAACCGGGTGCTGCGCCCGGGCGGACGGCTCGCGGTCTCGTGCCAGCGGCGGAGCCTCAGCACGCGGGCCCAGGACCTGTTCTTCCAGGGCCTGGTGCCGCTCGCCCGGCGGCATTACCTGAGCCTGCCCCGCTACAGCTCCGAGCGCGCCAAGTTCGGGGAGCCAGAGGTGCTGCCGCAGCTCCTCTCGGCGGCAGGTTTTGAGATGACGCGGCTGACGGAGATGGTGACGGGCGGCCGGGCGAACGGCGCGCGCGAGTGGACCGAGCTGATGGCGGGGGCGGGTCCTCTTCCGAACACGCTGATCCGCGCCCTTGGACCGCGTTATCGAAGCGAGCTCGAAGCGGAGGTCGAATTGGCGATGGCCAGCCTGGGCGACCCCGACGAAGCGTTCAGATATCACCACTCGTACGTCGTGGCGGTAGCGACAAAGCGATAACGACCGCCGCCAGCAGGCAAACGGCGGCGGCGATGAGGAAGATCTCGCGGTACTCCTGAAGAAACGCCGCCGCCACGAGCTGCTCGAGGTGCTTGACCCGGGCGCGGAGGTCGGGGTCGGTCAGCACCGGGGTGCCAAGGATCTGGTGGAAGCGGTGCAGCCCGAATGCAGTGAGCGCCGACAGCCCAACCAGCATCCCCATCGTGCGCGCCAGCACGACCAGGCTCGTGGCAAGGCCGTGGAACTGCCCGCGGGTCAACGCCAGAACGGAGGCGGTGAGGGGAGCGATCACGAGGCCGAAGCCGAGCCCGCACAGGCCAAGCGCGATGTCGGCCTGTCGCAGCGGCCCGACGTGTAGTGAGAGCTCGTCCGCACGCCATCCCGACATCTGCACGAAGGCGATGGCCGAGAGGACGATCCCCGCGGCGGCGGTCGGCCGGTCGCCGAGGCGGCCCGCCAGAAGACCGCCCGCGAGCGCACCTACCGGCACGCCGACCAGGAACTGGGTCAGCAGCAAGCCGGACCCGAGCTCATCGAGGTTGAACACGAGCCGGCCCAGGAGGGGCACGTCGACCAAGGTGACCATCAGCGCGGCGCCAATGAGCACGTTGGCGGCTGTGGCGCCGGCGAAGGCACGGCTGCGCAGCAGATCGCGCGGAATCAGGGGCTCGAGCCTGCGGAGTTGGCGCCAGCCATAGACGCCCAGCACGACCACCGCCGCGAATGCTGCCGGCAGAAACAGTGCGTTGGTCGCTCGGTGCTGCGGGTCGTCCGGATAGAGCGCGAGCACGAGCAGGCCCAGTCCGGCGCCCAGCAGCGTCGCGCTGGGCCAGTCGATTGAAGAAGCGGGGGTGGGTTCGGCTGCCTTCACGCGGCGAGCTCCGAGGACCAATCCGGCGGTGCAGACCGTGGCCAGCGGCAGGTTCAGCCAGAAGACGAAGCGCCAGCCGCCCGCGCCGGCGGCGGCCGCGGCGAGACTGGCTCCGTACAACGGCCCGAAAACGCTGCCCGCCTCCTGCAGCGCGGCGACCGAGCCGAGGGCAACCGTGCGGGGTCGGTCGTGATACAGGTCGGCGGCCAGCGCTAGCGAGAGCGGGACCAGCCCCCCGCCACCAAGTCCCTGGACGAAGCGACCCGCGATGAGCCAGGGCAGGCCGGCAAAATCCCACAGTCCCGCCGTAGCTGTCATCGCAGAACCCAGCGCAAACGCCCCCATGCACACCGCATACACAGGGACACGGCCGCGCACATCCGAGTACGCGCCGAGGAGCGGCATCGCCACCACGTACCCGGCGAGAAATCCTGTGACGATTGGCGTGGCCTGCTCGAAGTGCTCGATGGTCAGGCCGACGTCGCCGGCCATCGCCGGGAGCAAGGTGACCACCACGTACGCATCGAGGGCCGCGACGAAGAGCCCCGCTCCCGCCAGTCCGAGCAGGATCGACTTCGGCAAGGGCTAGCGAGTAGAGGACGCGGCGCTGGGCGAGGTGATGGTGACCGCGGAGTCGAACCCGCTGATGTCGACCTGCACCGCGGCGTCCAGGCCGCCGTCGCCGAAAGCGCCTGCGAGCACGGCCTTACGGATCAGGTGGTTGGTGGTGTCGACCCAGACCCGTGCGGCGACGGGACCGCTCGAGTTCAGCTGC
>Ga0209802_1003728_pt1 | contig 10129 bp, 10 predicted proteins | sample GraSoiAngelo_129_FD_185886 | JGI IMG/M metagenome (GOLD analysis project Ga0209802, IMG submission 185886) | Grasslands soil microbial communities from the Angelo Coastal Reserve, California, USA - 14_0927_12_40cm (SPAdes) (version 2) | ecosystem: Environmental > Terrestrial > Soil > Grasslands ... | reverse complement strand
ACCCGCGCTCAGGCTCAGGCTGGCCGGGCTGGCGCTGATCGAGAAGTCGTTAGACGGAGGAGGCGGCGCACCGAATGTGTATGTCTGGACGTCGAAGGTAGCACCGTTTTCATCTGTGGGCGTCACTGTCACCGAGGAACCAGACACCATCACCAGCAGGTAATGAAATATCGCCTTCGCGTAGGCGTCGAAGCTGCTCTGACCCGAGACGCTGCCCAGCGCCGCTCCACCTCCGCCTGTGACGTAGCTCAGCATCGGACTGCCAGTGATCTGTGGGTAGTTGCGCTCGTACTGATGGGCGTGACCGTTGAAGACGATGTTCACGCCGTACTGCGCCAGCACGCCTTCCAGGTTGTTAGGACCGTCCAGATAGCTGTCAGATGGTTGCGAGCTGCTGTCTGCGTAGAGTGGGTAATGCCAGAAGGCGAACTTGTGCAACGGCGCGTGGCTGGCGAGGTCGCTCACCAGGGTTGTCAACTCCGTTCCACACACGGCGCAGCCTGAGACCGGACCATTGAGGTGCGCGTCGAAGTCACCCTGGTAGCCGCCTGTCACATCGGACCAGGCCCCTTCGAGTATGTAGAACCGGCTGTTGCCCCAGTCGAAGGCGTACCAGCTGCTTGGATATGTGTAGCTGCTGGTACCCAGGGTGGCCGTGCAGCAATAGGTATCGTCCTGGTACCGGCACCCGCTGCTCGCGCATGCGGCCACGGTGCCGTCCTCAGGCCAGTTCTGCAGATAAGGCAGATTCGTGGTGAAGCCATGGTTGCCTTCCGCGAGGAACGCGGGCATGGTTCTGCCGACGCGAGGCCAGTAGGCCGGTCCGAATACGTTGCCCCCGCTCAGGTCGCCGTAGTCGGATTGGCTTCCGCTCGGGTATGCGTTGTCTCCGCTTGTGACGATGAAGCTGGGCTTGGCAGTGGAGATTTGAGAGAGGACCTTTGCCTCGTCGGTGGTTCCGGCACCCCAGTCACCGATCACGGCAAAGGAGAACGTGTCGGTGGCACCTGAGGCTAGCGCACTGGCGAACACCGGTGCGGTGCCGATCAAATCGAGCCCTGACTGGGTCACGCGGTAGCAGTAGTTGGTGTTGGGTAGCAGCCCCGTCATCTGCGCCTTGAACTGCTGGTCGCCTGTGCCAAACGAGGTGACGAACGTGGCGTTGACCGAGTTGGGAGGGGAGGTGCAATTACCGGTCGCCGGCCCCCAGCTGACCACCGGCGCGGGTGAGGCCATATTGGTGGCCAGGCTGACCGTCGCCCACGACCCGCTGTCGTCTGTTAGGTACGGATCACGGAGCAGAGTGGGCGCAGCAGCTGCCGCGGTCACGGGCACGAGGACGGACTGAAGCGGCCAGGATGAAGGTCCGTCGTGATGGGCGACCGGCGCCATCGGGGATGCGAGCACAACCAGGAACGCGATGGCCGTCCGTATTGACCACCTCACGTGCTCACTCCGTTCCAAGAGCTGGCTTGAAGGGCGGGATACCGATTTTAAGGCCGAACCGGCGGTCGGCGACAGCAGGGTCACTTTCGCGGCTTCTGCGGATGCAAGACGCCTTGCTCGCTCTTGGATCAGAACGCCGAGGCTGTTGCAAGCCGGTCGGAAGGACCTCAGGCCCTAATGAGTGATATGGCGTCGCGTTGTGGCGCGCTCTGAGTTACGCCGAAGCCCCGCTAGGTCGGCCGGACTGACTAGGGGCTCCGACGTTGCCCTGGTTACCCCGAGACGGGGCAAGCGTTCTTGTCCGCCGTCGCGAACAGAACCTTGACCTCTTGACCCAGGTTCGGTCCGCCAAGAGACAGGTTGCGCACCTCCGGCTCTACGATGTTCGTCCCAAACGGGATGGCCACGGGTGCCAGGGTGCTCGTGAACCGTGCGGTACAGCTTGGGTTGCTGGCGGAGACAGCTGGCGCGCCGCCGAGCATGACCGTGCCAGCCAGTATCGTCGCCGCCGCAAAGGAATACCTCTTTCGCACCTCACCTACCTCCTTCCAACGGGCCGCCGCAAGTGGATCCTACCCTCGGCATGCATCGAACGCAAGAGGCGAGCAAGCCGTCTTTGCAGCCGGTCAAAAGTCAGCGAATGTGCTGGAGATCATGGAACCCTCCCTGCCGACAGGATTGGCCGAGCGCGTGCCCCGACAGCCATTCGTCGCGCGCGTCCTCTTATAAATGCGTGTAAATGCGTGCGGCGGGGCTTGCGATTGGGGCTCGCGGGCTGAGCAAGGGCGGCGACGAGGCCGGAAACCCGACCCGCGACGTGACTAACGATCTGCTGGCCAGGCATGGCGCGGCGGCGCACCCTCCATCTCGCATCTCCGGCCCCCGTTCAGCCGCCGGCGTAATGCTCTTCAACAATCTGAACTGTGCTGTCACCTGACCGGCCGTACGTGGGCCGCATGAGGCGGCCCTCGCTGACAAGGCACGGCGAAGCCGAGGTCTACCCGCCCGGATTGACGTCCAGGCTGACCACCGGGCAATTCACGATGAACCCACTCGGACCGAACTGAGCCCCTGCCGGGAAGCCGGTGGCAAGGCCGCTGGTGACCTGCTCGGCGGCAGCCGAAAAGTCGGTCTGGCGAACGTTGAGTCCAGCGGTCACAGCAGCATTCGTCCACGTCTCGAGGTGGATGTCCCACAGTGGGCTGTAGTCGAACTGAGATGTCTGCTCGGGTATTTCTTTCAAGATGTTCAGCGGAGGGATCCCATCGAGAATGGCTGCGTTCGATCTGACGCGTCGGTGATGACATAGAGGACGTTTCGACCCTGGCTTGTGCCCCGATATAAGGGATACGTGACGATCGTCGGGCCCGCGTTCTCTTTGAAACTCGTCGGGCCCTGGACAGTGTTGGGGAGGAAGAACGAATCGGGCCCAAACACGACGTGGTCGACGCCCACCTGTGCAAAGCACCGCGCAGGAACCAGCGGCTGGCTCGCGGCAAACGCATCTACGGAATGTTGCACCCCGATTACCGCTGCCGGCGATAGTCCCACCGTGAGCGCCATTCCGCCGGCACTGACGGCTACTCGGCCCCGGGCCCCCAGTTCGCCTGCGATTCGCCATCAGCGGCTCGCTCACGACGCGCTGGGACACTCGATACGTGGATGTCGCGCTGCCACCTTGACGGCTTCTGGCCCGAGATTGCTGATAGGCATCGACGCACGCCGCCTCCACCTTGCAAGAACCCCGTGGCTACCCCAGGTGGCCGACTTACAAAGTTCACGGCAGGCTACGTCCCGTGTTCGGGATGGCCGCTACGATGCTGGCGGCGCTAGCAAAACATTTACGCCCCGACATTTGTCCCAAGTTTGACCACGACATTCGTCCCAAGGTGTCACATCGCACGTCGAGGCTACGCTGGCGCGGGAGGACTTTTTATATATGGCGAGCAGGTGCACTTTTTGTATTGGTTGCGGAGGGTAGGTGGTGAAACGTTTTGCCCTGTTCCTGGGCGCTGGTGCCATTGCGGCCGCGGCAACGGTCGTTGGTCTTGGCTCGATTGCTCAGGCCACAACCGGTACTGGAGCGCTGGACTGCCCAACGCTCTCGGTCTTCAACCCGACTCACTACGGACTGGAGGTTGGAGCCACAGCTACCTGCACGATTGACAACTCAGGAGTCGCGGACGGTCCCGTGGACGTCTTCATCAAAAGTTCGGATCTCGGTACCACGACACTCACTGGGACGGCCTCTGGAGGGACAATCACCTTCACATACACAGCACCGGCCAACGGCTGCAACACCGGTATCGTGGCCTACGGCGCTGCCGGAACCTTGGCCAACAACTCCGTGATCAGCGGGGGAAATTCGGCCGCAGGCTTTGCGTACTTGAGTCCATCCGGCACACTGGTCACCTGTTTGAGTGGGTCGCCGTCGCCCAGCCCCAGCCCTTCGCCCAGCCCCAGCCCTTCGCCCAGCCCCAGCCCTTCGCCCAGCCCCAGCCCTTCGCCCAGCCCCAGCCCTTCGCCCAGCCCCAGCCCTTCGCCCAGTGCCAATCCCTCTCCCAGCCCCGCCCCATTCGGAGGCGTGCTGGCAGCCACAGGCGACAACACCCCGGTCCAGATTTTGGCTCTGATCCTCCTGGTGTCTGGCCTATCTGCCGTAATCGGTGGAACGCTCGCCTGGAGGCGCCGCAGGATGTAATTGGGCCCGGATTTGCGTACCGCCACGCGGGGCGATACCCGCGTGGCGGTCGGTCATAGCGGGCAGCGCACGCCCGCGATTCTGCTCGCGACGGGTTCGATGGCGATAATCGCGGGCTTGGCCCTCCTGCTAACCAGCTTTGCTCCGCTGTTCGTCCAACGTTCGGACTCGGCGACGGTCGTGGCTCCTGCCGGCGCGCCCGCAACCGTCGACCCCGGCCCATCCAGTGCCGTCGATCAGAGCGCGTCGGTTCCAGGTCCGAAGCCCACCAAGATCGGAACGCGACCGGACGCGCCGATTGATGGCTTCAGCTTTGAGCTTCGAATCCCCGTTATCGGGTACAGCGCAATGGTCCATCAAGGCGTGGGCCCCAATGTTTTGGCTCACGGCCCAGGACACTACCCTACGACCCCCTGGCCGGGGCGTCCGGGCAACGTCGGCATCGCCGCCCACAACGTCTACTGGCTTAGCTTCAACCGCCTCAAGGTTGGTGACCGCGTCCAGATCCGCACCCAGCACGGGTTGTACCTCTTCGAGATCACGGGTTCGAGGGTTACGGATCCAAACGACCGCACTGTGCTCGCCGCCACCAGCGACGACAGACTCACGCTGACCACGTGTTACCCACTCTGGGCTGGAGCCTTCGCCACCAAGCGCCTCATCTTCACCGCTCGCGCGTTGGGGGGAGTGTCCTAGCCGCTACTCGGGCGCGTCAGCAGGGCGGCCGAAATGCTACCTTCACAAATCTTTACCGCCCAAACATTCTCGGCCCTACCACTACGTCGCGACCGCTTGGGTGATCGGAGCAAACGGATACGGCTACATCGCCGTCGAGTTCGACTGAGGTTCGATCCGGCAGGCAGGGCCAAGCAAGCGTCGGCCTTCTTGTCACATTTGCCAGGACAGCCAACTCACAGGAAATTCCGACAATTCTGAACTGTGTTTCGCAGACACGGCTGGCTGTGAGAAGCGTCGAACGCCCGCTTGCCCAGATCGCGGGCCAAACGGACCATCCGCCCCCGCGGTCCGGGTCTGCCTCCTGATGACCTGGGCCGCAAATTTGGCCATGCAAGGCACGCTCGCCAAGGTCGGCACGCATAACCGAGGAGTCACCCTTATTGCGAATGAGCTATTGGGTCTATGTCATCTTTGAGCGGCGGGCGCTCGTTCCGATGCTCTCGCCGACACTCTTCGGTAGGGTCATGGGAATCGCAGACTTCCTCCCCACGGCGTGGATCCCACTGCTCCATCCCGCGCGTAGGGATGCAGCGATTGTCTAGAGTCCGCGCGACGGCAAAGGATCCGCCAATGGGTTTAGAACCAGCGACTCGAATTCGCTGCGTACCGCTGAATGCGGTTGCATCCCACTGCTTGCCACCGGCGTTGCTGCACGAAACCGGGATGGCGCGGCCGGCTGATTCAGGTGCTTGGGGCGGCTGACCATGTCGGCATCAGGCTCGGCCCGCCATGCGCTCGAAAGTGGGGATAGCTTCCTCCGGTACAAGCGGGCGAACGAGATGTTTCGCGAAGTCTTCGCGCTCCGGATATTGAGTGCGGCGCACAGATTCGGCCGCGGCCCTGAAGTCATTGGTTGTCCGCCGGAGTTCGACGTCCGGACCGATTAAGACCCAGTAAGCGCCAGGTCGTCGAGCGTATGGCATTCCGACGCTACCCGCATTGACCATCCGTCGGCCTGCGACAACTCTGTCGAATTGCATGTGAGTGTGACCGGCCACCACGAGGCTGGCGGGAGTGGATGCCAGAACAGCCGCGATCACTTCATCGGGTGTGCCAGGCGTGATGATTTTCGGGGCAACGCAGATCGATTCATGGTCGAGATCTTCGATGGCACCCGAGAATCAGCGGAACCCGTGGACACGTGGTCGGCGGGCCGGCTCCGGCGAGTTCATCGTGATTTCCTAGGCAGTTTCGAGCCATCTCTCGAAATCGAGTTGAGTCCACTAGGTCTGGTCCTGTGCTGCCACGCCAGCCCCAAGAGTGACGAACTGAAACGCTGTCATAGGCTTCGTCAGGTTTCTCAATCGGATGACCTAAGTAATCCCTTCGCCGGTCCTAGTTCTGAGGCCCCGCTGCGGAGGTGCCGGTCGCTGATCCACCCGCGGGGTGCCGACCGGGCTAGCCGGCCGACACCCCTAAGCCTGCTGCAACCTAACTAGCGGGTACCTTGGAGATGAAGGTTGCCCAGTTGGCGAAGAGCGTCCGCGCCGGCGGCAGCAAGTCGTGGATGAACTCGTTCGCCATCCAGACGTTGCCGGAAGTGTCGGCCACAGCGGCCGAGTAGTCACCCCAGCGGCCGACGCCGCTTCCTCCGCCCACCTTTGGGTACTGGGTGAAGCCATCATCCGGGAAGAGCCCCACGGCGGCGATGTGAATGGCGCCCGGGCCGGTAGCCGGATCGAGGATCGTGTACGCAGCGCTCGGGAAGAAATCGGGGCCGACCAGAGAGAACGCCATCACAGCCTTGCCGGAGCCGGTCACCCCGATGGACGGAAAGAGCAGGTTCTGGCCCGCCGTGGCCAGGTAGCCCTGATGCGAGACCGTGCCGTTCGAGGGGTTGACGACAAACCACGCGATCCCGGACAGGGTGGCTCCGTTCGGCTGCTTAACTGCAGTCTCGATCGCTGACCAGAGCTTGCCGTCCGCGAAGACCACCTGCTGGAGACGGTCCTCATTGGCCGATACCAGGCCTTCGGGGCTCTTGACGATGGCGCCCAGGTAGAGCGGGCCCTTCTTTTGAGTGGCGTTGGGCGGCTGGCTGTAGGTCTCGCTGTCCACAGCTGTGAACGACAACGTGAGGTTGGGGCTGCCGCTGGCTAGCGAGGCAGTGTTGGTCAGGCGCCAGAGCCCGAGCTGGCTTGCCCGCGTCCCAAGGGCCGGTCCCGCACCCAGGTCGAGGCTGCTCAGGAAGTACTCTGTGCCGTTGCTGGCGGTCTGATACCCGCCATTCGGCGAGGTCGCCGGTTGGAGGTCAAAGGCCGGGGCCCCGAATGCGGGCTCGGTGAAGGGGCCGGCGTTGATGTGCACGGCTGAAGTATTAGTGCCGAGTTCGAGGCCAACCTTTGAGAAGGCGTAGACCTGGGCTCCGTTGAACGCGGAGGTACTGAGCGCGTACTCACCGGTTTCCACGTAAAAGCCGTTGGCGTCGGCGCCGACCAGCGGCTGGTCACCGAAGCAGGGGCAGCCACTGTGAGTTTGCGTGCCGCCACTGCCGTCGTCGGTGGTCGGAATCTCATATACGGTCCAGGTCGAAGAGGCGTCGCTACTCGCGGAGACGGCAACGACTAGGTTGGTTGGCGCCTTGACGTTGCCGGTCGTCGGGTCGGTCGAGATTTGCAGCTCAGTCATGAACCAACGCTGCGTATCCGGGTCGAAGTAACACCTTGGGTCGCTGACGAAGTCGCCGAACACGAGTGGGTTAGTTCGGATGATCTCCGGAGCGAATCCGAAGAATTCGCTGTAAGCCGTCGGCGCCGTGAGTGGTGTCCCACTGGTATTGAAGACCTGGAACGCGTTATTGACGCCCTCCAGCACCTGGCCGTTGCCCACGCAAAGACCCTGGTCGGGCGGCTCCAGGGTGAACTGCGTGTTCGCATAGCTGCCCGTGCCAGCATTCCGCTGGTCCTTGTGAGTCAGGCCTGCGAAGCCAGAGAAGCCGGCGACCTGGCCGCTCGCTATCCCGGTGACGCCGACAGTGGGTGTGCCGGCGGCATAGGTGTGACGGATCGTCTTCGAGTTCGGTTGGTGATTGGGGATCTCAACCGAGCTTGTCCCGTAGTCGACATTCGGCCAGGTCTTGCTTGGATGAGCGGTTCCTACGCGTTGGCTGGTCTGAATCGTGTAATTGCCCGAGTCGGCAGCGCCTACACCTACTCCAACTGCCAGCGACTGACCGAGGGCCAGTGCAGCGGCAGCAAAAACCAGCGCGATTCTGCGCGCGACCATGTCAAGCACCCTCCTCTTGCCTCAGCACCAACTACATGTGGAGCCCGATTCTGCCACCGCCGGCGCATAGACGCAACTCGGCATCTTCACCTAGGTCGACTGGGGCTGGTTTCGGACAGTTCATTTGGTTTCGCCGACCCCTAGTTCGTCAGCACTGGAAGGATTGGGGAGGAGCTCAGCGCCGGCAGCACCCCGGGCGATATATATCGAGGAACACAGTCCATCGGTACCGGGTTCGACCAAGCAATGGAACCGATGCTAGTGAGTTTCTTGGGAGGCGACCGCGGCCAATGGTCGGTGGATCGCATGCTTACCGTGATTGGTGCAGGTCTTCAGCCGGTTCAGAGAGTCGCGATTTTGGAGGGATCCGACGGGGTCCATGTGGCATCGCACACGACGTGGGTGTTGCGAGGAGTGACAAGCCACGACCGCTATGTCGCTGCCGAGGAGCGAACAGCGCTGGCAGCGCACCGCGCGCCTTTGGGCCGACCGTCAGCGACCGCTGCCGCGTTGATCCCAATCCGCAAGAAGTCGGTCTGGTGGGAACTGCCCCAGGACGAGCGCCGCGCAATCTTTGAGGAGCGCTCGCACCACATCGCTCGCTCCCTTACGTACCTGCCACAGATCGCGCGGCGCCTCCATCATGGACGCGATCTTCTCGAGCCCTTCGATTTCCTCACGTGGTTTGAGTTCGCTCCGCGTGACATGGCAGCATTTGACGAGCTAGTCGGCATATTGCGCTCGACTGAGGAGTGGACCTACGTTGAACGAGAAGTCGACATCCGATTGACGCGCGCAAGCTAAGCCCGATTGAGCGAGGCGGAGACTTGCGTCGGATCGGCTTTTGTAACCGGTAGCCAGCGGCGAGCGAACCTCCATCCGGACTGAACGACCTTGCGGTTTTGCACCGCAAGGAGACAGCTGCTACAGCAAATCGCCTGACGGCTCGAGTTCAAATCTGAGCGGGCGAAGCATATAAGGAGGTCGGGCGTGACAACGCGTTGCCGTACGTTGTTGTAAGGCTGTCAACCGCCACTCGACAACGGATGACGTTTCGAGTTCAAGTTTTGGCTCCCCTGGGTGGACGCTCTTCGAACTCGGCTGCTAGCGCCAGCTCCACATGTAGTCGAGACGCTAGACCGTTTCCGATGTTCTGCCTGCGGGCGGGCTCGGCCAGCGATGGTCTCCTACCACGGCTCTGCCGAGGGTTCCACCCCGATCGGAGAACCAAACGCCCACAAGGCGAAGACCTCCCGCGTATTCGACCGGCCGCTGAACTGTGATTCGCCGATGCGTGGCTGATGTTGCGCCGCAAGCAGCATGCGGGCTGAGGCGGACTTCTGCTTTCGTATGCTGGTCAAGGGCAAGCAAAGGGCGACCGGCCACCACGAGGCCGGGAAGGAGGGGGCGATGTCGGAATCACGAGCAGTCGCGCTGGCCCGAAGTCACCTCGAGGCATGGACCAATCACGACTTCGACAAAGCCCGAGGGAACTTGGCCAAGGACGTGCAGTTCTTCAGCCCGGCCACGAATCTGGTGGGAATCGGCGAATACATGGACGGGCCCCGAGGCCTCGCTCAATTCGCAAAGCAGGTAGTACCTGGCAGCCTGCGAGTGATCGCCGCCATGGGCGACGAGCGAAACGCATTGATCATGTATGAGGTCAGCACGGAAGGCGGCGCAATCGGATCGAAGGTATTTCCCTCAGCTCAGACCTGGCTGCTGGACGACGAAGGCAAGATCAAGCTCGAACGGATAGTCTCCTATTCGGTTCCGCGTTAACTCATTCCGGCGAGGGTCTCACGCGTGGACTCCGGCTCGACCCGCTGCCCTCGATAGGGTGATCATTCCCACGTCGCACCACCAAAATTGGCTCCGGGACCGTCCAGCCAGTTCAATCTACGCCGGGCAGCCAGCACCACATCACCGAGATTGGCACACGAGGAGCCGCTGACACGAGACGCCGTGGCCTGTCATTTCACAGCTCCCAAAGTTAGCCCGCGTACGAAATGGCGCTGG
>Ga0209802_1003727_pt1 | contig 10132 bp, 12 predicted proteins | sample GraSoiAngelo_129_FD_185886 | JGI IMG/M metagenome (GOLD analysis project Ga0209802, IMG submission 185886) | Grasslands soil microbial communities from the Angelo Coastal Reserve, California, USA - 14_0927_12_40cm (SPAdes) (version 2) | ecosystem: Environmental > Terrestrial > Soil > Grasslands ... | reverse complement strand
GACGTGGCGGAAGAACCGGAGGGACAACGGGGATGGGACGTTCGGCGTCGACCTGAACCGGAACTACGGGTACATGTGGGGCGATGGAGGATTCGGGACGGCGACGAGCGATCCCCAGTACCGGGGCACCGGCCCCTTCTCGGAACCGGAGAGCCAGGCAATCCGGGACTTCGCCCTCGCGCACCCTCCCGTCCTGTCGCTCTCGTATCACAGCGCCGGACAATGGATCCTCTATCCGTGGTCGTACACGCGATTGCCGACCCCGGACGACGATCGACTCAGCAACTTCGCCGTCGAGATGGCGGACGCGAACGGATACCAGGTGCTCCAGGAAGGTCGAGCGACCCACGTGAACCCGGGCAACAGCGACGACTGGCTGTACGCCACCCTGGGCGCGGCCCCGTTCACGTTCGAGGTCGGCCTCGACTTCAATTCGCAGAACGCGAACAGCATCGGGGCCGTCGTCCGGAACAACGTGGAACCGGCGCTGCGCGGATCCGAGATGGCCCTCGGCCTCCGGAACTGGCGGTTCGACATGGGTCGAGTTACGCCGGCGGCCCTAATCGCGGTCGCCGCGGTCGGCGCGGTGAGCTCGGTGTACTTCGTCCACCGGTGGCGCCGGGTCCGGCGGGACAATTCCGGGATGGGTGCGCGATGAGCACCGGCTGACAAAAAGTGGTCCAGAGACGCCATATACCGTCCCGATGAACGTCTAACCGGGAGGGCCTGTGGGCGTGGAGCGAGGGGTTTCGGGGGGGGCCTCGCTCGAGCCAATCGCGGCGTCGTATTCGCGGTTCACCGCGGGGCTCGATCGCGTGCGCGGGTACTGTGTGACGGAAGAGGGGGACTCCCTGTCCCTGGCGTTTGAACCTTGGTTCGTCGAATCGGGGAGCCCCTTCGCCGTCCCTTGCATGCGCATCACGTTCCGCCGGGAGGGGGAGCGAATTATCCTCGAGCGGTTTGTGATCGAGGACGCGGATGAGCCGCGGATGCTGGACCTTGATGCAGCCCACGACGCCCTGCAGGCGTGGATGGACTGCATGGCAGATTAGTTGCCGCGTCGCGTTACAGGCTCTCCCTATTATTCCTGCGAGGCCCATCGGCTACGTCCCGTCTCATACGCGGGCCAACGAATTCCTTCCCCGGCTTCCGTTCCTGCAATCGATGAGATCTCGCGACAAGCACCGCGGGCTACGGAATCCTCTGGAAGCCGAGCGTTTCCAGGTCTCGGTCGAAGGAGAACGCCGTGTCGATGCCTTCCCGCTGCATCAGAATCTGGGTTGTGCAATCCGTGTACGAAACGCGCGAAGAAACATATCGCCGGAACGCCGTGTCGGCCTCCCCCTCGACCTCTTCGGAGACATGCAGCACTCGCAGGGACGGGGAGCTCCGGATCAGGCCGAGGACGGACACAGCGACGCGTCCACCCGCCTCGTAAAGGAGAAACGTGACGGTCTCGTCGACCACGTAGTTCGACGTGTAAAAGAGACGGAACGGGTGGCGGGCTTTCGAGATTCCCTCAAAAACGCCGATTGCGGCTGCGTGATATCGATCGTCCTTCAGGGCCCGGGCGATGAATGCCCCGGAGTCCAGGAACAGCTTCACCGTTTGCGCCGCCGGCAGAGGACCTCATCGACCTTCGAGGCGTCCGTGCGTTTGCCCGTCGAGAACGTCTTGGACAAATCGAAGAGCGGGTCCCAAGACAAATCCCCTTCCCGAGACGCCCATTCGGAGAGAGCCTGTCGTGCGGCCTCTTTCAAGGTGAGCCCTTTGGCCTCCGCGGTCCGCAAGACGAACGCATAGACCACGGGATCCACCTCCGTCTGGATGACCTTCTTCCCACGCATCGGAAGGAAAAGGGGACATGGACTATTTACATGTTCTCGTTACATGTATCTACGAGATGGCGTTGCGCCTACCGCCAGGAACAGCAGCGGACTCGTTCGCTCGGCGTCTCCTCTGAGGGGACGTCGCGAGGAAATCCCCGGGACCGGGAATCCGGGAAGACCATGGCGTCGATACCGTGATATATCCGAGATGGTATCTATGCCATTGATGACGACGGTGGTGCCGGTCGACCGCGCCGGAAGGATCGTGATCCCGAAGGAGACTCGAGAGGCACAAGGCATCGCTCCCGGGACCAAGTTCCTCCTAATCGAAGGAAAGGACGGGAGCCTGTGGCTCCAGCGGCTGGACCCGCAGGAGCTCGCTCGCCGGATCCATGAGGAACTCCGCGGAATCGATTTGGCCCCCCTCGTCGCGAAGATCGAAGCCGAGATGGAAGCGCTCGCGCCGTCGAAATACCCGTCCGCGGCGCGTCGATAGACGCGGAGGGCCCGGTGGCCACACCGCTTCCGGCTTTCCTGCTCGACGCGAACGTCTTCGTCTCGGCGATCAAGCCCGTTCCAAGGGTCACCGACTCGCTCCGACTCCTCGTGCATCTGCTGGATGCGGGCGTTCGCCTCGTTGGCAGTGAGATCCTCGCGGAGGAGTACCTACGCTACGCCCAGCTCTTGCCCTCGCCCACGACGGCCGCCCTCGCCGCATCGATCCTCGAATCGATGGAAATCATTCACGTCGAGGAACGCTTCGTCCGCGCATGCGAGCCCTATTTCGGCGCAAAGGGTGTAAAGGATTGCGTGCACGCCGCAACCTGCCTGCAGCTGGGGGCGACCCTCGTGTCGAACGATCACGATTTCGATGCGATCGAGCGAGCCGGCGTGATCCGCCGCGTGACGACTAGCGAAGCAATCCGCCGGTGGCTCGGTCCTCACAAGCGATGACTTGACGAAACGGACGATGTCGACAGGGACTGGCGGTTGATCCTGCGGTCCCCCCAAGGCGACACCGGCAGGCCGCCTCGCGGGAGAAACCCTTTACTACGCGTCGCACGTCCAGAGTCTCCCGGACGGGACCCAGGTTTGGAAGACCGCGGGCGATTGCGTCGGCTAGTGGGCGATTCGGCCACTCGGTTATTCTGGGCGTCCGTCCTCCTGCTCGCGACGAATCTCATCTGGATCCTGGCGGTCGCCTTGAACCTGCTGGGCCCGCTCGGTCCGTTGAGCGCGGGCGTCCTGGGATGGGTCGCCTTGAGTGCGGATTTGCCCGGCGTTGCTCTCCTGGCTGCGGCGTACGCCGGCCTGACGCGGGAACAGGAACGCACATCGAACCGTCTTCGGTCGGCGATCGTATGGGGATTCGTCGGCTGGGTGGTCCTGTCGGCCTACTGGCGATTCCTGCTGCCACTGACGACGGGGACGGACGTCCAAGACCTGTTCGCCGGGCTGCTCGGAGCGAATCCGGGTACCCTCGCTCTGGCGAAGAAAGCGTGGGCGAGCGTCGAGGAGATCTTCGTCGCGTGGATCGCCGCGGCGGGTCTGTTCTTCGTTCTCCACCTGCTCATCGCGATTGACTACCGAAGGGCGTCCGACATGGAATGGGTCAAAGGCGTGCCCGCGTATGCGTGGCTCCTGGGCACGGGCTTGTCGTTCGTCTCCACAATCCTGATTGTGGCCGCGCTCCTCCCTGTGTTGGGCGGAGGCTTCCTCGGATCGACATTCGTCGGAGGGGCCATCGGGAAGTTGCTCGTCGCCCCGAACATCTTGCTCTCCGGATACGTCTCGAGCCTACAACTCGGCCGAGCCGCAATCGCTGCGAAACGGAAAGCGGGCCGGGGCTAGGCGTTCATGCAGAAGGCGCTGATCCAATACGGGTCCGACGGAGAAGGCCCGGGGCCCGAGCACACCTTCGCCTGGTCGTACGTGAACGGTCCTTCGAGTGACCCGGAGGAGAGGACGGTGGACCAAGTGATCAACGGGGTGACTAAGAACGAGTCGCCCAGGGAGAGACCCAAGACGTTGCCGGAGAAGAACGGCCCCGAGAACGGAGCGTTCACCGTGGCTCCCGCGCCAACGGTGAGGGGAACGTTGATCGTGATCGTCGTATCCAGCCGGCCGTCCGGCGTCTCCCCGGGCGTCTCCGGCGCCAGCGATTGGATTCGCACGGAGGCGACGGTGAGGAGGATGTCCGTGGACGCGTGATTCGTCACCCTCATGATGCCGACGATCTTCCCATCCGGTCCGGACGGATGGACGACGTTTTGGACGGCCGCGGTGAGCGTGAGGTTGCCGTCGTCAATGACCGTGACAGTCATCCGCAGCATGGCGGGGGACGCCATCGCGGTGACCATCAGGACGACGGACAAGATGGGCAGTGGCAAGAGATGCTTCTTCCGCCCCCAGGGCGCACGACGAAAACGTGTTTCGGCAACGGTCCGCATCTGCAGGACTCCCCCAGAACTCGAGGCGCGACCGAAGGGGCCGCGATCCCCTTGCTCCGGACCAGACACTGGAGTCCCAGTGATATAATCGTTCCGGCAGCTCCTGTGCCGCGCTTCACTCCGGTCTCAACATTGAGACCAAAAATGTGGCTAGTGATATGCGTCGAATGGCGGCCCAGAGGCAGCGTTGGCCGGGACTAAAGAAGTAGTCACCAAGCGATGCTTCAAGGCAAAACACTCTTATACCCTCACGGAAAATGCGTCTCGCCCCCATGGAGGGATTTCGCGGCAGTCACTGACTACGTCCCTACGAGTGGCTTGGACGTTCCACCGAAGAGCAAACCACTGAGCGTTTTGGCCGCGATCCCGGCGTTCAACGAGGGGCCGACCATCGGCTCCGTGGTCCTCCGCGCGAAGCAGTACGCCGAAGAGGTCGTCGTAATCGACGACGGGTCGAAGGACGACACCGCGGAAATCGCCGCGCTCGCGGGGGCGCATGTGCTCCAGCATGCGAGGAATCTCGGGAAGGGGACAGCAATCCGAACCGCTTGGCTGTTCGCCCGAGAGCGTCATCCCGAGGCCTTTGTGCTGCTTGATGGGGATCACCAGCACGACCCGAAGGATATCCCGCGAATCGTCGAGCCAATCCTGGCCGGCCAAGCTGACGTCGTGCTCGGCGTGCGATGGGGGAAGACATCAGGCATGCCATTGTATCGTCGGATCGGCAAGCGTACGCTTGACTATGCAACCGCGGCCGCAACGAAGAATGGCCTGTTGACCGACTCCCAGTGCGGCTTCCGCGTGTTCTCGTCGCGAGCGCTGAACGCAATCGAACCAACCGACAAAGGGCTCTCCATCGAGTCCCAGATGCTCATGGAAGCTCAGGAAACGAAGCTTCGGATTCAAGAGGTGAACATCGACGCTCGATACGACGTCGACGGATCAACGGTCTCGCCGAGCCGTCACGGATCGAGCGTCCTTGGTCGTGTCGTCACACTGGTCTCAGAGAAGAGACCCCTCCTCTTCTTCGGCGTGGGCGGCGCGCTGCTGCTGCTCGTCGCGTCGGCACTCGGAGTCATCGTCCTCCAGACGTACTACTCGACCTCTCCCCACCAGTTGGCAGTTGGCTACATGTTCATCGTGGTGTTCTTCGGAATCATCGGCATAATTACGATTTTCATCGGCGTCACGCTGAACGTTCTGACGCGAATGTCGTCAAGATGAGAGCAGACCAGGCTCGTGATGAAGAGCTACGTTCCCTTGTCGCTCTGCTCGACTAGTCCCTCGAGATAATTCTCGAAAGCGTCGACAATCATCTGCCAGTCATGGCCGGACACGAAAGCTCGCGCTTGCGCGCCGAGTTCTTCCAAAAGTCCTTCGCGCGCGAGTTCCAACGCGCTCGGAACGACTTCTTCCGGACCATTTACGTAAACAACTCCGTGACCCTCCCCGAACTCTCGGACCAGCCCAGGAAGACGAGTCGCCAGAACCGGCTTTCCCGCCGCCATGTACTCATACATCTTGATTGGGACGATGTCTTCCATGACCTTGTCGCGGAGGGTCGCTAGGAGGCAGATATCGCTAGCCGCGAGATAGGCCGGAATCTGCGCATACGGGAGCCACTCGCGCGTGACAATTCGATCCCCGCCTTGCTTGTCCTTCCGAAGAGTCTGCAAGCCGTCCCAAATGGGCCCCTTGCCAATGACGAGCAACTTCAGATGCTTGGTTGACGGACCCCCTCTGAGAATTGCCCGGGCCACCTCCACGAGGCCCGAGAATGGATACATCCAACCCATGAAGAAAAGAACGAGGTCGTCCTCGGCAAGGTCTAGTTCCGATCTAATCCTTCGGCCACCGGCGGAATCGTACCTCAATAGGTCGACGCCAGCATGCAGCACGTGCGAACGCCCTTCTCGAGCCCCCATCGCAAGGGCATAGTCGTGGAGGCTCTGATTGATTGAAAGGACGAGAGACGATCGGCAGAGGTTCGATTCCTCGAGGACTTTCGAAAGCCCTCGAAAGGCGGGTTCTGGGACCAGGCGGTGCAAGGTGTCAATGAGGTAATAGACGAACGGAATGCCGCGCCTCCGGCTAAACCTGATTCCCGCAAAGCCGTTGAGGATGCCCAGACCGACGAGGATATCGGGTCGAAACTCACGAATCTGCCGCCGAATCTCGAGGCTGTGTGAAACCGCGGATGAAACATAATCGAGGACGGGGAGACGGATGTAGGCTGGCCGAACGACGGTAATCGAAACGTCGTCACACACTTTGTGCACGTCGGAAAAGACGCGCCTCGGGGCAATGCGCTCTCGTGCACTATGATTCCGCCAACCAATCTCGAAATCGATGACGCGAACCTCGTGGCCTCTCTGGGCCATTCGTTCGAGGAGGTGATGTGACTGATGGGGCCCCCTCTCGATCCAATCCGATTCTTGAACGACGAGGATGCGCAAGAGATCCAGACCCGGAATGCATGAACAGGAATTGAAGGGGAGGGTGAGGCGGACTTAGAACTCCGCGGACTTCTGGATGTTGGCCCAGTTCTCCTCGAACCAGCGGTGGAGCTGCTTGAGGCCGTCCTTGAAATCCATCTTCGGCCCGTAATGGAGAATTCGCCGGGCCTTCTCAATGGAGGCGAGAAGTCGGTTCTTCTTGTCCCAGTTCCTTCGCTCCCTGAAGACAATGCCCCCTGAATTTTCCGTGAGGGCATTGATCTGGTTCGCCACATCAATAATTCTAACTTCTCGACCCGTGGCGAGATTTATCGCTTCACCGATGGCCTCTTCAGCCGTAGCGCACGCTAACAGCCCATTCACAATGTCACCGACATAGGTGAAGTCCCGCGTCTCCTCACCCGTCCCCGTTATGGGAAGAGGCTGACCGTTCATCGCCCAGTAGAAGAAGTTCGGAATCACATTGCGGTATTTCCCTGGCACCTCTCCTGGCCCGTACGAGTTGAAGAACCGCGCGTTAACGATCGGCAGGCCGTACAAGTTAGCGTACATGTTTGTGTACAGCTCCCCAAGCATCTTCGTGACTTGGTAGGGGGTGTAGAGATCCATCGAGACATAGTCTTCGGTGAAAGGCATCGGAGTGTCCGAGCCGTAGATACCGCATCCTGAAGAGGCGTAAATGAACCTCTCCGCCCCGGACTTTCGGGCGCTTTCGAGAACGTTGAGGATTCCCATCCCGTTCACCATGAGGTCGAGCTCCGGCTGATCGACCGAGTTCTGGTTCGCGAAGTGCGCCGCAAGATGGTAGACAATCTGGGGTTTCTCTTTAAAGACTCTTTCGACGTCTCGTTCACTCACGACATCGCCTTTTACAAAACGAATACTCGGCTTATGCGGAATGTTCCACTCGTAGGCGGAGGAGAGATTGTCAAATACCACGATTCGTTTGGTCCCTAGGCCGCTCAGAGCTGCGACGAGGTTGGTCCCGATTGCTCCGGCGCCGCCGGTCACGAGGATTGTCTTGTTCTGAAACGAAGCGGAGGGGTCCGGCATCAGGACTCAATCCCATACTCCTTCCGCATCCATTCCACGGTCCTCCTGATGCCCTGTTCGGGGGGAATTCTTGGATCGTGCTTAAGGTCCCGGATTGCCTTGGAGCAATCCACTGGTTTCGTTTTCGTGGTAAAGGGCTCAGCGTCCTTGTAAGAGACGAGTGAGTCGTCTCGGCGAGTGACTCTGAGGATGAGGTCCGAGTAGGCCTTGATGTCACGTTCCCATTCGGGACGGCCTGCGACGTTATACACCTCACCGGGGACGAAGTGGTCGACGATGTTCGCGAACGTGCGACACGAATCTTCGACGAAGTCGATAATCCGTTTGTGACCCGTGTACACGACATACGGTCTGTTGCATAGGGCGTGGTAAATGAACTTGGGGATGAAGCCGCGGTATGGAGTGTAGTGCTCCCCAGGTCCGTAGCAGTTAACGGGCCGAACTCGAACAGTTTCCGTTCCGAATTGCGCCGCTGAGTTCAAGCACATTAGCTCCCCGGCCCACTTGCTAATCGCGTAATCGTTGAGCTGCCTAATCGGAATCCTCTCCATTACGTCTTCGCTCATTAGTCCAGGGTAGTCCCCATAGACTTCAGCACTGCTGAAGAATATGAGCCGAAACTTGAACCGCTCCTGCAGTCGAATTATGTTCTTCGTCCCAATCGCGTTCGTCTGCCACAAGTTCTCGTAAAAGTCCTCGCCGTTCCAGCGTCCGTACTCGGCCGCGAGATGATATACATAGTCGAGCTTGCGCCCGCTGATTATTCTTTCGAGCTGGTGGTACTCTCTGACATCGCACCGAGCGAATCCGCTCTGTTCGCTCCCTCGTATGTCGGAAGAGAGTACTTCATGACCCCTCGAGGCGAGTTCACGGACAAGTTGAGTGCCAATAAATCCGCCTCCTCCGGTGACTAGCACACGCTCTGTTTTCAAGCGGACTCCTCGAATGTGCTCTCTTGACGATCGTTCCTCGACATTTCAGGTGCGATATAAGGCCTGCGACATGATTCTCCGCGCAGGGCGACAGAAATTATGGCTTGTGACTGTAGAGTGGGGGACGGGCGCGGTCGACGCGTCCGCTTGTCTCCCACAGCCGGAAGGCTAACAACAAGGGAGGGGGAGCTGCGAACGATACCATCATATAGCAACATCCTTGGTTTCGGGTTGCTGTTTGAAGAGAAACCATCGTTACTCCCAAGCGTGTCAAGATCGCGGTGTCATAGATGCGACCGACCCGAATCGGATGCTGACCGAACGCGCCGAATAACACACCTAATCAGCGGATACCAATCAGGGGCGACTCTGCAATGGCCGAAGCACGTGTCTCAAGAGAAGAATCACGACCAACTGGACAGCTAGGGAAGACACCGAAAGTGTATGTTGGGAGGACTGAGGGAGACCTCAAAGATGCTCTCTCCGAATCGTTTGACTACGTGGGCTTGTCTGAGGTTTTGTCGAAATCTCGCACGATTTTCTTGAAGCCAAATTTCACCTTCCCAAGGCCCGTCGAAGGAGTTACTACGTCACGCGAAATTCTCCAGACAACCTTGAGCCTTCTAGTTGAGATGGGGGCGGAGGTCTTTGTCGGTGAGTCGAACGGCGGTTATGGATCCTTCACCGCAGAAGAAGCGTTCAGAGGACAAGGACTTTATAAAATTTGCAAGCAAGCGGGTGCTCATCCGCTTAACCTGTCAAAGATGGAGACGCAAGAATACACCCGGATCGTAGGCGGAAGAGAGGTTTCCGTGCGACTTCCGAGATTCACGCCATGACTACTGTGAGCCTCTCTATCAAGAACTTGTGGGGCTGCTACCCAACGGACCTCCGTCTCCTTGAACATCGAGAGCTCGACCGTAAGCTTGCACTCATCCGAGACTTGATAAATGCTAAGTTCGGGATTGTCGACGCCACGTATGCCCTTGACGAACACGGTCCAATGGATGGGAAAGCTCGCGAAATTGGCAAGTTCATGACTTCTGATGAGTTGCTGGCGCTCGACATCGCGTGTGCTCGGATGATGGGGTTCAATCCACAGAAAATCAATCACTTGCAAAACCTGAGTGCGTTTATCCCCCACTCCGCGGAGACCCTTACCCCTCAATCGAACGTTGACCTGAGCCGTATCAATTGGAGATTCAAGATACGACGGAACTTCATTGACAGCCTGAGCTTCGCCTGTTTTCACAACGATCTCCTCGCCAAGATCGTCTTCGATTCGCCTCTCACCCTGCCGATTTACGCGACCCTGGGCCGTAAGCCGAGGAGAAAACTTGCCTAGCCCGCATCCTCATGAACCCATGGTGCTCCCGAAGCCGACGGACTCGTTTCCGGCACGCTCTCCTCGT
>Ga0209802_1003724_pt1 | contig 10136 bp, 7 predicted proteins | sample GraSoiAngelo_129_FD_185886 | JGI IMG/M metagenome (GOLD analysis project Ga0209802, IMG submission 185886) | Grasslands soil microbial communities from the Angelo Coastal Reserve, California, USA - 14_0927_12_40cm (SPAdes) (version 2) | ecosystem: Environmental > Terrestrial > Soil > Grasslands ... | reverse complement strand
CTGAGTCTACTGGAAATGTGCCGGACTGGAGGATACTTCCCGCGTCCGGGACCTGTGTTTGGGAGGACTATTCATCGAAACAAAAGAGGTGCGGGATGTCGGCAAGGAGGTCAAGCTTCACTTTCTTGTTCAGGAAGGACAAATCAGGGCCGAAGCCGTCGTCCGCCATATACAGCCCGGTGCAGGACGGGGATTAAAATTCACCGCGCTCTCTGGGCAAGACATCCCCCATCTGAAAGCATTGATCAGCAGACTTCAGGGTTCGTCTGGTTCACCGACTCCCTCGGCATGAAGCTCCCGCTCCCAGTCCAGCCACAAGCGTACTGCTCCCGATCCCGCCCGCGAAGACTTTTCCTCTGTCGCCAAAAAGCTCGGCCTCCTCTGGACAGCGGAGCCTAGAATTTTTCCTATTTCTACTTTCTGCCTTCTAGTTTCTAGTTTTCCAGCGTCCCCACCTCCGACGCGGATCTGTCCCCGAATTTCGCCACCGGAAAATCGCGTGGTGTGCATGTTCGCATAGCCGGAGCCGGCGCGCAGCGCGCTCAGGAACCCGGCGAAGTCATGCAGGTCCAGCGCCTGGTCGGTTGTGCCGGAGTTCAACGATGTCGCCCGCGTTCGTCGTTCCCGTGATCGTACCTGACGTAGTTTGCGGGCAATCGGGTTTTTGCGGGATATCCGGATTTCCTCCCTCGCACGACAAACGGACAGTAGCATTTCCGCTACACAGTACTTCGCGCCCATTGAAGAAAACGTCTCCGAGCCCGACCATGGAGCTATCGCCCAAGGGGGAGTCTGCCTCGGCCAAAGTCTTAGCGAGTCGGAGCAGAAGAGGCCGACCCGACTGGGTTGGGATCGCAAGAGAATTGACCGTACTCACGGCGCCATTTGAAGTCGACTGTACTTACGGTCGCCACTAAAAACGATATGGGTACGCTGAACCGCACAGAACTCGATCGCCTGGAACGCCGTGAGCTGCAGCTCACCATTCTGGCTGCTGCCTTCGTTCTGGTGCAGGCGGCCGGGCTGGCTATGTTCATGTACCCGCTAGTGTTTCTTCGCCCCGTTGGCAACAAGTGGACGCTTCGCGTGGCCTTCTTCGGTTTTTGCGCGCTGACGCTGCTCTTCGTCGGCTACTTGCTCGAACGCCAGCGCACCGTACGCAAGCTCAAGGAACAAATTCTGGCCGAACTGGAACGCAACGTTACCTTGCAGCATCAGGCCAGCGTTGACTTGCTCCAGACCATGCCCGATCAAAATCATTTCTGGGATCGCCTGACCATGGAATACCGGAGGGCTATGACCATGCAAAAGACGCTCTCCATCTTGCTTGTGAAGGCCAAGCCCGCCGGCGCTTCCGCAAAAGAAGTCAGCCGTCTTACAGCCGCCAAGGAAAACGACGGCAGCTCGGAAGCCTGGAGCGACGCCGCGAAAGCGATGTCCCGCAAATTGCGGCCGACCGATTCCATCTACCGTCTTGCGACGGATACGTTCGCACTGGTCCTTCCGGAGACTGACGTTCTGAATGCCAAGCGCGTCGCCGTCCGCCTGCAGGAAGAACTACAAAGCGTCCGCGCCAAGCACAACGTGTCCTTCGACATTACCGTGCACAATTATCCCGAGCATGTGAAGAGCGAGCACGAACTGGAAGACATCGTGAAGTCCCTGCTTCTCGAGCAGGACGAATTTACGCCGGTCCCCGTCCCCGCCGCGAAGTCTAAGGATTTCGCTTAGCCGTTTTTGGTTTGATTCTGTAGTGGCCGGTCTTGAAGACCGGTGCAGTTGCGACGCCGCAAGAGCTGAGTGCGAAAAATGGAGCGGGGGCGCCAGACTCAAACTACGCGCCGAAAAATCAGCCGAGCGCCTGTTTCAAATCTTCGATCAAATCTTCTTTGTCTTCGAGACCGATCGAAACGCGCACCGTTCCAGGACTGACGCCAGCGCGCTGCAATTCTTCGTTGCTCATGTTGTAGTGTGAACTGTAAAGCGGAAGAATCACCAGCGACTCGACTCCGCCAAGACTCGCCGCCAGCAGAAACAGCCGCACGCGATCGCAGAAGCGCCGCGCCGCCGGCAGCCCGCCCTTCATGTCGAACGCCAGCATGGATCCGAATCCGCGCATCTGCCTTGCCGCGAGCTTGTGATCCGCATGCGACTTCAGCCCGGGATAATGTACGCGCGCCACTTTCGGATGTTTCTCCAGAAATTTAGCGACGGCAATGGCGTTTTCACACTGGCGCTGCACGCGCACGCCAAGCGTTTTGATTCCGCGAATCAGGAGGTACGCCGCGCCCGGATCCATCGAACCGCCCAAATAGATAATCATCTGACGCACGCGTTGCATCCAATCTGAATTGCCGACAGCGACCCCCGCGATAATGTCGGAGTGGCCGGCCAAAGCTTTCGTTGCGCTGTGAACGACCATGTCGTATCCAAGCGCGATGGGGTTCTGCAGGACTGGTGTGGCGAATGTGTTGTCGATGATGGAGACCAGCTTGTTCTTCTTGGCGAACGCCACCGCTTTTTGGATATCGACGAGACGCAGCGTGGGGTTCGTAGGTGTTTCGACGTAAAGAACCTTCGAGCGCGGCGTAACAAGATTTTCGATGCCCGCCAAGTCGGTCGCGACGTGGCGAACGGTAATGCCCATGTTGGGGAAAACGTCGCGCATGAGGCGATACGAGCCGCCGTAAACTTCCGCCGTGGAAATCAATTCATCGCCGGCTTTCAGCGAGGCAAGGAGCGCGGAAGAAATTGCGGCCATGCCGGAGGAGGTGACCACGGCGGCTTCCGCGCCTTCGAGAGCGGCGATTTTGCCTTCGGCGACGGACAGCGTGGGATTGCCGTAACGAGTGTAAATGTAGGCTTTGTTTTTGCCCTCGGCCCACAGTTTCATTTCCTCGGTGGAAGAAAAAGTGAAAGTGGAGGAGCGGACGATTTCCGTGACGATGGGCCCGTTGACGCCGCGGCGATTCGGTTCGCCGCCGTGAATGGCTCGTGTTTGCGGCCCGAGTTTGTGCTGGGATTTGTTTTTCATGGGGAAGAGTGTGCTCCTTGCAGGCCAACAAAAACAGCCTCCAATTTGGCTGATGCGCGGACAATTTGGCGAGATCGAAGTTCGTCATGGGACGAATCATAGCCTTTTTGTCCCTACATACTCCCAGCTAACCCGGCTTCGGTCGAATCTAAATCTCTAGCTGGTGGGGATATGCCGAAGGTTTGGGTGTATACTCCGCCTACCCGAAAAACTAGCTGGTTCTTCACAGGAGGAGTCTCGCTGACGGGAAAACGAACTTTTAATTGAGCCCGGCCGAGCGCTGGGGGGCAGTGGAACGGCCGGCACTCAGTAAGAGAGGGTGCGATGAAGCAGACCTTCGCTATCGGTATCGGAGGCGCGGCCGGACAAGGAGTCGCCACCCCGGGCGACATTTTTGCAAAGATTTTCAGCCGGCGCGGCCTGCACCTGAACGCCTACAACGCCTATCAATCCATCATCCGCGGCGGCCACACCTTACTGACGATTCGAACAGGAACGGAAAAAGTCACCAACATGGGTGACCGCCTCGACCTGCTCATCCCGCTGAACCAGGACACCATGGACCGGCATCTGCAATTGCTCACCGGCGGTGCGGCCTGTATCTACAATGCTGACACGATAAAGCCTGGTCCCGCAGCGGATGGAGTGCAGCTTTGTCCGCTCCCTGTTTCCGAGTTGGCGGACATCACGCGAAACAAGGTCGCGCAGAACACGCTGGCGATCGGCGCCGGCCTGCACATGATGGGCATCGGTTTCCAGGCGTTGGAAGAAGTTCTCCGCGAGCAGTTCAAGAAAAAAGGCGAAGCCGTGGTGGCCGAAAACGTCGGGGTTGCGCGGGCTGGCTATGATTATGCGGCCGCGCACTTTTCGGGTTTCCCGAATCCCCTTCCCAAGACGGAAAATCGCTACGCGATTCTCAGCGGCAACGTGGCTATGGCGATGGGCGGAGCCGCGGCCGGCGTGAAGTTCTACTGCGCTTACCCCATGAGCCCTTCGACCGGCGTGCTGCATTGGATGGCCGCGCATGCGCGCAAGGCCGGCATCATGGTGCGGCAGGTGGAGGACGAAATCGGCGTGATCAACATGACGATTGGGGCGGCTCATGCCGGCGTCCGCGCCATGTGCGCCACCTCGGGCGGCGGATTTGCTCTGATGAGCGAGGGCTTGGGCATGTCCGCGATGATCGAAACGCCGGTGGTAGTTATCAATTGTCAGCGAGCAGGTCCGTCCACGGGCGTTCCCACCAAGACCGAGCAGGGCGACCTGTGGCAAATGCTTGGCGCTGCTTTCGGCGATTATCCGCGAGTTATTGCGGCTCCGCTGGACATCGGCGATTGCTTCAAACTCATACCTGAGATTTTCAACCTTGCCGACCGTTTCCAGTGTCCCGGGCTGGTGCTTTGCGACCTGCTGCTATCCGAAGGCCGGCTCAGCGTGCATCCGAACGATCTGGATTTCAACCAGAACATCGATCGCGGCGAGCTTATCACGGCGAATGGCAACGGAAACGGGGCGCCGTCCGCACTTGCTACGAATGGCGATTACAAACGCTACAAAATCACCGACAGCGGCATTTCGCCGCGGGCGGTTCCGGGCGTGCCCGGTCATATCCACACGGTTGCCACGGATGAACACATGGAAGACGGGGTGCTGATCAGCGATGAGTTCACCAATCCGATAAAGCGCCGGGCCATGATGGAAAAGCGCATGCGCAAAGTGGCCGGGATCGAGGCGGCAGTGCCGCCGCCAAGTCTGTCTGGTCCGCGCGGCGCCGACATTACGTTGATCGGCTGGGGTTCCACGAAAGGTGTAATCGAGGAAGCCTGCGAGATCCTCAATGAAGATGGAATCTCCGCCAATCGGCTGCAGATTCGCTGGCTCGTGCCCCTGCATGGCGAAGCGATCCTGGAAATCCTCAAGGACTCGCGGCACACCATCATCGTGGAAAACAATTACAGCGGGCAGTTTGCGCGCTACCTGCGCAGCGAAACCAGCTTTGTGCCGGACGGCCACATTCGCAAATATGACGGTGAACCCTTCATGCCTCACCACATTGTGGAAGCGGTGAAGGAACAATTGACGGGTCGGACGAAACTGTCCGTTCCTATGCACGAGATTATGGTCTAAGGAGGATACGCAAATGGCGACAAGCGTACAGCGTGCCAGTCAGCAACTGACCATGGCGGATTTGAAAGGCAAAGTCGATCCCGACTGGTGTCCGGGATGCGGCGATTTTGGCGTGCTGGCGGCGGTACAAAAAGCGCTGGTTGAGCTGCGGATACCGACCTACAACGTGGTCACCATCAGCGGTATCGGATGCTCGTCTAACTTCCCTGGGTACATGAATACCTACGGAATGCACACGCTGCACGGCCGCGCCTTGGCGGTGGCCACCGGCCTGAAGCTTGCCAATCACGAGCTGACCGTTTTGGTAACGGGCGGTGACGGCGACGGCTTCGGGATCGGCGGCAACCATTTTGTCCATTCGATGCGCCGCAACGTGGACCTGCTCTACATCGTCATGGACAACCAGATCTACGGCCTCACCACCGGCCAGACCTCGCCAACCAGCCGCGTCGGCATGAAAACGAAAAGCATGCCTTTCGGCAACATCGAAGCGCCGGTCAATCCCATTTCTCTGGCCCTGGCAGCCGGAGCGACGTTCGTTGCGCGCGGTTTCAGCGGCGAGCAGAAGCATCTGACCGAGCTGATCAAGCAAGGCATCGAGCATCCTGGCTTCTCGTTCCTGGACGTCTTCAGCCCGTGCGTGACTTACAATCACGACAATACGTACCAGTGGTTCCGTCCGCGTGTGAAGAAGCTCGAAGAGGATTCCGCTCATGATCCCACCAACTGGATGGCCGCCATGGAGAAGTCGCTGCTCTGGGGCGAGGAGATTCCTATCGGGAAATTCTTCGAGCGTACGGACGTTTCCACCCTGCACGCTGCCGAGCCGGTCCTGAACAATGGCCCGTTGGTCCATGGCGATCTGAAGGTGCCGCCCGACGTGGCCCGTTCGTTCGTTGAGGAGTTGATGTAACAACACACGCATGGACTTCTCCTCATCGCGAGATTGGATCAACGCGCTCTGGATTTTGTTTGGATTGTATTGGCTGGTCTCCGCGCTCAAGCGGAAGAAGACCAAGCGGCGCGAAACTTGGGCTCAGCGACTCATCTATACGCTCCCGCTGGTCGCCGCTGCTGAACTTTTGGTTCGGCCCGAGGCGCGCTACGGATGGCTCGGTGCGCACTTTGTTCGCGCGAACCCCACGGTGGAATGGAGCGGCGTTCTGCTGACCGCCGCGGGGGTGGCTATTGCATTTTGGGCCCGTTGGCATCTGGGGGCCAATTGGAGCGGCGTCGTCACCTTGAAAGAAGGACACGAGTTAATTCGCACCGGTCCATATCGCAACATTCGCCATCCGATTTATACCGGGATTCTGCTTGCGCTCTTCGGGACCGTCGTCGCGACGGGCGAAGTGCGCGGATTGCTTGCCGTGGCCATTGCCTGGTTGTCTTTTTACTGGAAAGCGCGCCGCGAAGAGTCCTTCCTCTCGCTGGAGTTCGGAGAAAAGTTTGCGGCCCACGCGAAGCAGACCGGGATGTTCTTGCCGAAATTCGCTAACGGTTGACATCTGCGGTCACGGACCACGACTGGACTACAGGCATCGAGTAGGCGAGAATCTTCGCCATGAAAAACCGTCCTTTTCGATTTCTCACCGTAGTTCTGTGCCTGACCTTCGGCGAGTCGAGTTTGACTGCACAAACTGCGTCGAACACTTCCGCGGCGAAGGAACCCGCTCGCGCCGCATATCTCGACCCGAGCCTTCCCTTGGAGCAGCGCGTGAACGATCTGGTTTCGCGCATGACCCTGGAAGAGAAGGTCTCGCAGATGCAAGACGTGGCGCCAGCAATTCCCCGCCTCAGCATTCCTGCGTACAACTGGTGGAACGAGGGCTTGCACGGCGTGGCGCGGGCGGGGAATGCAACCGTCTTTCCCCAAGCCATCGGCCTCGCAGCCACTTGGGATACAGATTTGATCCATCGTGTCGCCGATGTGATTTCCACGGAAGCGCGGGCCAAATATAACGACGCCATCCAGCATGGAAACACTGGCCGCTATTACGGCCTCACCTTCTGGTCGCCGAATATCAATATTTTTCGCGATCCGCGTTGGGGACGCGGCCAAGAAACCTACGGCGAAGATCCTTATCTCACCAGCCGCATCGGAGTGGCCTTCGTTACCGGCTTGCAAGGCGATGATCCGCGCTATTTGAAAACAGTCTCGACACCCAAGCACTTTGCCGTCCACAGCGGCCCTGAAGTTTTGCGGCATCGCTTTAATGTGCCGGTTTCCCCGCACGATTTTGCGGACACCTATACTCCCGCGTTTCGCGCCACGATTATGGAAGGCAAGGCCGATTCGGTAATGTGCGCGTACAACTCCGTGCGCAGCGAACCGGCGTGCGCGAATCACCTGCTCTTTGACGCTCTGCGCAACAAATGGGGCTTCAAAGGGTATGTTGTTTCCGATTGCTGGGCCATCAGCGACCTTCACCAGGGCCACGGATTCGTCTTAACTCTCGAACAAGCCGCGGCACTCGCCGTGAAAGCGGGAACGGACCTGCGGGCCCGAATTTGGCGCTCTGCCCTTCGCAGTTCGGAATCGCTTGCTTTCGAACGACGACATCGATCGCGGCGTGAAACGCCTGTTCGAAGCGCGGTTCCGCCTCGGCATGTTCGACCCGCCGGAGCGCGTCCCTTGGTCGAAACTGACCATCGCGGACAACGACACTCCTGCGCATCGCCAACTCGCTCTCGAAGCCGCGCGCAAATCGATCGTCCTCTTGAAAAATGACGGCAATATGCTGCCGCTGAAATCTTCCGTGAAGGCCATCGCGGTCGTCGGCCCTAACGCTGATTCTCTAAGCGTCCTCCTCGGCAACTACAACGGCAACCCCTCGAGCTACACCACCATTATCGATGGCATTCGAAAACGATTTCGCGGCGCCAAGATTCTCACCGCCATGGGAGCCCCGGTCACGGAAACGAGCGCGGTTGTTATTCCGTCCGAGTACCTTCGCACGAGTGGGCCGAATTCCCAGCCCGGCTTGAACGCGGAATACTTTGCGAACATCAATTTTTCAGCTGCTCCGGTGTTGAAGCGCGTGGACGCAAGCGTGGATTTCGAATGGAACAATGTCTCGCCCGGTCCCGGAGTTCCCGCTGGGAATTATTCCATTCGCTGGACTGGCGAACTGGTCCCACCGGTCGATGGCGACTACCGCCTGGGCGCCAGCACCGACGGCGGCTACCGGATTTACCTGGACGGAAAAAAGTTTGTTGATGATTCCGCGCCACATGGCACGCGTACAATGACTACTCTCGTCCATCTTCAGGCTGGTCATCCTTATCCGATTCGAATCGAGTACTTCCACTCCTGGTGGGAAGCCACCGCGAGGCTCCTCTGGTTGCCGCCCAATCTCACGCAAGACGCCGTCAATGCCGCGCGCAAAGCGGATATCGTGATCGCAGTCGTTGGCATAACTGCTCAATTCGAAGGCGAGGAAAGCGATTCCAGTGATCCTGGCTTTTTCGGCGGCGATCGCCTGGACCTCAATCTTCCGCGGCCTCAAGAAGAGCTTCTCGAATCCGTCGCGGCTACGGGAAAGCCTTTGATCGTTATTCTCACAAACGGCAGCGCGCTGTCCGTGAACTGGGCACAGCAGCACGCGGCTGCAATTCTTGAAGCCTGGTATCCCGGCGAGGAAGGCGGCGCCGCCGTCGCGGATGTTCTTTCCGGCGAATACAATCCCGCGGGAAGACTTCCGGTCACGTTTTATCAATCCGTCGTGCAGCTTCCTCCGTTTGGCAATTACTCCATGTCTGGCCGCACGTATCGCTACTTCACGGAGCCTCCGCTTTACTCTTTCGGATACGGTTTGAGTTTTTCGTCGTTCAATTATTCCGACGCAAAGGTGAGCCAGGCGAAGGTCGCTGCGGACGGTACGGTCACTGTCTCCGTTCGCGTAACCAACGCCGGTTCCGTCCCTGGCGATGAAGTGGTGCAACTTTATCTCGCGCATCCGGGCGTTGAGGGCGCTCCGATTCGTGCGCTGTCGGGATTCCAGCGCATCCATCTCGACGCTGCTGCTTCCAAAACCGTGGATTTCATTTTGCGCGACCGTGATTTGAGCATCGTCGATGAATCCGGCGCCCGGAGCATCGTCCCTGGCGCGGTCGATGTTTGGATCGGCGGCGGCCAACCGATCGCCGGTCCCGGTCAACCTCCAAGTAAAGGCGCCCGGGCATCATTCGAAATCACTTCCGCCGCAACCTTAGAGGAATAGGAATTATCTTCGGGATTGCCATGAAGTTTGATCACTATATGGGTTCAAAGAATCGGCCAATGATCCGAGGCGGCATCACAATTTTGCTTTTCTTCTGTCTTGCGTGTGCTCTTCTCGACGCGCACGCGCAGGACGCTGGCAAGACGCTCGCCGAAAGGCTCGGTTTCTCCCGCGACGCCAAGCTCCTGATCGTCCACGCCGACGACGTTGGCGTTACGCATTCCGTGAACTCCGCAACCATCAAGGCTCTCGATACCGGGCTCGTCAACTCGGCCAGCATAATGGTTCCCTGCCCGTGGTTTCCGGAAATTGCCGATTATGCCAAATCTCATCCGGCTCTCGATTTCGGCCTTCACCTCACGCTCACCAGCGAGCGCGTTTACTACCGCTGGGGCCCCGTCGCTTCGAAAGACAAAGTCCCAAGCCTGCTCGACGAGAACGGTTATTTCCATCACGACTGGACGCTGTCCACAAAAATAAATCCACAAGAAGTCGAATTAGAGCTTCGCGCGCAAATTGACCGTGCTTATGCGATGGGGATTCATCCTACTCATCTTGACTCGCATCAATATCGCCTCATCAGTAGTGGTAAGGACCTTTTCGAAGTGTTTCTTCGCGTTGCGCATGCTTACAAGCTTCCTTTTTTCGTTGCGCGAGACTGGTTCAAGGAACAATCCTATCTGGAATCCAGTCTGACTCCCGCTGATATCGTTCTCGATCACACCATTACCATCGCTCCCACCGTTCCTCCG
>Ga0209802_1003722_pt1 | contig 10141 bp, 13 predicted proteins | sample GraSoiAngelo_129_FD_185886 | JGI IMG/M metagenome (GOLD analysis project Ga0209802, IMG submission 185886) | Grasslands soil microbial communities from the Angelo Coastal Reserve, California, USA - 14_0927_12_40cm (SPAdes) (version 2) | ecosystem: Environmental > Terrestrial > Soil > Grasslands ... | reverse complement strand
GGTCGCCACGCGTCAGGAGAACGGGATCAGGCTTCGCGCGGGTGACGTCGAGGTGCGACCGACGCGGGATGGTTTCGAGGTGCGAGTCAAAAGAACTTAGTCCGCGTGGAACGCGGCAAGCGCTTTCGCTTCTTCGTCCAGTTCCCGTCGTGCGGTTCGAGGAATTGGTTCAAAGGGCTGGAGGTGGATGCGAGCGCCCTCATGCCGCCATGTGCCGGCGACCTCACCGTCGACCAGGAAGACCGGCATCGAGTGCGGCGTCTTGGTGTTGAAAACGATCGGCCGGTACCGCTCGGGCATGATTTGGGTCCGGCGGGCGTGGATCATCAAGAGCGCCTCGAACGTCTGCAGGAACCGAACGGGTGCGCGGACGCTCGCGTCGGGCAGCGATGCTCGAGCCAGGTCGAAGAGCAGGCGACCGTCCTCATCCCGAAAGCGCCGCAATCGCATGCGCTCGACAACCGGTGCCAGTTTCGTAGGCGGCATGCCGGCCCAGCTGGCGATGTCCGCCAATTTCGCAGGGCCAAAACCGCCGAGATGGCGGCGCACCAGGAGCTCCAGCCCGGCTTCCTCAGTGGCGTCTCTCACGCCGACCCAGTCGTCGGCGAGGCCGTAGAGGTCGGCCTGCCTCCGTTCCCAGGTTCCCGACGGAGGGATGCGGACCATCGCCAGCCAGAGGCCGAGGCCCGACCACGCGATGCCCGGCGCGTCACTCGCGGCGAGCAGCGTCTTGAGCTCAGCCGCCCGTGCCGGTCCCCGCGAAAGCCTCTCGCGCACGATGCCTGCCACCGCCTCCATGTCGAGACCGTGCGCCTGGTGCTGCACAACTCGGAGCCACCAATCGCGCCGGGCGGACCGTACCCCGGCCAGCAAAACGGGGTAGTCGGCCCGGGACACCGTATGGATCGTGCTGCGCATGAGGGTGCCCTGGATCGCCTCTCGATTCACTAGCGCCTTCGTCAATGCCGCGCGCGGGAAGTCGCGCAAGCGCGACCAGAGCCCGACATAACCAGACGGCGCGTACTGGGTCTGTAGGCCTCCGACCGCTTCAAGCGCGCGAGTCAGCGGCAGGGACGACCGTTCGAGCAGCAACTGGCGCGCGAGCAGGGCTCGATTCAGCTCGCGGGTGGAGAGGACGCGCTCGCTCAAGCGCCGTTTAGATTGGCACCACTAAGAGGCGCGGGGGAGGGCACGCCTAAGACGCTGGAATGAACATCCCGGCCAGGACCGATTCGCCCTCGCCCTCAGCGGTTAGGAACACGTTCGTTCCTCCGGTCACGGTGTCTTGGTCGACTTTGAAATCGATCCAGGCACAGCACTCGCGCTCCAGGTCGACGAGCTCGACCAGCGCGGCGGATGCGCCAGGTGCCGCCCGAAACGCGATGCCCCGTGGAATGCGCTCACGCGTGACGAGCCCGCTGTCGAGAACCTTCGCCCAGGCTCCGCCGCGGTCACGCTTGTCGGCGGCGGTCAACGTGCACACGACGGGACGCGAGTTGTCCATCCCCAACAACAAGCCCTGCCGGGAAGTCGGTATTCCGGCTAGGAGCGCTTCAGGCCCGCGACCAGCCGCCGTCGGGTTTCCGCCGTCATCGCCCGCAGCGAAGCCGTCGATCGCACCACCGGCGCCTTGGGCGATTGAATGTCTCGCGCCGCCGCGGGCAGATGCTCGAGGTCGGCGGCGAAACGCCCCTTCGACTGCGCGATCGGCGGCCTTCCGTTCCGGCGCACGCCTCCCACCATCACAGGTTCGAGCAGCATCTCACGGCCCGGCGGCACCTTTTCGTCATCCAGCCCAACCAGATCGCCGAACGGCCGCGCGCGGCGGAACACCTGCTTGCGTCCAGGCTCGCTCACCTTCCCGCGCGACAGCTTCATCACCGGGCGTCCGTCGTAGCAGACGAGCTTGTACGCCGTGTCCAGGTAAGGCTGGTCGGCCGACACACCCATCCTGGTGCCGACGCCGAAAGCGTCGATGAGCGCGCCGTCGCGCACCAGCTTGTCGATGGAGAGCTCGTCGAGCCCACCGCTGGCGAAGATGCGCACGTCCCGGAGCCCGGCTTGATCGAGAAGCACGCGCCCGCGCCTAGATAGCGCGACGAGATCGCCGCTGTCGATGCGAATCCCGAGCCGGCCCACCAGCCCGAACTGCTTGATGACGTCGATCGCATGCTTGATCCCGGCGATCGTGTCGTAGGTGTCGACAAGAAATGTCGCGCGGCCCGGAAAGTCCTGGGCGAACGCGCGGAAAGCATCGACCTCGCTGGCAAACGCCTCGATGTAGGAATGCGCCATCGTGCCCGCCGCCACGAGGCCGTGGCGCCGTGCCGCCTCGACGTTGCTTGTGCCGGCAAACCCGACCATGGCGGAGAGCCGCGCGACGTCGATGCCGGCTTCGATGCCCTGCGTCCTGCGAAATGAGAAATCGACCACGTCGCGACCGCCGGCCGCTATCACGCAGCGCGCCGCCTTGCTGGCGATGGTCGTCTCGAATGTGACCTCATTGAGAAACAGCGTCTCGACCAGCTGCGCCTCGGGCAGCGGTGCCGTGACCTCGAGGATCGGCTCGCCCGCGAGCGCGATTCGGCCCTCGGGAATCGCCCAGATGTCGCCGGTGAAGCGAAGGCGGCGAAAGGCCTCGAGGTCGCGAGGCTCGTAGCCCTGGGTCTCTTTCAGGTAGTGGATGTCGTCCTCTTCGAAACGAAAGTCGCGCAGCCGATCGAGACATGATTCGACGCCGGCGGCGACGAGAAATCCGCGCATCTCGGGCATCGAGCGGACGAAAAGGCTGAAGGTCGCCGGCGCGGTCATGCCGCGTCGCAGGTAGCTGGCAGCCATGTTCAGCTCGTACAGGTCGGTGAGCAGCGCGTTGGTCACTTCAGTGGCCGCATCCTAAGGTTTCATCGTGAAGCGGGTCGCCGAGTCATTTTCGTGGCCCTTTCAGGAGGCGTGGCCGGCGAGGTTCGCGGTGGGCGCCGTCGTGGTCCTGTTGCTCCCGATCGCCTTCATCCCGCTGCTGGGCTACGCGATCGCGGCCACGCGCGCCGCCGAGGCCGACCAGGCGCCTCCGCCATGGCGGTTGTCGGCGCGTCTCTTCGTCGATGGATTCTGGACCGCGGTCGTCTTGCTCATTCTGTCCGCGCCATTCGTGCTGGCGCTGAACCCACTCGCGGAAGCGCTCCCTCTGCCGCGCGTTTACGCGCGCATCGCGGCGGCTCTCGTCCTTGCGCTGCCGTGGGGCTTTCTGCTGCTGATTCTCATGCCGCACGGGACGAGCCGGTTCGCCGCGTCGGGCCAACCGCGAGACTTGTTCGACTTTCGGAAGACGGTCCGCGAGGTTAGGCGGGATTTTCCGACCTGGAACCTTGCCGCCGCGGCGATGGTCACCGCCTGGGTCATCGCCGTCGCTTGCGTTGGGCTGCTGTGTGTCGGCCTCTTGCCGGGCACCGTCTACGCCATTCTTGTGAGCGCACATGCCTCCGCCACGCTCCACTCGCCGGCCCGCGCCCAGGGTCCGAACATTCCCGCTGGGTGACACAGCGGTGCTGGCCGAGCTGGGCACGCGCCTGGACACGGCGCTGAACACGCGCGCCATCGCCCTCGCGACAGCCTTGAAGAAGCGGCGGGACGTGCGCCAGGCGGTCGCCGGGTACGCCACGGTGACGGTGCATTTCGACCCCGACCAGACCACGCACGATGCGTTGGGCGCTGCCATCAAGAGGCTGGCCGCGAAACGACCGCCGATGGAGGAGCCCGGCCGCCTGCACCGGATCCCCGTCGAGTACGAGGGTCCCGATCTCGAGGAGGTGGCGTCCCGGCTGAATCTGTCGCCGGCGCGAGTCGCCGAGCTGCATTCGAAGCCCATCTACCGCGTGTTCCTGGTGGGCTTCGTGCCCGGCTGGGCCTACCTCGGTCCGCTGCCGGAAGAGCTCGAGCTGCCGCGGCGCCACGTGCCGCGCACGCAGGTGCCGGCCGGATCGGTCGCCATCGCCGGACGTCAGACCGGCATCTATCCGTTGCCGACGCCAGGCGGCTGGCACCTGATCGGCCGAACCTCGGTCAAGCTCTTCCTGCCCGATCGCGATCCGCCCTGCCTGTTCCGTGCGGGCGATCGCGTGAAGTTCTTTTCGTCGAGTCGATGACCGGGGTGCTGCGCGTCGTCGTGCCGGGACTCTTCACGACCGTGCAGGACCTGGGCCGCCCGAATGCAATTGCCGCCGGCGTGCCGCCTGGGGGAGCGATGGATCGCTTCGCGCACCGGGCCGGCAACCTCCTGGTCGGCAACGCCGAGGCCGAAGCCAGCCTGGAATGCACGATCACCGGCCCGACGCTGGTCGCGACCCATTCCTGCGTGATCGCGATCACCGGCGCGGACTTCGAACCGCGGGTCAACAGCCAGCCCATCCCGGGATGGACCGGGGTCTTCCTGGGCGAGGGCGATCGGCTTACGTTTGGGGCTCGACGATCAGGCGGACGCGCGTACATCGCCATCGCCGGCGGGATCCAGGGCGATCGGTGGCTCGGCTCCATGTCCACGTACCTGCTGGCGGCACGTGGCGGCATGCACGGTCGCAACCTCAAGGCCGGCGACGAGATCGACGTCGCGCACGAAGCCGCCAGGCCGGCGGTGTCCGGCCAGACGCTGCCGGAGCTGCTGCGTCCGCGATACGCCGATCACACCCTCTTCGCCATCGCTGGGCCTCACCTCCGGCGGCTGAATCCAGAAGGCCGCGGGCTGCTGTTCGGCGCTCGGTTCACGGTGAGCCGTGAAGCGGACCGGATGGGCTACCGCCTGGATGGGCCGAAGCTTGCGACCTCAGGCGACGAGCTGCTCTCGTTCGGTCTCACCGCCGGTGCCGTGCAAGTGCCTCGTGGCGGCCAGCCGATCCTCCTCATGGCCGACCACCAGACGGCCGGCGGCTACCCGGTCGTCGCGACTGTCGTCAGCGCATCGATGCCGGTGGCCGCACAGCTCCTTCCGGGCGACGAGCTCCAGTTCGCCGAGGTCACGCTGGAACGCGCGCAGCAGATGCGGCTGTCGCTGGCGTCGGCCTTGGGCACGCGGCGCGACTTCCTACGCTGATGCCGTGTTCTGCGCGGCCCTGCGTGCTTCTTCGATCACGGCGTCATAGTCGGGCAGCGGCTGCTCGCGTGATCCCTGCCACGTGTAGGTGATCGTCCCCGAGCCGTCGATCACGTAAACGGTGCGGCGCGCCATCCCCGAGTACCCGGCCACGTCGTCCCGGCGGACGTCGTAGTCGGTGACCATCTTGCGTTCGAAATCGCCGATGAGGTCGAACGGCAGGCCGCCCAGCTCCTTGGCGAATGCCTGGTGCGAGAACACCGAATCAACGCTGATGCCGTAGATGCCGATGCCGTCCGCGGCCGCCGCCTCGTGCCGTGACCGGAACTCGGTCAGCTCGGTCCTTCAACCACCCGTGAAATCAAGCACATAGAAAAGGAAGACGAGGGACTTGTGCTTCTGCAGGGCCTCGGCGAGAGTCAGCTCCTGACCGCTCGTCGTCGGCAGCTTGAATTCGGGCGCCTTGTCCCCAACGTGCAGCACTTGGGAAATCTTATCCGCGGTCGAGAACGTACCAGCCAGTACGGGTCACGCCCGTGATCCGATAGCCGGCGTCGAATGCCTTGCTCAACGCACCACGCACCGCGAGGCGCCACCCTCGCGCCAGCTGTGGGTCGGAGCGGCGCAGCGCGACGATGTCATCCGGCACCTGGCAGATGACCACGCGTGCGGATGACGATCCAGTCACCGGCTCGCCGCCGGGACCGACCGCGATCAGCGCGTCGATCCTCCAGCGCTGCAGATCCTCGTCAGAGGGGTCATGCGGCCGGCCGGCGGCAGCCTCCTCGGCCAGCTGCGACTCCAGCCGCCAGCTGATGAGAATCCGGTCTGACTCTTCGCCGGCGTTGATGCCGTCAGTCATCTCGCCGTAGAAGTTGACGAGGTATTCGCGTGCCTCCGCGCCAAGCTTGTTGAGGTTGAAGTACGCGTTGCGCCTCACGAGTGGATCGAACGTCCACACGATCTCCTTCACGCCGCGCTCCAGGCACCAGGTCCGCTGATGCTGCTTGAGCGCGAACGCGAGGCCGCGCGCCTGGCTGTCGGGCACGACGCCGAGGATGTGCGAGTGGAGGTGCAGGTCCGGCAAGGAGCCGCCCAGCCAGCCGACCAGGCCACCCACCAGACGGTCGTCGATGTAAGCACCCACGACGTAGTTGTCGGAGTGGGCGAGGGCCATCAACACGTCGGAGCCGATCGGGGGTTCACCGGGCCGTTCCCAGACATCCGCGAACAGCCGCTCGAGCGCACGGATGTCGTTCAGCTCCTTGAGCTCGGTGATCACAACTCGGAAATCTAGGCGATAGCGAGCCGACCTCGGATCCCCAACGCCGGGCCTGATGCTCGCGGCGCCGACAAGGAGCGGGGTGAGGACCAGCTTCAGCGCCAGCGACACGGTCGCCCCCAAGCTAGCTTGCGGCCAGCGGCCCGGTCTCGATCCCCGCGTCGCGAATCGCGCTTCGCACCGCTGCCGCGACCTCGGCCGCATGCTCCGAGTCGCCGTGGATGCAGATGGTGTCGTATTGCCCCGAACGGGCGAGGCGCACGGCCTGCGCCGCGGCCGCCTCCGGCTCGAGCACTGCGCCGGGTTGGGATCGCGGCGCCAGGCTGCCGTCGGCCAGGAGAAGACGGTCGGCGAATCCCTCCCTGTACGCGGGAACCCCCGCTCGCCGTGCGGCCGCGAGCAGCTCGAGGCCCGGCTGTCCCATCAGCCCGATCCCATGCGCTTTGGCGACGCGCGCCACGGCGTCCGCGACGGCGGGATCCCGCTGGCAGCGGTGGTACAGCGCGCCGTGGGGTTTCACATAGGCGATGGGCACGACCGCCGCGAGGCCGGCGACCTGGAAGGTCACCAGCGCTTCGATCATATCGGCGGAAAGCCCGAGCTCTTCACGGCCAAATCCGCCACGGTCGTCGTATCCAGGGTGGGCGCCGATCTCGACGCCCAGCTGCCGGCAGTGCAGAGCGGTTGCGATCGTGATCGACACCGATCCCGCGTACACGCCGCAGGCGACATTCGCGCTGTCGATTTGGGGCAGGATCGCCTCCTCGGCGCCAGCGCCCTCGCCGAGGTCGGCGTTGAGGTTCAACAACCCGATCGGCGGGAGTGGGTTCATGTGTGCGCGGTGTCGCCATGCAGGAGCTGGATCGCGTGGCCGATGACGGGCATCACAGCCTCCAGCGATTCGATTGCGCCTTTGGGGCTGCCCGGCACACTGATGATCAGGGTGCGCTTGCGCACGCCGGCCATCGAGCGCGAGAGCGCGGCCATGGGCGTGCTGTTCGCTCCGGCCCGCCGCATGGCCTCGCCGATGCCGGGCACCTCGTAGTCGATGATGGTCGAGATCGCCTGGGGCGTGACGTCGCGGGGGCCGAGCCCGGTGCCGCCTGTGGCGACCACCAGGTCGACGCCTCTCTCGACCGCGGTCATGACCGCCTCGCGAATCCGCTCGGCTTCATCGGGAACGACCTCCGGGTTGTCGACCTCGAAGCCACCCTGGCTCAGCAGGCTCAGGAGTGCTTGGCCGCTGGCATCCTCGCGCTTGCCATGGAACGCACCATCGCTGACCGTGACCACATGCGCCTTGCTCACCGAGGGCCGCCGGCGGCGGGGCGCTTCCATGTCCCGGAGCGGCCGCCCGACTTCTCGAGCAGGCGCACCGACTCGATGGACACCCCGCGCTCGATGCCCTTGGTCATGTCGATCAGGGTGAGTCCCGCGACGGCGGCGGCGGTGAGGGCTTCCATCTCGACCCCGGTCTGCCCGACCACGCGCGCCCGGGCCAGGACGCGCACTCCGCCTTTGACGAACTCGAAGTCGATGTCGACACTGGCCAACGGGAGGGGATGGCAGAGCGGGATCAGGTCTGAGGTCCGCTTCGCGGCCATGATGCCGGCGACCCGGGCCACCTGGAGCGCGTCGCCTTTCGGAGTGCCCTCACGCACCGCGCGCAACGTGGGCGGAGCCATACGCACGACACACTCCGCGAGCGCCTCCCGTGAGGTGATCGGCTTGCCGGCGACGTCGACCATGCGCGCGGCTCCGCCGGCGTCCAGATGCGTAAGCCGCTTCGCCGCCGGTTTCGCCACTCGCTCAGGATATTCGCCAGTGTCAACCGTCGAAGGCGTCCTGTTCGATTACGGCCAGACGCTGGTCACTTTCGCCTACCCGGAGAGGGAGCTTCTCGAGGTCATCCGCAATTTCCGACCCACCATCGAGGAGGCGTTGGGCGCGCCGGCGCCTCCAGCCGAGGTCATCCTCGAAAACGTGTTCCTGCCGCTCGAGCGCTACGTGTCGAGCGAGAGCGAGGACGAGGTCGATTGGCTCGAGGTGGTCAAGGCATCATGGGAAAGCGCGGGCTTGTCGCTGCCCGATGGTCTGCTCTACGAGATCGTCGACGCGGAGCAGATGTGCTGGGACCGGATCGTGAGCGTCGATGGCGACGCCACATCGGTCCTTTCGCTGCTGCGATCGCGCGGCATCCGGCGCGCGATTTGCTCAAACGCCCCTTTTCCTCCTGAGATGATGAATCGCCAGGTGCAAACGAACGGGATCGGCGAGCTAATGGACGGTGTCGTGTTCTCGAGCATGGTCGGACGGCGTAAGCCCGCGCCCGAGATATTTCGGGCCGCGCTCGATGTCCTCGGTGTGCCCGCGGAACGCGTTCTCTTCGTCGGCAACCTTGTGCGCGAGGACTACGAGGGGCCGCGTGCGCTGGGCATGCGAGCTGTCATCTGCGACGCCCACAACCCGGAGCCGGCTCCAAACGGGGTGCCCTCGATCGCCAGGCTCAGCGAACTAACCCAGCTTTTGTGAAACGCCCGAACGCGCTCTGGATGCTCTTCTACGGCCGCGCGCGGCGCGGCTTTCCGTGGCTGCTTGGCTTGGTGATGGTAGGAGTCCTGGTGGGAGCGCTCACATTCCGCCTGGTCGGCGGCCCGGACATCTGGCGTGCGGTGTTTCCAATCTTCGTCGGCGTGCTCGTGCTGGCTGCCCTCGTTTTTGCGATCGTCGCTTCCGTCCGGCCGCGCAAGCGGCGCTGAGCCATCAACACGGCGGCCGCGCCGGCCCCGATGCCGTTGTCGATGTTGACGACCACCAATCCAGTTGAGCACGACTGGAGCATCGTGCTGAGGGCGGCTTCGCCCGCGCCGCCGCGACCGTAGCCCGTCGAGACGGGAAGCCCAATCACTGGAACGTCGATGAGCCCCGCCACCAGACCAGGCAGCACGCCGTCCATTCCCGCGGCTACGACGATCACGTCGGCGCCCCATTCCAGAATCGCGGCGAGCGGACCGAGGAAGCGATGCAGACCGGCCACGCCGAGGTCGGCTTCGAGCCGCGCACCCATCCCGCAAGCCTCGATGACCATTCGTGCCTCTTCGGCCACCGGTATGTCCGATGTGCCCGCGGTCAAGACTCCGACCTTTCCGTCCAGGAGCTCCGGCGAGAACCCTTGGCGAAGAACGCGCGCGGAGTTCGCGTAGTCGACGACGGTCATCTGCGCATCGCCAGCAGCCTTGCTGAGCACAGCGCGATGTTCCCCGGTCATCCGGCTGATCAGCCCCTGACCCTGTCGCCGTGCCAGGGTCACCGCAAGCCGCGCTGCGTCAGCAGGAGCCTTGCCCGCCGCCAGCACAACCTCGGGAATCCCGCGCCGCATGAAGCGGCCGAGGTCGAGCCTTGCCTTACCTGCGAGCTCCTCGAGCTGAAGGTTTCGGAGCTCGGCCAGCGCCTCGTCCTCTGTGAGCTGGCCCGCCGTCAGACGGCGCAGGACATCTCTCACAGGCTGGCGAGCACCTCACGCATGCGCTGCCAGTGCGTACCCGCCCAGTAGATGCGGCCGCACGCGGGGCATTCGGAGTATCGAGATTGAGTCTGGCGGACGTAGGGCGGCACGCGCTCTGCCACCGTCGAGGCGACGCGCGCTTGCAGCTCGGAGTTGCATTCGATACACCGGGTAAGGGCTTCCTTCAGCTCGAGTCCCAGCTCCTTGAACACCTGGCGGAGCTGCGCGGTCACCTCGTCGTCGCGGATGAGGATGGCCCGAACCACGCCGG
>Ga0209802_1003714_pt1 | contig 10152 bp, 6 predicted proteins | sample GraSoiAngelo_129_FD_185886 | JGI IMG/M metagenome (GOLD analysis project Ga0209802, IMG submission 185886) | Grasslands soil microbial communities from the Angelo Coastal Reserve, California, USA - 14_0927_12_40cm (SPAdes) (version 2) | ecosystem: Environmental > Terrestrial > Soil > Grasslands ... | reverse complement strand
GGCGTTGAGACCGATGGCGATCGGGTACCGGCCGCGCACCATGAACTCCGTGAGCTGGTTGCGATCGCGGCTGAGCACCGGCTCCTGATCGACCAGGAGCTGCTTCATGATCGCGTCGCCCAGCTTCAGGCGGGCGACGGTCAGCGGCCAGAAGCTGGAGCCGATCACGCGAGGATCGGAGATCGCGATCTTGCCCTTCCACTTCGACGCGAGCAGATCCTTGACGCTGGTGAGCTCGCCGTCCTTCACCCGGTCGACGTTGACGAAGACGCCGACGGCGCGCACCAGCGTGAAGGCGTAAGCGAGCCGTCGGTCGCGGTCGAGGAAGCCCGCCTCGAAGCCCCCGCGCCAGCTCGCGTCGTTCCGGGCCTCGGGGGTGATGATCGCCGGCCGCACGGGATCCCACACGCCCGCCGGCTTCAGGACCTGGAGCGCGGTGCTCATCGGCATCGTGCACACGTCCCACGTGTAGAGGCCGGCCCTGCGCTCGGTGGTCACGCGCGGCACGAAGTCCACGGGCTCGAGGTTCGTGTGATCGAGCTTGATGTCCGGATGGGCCTGGCTGAACAGCTTGAACACCCGCGCGAAGCCCTGTCCGGTGAACGTGTTGACCGCGACCTTGCCTTCCTTCTTCGCCGCGGCCACCGCCTGCTCCCACTCCGTCGCCGCGCTCCCGCGCGCGGCACGGCCGAGCGCCGCGGCGCCGCCGACCACGAGGCCGCCCAGCAGGCGCCGCCGTGTGAGCGTGAGTCCCGCCCGATCACTCTCGGTGTCGTGCATGGTTCTGCTATCTTACTCGGCACTCTCCGACGGGGGGCCTCGATGAAACGCAGCGCCGAGCGCATCCTCACCACGCACGCCGGCAGCCTGGCGCGGCCCGACGACCTCCGCGACATGCTCACCGCGAAGGACGACGGCCGTCCGTACGATGCGGCCGCCTTCGCGGCCCTCGTGCGCGCCGCCGTCGGCGAGGTCGTCCGGCGCCAGGTCGCGGTGGGCCTCGACGTCGTGAACGACGGCGAGCAGTCGAAGCGCAACTTCACCACCTACGCGCGCGAGCGGCTCGGCGGCATCGAGGAGCGGCCGCTCGCGCCCGGCGAGCGCGTGCTGGCCATGATCTACGGCCGCGACGCCGCGGAGTTCCCCGAGTATTTCGCCGGCCGCGGCAACCTCGCGGGTCGCGAGGCGGTCTGCACGGGGCCGCTGACGTACATCGGCCACGACGCCGTGCGCGCCGACCTCGCCAACCTCGAGGCCGCGCTGAGGGGCGTCGAGGCGGCCGACGCCTTCCTACCCGCGGTGGCGCCGGGCACGATCGAGCACTGGCTGCGCAACGAGCACTACGGCAGCGACGAGGCCTACCTGGCCGCCATCGCGGACGCGATGAAGGCGGAATACGACGCGATCGTGGCCGCCGGCTTCCTCTTGCAAGTGGACGACCCCGACCTCGCGGACGCCTGGCAGATCCACCCACGGATGAGCGTGTCCGAATACCGCGCGTTCGCCGCGCTGAGGATCGAAGCGCTCAATCACGCGCTGCGTGACATCCCGCCGGAGCGCGTGCGCTTCCACGTGTGCTGGGGCAGCTATCACGGCCCGCACAAGCACGATCTCCCCCTGCGCGAGTTCGTGGACCTGGTCCTCACCGTGCGCGCGCAGGGCTATTCCATCGAGGCGTCGAACCCGCGCCACGATCACGAGTGGCGGGTGTGGGAAGACGTCACGCTCCCCGCCGGCAAGATCCTCATTCCCGGCGTCGTCGGCCACGCCAGCGACTTCGTCGAGCACCCCGAGCTCGTCGCCGAGCGCCTCGTGAAGTACGCGCGGCTCGTCGGGCGCGAGAACGTGATCGCGGGGACGGACTGCGGTCTCGGACCGCGCGTCGGCCATCCGAAGATCGCGTGGGCGAAGTTCGAGGCGCTCGTGGAAGGCGCGCGACTGGCGACGCGACAGCTCTGGAAGCGCTGAGCGCGGCGCCGTGATGGTCCTGCGCCTCGACGGGGTGACCAAGGTCTTCGGCGCCGTGCGCGCCCTGGACGGCGCGTCGCTCGAAGTCGAGCGGGGTGAAATCTTCACGCTGCTCGGCCCGAGCGGCTGCGGCAAGACCACGACCTTGCGCCTCGTGGCCGGACTCGAGCATCCCGACGCGGGCGAGATCGCGCTGCGCGGGCGCGTCGTCGCCTCGGTGCCGCGGCGGGTGTTCGTGGCGCCGCACAAGCGCAACCTCGGCATGGTCTTCCAGTCGTACGCGATCTGGCCGCACATGAACGTGTTCGAGAACGTCGCCTACCCGCTCCGCCTGCGCGGCGTGAAGCGCAGCGTCGTCGCCGAGAAGGTGACGCGCGTGCTCGACCTGGTCGGCCTCGCCGGGCTGGACGAGCGGGGGGCGACGCTGCTGAGCGGCGGCCAGATGCAGCGCCTCGCGCTGTGCCGCGCGCTCGTGTACGAGCCCGACCTCTTGCTGCTCGACGAGCCGTTCAGCAACCTGGACGCCAAGCTGCGCGAGCAGATGCGCGTGGAGCTGAAGGTGCTGCAGCGCCGGCTCGGCGTCACCGTCCTCTTCGTCACCCACGACCAGATCGAGGCGCTGAGCCTGTCCGACCGCATCGCGGTGATGCAGCGCGGGCGCGTCGAGCAGGTGGGCGCCCCGCGCGAGCTGTACGAGCGCCCGGCCTCCGCCTTCGTGCGCGACTTCCTCGGCCAGACCGTGGTCCTGCGCGGGGTCGTGAGGGAGCCGGGCGCCAGGGACGGCACAATCACGGTGGCGCTGGACGGCGGCCTGGCCGGCTCGACGCTGCGGGGTCACGCGGGGCCGGCCGCCGCGCTCGCGGCCGGCGCGCCGGCGCACCTCGCCATCCGGCCCGAGAACATCGAGGTGGCGGGGGACGGGCGATCGACGCCGGAGGCGAACACGCTGACGGGGACGATCGATGCGCTGCTGTTCGTCGGCGACCGGTACGAGGCGCGCGTCGTCCTGGGCGGCGAGCAGCGCATCCTGATGCTGCTGCCTCGCGCGCGCGAGTGGCATGAAGGCCAGCGCCTGCAGCTCACCTTCCCGCCTCAGACGGTGAGCGTGTGGCCGGCCTGACGCGCGGAGCGGCGGCCACGCGGGCGGACGAATGACGACAGCCACGCCGGCCGTTCGCCTCCGCGGGGTCCCGCGGATCGAGACGCAGGCGGTGCTCTGCACGGTCGTGCTCGGCATCGTGGCGTTCTGCGTCGTATTCCCGGTGCTGCTGGTTGTGCTGCAGAGCTTTCAGGTGGCGCCGCCGGGACAGCCCGCGAAGTACGGCCTGGACGGCTGGCGCGCCGCCTTCGACGAGCCCGGCCTGCGCGCGGCCTTGCTCAACACGCTGAAGGTCACGTTCGTCCGGCAGCTCCTGTCGCTGCCGCTCGCCGTGCTCATCGCGTGGCTGCTCGCGCGCACGGACCTGCCCGGCCGCCGCTGGCTGGAGTTCGCCTTCTGGGCGGCGTTCTTCCTGCCGAGCTTCACGGTCACCCTGAGCTGGATCCTCCTGCTCGACCCCGAGTACGGCCTGATCAACACGTCGCTGGCCAGGCTCGTCGGCACGGCGCCGTTCAACATCTATTCGTTCTGGGGCATCGTCTGGGTCCACGTCCTCACGGGCTCGCTGACCGTGAAGGTGATCCTCTTGACCCCCGCCTTCCGCCACATGAACGCCTCGTTCGAAGAGGCCTCGCGCGTGGCCGGGGCGAGCACGCTGCGGACCGCGCTCCGCATCACGGTGCCGGTGATGGCGCCGGTCATCCTGTCGGTGCTGCTGCTCGGCACGATGGTGTCCCTGCAGACGTTCGAGGTCGAGCAGGTGCTCGGCCTGCCCTTCCGCTTCTTCGTGTTCAGCACGATGATCTACGACCTGCTCGTCACCCGGGTGCCGCGCTACGACGCGGCCACCGCGCTGGCGGTGGTGATCCTGGCCGCCATGCTGCCGCTCGTGCTCGCGCAGCAGTGGCTGACACGCGGCCGGCGCTACACGACGCTCACCGGGCAGTTCCAGAACCAGCCGCACCGCCTCGGCCGCTGGCGGGCGCCCGCGCTCGCCCTGGTGCTCGCGCTGGTGTCGATCGTGCTCGGGGTCCCGGTGGTGTTCGCGCTGCTCGGCACCTTCATGAAGCTGTTCGGGTTCTTCCACATCGCCGATCCCTGGACGCTGAACAACTGGAAGACGGTCCTCACCGACGAGCTGTTCTTGCGCTCGCTCCACAACACCGTCGTGCTGGCCGTCGGCACCGCGGTGGCGGCGGTGGTGGTGCATTCGCTCATCGCGTACATCGCGGTGCGGACGCGCTACGCGGGCCGCCGCGCGCTCGACTTCATCTCGTGGCTGCCCTTCACGGTGCCCGGCATCATCCTGGGTCTGGCCCTGCTGTGGCTGTTTCTCGGCGTCGAGATGCTGAAGCCGCTCTACGGCACGACGACGCTCCTGATCGTCGCCGGCGTCATCGCCGGCATGCCGCTCGGGGTGCAGATCATCAAGAGCGGCCTGCTGCAGCTCGGCAGCGAGCTCGAGGAGGCGTCGCGCATCGCCGGAGCCTCGTGGTGGGCCACGTACCGGCGAATCGTGCTGCGGCTGATGGCGCCGACGCTCATGGCGGTGGCGATGATCACGTTCGTGGGAGCCGCGCGCAACATCGGCAACTTCGCGCTGCTCACCACCAGCGCCAACCGCCCGCTGTCTATCTTACAAATCGACTACATCGCGCAGCGCAAGTTCGAGGAGGCGGTCGTGGTGGCCTGCATCATCATGTTCATCTCGCTGGCCGGTGCGCTGCTCGCCCGCCTGCTCGGGCTCCGCAGCGGCCTCGGATGAGCTCGTGACGGTCGCACGCGCCGCGAGCGTCGTCGTTCTCGCGCTGGGCACGCTTCTCACACCCCTCACCGGCGAGACCCAGCAGTCGGGAAAGCCGCCCCCTCGCATCGGTTATCTGTCGGGAGCCTCGGAGCAGCCCGCGAAGTTCGCGTTCGTGATCAACCTCGAGACCGCGAAGGCGCTGGGGCTGACGATTCCGCCGTCGCTGCTTCTGCGCGCCGATCAGGTGATCCAATGAAGCTCCAGGGAAAGATCGCGATCGTGACGGGGACCAGTCCCAACATCGGCGGCGGCATCGCGCAGGGGCTGGCCGACGAGGGCGCCACCGTCGTCTGCGTGGACGTCGTGCCCGAGAACGCGGAGCAGTGTGCCGACTGGATCAAGGGCCGCGGCGGCACCGCACTCGGCGTCACGTGCGACGTGACCGACGAGGCGCAGGTGGAGGCGATGGTGGCGCGTGTCCGCGACACCTATGGCCGCGTCGACGCCCTCGTCAACAACGCCGGCATCCTCGGCGGCCTGAGCGTGCTCGAGATGCCGCTCCCGCGCTGGAACCGCCAGATCGCCGTGAACCTCACCGGGACCTTTCTCTGCACCAAGCACGTGGCCCGCTGCATGGTCGAGCGCGCCACGCGCGGCAGCATCATCGTGATCGCCTCGACGGCCGGGCACCAGGGCCAGGCGGGCAACATCGCCTACTGCACGAGCAAGAGCGGGCTGTTGAACTTCACCCGCGCCGCGGCGATGGACCTGGCGCGGCACGGCATCCGGGTGAACAGCCTGACGCCGACGGCGACCGACCCCGAGGAAGGGATCGAGCGTGGCGTCGCGTGGGGACGTCCGCGGCCCGAGCAGCGTTCGAGACTCCTGGACTTCCCGAAGATGGTGCCGATGCAGAAGCTGCCGAGCCCGCGCCACTATGCGCGCGCGGCCGTCTTCCTCGCCTCGGATGACGCGGAGATGGTCACCGGCTTCGACCTGCGCGTCGACGCCGGCGCGATCGCCAAGTACTGGCCGTGGGTGCCCGGCGCCTGATCGGTCGCGTCCCGGCTCACTCGCGCGTCGCGGTGAACGGGCAGATCTGGCGGTACGCGCACCAGCGGCACGCGTTGCGCGACGGCGTGGCCTCGAAGCGGCGCGCGCGAATGCCGGCGGCGGCGGCCTCGACGGACGTCAGCGCCTCGTGGACGTCCTCCTCCGTCGGCGTGTGGCGGCCCACGACGTGGGATTCGATGAAGCGCAGCTCCACGCGCTGGGGCAGGCGGCCGGAGCTCTCCCGCCACGCGAGCGCGTACATCTTGAGCTGCAGGCTCGCGGCCACGCGCCGGTCGGCCTCCTTCTGCTTCGTGACCTCGCTCGTCTTGTAGTCGACGATCACCGCACCCAGGAGGTCCTCGTCGACGCGGTCGAAGCGGCCGCGCACGCGTGTGGGCCCGAGGCTGAACGCGAAGTCCTTCTCGATGTACGTCGGCTTCACGCCCGCCGTCTCTTCCTGGTTCCAGAAGCGCGTGAGCGCCTCGCGGCCGGCCGCCTTGCGCGCCTCCTGGTGCTCCCAGGTGAGGAAGCCCTGGTTGACCCACTTCGTGTCGTACTCGGCCAGGAGATCGTCGAGCGAGGTGTAGTTGCCCTCCACGCGCCGCTTGAGATAGAACTCCACGACCTCGTGGATGGTGGAGCCGTACACGAGCGAGTGGTGACGCAGGATCGGCACGCGGAGCTGATGCACGTAGCGGTACTTCAGCGGGCAGGTCTGGTAGTCGTCGACCTGCTTGTGGCTGATCGTGATCTCTTCGTCGGCGGGGATGGGCGGCAGCGCCGCCTCGTCCTGGGCCGCCGGCGGCGCGAAGCGCTCGATCTCCTCCACGGCCTTACCCTTGAACGGCCGCGCCGCGTCCCTGGGCAGATCCAGCGCCTCCAGCACGAACTGGCTCACCTTGCGCTCGCGCGCGCCCCCGTAGTCGCGCGCGCTGGTGAGGATCAGCTCGCGCCGCGCGCGCGTCATGCCGACGTAGAAGAGCCGCCGCTCCTCCTGCGCGTGGAAGTCGCCGGTCGGCGCGACATCCTTGAGCAGCTCGGCGGGCAGCTCGAGCGCGTCGCGGCGCTTCTGCGTGGGGAATTTCCCCTGCACGAGGTGCACGAGGAAGACGACGGGGAATTCCAGGCCCTTGGCCTTGTGCACGGTGAGCACGCGCACGGCCGGCGTCTCGACGTCGGCTTCGGCGACGGCCGGATCCTCGCCGGCGTCGATCAGCGCCTCGAGGTGCTTGACGAACTCGCGGACGTTGTCGTACTTCAGCGCCTTCGAGGCGTCCTGGATGCGCCGGAAGAACTTGGAGATGTTCTGCACCTCGGCCTCGTCGCGCGCGGTCACCGCCTTCGACATCCGCGCGAGCCAGCCGGAATCCACCAGGAACTGGTAGAGCAGCTCGCCCGTCGGCATCTCGCGGCCGAGCTCCATGTAGCGAACGAGGTCCGATACCAGGTGGCGTATGGCCACCCGCGCCTCCTCCGAGAGCTCGGCGGCCAGCTCGGGGATCTGCTCGGCGTCCTTCAGCACGTCGAAGAGCCAGCGGTGCTTGCGGTCGGCGTGCGTCGCGCAGCGCGTGAGGTCGACGATCGGCACCTGGTAGAGGTCCGACGACGCCAGGTAGTGGGCGCTCACGGAGTCGTCGGGGTGTGCGACGGCGCGCAGAAACGCCAGCAGCAGCCGCACCTCGGGCCGTCCGTACAACCCGGCGTTGCCCGAGAACGTCCACGGCACGCCGCGGAGATTGAGGGCCCGGAGAAACGGATCGCCGTCGTCGTTGGAGCGCACGAGGATGGCGACGTCGTTGTACGACCAGTCGCCCTGCTCCACGCGGTCGCGGATCGTCTGCGCGACGCTATCGGCCTCCTGGCTCGCCGTCTCGTAGTGCCAGTGACGGGGCTCCGGCCCCGGCGCCTCGCGCACGGCCGTGAGCCGCTTGACGATGCCGCTCTTCACCTCGAGCCGATCGGGGTTGTTGTACTGGATCAGCGTGTACGCCGCGTCGAGGATTGCCTGGTGCGAGCGGAAGTTCTCCGTGACCACGATCTGTCGCGCGTCGGGATAGTGCCGGAGGAAGCTGAGCACGTTGGAGATCGCCGCGCCGCGGAAGCGGTAGATCGCCTGATCGTCGTCGCCCGTGACCGCGACGTTTCCGTGGCGCGCCGCGAGCAGCTTCACCAGCTCGAACTGCGCGTAGTTCGTGTCCTGGAACTCGTCCACGAGGACGTACTTGAACCGGCGCTGGTACGCGTTCAGGACGTGAGGGCGCGCGCGCAGCAGCCGCAGCGCGAGCACGATCTGGTCGCCGAAATCGATCTTGTCGTGACGCGCCATCAGCTCGTGGTACTTCGCGTACGCCGCCGCCAGCTCCTCCTGAGCGCTCGCGCGGTCCAGCTTCTCGTCGTCGTCGGCCGCGGACCGCAGTCGCGCGGCGCACGCGAGGTATTCCGCGGGCGCGATGTCTTCGTCCTTGCAGCGGCTGAACAGCGTGATGAGCGATTGTAGATATCGCGTCGGGTCGCCGAGCGGCCGGTAACGCGCCAGCGGCAGGTCGAACAGCCGGTCGCGCAGAAAGATCACCTGTTCGGCCCGACTCAGCACGCTGAAGTCGTTCTGCAGCCCGATCTCCAGCGAGTGGCCGCGGAGCAGCGCGTCACCGAACGCGTGGAAGGTGGCGATCTCGACGTCGGCGTAACCGTACGGCACCAGCTCGTCGACCCGCGCCTCCATCTCGGCGGCGGCCTTGTCGGTGAAGGTGAGGGCGAGGATCTCCTCGGGCCGAGCCTTGCCCTGCGCGATGAGGTGGGCAATGCGCCGGGTAATGACGGTCGTCTTGCCAGTACCGGCGCCGGCCACGATGAGGAGCGGGCCGGTGTCGTGGGTGACGGCCTCACGCTGTGCGTCGTTGAGGCCATCCAGGATCCCACCCGCCATGCGCTCCGACTATAGCATCAGCGGCGGACGTCCGGTCCGCCGGCGAGGGCGTCGGTAGGGTCTCTAGACAGCTGAAACACAACCCGGGCTTCAGGGCGCCAGCCGTAGTGGACAGGCGAATCGACATCGCCGCCGGTAGATGTATCTAAAGCGATACAAAAAGTAGTAATCTTACTGGGTTATATGAAAGACAACGGCAAGAGAACCCCTCGCCGTGTCGTCATAACCGGCATTGGCGCAGTCACGCCCATTGGAATGGGCGCCAACGACTTTTGGTCGGCACTGTTGGCGGGGAAGAGCGGAATACGTCGCATCACGTCTTTCGACGCATCAAACCTACCTTCTCAGGTCGCTGGGGAAGTCCATGACTTTCACGTTCGAGACTTTATCCGGCAAGGACGAAGACCGCCAATCGCAAGATTCAGCGCGTTTGCCGTGGCGGCAGCCAGGCTGGCCGTCGATCACGCAAAGCTTTCTCGCAATGGTGGTCCGGTTGGTGTCTGCATCGGATCTTCGGTGCAGGGCAATGCGGATATCGGAGAAGCAGCATTCGCGAAGTTTCGGGAATTAGGGTGGCAGTCACTCGGTGCCGGGCCAAGCTTGGAGGTTGCGGCTCATTCCGCCAGTTCTTACGTCCAGGGGGAACTACAGGTTGCGGGACCGCTGATGACGATTGCATCGGCTTGTTGCACTGGTATCGACGCGATCGCCTGGGGGACAGATCAGATTAGAAGCGGCGCCGCCGAGTCCGCCATCGTTGGCGCCGCAGAGGCTCCGTTGTCACAATTCACGTTCGGCCTTTTCTCCGCCAGTGGCTTTCTATCCACGTGGAGCGGGCCCGCGGCAGAGGCATCACGTCCATACGATCGTCAACGTGCAGGCCTCGTTCTAAGCGAGGCTGCGGGGGTTCTTGTTCTAGAAGACTTTGAGCATGCGCTATCGAGGGGGGCAGAAGTCTTTGGTGAGATTCTTGGTTATGCAAGTTCCGCCGAGGAGTCGGTCATCCGCGACCCGCACGACCGTTACGCCGTCGCGCTTCAACAAGCAATTATCGCTGCTGTGGGACGATCGCAGCTGCAGCCTCGTGACATAGACTACATCTGTGCGCATGGTAATTCGACGAAGTTCGATGACGAAGCTGAGGCCGCGGCACATCGAAAGACCTTTGGCGAACACGCATATAGCCTTACAGTGAGTTCGATCAAATCAATGATTGGGCAACCATTTTCCGCTGGTGGAGTTCTGCAGGTCGTTGCAGCGACTTTGGCGAGTTACTACAACGTCGTACCTCCTACCATTAACCTTACGAACCCTGATCCGAAGTGTGACCTCGACTATGTTCCAAATAGGCCGCGCTCT
>Ga0209802_1003712_pt1 | contig 10156 bp, 7 predicted proteins | sample GraSoiAngelo_129_FD_185886 | JGI IMG/M metagenome (GOLD analysis project Ga0209802, IMG submission 185886) | Grasslands soil microbial communities from the Angelo Coastal Reserve, California, USA - 14_0927_12_40cm (SPAdes) (version 2) | ecosystem: Environmental > Terrestrial > Soil > Grasslands ... | reverse complement strand
CTATAATAGGTAAGACCGGTCGCCTGACGAGTGACTTGAAAGCCGGCGAAGTCGCCACAGCAAACATCGGCGCGGAAGACTTCACGGTGACCGGCTCATCAGACTTGCCTAGTGGCACCCTAGTCAGGGTCAAGGATATCCAAGGGCTCAGATTGATAGTCGAAAAGATGGAGAACTAGAGATGTTTCTAAGCTCAGTCATCCTCCAAGCCAGCGACATCACGCTTTACGTCGAGATATTCTTCATAATCATTCTCCTAATCATTTTCCTCGCGCTCTTCGCCGCTTCTATCAAGATCGTACGAGAATACGAGCGCGTGGTCCAATTCCGGCTCGGTCGACTGACCGGTTCAAAGGGCCCCGGAATAGTGCTCATCCTACCCGTCATCAACAGACTGGTAAAAGTCGACCTGAGAGAAAGATACCTAGAAGTGCCTCACCAGACCGCAATTACCAAAGACAACGCACCCGTAGACATCGACTTCCTCATCTACTACAAGGTCGTCGACGCTTCAGCGAGCATCGTTCAAGTGCAGAACTTCACCGGCGCCTCGGTAGGACTCGCCACCACCACGCTGAGAGCAGTTGTTGGTGACATTCCACTCGACGAGTTGCTGTCGAAGAGGGAACAGATCAACTCTATTCTGAGGACTAGGCTGGATGAAGTTACCGAGAGGTGGGGAATCAAAGTCACCAACGTCGAGATCCGAGAAATCAGACCTCCAAAAGACGTTCAGGACGCAATGGTCAAGCAAATGACCGCCGAACGGAGCAGACGGGCGCTGGTCACAGAATCTGATGGCATTCGAGAGTCGTCAGTTCTCAAAGCCGAAGGAGCGAAGAACGCAGCCATCCTGCAAGCAGAAGGACAAAAGCAGTCTGCGATCCTAGTAGCCGAGGGCAACAAGCAATCGCAGATTCTTGTAGCGGACGGCTATGCCCAAGCATTGGGTCTCATTTTCTCCGCTGCAAAGAACATAGACTCGAAAACTATGGCTCTCCAATACCTGGACATGCTCAAAGCGTTAGGTGCTGGGGCATCGACAAAATACATCCTGCCAATGGAGTTCACCAGCATGATTTCCAAACTGAAAGAATTTGTCCAAGAGTCTTCGAAGGACTAGGCCAGTGAACGGTAACAAACTACCGTCGCGCTAAGACCGAACTCTTGCAGCAGACTCCTCACCTTAAGTTTCATTAAGCCTCCACCACGTGGACAGCCAAACCCATGACTCCGGACAAGACCACTAGGCTCGGAACGAAGACCATTCAATACGCCATCATCCTCGTACTAGTCATTGCCATCGCCGGTTCTGCGACATACGCCGTAATGAGCGACACCTCAATTCACGGACTAACCGTGAGATTCTACAATGTTTCCAGATACTGCACCAACTCCACGACCCCTGTTCTCACATTCAGCTTCAATCAAGTAGTTGTATACAGCAGTGCATCACTTGAAACATCACTCTCGCACGTGTACTTCACGATGTCGGCCGATGGAATCCTAGTCGGAAGCACCAGCGCTCAAGACTCAAAGTTCGGTCCTGGTCAAAGCGTCTCATATTCCCCGATAATCAGCAATGCAACCCTCGACCCGCATTCTCAACCTCTCAAATCTAACATCTTTCTTGGCATTACTGCTCTGGTGAATGCTGGCCTGTACAGTTCGACGACCACAGCCTCGGACTCAGAGCTGGTAACTTTCTCTGGCCCCCCCTGTTAGTGCAAGAGCAGACGGCACCGGCAGGGTTTCGTTCAGCACCCTCAAATCTACAAGATTCTGGTCGTTTCAGTCTTGCCAATCCGGACCTCATCATGACTGGAGTGACAATCTCGAACCCGTCGCCGGAAGACTGTTCCCGTCAAGCAAACGCAGCATTATCGGCCTCAATCACGTCAAGAATCCGATAACTTGGAGTCATGCGGAATGCTTTTCTTCTCATCACTAACACCATTGGGCATGCCGAAGAAGAATGGAATACCAAAGTCCCTCCTCGCGGACATCAAATCAGTAAAGACACGACTCTCAGGCCTAGAGAGGCCGAAGGCTATCCTCTCCGACATTGGCAGCCTAAAGTCGAGACTAGCAAGTCTCGAGAAGGCGCACGCGTCCATCAACAAAGAACTCAAGAACATCTCAGAGGCTCTGAAACGACAGGACAGCACCATCGCCCAGTTGGGCAAGAAACCAGCGAAGAAAGAGAAGCGCAAACCCAGCGAATACAACCTCTTCCTGAAGGACAAAATGTCGGCCGGCATGAGCATGGTAGACGCTGTCAAGGCGTGGAAGGAGAAAGAGGGCGGATCGTCCTCTACTTCATCCTCCATGAGACAGCCCGGTCAAGACTGGCAGTCCCCATCGCAGCAATACTAGCGTAAATCTCTCAGTCGAGGAGCAAAGGCGCGAGGAAGACAGCTAGCGCCCTCGACAACCCACTTTTTCGTCTCAAAATAATCTCGGAGCTTATCTTCCGAGTTTCCAAAAAAAGGGGGGTAGTCGTAGAACGGTCGACTTGCATCAATCGAGAAGCTTGACTGCCTCGGCTCGGGGAATAGCCAGCAAGGTTTCAATGCTCAGATGATCGCCGCCTCTCATCAAGGCCTTAAGTGCTGTCTTCTCGTTGGGAGCGTCAAGGATAATGACTGCATCATAACGTCCAAATGTCCAATACGCTTGCAGCAAGTTGCCGCCCTCGCGTTTTAAGTGCTCCCAATTCTTGTCCATCTCAGCAATCGTTTCCTTTGTCGGCTTCTTTCTCCACTTAGCTAAGCTAACAAATATCGTTCTGTTCTCACCTTCCTCTCGCAGTTGGGTATTTTTCTAGCCCCTCCTCGGCATCCAAATCCCAGCCAACCCTCGGTGCCGGATAAGCTTTCAACGAGAATTCGAATAGATCGAGGCGGGCAGGGCGTCATCTTAGCAAGGGACGGCGTCTAGCTCACGGATAAGGTCGCATAGGTCTCTCCGCTAGAATGGAGTACGACTTCCCTTGGACAACTTAAGCTTCCTGACACTTTACGAAGGCTCAAATGGATACTCCGCGCTTAAGCCCGTCCATTAGACAAGTCAGACATGCGTAAGGCCGGCTCAGACCGGGACCAGGTAACTTGCAAATGGCACATCCACCCAGAGTAAAGAGATTGACCCTCAGTGGCGTGCCCCACCTGCCATTTCAGGAGTTTACCGTATCCAGTCTGGAAGCCCTTCTCAATATACTAAAGAAGGCTCGGATAAAAGATTCCGAGATCGAAGTCTCAACGTCCGAAGATTCCCAACACACTACCTGCTCCAAACCCATAATACACGTGCTGGTAATGACCGCCAAAGGAGAAGGCCCGGGCGAGCACAAAGACCTCGCTGCATTGTATCAATATTGCCCGGGATGCGGAAGCGCCGTAAGGGTCCTCTAATAACTTCGAGTTGAACACCAATCCGGGACGGCGTTCAGCCCCGATGGCTGAGACCGTTAGATTTCTCGAAGAATCCTTCCCATCTGAAACGCACTTTTTCAAACTTCTCGCTTAGACACGGGCGACACAAACGTATGATTTGGTTATCAATGCTGCTAGGTTACCGCTGGATCTTCTCCCGCACACATAACTTCCCTATCTCTACGAGTCTAGATCGACAAAGACACGGAACAGACTGAAAGCTTGAAAAGGGTCCTTGCGAAGATGAACAACCTTTGAGACGACGATAGTGGACGATGGCAGAGTCGCCGTATTAGCCCTCGAGGACGGAACCATTTTTCGAGGAAAAAGCTTCGGCGCTCAATTGGATGTCTCTGGAGAAGTCGTATTCAACACCTCAATGATAGGTTATCCAGAACTCCTCACCGACCCATCATACCACGAACAGATCGTGGTGATGACCTATCCAATTCTTGGATCTTACGGGGTTCCATCTTACTCACTATGCGACGAACATGGATTACCTCTTCACTACGAATCCGACTCCATCAAAGTCAAAGGCTATGCGATTCACTCGCTCTCAAAACCCAGTCACTGGTCCAGCGATAAGAAGCTCGAGGAGTGGCTGGACCAGGAGAAAGTGCCCGGAATCCAGGGGATAGATACTCGTGCTGTTACTCGCAAAATCAGAACCGCTGGAACGATGCTTGGACTCTTAAAGACATTCGACGAGGAAATGGACCTAGAGCATCTCAAAGAGGAGCTCAGCATACTCACCGACCCGAATGAGAGGGACCTCGTCAGAAACGTTACCCCCTCGGAGCCGATTCACTATGTCAACAACTCTGACGCGACCGTGGTCGTCCTGGATTGCGGCTTGAAATATGGAATCGTTAGGAGCCTACTGGCCTCCGGGGCAAGCGTCGTCAGAGTCCCCTACGATTATACCGTAAATGAAATTCTAGAGTTCGAACCCAGGAGAATCGTAATCAGCAATGGACCCGGAGATCCGAAAAAGTGCACACAGACCATCGACACGGTTAGAGAGCTACTTGAGACAGACATTCCTATCATGGGAATCTGCCTCGGAATGCAAATCCTCGCCTTGGCAGCAAGCGCGGACACTTACAAACTGAAGTTCGGACACCGCGCGGTCAACCATCCATGTGTTGATCTGAAAACGGGCAGATGCTACATCACAACTCAGAACCATGGCTATTCAGTGAGCTCTGAGTCACTTGCGGGAACGAAGTTCTCGGCCAGATTCGTGAACATCAACGACAAGACAATCGAAGGAATCTCCCACAGAGAGAAGGCCATCATCGGCGTCCAGTGGCATCCAGAAAGCTCCCCAGGACCCTACGACACAAGATTCCTCTTCGACCAATTCATGGAAGGGACTCCTGCATTTTGAAAATCGGTGAACTCAAGAAAGTCCTGATTGTCGGTAGCGGAGCGATAAAAATAGGCGAAGCAGGCGAATTCGACTACTCAACATCCCAAGCCATAAAGGCCCTTCGAGAAGAGGGAATTCAAACAGTTGTCGTGAATCCGAACATAGCCACAATCCACACTGACAAGAAATTCGCCGACAAAGTCTACTCAGTCCCAATAAGAACTGAGTTCATCGAACAAATCATTGAGGAGGAGAAGCCTGACGGTATACTCCTAGGCTTCGGCGGCCAGACCGCACTGAACTGTGGAGTCGAATTAGCCGAGAGAGGCATCCTAGAAAAGCACAGCCTTCGAGTCCTCGGAACGAGTATCAGGAGCATCGAACTCGCTGACAATAGAGAACTCTTCAAGACTACAATGCAGGAAAACGGGGTCCCAGTTCCGAGGAGCAGAAAAGCCTCCGACCTTGACAGCGCGATCAGAGCTGCGAGAGAGATTGGGTACCCGGTCATCGTGAGGGTCGCCTATACTCTGGGGGGGCAGGGAAGCGGAGTCGCCTTCGATGAGGAAAAACTGAGAGAGATAGCACAGCGAGGATTAGCGTATAGTAGAATACGACAGATTCTAGTCGAAGAATATCTGGACAAGTGGAAGGAGGTCGAGTACGAGGTCATGCGCGACCAGGAGGACAACTGCACCATCGTCTGCAACATGGAAAATCTCGACCCCATGGGCGTTCATACTGGCGACAGCATCGTTGTCGCCCCGTCCCAGACTCTTACCAACAGAGAATTCAACAACCTCAGATCCACAGCCCAGAGAGTCATTCGGGCTCTTGGAATCATCGGAGAATGTAACATCCAATTCGCATTAGACCCGCAGAGTGAAGACTTTCGAGTCATAGAAGTCAACTCCCGATTGTCTCGCAGCTCAGCACTAGCCTCGAAGGCAACAGGCTACCCCATTGCCTACATCGCCGCCAAACTATCTATCGGCTACACACTTCCCGAACTTACCAACAAAATTACTGGAGTCACGAGTGCCTGCTTCGAGCCTTCTCTGGACTATATTGTCGTAAAGGCTCCCCGCTGGGACTTTCGAAAGTTCAGGAACGCCAGCAAAGGAATCGGCACCCAGATGAAGTCCGTCGGCGAGGTCATGGCGATCGGAAGGTGCTTCGAAGAAGCACTCCAGAAAGCAATACGAATGCTAGACTTGGGAAGAGAACTCACTGAGGTAAGAGATCTCGGCAGAAGTCCCAGAAGGATCAGAAAGGAACTGAGTGAGCCAACAGATCAGAGAATCTTCTACACAGTTAAGGCTCTCAAATCCGGTATGACCGTCGAAGAAGTCTCGAAGCTCAGCGGAATCGACTCATGGTTCCTCGACAAGATTCGAAACATAATACACATGGAACGCCGAATCACAAACGAACGGCTGAGAGACGAGACGATCAGAAGCGCTAAGATTCTTGGATTCTCCGACGCGAGAATAGGGCGCCTCGCAGGGAAGACCGCTGACAATATTCGCCAATTTCGGAAAGCCAATCGCATCGTCCCTTTCACTAAGCAGATCGACACACTCGCCGCTGAGTGGCCGACCAATACAAACTATCTCTACCTAACTTACGGGGGTAGCGAAGACGACATCGTCCGCTCTGAGAAAGATCGCATAATGGTCCTAGGCTCAGGCTGCTACAGAATCGGATCAAGCGTAGAATTTGACTGGTGCTGCGTCAACATGGCACTCGCGCTAAAGGGTCCGACTAGGGAGGTGATCATGGTAAATTGCAATCCAGAAACGGTATCGACCGACTTTGACGTTCTGGACAAGCTATACTTCGAGGAGCTCACCCTAGAGAGAGTCCTCGATATCATAGACAAGGAAAGACCCGCGGGTGTGGTGGTCAGCGTAGGAGGACAGACCGCCAACAACCTCACTATAGGACTAGCTAAGCATGCGAGAATACTTGGAACATCGCCAACGAGTATCGATACTGCCGAGGACCGGTCAAAGTTCAGTCTGCTTCTTGACAAACTCGGGGTGCAACAGCCTGAATGGAGTGGAGTCGCAAATCTAGGCGATGCCAAGAAATTCGCTCAGCGAATTGGCTACCCCGTACTGATCCGACCATCATACGTTCTATCCGGTGCAGCAATGAACGTCGCGTTCGATGAGAGGCAATTAACAGAATACATTGAACAAGCCGCAAAAATTTCCAGAGATTACCCGGTAGTGATATCAAAATTCCTGAGCGGGGCCCGAGAAGTAGAGGTGGATGGCGTCTGCGATGGGAAGAATGTCTTCATTGGAGCCATTGTCGAGCATGTGGAGAACGCGGGAGTACACTCTGGTGATGCTACTATGAGTATTCCGACCTTGACCATCAAGGAGGCAACGAGACAACGTATCGTCAGATATTCCGAGATGATCGCGCAGGCCCTTCTGATCAAGGGCCCCTTCAACATCCAATTCCTCGTCAAAAATGGCGATGTTCAAGTGATAGAGTGCAACCTGAGAGCGTCTAGGAGTATGCCATTCGTTTCAAAGATGATAGGCACAAACCTGATGGACCTTGCAGCCATCGCAATCATGGGCGGAACGATCGCGCCAGGCGAGGGAATATCCACCGGTTTCGGGGTGAAGGCTCCACAGTTCTCATTCACTCGACTCGACGATGCGGACCCGATTACCGGAGTGGAGATGGTATCAACCGGCGAGGTAGCGTGCTTTGGAGACACGTTCCAAGATGCTTTCATCAACGCGCTTATCGCGAGCAACTTCTACGTTCCAAAGAAGGGCGATGCCGTCCTCATCAGCATGGGCGAGACTCGTAAGGGAATAATTCCATACGCCCGGTTGCTCGCGGAGAACGGGTACCGAATTTATGCGACCCGGCATACAGCTGAAGAGCTCGCTGGGAAAGGAATAGAATCGACTACGCTTTACAAGGTTAGAGAGCGTAGGAAGCCGAACATTCTCGACTACTTAACGAGCAAGGAGATCAAACTCGTCATAAACATACCGAGTCACGAGAAAGAAGCTGAGTCGCGATTGATCCTGCGTGATGAGTATATCATAAGAAGAAAGGCTGCGGAGTTTGGAATCCCAGTCGTGACGAACTTAGAGCTTGCTCGGGCGCTTGTCAAAGCTCTGGTAAGCTACAACGGTAGGATCGCCCACCCTGCATCGTCGGATGCATTGGACCGAACTCCGCCCGCTTCGCCTAAGGAGGCCCGTAAGACTGGGAGCCCGAATGCACGCCAACCGATGACGGTTAGTCCTGCTGTCTGAACCTAAGAATCGTGCCTTTGAGGCAGACCCGACGTGTCTTCAGCCCATGCCCTAGTTCCTGACTCAGTCTCCGAAACAACCGATAGCGTTCCAGAATCCTCCGGTTCCTTTGTCTGGCTCAGAGCCTCCGAGATTCTGCGCAGCACCTCAACCAACAGGCTCCCTTCGCGATGCCGGATAGCTGATCTTCCTAGAACATTGCGAAAAGCTCTCGTGAGCTGAGCTCTATCATGCTCCTCTATCCCAGACCGGAGAGCCGAGTCGGACAAGAATCCGAGAATTGTTTTCTTCAATTGTTCTGAAGCAAGCCCGTCCATTGACGATTCGCCTGCTGCAATGTGCAGTTCGTAGAAGACTATCGCTGCCGCATGGGACAAGTTCAGCGTCTGATATTCTGAGACTGCGGGAATGGTTAGGGTCGCGTCACACTGACGGAGTTCTAGGTTGGTGAGTCCGGTGCCTTCTCTACCAAACGCTATACCGACTGTTCCTGCTCGATTTTTCAGAACATGGCCGAGTTCTCGAGGCGTCATGGGTTTTCTAACAAGATTGGAGGTAGCGTATGAGCTCTGTGCTGTGGTTCCGATTGAGAGATGTAGACCTTCCAGCGCGTCTTTGAGTGAGCGGTGCTCAACAATGGAGTCGAGAACATCCTGGGCATGGCCGCCCCGCATTCTTCCACTTGGACCAAGAACTGTTTTTGGATTGACGAGGTGAAGGTTCGAGAGTCCAAAGTTCTTCATCGCTCGGGCAACAAATCCGATCGACTCCTCGAAACTTGGCTCCACAAGCACGACACGGAAATCGGCCAAAGAGATCGAGATGCACTATCCTCATCGTGTTCTTAAGTCTGGGCGGCAGTTGCTCTATGGATGGTTTAGGAAGACCGTTTCTACGTAATTGCCAAGAATCCTACTGGCGACGATTATGACTACGCCGAGGATTACCATCTTTATCGCGGATTTGGCAGCTGACTGTTTCAGAGACGCTCCCCGGAATGCGCCCAGAAACGAAAGTAGAGTAATGCCCAGGAGAATGGAAACAGAGACCGAGTAGGATTGCGCGATCAAGACCAGCGGAAGAAGCAGGGCTAGAGATGCGATCGAAGAGGTTCCCGACGTTACCAATCCCGATAAAAGTGCCCGGCGGTGCACCTTTGATAGCAGACTGTGAAACATTGCATGCTCCTTTTTCGTCGGGACCCTTTTCTGACTATTGCCGTTGCTTGACTTTCGAGGTCTAAGGTTCTTCGAGTTTTCCCAAGCGTTGAGGAGACGAGTCTTCTTCTCCGTTGTCTCAGAGAGGTAGGTCGCTGCAAAAACAGAGAGCGCGCCGGCGGCAGCACCCCCCATCCCAGTAGTGAATATTTGCAAGTTCGTAAGGAGGGCTGCCCCCCCAGCAGCAATTATTCCCAAGACTGAGAAGATTCCGTCGATGGAACCAAAGACCAGCTCCGCCATGACGCTACCGGTATCAAGAGCAATCAGTTCTGTGGTCTGAATAGCCATAACACTCAGTCCGGGGAGGCGGAGATTACCTTAGGAGGATGATCGGCTTGAGCATGCTGTTACCATTCGGCATTCGTCAAGGAAAAATCACTTGTGAGCACATAGTGCTACTTGATCCGAGTCTGGATCGGCGTCCCAATGGATAGATTCTGATTAGCCGAAATGAAAAGCCGTGGCCCAGTTCAGCAGGCTACGCTATGACCTGGCCGAGGAGACCAGATTTTTCACAGTCAAAGCATCTGTAGCTGCGCTCGTTCTTCCACTTGCCAGAAGAGTCGAGAACCAGTTTGTCTTGCGTGTTGAGCTCGCTGTAGTCGAACTGACCCCCGCACCTATCGCAGACGAATTCTGCCAAAACTACCAGACAAGCGGGCCTGTATCGCTACTCATAAACAGTCGTCGGCATTCGACAGGGACTCTGCAAACACTTCCTCCCGTAACCCATTTTACCATCCAGCAGTGCTCTTCAGTCACTATTGTCAGTTGTCTCGGACCCGGATAAGAGCAAGAGAATCCAGCAGACTTTCGTTGAGTTCAACGAGTCGT
>Ga0209802_1003709_pt1 | contig 10163 bp, 7 predicted proteins | sample GraSoiAngelo_129_FD_185886 | JGI IMG/M metagenome (GOLD analysis project Ga0209802, IMG submission 185886) | Grasslands soil microbial communities from the Angelo Coastal Reserve, California, USA - 14_0927_12_40cm (SPAdes) (version 2) | ecosystem: Environmental > Terrestrial > Soil > Grasslands ... | reverse complement strand
TATCTGGAGAAATTGATTCAGCACAAATCCAAATACTCGCCTCTCGATTACATGCCGTATGCCGAATCTCACCTTCCTTGGCACCAGCGGCTCGGTCCTGACCAAGGAGAGAATGTGTGCTGGCATCCTGTTCGAAGATAGGCTGCTGGATGTGGGATTCGGAGTTCTCACGAACTTGGTAAGATCAGGGAAGAAGCTCGATTCGATCAATGATCTCTACATCTCTCATACTCACTCGGACCATATCGGAGACTTCACCGGACTTGTCTGGGCCATGGCGATGGAAGGCAGAACCAAACCCCTACGAGTCGTCAGCTCCTCCAGCGCAGGAGCCGCACTAGACCGAATCCTTGATCTCCAGTCGACTCCTTACGCATGGGTGAAATTTGACATTTCTTTCGTGAGGCCGGAAGATGTCAGCGTCAAGTCTGTCACGACAGTCCATGACCCTGAGAATCTGGCCTATCGCTTCCAGACAGACCGAGGCGATCTCGTCTACATCGGAGACACAGCAAGGTCCGAGAAGATTTCAGAATTCGCAAAAGGATGCGACTTGCTGATTCACGACTCCACCTACCTCGATGGACAAGAATCACTGGCAGCTCTAACTCAGCATTCTACCGCGAGAGACGCGGCAAACACGGCAAAGCTTGCTAAGGCGAGAAAGCTCGTCCTAACACATTTCTCCCCTGCGAACGAGGGTGCTGAAAAGCGCTATCTGACTCAGGCTTCAGCAGTTTTTGATGGAAGAATAGTCGCGGCAAAAGATCATCAAATCCTAACCGTATAGGAATCTCAGTCTCGAGGTACCAATCGTCTACTACTCTATTACAAATCGGCCTTCGCTAGCAGCGAATTGTATCTAGGGTCGGTTCTGAACCTCTTTAGGTCAGGGCTAAACCTGAGAGAAGGGAAGGCGATCTTGCCGGCTTCGAGAGCTTTTTCAGCCCATAGGAACGCGTTATCTTGGTCTCCTAGAATCGAGTAGACTGTGATGAAGATTGTCGGGTTTGAATATCCAAGCTTTGAATCTGCCATCAATGCGTCGAAAAGTTTCTTAGCTTGCTCGGTCTTTCCTGACGCAGCGTATACGTATGCCAGATGCGCTGTAGCTTCCGCTTTTCTCTGACTAATGTCAGTCAATCTTCTCGCGTCTTTAAGGGCCTCTTCGTAGAGTCCGTTTCGTACATGCAGGTGGACTAGATAGTCTTGGGCTACGACGAAGTTAGGATTCATTTCAAGATACTTGTGACATTCATCTAGGGCTTTGTCGTATTGTTCTGAGAAGAAGTAGGCCGATACGACGCCCATCCCGATTACCGGAGAGAGAGGGTCGAGTACCTGTCCTTTTTCCGCTGCTGTCACCGATTCTTGGAGCCTTCCTGTCGTTTGCAAGAGCACGGAATGCAAATAGTGCGCGTTTGCGTAGTTCGGGTTCAACTGGATCGCGTGCTTGAACTGTTCTTCTGCCAGGTCCCAGTCCCAGTTGTAAATCATCAGAACGGCGGCGAGTGCAGTGTGTGCTTCTGCAAGGTTATCATTGAGTTCTAATGCTCTGTAAGCGTAGCCTCGTGCTTTCTCGAACGCCTCTCTGGACGGGAGGTAGAGATGGCGTCCCATCAGGGTATAACAGTCCGCCATTCCCGCGTGAGCCAGGGCGTAGTTGGGATCTATCTCTATGGCTTCCCCGAAATACGCTATTGCCTTCTCGAGGTCTTCCTTCGTCCTCTTGCTCCAATAGTATCGTCCTCTCAGATAGAGGACATAGGCTCCAATGTCCTCGGGAGCCTTCTCTTCGATGAATTTTCTGTTCTCTTTGAGAAGCTGAACCTTCAATGCCTCGGCCACTCGGTCCGCGATGTCGGTCTGTATCTTGAAAACGTCCTCAAGCTCTCTATCGTACTTCTGTGCCCAGATGGGTGCTTCGCTTCCGACATCGATCAGCTGGACGGTGATCCGCACTCTGCTTCCAGCTTTCCTTACGCTTCCCTCAAGAATAGTTCCAACCTTGAGTTCTCGTCCGATCTCGCCCACGCTCTTGTTTGCTTGTTTGTATTTCATCACGGATGTTCTTGCGATCACGTTCAGTCCAGGAATCGAGGAGAGCGTATTGATGATCTCTTCGGTAAGGCCGTCCGCGAAATACTCGTCCTGGTGATCGGAGCTAAGAATCGCCAGGGGTAGTGCGGCGACCCTTCGGGGTTCGAGAGTGTCGCTTCTGGTGATCATGGTCCGTTCAGCTGGGGGGAGAACCCTGTAAATCACCGTAGGCATCTGCACATTCTTCAACTGGCTCTGTCCAAGAGGCTCCGCACGGAATTCTTCGGCGTTCCGTACGTGATCGAAGACCTGCTGAGTTATGCAGATTCCTCCGGGGTCTGCAAGGCGCTGAATTCTGGACGCGATGTTCACAGCGTCTCCGTATACGTCTCCGTCCCGGTGTTCAACGTCTCCCAGGTGAACTGCGACTCTCAGGAGTATCTTCCTCTCGGAAGGAACGCTTTGATTCCGTTTGTACATGAGCTGCTGGATCTCCAGGGCACACCTTACTGCTTCAAGGGCACTTGGAAATTCGATAAGGAAGCCGTCGCCGATGGTCTTGATTTCTCGGCCTGCGTGTCGTGAGAAGATCTGACGAAGCAACTTCCTGTGTTCTTCGAGTAGGTTGAGCGCGAGCGCTTCATTTTTTTCCGACAGGCTGGTGTAGTCCACAATGTCAGTGAACATTATCGCAGCGAGTCTGCGCTCGCTCTTTGACAAGTTGGCCCTCCATATCACATCGTCTTAGGAATAATGAGGCTTAGTCTATCCCAATCCTCTTCAAGAGATTTTGGTATCTTGAATCGCCTCGGATGCCGTCGAACAATTCGTCCGTCCTGATGTACAGCAGGTCATCCTCCCTTCTTGAATACGATTTCTCCAGCCATTCGAATCCTTTTTCTCTCTCACCGAGATAGAAATGGAGACCGGCCGCCTGCAATGCGGAAATTGCTAGAGGCTCGCCAAAATTCGCTTCCAATTCAGGTAGCAGTTTTCTAACTTTCTCCTGGTCATCATCAAAGTATGCGACGAGCACGTCGAGAATTTTGACCGGTCGGTGATATGATGCTCGGCCGAGCCCAACCGCAATCTTGGCCTCGCGAGCTCCGCGCTCGATGGCAATCTTGGCCTCGCGCTTCATGTCCGCCGACCGCTTCATCATCCCGTAGATCACGGCCAAGTCAAAATGTGCCATGGCAAAGTTGGGGTCTAACTCAACCACCTTTTTGTATACTTCCAGTGCCTTGTCATAGTCTCCCCTTCTTCTATGATAGTGGGCATGGTTGAGGTTGATGATTTGCGAGAACGGGTCAAGTGCGACCGCTCTTTCGATTTGCTTGAGTGCTTCGTCCCACCTCTCCTTACCTAGGAGTAGACGGAAGTACCAATGGTGCGCGGGAGCGTAGCTAGGCTTCAGTTCGATCGCCTTCCTGAACTCTTCCTCTGCCTCCCTGAGATTGAACTCATGGAAGAGTATGAGTCCTCGTGTAGCATGGGCTTCTGCAAGGTCTCCATCCAGCTCCAAGCCTTTTGCGACTTCAGTCTTGGCCTTCTGGTGGTTCGCGTCAGAGTCGATCCCTAGATTGGAAAGTACCGCATAGCAGTCAGCGAGACCAACATATCCCAGTGCGAATCTCTCGTCCTCTCTCACCGCTTGACCGAAATACTCTGAAGCCTTCACTATGTCCTCTACCCCTCTCCTATTGAAGTGATACCTGCCTCTCAGGTAGAGGGTGTAGGCTTTGGTGCTCTCGGTTGGCTTTCTGTCAATCGAGTCGATCTCTGCTTCCAGAATCTTGACTTTGAGTGTGTCTGAGACCTGCTTGGCAATATCGGTCTGAACTGCGAAGACATCGTCAAGGTTCCTATCGTAGCTTTGTGCCCAGACATGCTGATCGTCCCTCACGTCGATTAGCTGAGTAGTTACTCGTATCTTGTTACCCGCCTTCCGGAAGCTGCCCTCGACAATCGATCCAACTCCCAGCTCCGTGCCAATTTCTGAGATCCGTCTGTCCTTCTTCTTGTAGCTCATCACAGAAGTTCTGGCTATCACTCGCAAGCCCTTGACGAGCGAAAGCTTTGAGATCAGTTCCTCGGTCAGACCGTCCGCAAAGTACTGATCCGCTGGATCAGGACTCATGTTCGCAAACGGCAGAACCGCGACCCGCTTCTTGTCCAGCTCTGCCAGTTGAGTGGCTTTCTTTTCGTCCCACGGCATTTCCATCCTATACAGTTCTATAGGAATATTCACGTTCTTGAGGGATCTTGGGCCAAGACTCGTCAGAGGTAACTCGAACTTGTTTTGAACGTGATCGTAAACCTGACGAGTGAGACATACACCGCCATCATCTGCAAGATAATTAATCCTCGAGGCCACATTTACTGCATCACCTGAGATGTCGCCCTGAGTGTCTAGCACATCGCCTAAGTGAACCCCTACTCGCAAGTGGACTCTCCTCTCCTCGGGTAGGGAGATGTTGTATTCTCTTGCAGTTCGCTGGATGTCATAAGCGCACTTTACTGCGTTCAACGCGCTCGAAAATTCGACGAGGAAAGAGTCTCCCATGGTCTTGACTTCCCTTCCGTCATGTCTGTTGAGAATCGGTCTGATCAGTTTTCTCTGTTCGTCGACTAGGGCTAGCGAGAGTGATTCGTTTTTTTGTCCGAGGCTCGTGTAACCTACCATGTCAGTGAACATTATTGCAGCGAGTCTGCGCGTGCCCTCTGTCAAGAAATCCTGCAAGATCTCAGCCGTCTTGAAGATAAAACCGTTTATGGTGAGATGGAGCGGGTCCCCTTGGACCCTATTCTAGAGTCTTATCCCAAGCCGATTCTCTTGGATATCTCTCTGAATCGGGGGTTATCATCAAGAAATCTGAATGCTGGAAACACGCGGGTGTATGGAATCCCGCCCGACTTCTCGCTCACGGCCTTCTCCAGCCACTGTAGAGCGTTGTCTTTGTCCCGTAAAGAGGCGTAGATCATGGCTATTCTTGCCGGATCTATGTAACGGGTATCGCTTTCCTTAAGCAGCCGATTGAGTATAGCAACCGCTTCTTCTTTTAGTCCCGCTTCGGCATAGGAGCCCGCTGCGATCGCAGCGTAACTGGCTTCCGTGCTAAGGCTCAATATCTTCTCGGCTTCTTTCGCGGCGTCCGGGTACATTCCAAGAAGAACGTAGGCGTAGGCGAGGTTCCCGTGACCCGCAGCAAATCCATCGTTGATCTCTATCACCGATTGGAGCATCTGCAAACCTTCTTCCTTATGACCTATCCATACGAGAAAATAGCCGAAAGCTGCACCAATTATGAGTGACAGTGGATCTAGTTCTTTCGCCTTCCTCCATTCCTGGATAGCATTCTCGTTTCTCCTGAAGGAAAGGTCGAGAGCGTACCAGTGGTGTGCTGTTGCATTGTTCGGGTTTAGTTTGATGGCGAGCTTGTACTCGTTTTCGGCATCAGCCCATCGGAAACTGCTTTCATGAATTGTAGCGAGGGCGGCATGCGGTTGGGAGAGACTGGGGTCTATTTCTAGAGCCCTCGTGGCATATTCTCGAACCTTGGCCTGAGCTTCGGGCGTCGGCATGATGCCAGTGTCGGCCATGACAGCGTATGCGTCCGCCAGATCAGAGTATGCAAGGGCTAGGTTCGGGTCTGCTCGTAGCGCCTTTTGCAGATATGCGATGCCTTTCTCGATTGAAGGCTTAGTCCGTTCATTCCAGTAGTACCGGCCCTTCAGGTAGAGCATGTATGCCTCAGTATTTTCTGTCGGTCTTTTCTCCAACCGACGCTTTGTAGAGTCAATCAGCCTTACTTTCAAAGCGGTAGCGACCTTCTCTGCTATCTCGCTCTGTATCGCGAATATGTCATCCATTTGCCGATCATAGTTTTGGGCCCAGAGGTGTCCCTCGGTTGTTGCGTCTATCATCTGAACGGTTATCCGGACCTTGTTCGCGGCCTTTCTGACGCTTCCCTCGATTACCGTTCCTGTCTTGAGTTCTCTTCCCACATCTAGAACCCTCTTGGGAGAATTCTTGTATTGCATGACGGAGGTTCTTGCGATGACGGTCAGGTCACGGACGCCTGAGAGAGTGGTAATCAGTTCCTCTGTCATTCCATCAGCGAAATACTCGTCATTCGGGTCCGGGCTCATGTTCTTGAGCGGTAATACCGCGACCCTTCGACTGTCAAGCTCAACCGTCTCTTCCATCATAGCTTCCTCCCAAGGCATTACCATCTTGAACACTTCGATGGGGGCTCTTAGGTTCTTCAGCGACTTGGCCCCTAAGCTTCTCAGGGGTAGTTGGAACTTGTTCTGAACCTGATCGTAAACTTGACGCGTGAGACAAACACCTCCACGATCTGCTATGGATTCTATTCTGGATGCAACGTTGACCGCGTCACCCGAAATGTCGCCTTGCGATTCCACTATGTCGCCTAGGTGAACACCTATTCTCAGCAGAACCCTTCGTTCTTCAGGTAAAGAATTGTTCAGCTCTCGGGTGCTCTTCTGGATCTCATAGGCGCATTTTACCGCGTTGAGCGCGCTGGGAAAGTCGACCAAAAATGCGTCACCTATTGTCTTGACCTCTCTGCCTCCATGGTTGTTGAACATAGGGCGGAGTAGCTCTCTCTGTTCATCCAACACCGAGAGTGCTAGTGATTCGTTCCTTTGGCTCAGGGCTGTGAAATCGACTAGGTCGGTGAACATGATTGCGGCCAGTCTACGTGCGCCCTCCGGCAATTAGAACCCCTAAACCTTCAAGTTCCCGCAACGATAAAACCGTTAGTCCTGAACCCAAGCTCCGGTCCACAATAAAATCGGCCACCTAGCTGCGCTCCAAGGGTTAGATTTTTCGAAGAAAATTTTTGCTCCCTTACATATTCTTATACGCGCGAGAGTATTGCGAACCTGTGAGGGCAAGTCGATGGACTTTGATAGGTTCACCATCGGACTATTGATCCTACGTGCCGACGCGCCGAAACTAAGTGAAGAGGAGGAGAATGCTCTCCAGGACGCTCACATGGCACACCTCGCTAAGCTGCATGATGAAGGGCTTTTGCTGGCAGCGGGTCCGCTCCTCGGCTCGTCCGATCGTGATCTTCGAGGGCTAGAAATCTATAGAGGCTCACCAGAGCAGGCAAAGGCACTCGCCGATCAGGACCCTGGAGTCCGAGCCGGGCGATATACTCATCGGTTTCTTCCATGGATGGTTCCAGGAGGAGCCATGAGCTTCGCCCGCACTCGATTCCCGCGCTCCATGACGGAAGTGTAGACGCAGCTCAGACTACGAGACGCGCGATCTATGATTCGTAGAGTCTCTGGACTATTTCCTGCGCTTCTGGTTTTGTGAATATCTCGTTGAGGGTCCTGGGGACCTTGTCTTCGAAGACTTCCTTGGCGTACCATTTCGATCCGAACGCCATTAACCGTGTGAGGATCGGCAGAGTATCTTCTCCCTTCTCTGTCAGTGTCCATCTTACAATCAAATCCTGGTCTTCCGTCTTCTGAATGATACCGTCCCTCTCCAGCTCTTTCAGGCGCATAGAGAGGACCCGTGGTGTTAGGCCTGGGATAGATTCTAAGAGGTGGTTGAAGCGGTCTATCTTTCTGAATCCGATGTCTCTAAGGAGCAGTGTAGTCCATTTTCTTCCAAGAACCCCCATGCTTGCTTTGATCGGGCATTGACTGAAATGGACATCAGGTCGGAGAACTCCCTTCGCAATCGTCGGTAGCTGTTTCTTCTGAGCGAGTTGCGTTTTTTGCAAGCTCTTGTCCGCTATACTTTTCTTCCCATACTCGCTTATAAGATGTCCTATACTAAGTATATTGAGAGACTATACCATGTATATTTATGACTATACTAAGTATAGCCGCATGCATGAATCCGTCCACGCAAACTAAGGTGTCGGCAAGCCAGATGCAAACCTTTCAGCCAGCAAACCAACCGTTGGGTTCAGAATCAAAGATCGAGGCCAGACAGCTACTCACCCTGATCGTCTGTTGTCTTGCAATCTCGGTCATAGTCATCGACTTTACCATAGTAATCAATGCTCTACCATCCATTCAGGCCACGTTCTCCGGAGTCTCCGTCAAGGACCTTGAGTGGATAACCTCCCTCTACGGTCTCATCTTCGGATCTTTTCTCTTGACATGGGGGAAGCTCGGGGACGAGTTTGGAAGAAAGCGTATCCTGATGGCTGGCATCGCCATCTTCGTAGTGGGATCCATTATTGACGGGCTCTCGGCCAACCTGTCGCAGATGCTTGTAGGCCGATCAATCCAAGGATTCGGCGGGGCAATGGCTTCTCCCTCTACTCTCTCAATCCTCTCGACGACGTTTACCGGGAAGGCCCGTAGCGTGGCCTTCGGCATGTGGGGGGCTGTAGCAGGAGCCGCAGGCATTATCGGACCTTTGATGGGAGGTTACTTCACAACTTACGTTACGTGGCGCTGGTCGTTTCTCATCAACGTCCCACTAGGAGCCATTACACTGGTCGTGGCGTTGTACGCGATAAAGGAAACCCGATTTAGAGATCCGAAATACTCGACAGACTTTCTGGGAGTAACCCTAGTTACTCTCGGACTCGCGAGTCTCCTGTTCGGGTTCATAGAGGCACAGACCTACGGCTGGCTGACGCCCCACCAGACTTTCACGCTCGGAAGTTTCTCGTGGCCTCTGTCAACCATCTCGCTTCCGGCCACCTGCTTCATCGCCGGCGCTTTTCTAATGGCCGGGTTCACCCTTGCAGAACTTCGGCGCGCCAAGGTAGGAAAAGTTCCGCTCTTCGACTTCAGCCTCTTGAAGTACAGAGCCTTCCGCTATGGTCTCTTCACCGTCGGAATCGTAGCGGTCGGCGAGTTCGCGACGATATTCATCTATTCCATCTACTTCCAAGTCGGCAGAGGATTATCCGCTATCAATAGCGCCCTAAACCTCGCACCATTTGCCATCGCAATGTTCATCTTTTCACCAATAGCTGGCCGGCTCTCCAACAAGTATGGCGCTCGGCGGGTAGTCACGACTGGGATGGTGCTGGAGACAATAGCGCTCTTCACACTATTCCTAGTCACAGGCGACTCTACTCCATTCTACTACTTCTATCCAATCTTCCTCCTATTCGGAGCCGGATTCGGCCTATCACTCCCACAGCTCACGAACACCGTTCTCGCCAGCGTTCCATTCCAGAAAGCAGGCGTAGCCTCCGCGGCCAACAACACCATCAGACAGATCAGTGCAGCGTTCGGAGTCGCAGTTCTGGGAGCTATAATGGTGGCTCAGATATCGAGTGTGGGACAAGCAGATCTCTCCGTTACCAACTTGCCTCTTGCAATGAAGGACAGTATCGGGACGTTGCTCACCTCGGGACTCACAGGAGGCGTTGCACCTGCACTACCACCTGGAATCAGCCCCGTGACGCTCGGCACAATTCATTCCGTAATCACCGATGCGATCACTCAGGGAGTCCGATGGGCAGTACTCACCGCAGGCATCTTCGTCTCCTTCGGCGCTCTGAGCTCACTACTGATTCCAAATCCGAAAGCTTCGGTGATAAAAGAGACCAAGGCTCCGGCCATGGCGAGATCTCTTAGGGCGAGCCAGATTGCACTGGTCGCGCAGTTTGTTGTTATCGAAATTCTGCTCTTCGGCCTCTCCTCCGAATACTCCGCGAATCCATTCATGCAAGACTGGTTCTCACAGAATGCTTGGCCGATAGGAGACCTACTCGCCAACTACGTCGCACCACTTCTTGGAATCGCAATCGGGTTCGCAGGTTTAACGCTGCAGAATCTGCTGAAACGTAGAGCCGGGGCAAGAAAGGCGGTCGAGACGATCGTCCCGATCGCTGAGACGACCTAGACGCGTCTAAGCTTCGACGAAAGGAATTTCGATCCACGGCGGCGCGATCTAGGCAAAAGTCTCGGCTGTTTCTACGCGTCACCGTTCTTCTATCGAAGCAGTCTGACGTTTGTTCCGCGAGGATTTTCCTCGACGAGCCGCGAGAAGGGTATGCATCGTCCTCCCGCCTTCTCGACCTTAACGAGTGCTCGTGGAGAGAACTTGAACGCAGCTATAGTGAGTTTTTCCTTCGGCTCGCCCGAGCCGAGGACCTTGCCTGGGA
>Ga0209802_1003708_pt1 | contig 10164 bp, 12 predicted proteins | sample GraSoiAngelo_129_FD_185886 | JGI IMG/M metagenome (GOLD analysis project Ga0209802, IMG submission 185886) | Grasslands soil microbial communities from the Angelo Coastal Reserve, California, USA - 14_0927_12_40cm (SPAdes) (version 2) | ecosystem: Environmental > Terrestrial > Soil > Grasslands ... | reverse complement strand
ATGAACGGATCAACATCCACCGTCTGACCACCTGGTAGGCCTGCGAATATCGACTGCAGCACCGGCAAGGGTACACTCGTAGCCATGATCGCAAAGCTAACACCCAGACTCAACAAAATCCCAGCACTCACCAATGTAGAACTCATTCCACTAGCAATACCCCTCCTAGTCGGCGGAACACTGTTCATTATCGAGGCAATATTCGGCGCCACAAACATCCCACTACCAATACCGGCCAAGACCATCGGAATCAACAATTGAGAATAAGGCGTGGTCACGGTGATCGTTGCAAACCATAGAAACGCGATACCCGAAATAACCAGTCCAACAGTCGCCAATCCACGCGCCCCATAACGATCACTCAAATAACCACTAACAGGACCCAACGCAACAAACGCAACACTGAACGGGATCAACAACACACCCGCAGTCAAAGCATCCAGATGCAACGGTCCCTGGAAATAGAACACCAAGACGAGACTCACCGCTCCCCTAGCCAGAGCAGCCAAGAAATTACTCAGTATGCCGCCTGCAAACATTCTATTCTTGAATAGTGAGATGTCCATCATCGGATTCGTGATCTTCCTTTCAACAAGGACAAATGCGGCCAACAATAGCAAACCAACCAGCATCAATCCATAATCACCGATATTGAAACCGGCCAGAGCGCCCAGCGTCAGACCCAGCAAGAACAGTGTCAACCCACCTGCAAAGGTAACATTCCCGATCGGATCCAGCTTCTCCCCCCGCAAAGGCGTACTCAACTCATGCAACTGACCGTACGCCCAAACAGTAGCAAAAACCCCGATCGGGACATTCACAAGAAATATTGCTCTCCAGCCAATGACCGGCGTAGCAGTCAATATCCCACCAGCAATCAAGCCCAAGACACTACCCGCCGTCCCAGCCACCTGATTCGTCCCAATCGCCTTACCCCGCTCATTAGGTGGAAACGCATCAGTCAAGATAGCCGCACTATTCGCAAACAACAACGCCGCACCCGCACCCTGGACCAATCGAAAGATGACAAGCATCAGACCGTTCAATGACACTGCACAGAGAAGACTGCCAACGGTGAACACTGCAAAACCTAGATTGTACAGTCTGACGCGTCCATACACGTCTCCCAATCGTCCAATCGCCAGCAACAACACGGCCAGGACGAGAATGTAGCCCATCAAGACCCACAAAGCATCGAACGTCGACGTCTTCAGATCATTAACGATAGTTGGTAGAGAGATCACGACCACGTTCGAGTCGAAGACTGCCATGAACGAGCCGATCGTCACATTGAACAATACGATATTCTTGTACTCCAAAAATCCGATCGCTCGCTTTAGGATACTAGATTTACCGGCGGGCAGGTCAGGCTTTCAATAAAGCTTAGGCTAGAACAACACTAGTCACTGCACATAACCGCCAATCCTACCCAACTCCATGATAACCTCCTCAATCTCCTGTCCTTCGAATGGGAATCCTTTATCATGACCAATAATTTTGAAGCCACACTTTTCCAAAACCCGAATCGATGCCCCATTGTGTTTAGCGACACGTGCATACAACGGTCGCATCTTCACTTGATCTAGAAATATTGACAATGCTCTCGTTGCGATCCCTCTGCCCCAATACTCCTTCCCCAGCCAGTAGCCCACCAACCGCTCACCCTCCTGCTCCCAACTCACAACTCCCCCAGCCACCTCCCCATCAACCAGTACAGTCTTCAGGATATTCCTCGGATCTTTCATGATCTTCTCCCAATGAGCCATGAACCCCTCCCGGGTCCGAGGAGGAAAAGCAGCCATCCTGTATCCTTCGGGCTCATTTTCAAACTTGAAAGTTAGAGGTAGATCGTCCTGTTTGACATCTCGTAGGATTATTTCGGCTTCCAAGACTATCTAATCGTCCCCACTATCATTCTCATCACGTAATACGTCTGACTCTACAGCATCAGACTCGGCATCTTCGGGAACCTTCTCAAACTCTACAACCAGATCCGTTCCAATTATCGGACCGATGTCCCGATGGGACAGGACCAGGGTTTTCTTCTTGGGTATCGCTCTAACTATCGAACTCACATGTCGACGCAAAGACAATAGATACCACACCATAACCGCGACGAGCCCCAACGAGAACAAAAGAGCGATGACAAGCGAAAGGAAGAACGCGTCCATCTAATCCTCACTCCAGAACCAGTACTCCACGAACGTCCCCACTCTGTACTAGCGTGTCCGAACGTCCAATGTAACTTGTTCAGGATCCTTCTGTCCCGAATCCAACAACTTCTCCCGATAAGCTGCCAAGTCAAGGAATCCATGGCCTGAAATGTTGAACGCAATCACCTTCGCTTCATTCTTCCTCTTACATTCCAACGCCAGATCAATCGCAGCCTTCACAGCGTAAGCCGACTCTGGCGCAGGCAAGAAGCCCTCCGTCTGCACAAACGTTCTTGCAGCCTGAAACACAGCCAGCTCATCTCGTGGATATTCAACAGCCTCGATCAATCCCAGATGCTTCAAGTAACTAATCACTGGCGCCGCAGCATGATACCTCAACCCATCCGCTTTCACCGGATCCATCTCCGTCTGATGCCCGACAGTGTACATCTTCAACAACGGCGTCTTCCCGGCATGATCTCCGTAATCATACCGATACTCTCCCCTCACAAGATTCCCGGACACTTCAGTCTGAGCAGCCAAGAAACGACACTCCCTCTTCTTCTGCAAAACCTCCCCCGCAAACGGCAAAGTAAAACCACCAAAATTGCTCCCGCCACCAAGACAGGCGACCATAACATCTGGCCGATCATCAACCAGCTCGAACTGTTTCATCGTCTCCAATCCGATAATCGTCTGATGCATCAACACATGATTCAATACACTACCCAAGCTGTAGACCCAGCCCCTATTATTCCCCGCAAACTCCAAACCCTCCGAAACCGCAATTCCCAATGAGCCCGGATGCTTCGGATTCTGAATCAACAATTCCCGACCAACATCGGTCATACCACTCGGCGAAGCCACAACTCTCGCCCCATACAACTCCATCAACGCCTTCCTCTCAGGCTTCCAATCATACACCGCCCGCACCCAGAAAACAAGACACTTCAAACCCATCAAACTAGCCGCATACGCTAACGCGGTTCCCCACTGACCCGCACCAGTCTCAGTGGCGACACCAACATGACCCTCCTCCGCCGCATAATACGCCTGAGCCAACGCCGTATTCACCTTATGACTACCAGTCGGCGACAGATCCTCACGCTTGTAATACAAACGAGCCGGAGTATTCAGAAACTTCTCCAGTCTCCGCGCCCGATACAACGGTCTCGGTCTACCCGCCTGAGTGTACAAATTCCGAACCTCCTCCGGAATCTTGATCCAACGTTCCGTAGACATCTCCTGCGCCAACAACTTCTTGGGAATCACTCTACTCAGAAATTCGAGCCGTGACGGACCCTCGTCAGGATCCTTTGGTCCTGGAAACGAGCCTGGAAAATCAGGAACGATATTGTACCAAGACGTCGGAAGATCATCAGGGCTCAAAGGAATCTGATTTACGAATTTGTTATTCACCAAACGATAATCACACGAAAGATGTGAGGGCTAGTTGCTTGCTAATGCTTAAGCTTGCCTCTTCCAATCCAAGGAAAAAGTCTGGCTCTAGTGCTTTACGGATGCTGGATGGACCGCTATCGCATCAATTGATATCAACAAGTTAGGCGTGTCGGCTCCCAGTCTCGCCACCGACCGCGCTGGTGGCTCTTCCGGGAAGAATTCTTTGTATGCTTCATTCATACTCCGATAATCAGACGGATTGACAAGATAGACGGTCGCCTTCACCACGTCCGGCAATGATGCCCCGGCCGCCTTCAAAGCAGTCTCAACATTCCTCAGACACTGCCGCGTCTGGTCCATAACAGTAGACCCAGCCAAGTCAGTAGGTTGCTGGCCTGGTTTCAATCCCGTCTGGCCACTGATGAACACGAAACCATTGGCAACAACAACATGAGAATACGGACCCATAGCCCTAGCATGGCCCTGCAAAACCGGGACAGTCTTCGTCTTCATGATCCAGCAGACCGACAAATCGCTTCGATCATGGACAGGATTAAAAGAGCTATCTAGGAGAAGCAACCTTTAAGCCACCACAGTATTAATAACAAAATCAGAATCTTGTGGCCACGTGACTTTGGGGATTCCAGAGAGAACCGGGACCCAGAAGTCACACTTGCTCTGACCGAGGTTTGGAAAATCAAAAACTTACCAGACATTGAACGGGGCTACATAGAGGACTAGCTGGTATTTGGAAACAGAACAGAAGCTGGAGAGACGGCCTACAACCCCTCCCCAAGCAGTCCAGGACCAGCCGACAGTCCCTCTCGAACCTCCAGCCACATCAACGGAAACAAGCCCAGACACTCCCCACCCAGAGGAAGCATCGGCCTCAACAAGCGGCCTATCCAAGAATCCCGCACTACAAACACAGCTGATAGAGGCCGCGTTGTACGTCTCAGGTCGACCCCTTGATCTAAAGATCCTTGGAAACGTGATTGGCGCTCGTTCTGAAGAGAAGATACGAGCAATAGCCCAGAATGTTGCCGAGAAATATCGTCAAAACGAGAGCCCCATCCAGATCGTCGAACTGCCAGACGGACGATGGGTCATGCAACTCAAAGCTACCCTCACCAAATACGTCCGTAGACTGTCCAACCGTCCACTCTTGACTCCGGGACCCCTGAGGACATTAGGGTTCATCGCTTTGAAGCAGCCCGTAAAACAAGCATACGTTGTCCTTGTACGAGGAAAACTCGCGTATGGACACGTCAAACAACTGAGGGAAATGGACCTGATAACAGATGAGAAGGTTGGAAAGACCAGGGTTCTGAGGACAACAGGCACGTTCGCCGATTACTTCAACCTCAACCATGACGTGATCGAGATGAAGAAGGAGCTGAAGTCCGTCTTAGGTAATACCGACGCCCCCAGCGCTTAGGGAAAATATCACTCCCACTCTCACTCTCGTTCGTTGCATATAGCCACCTGAACTTCTGTTCAGTTAACGATCAATTCCAGAGCCTCTCTTCATGTGTTCTTACAACGTTCCTGCCTATCTTCCAGGTAATCCACCCCATCTGAACGGCATTACTAATAATCTGGTATCGTTATCCGGTTTAATACCGAGAGTACAAACTCGATGGTAACCGAATCATTCTCGTTGACCCGATCCTGTCAATACAAGACCTTGCTAATGTCCCCTAGGTCTGTTTCCTGTCTCGAACTTCTTAGTCAAACATAGCCCTACGTCCCTGATACGCCCATGATTCTGAGCGTCCTCAACAATAAGGGCGGCACAGGGAAGACCACTACTAGCGTGAACGTTGCAGCCGCGCTCGCAATGCGAGGCATGAAAGTTCTCTTAGTAGACTTAGACCCGCAAGGCAGTGCGACTACAAGCTTCGGAGTCGAGAAAGCCAAACTCCCCAGCACGATCTACAATGTCTTAACCCAAAACAAGCCCCTGGCCGAAGTTCTACTACCAACTCCCGTAGAGAATCTCACCCTCGTCCCATCGAACCTAGACTTCACAGGAGCAGAAGTCGAACTACTCTCCGCACCAGGCAGAGAATACATACTCCGCAACATGCTCAAACCAATACAGGACAATTATGACCACGTAATAATCGACTGTCCACCCAACATTGGACTGTTAACTCTCAATGCATTGATCACAAGTAGTCTATTGCTTATCGCTGTGCAGTGCGAGTACTATCCAATGGAAGGGTTACCCTCCCTGCTCAGGATCATGGACCTCGTTACCACCCGTCTCAACGCCAAATTCGATTATCGCATTGTCCTAACAATGTTCGACCGCAGAACCGCACTATCCCGCAAGGTCCAGGATATGGTGAAGGCAAACTTCGGCGAACGCGTCCTCAAAACTGTCGTCCCACGATCAGTCCGCATGGCTGAAGCACCAAGCAAGGGAGTGCCCGGGATTATCTATGACAAGAAGAATCCTGCTAGCGAAGCCTACAGGAACCTGGCGGTCGAACTGCTACGTGTTCCTGTGGTCATCGAAGCCTAAGTCTCCGATCTCTAGAGCTGAGCCGGCATATTGGCTACCGGTCTAGACCGGCTCGTACCACAGAGACTCGGCGATGGAACCACTCCGAGAACTCTAGGCGCATCATTATTGCATGAGGCCTGCGTAGAGGCCCTATCCGACTCAGCATTCCCAGTCTGGTCTGTCAAGGCCAAAGCACTACTCCTATACTTGATCAAGACGGACGAGGATGGAGCAAGAGATTGGGCCCGGAGTAGCAGTGCAGAAGTCGAAGAAGCCTTGCGAGCCAAATATCCAGAATTGTACAAGGCAGTCGCGGAAGAGTTGCAGTCGAGGACTGTCCCGGCCGGCGAGCCGGAGAAAGAAACCTAGTTAAGCCACTGCGCCAACCCGCGCGATACATCATTCCATGTCAACCGGTAGCATGCCTAAGCCAGGCGACACAGTGTCCGTAACCCTCCACAACAAAGAGACAATCGAAGGGACTGTGGAATGGGTCGACGGAAACGGCGCATGGATCAAAGGCACACAAAGGGCGCGATGGGTCCCGATCGAATATTTTCTAAGACCAGACCTGGTCAATCCTCCACCTAAGCCGGCCGGCGAATCAACTGAGAAGGTACCGAAAGCCCGGAAGGAAGAATCCGAATCCGAAGAATAGCCCGCACGCCCGATCATCTTTCTATGTCTCAGCATTTGACGACAAGATCCAGAGTCAAGGTACATATCCCATCGTAGAGCGTCCATCCGGATAGGACGGTAATCTAGCATTAAGCCGGAATATTCTCAATCAACGATAGTGTCATCCGTCCCGAAGACCACTCACGCGAACTACGTCGTCTATTCACAACTCATTCTTACAATGCTGATCTGGGGAGCCGCTTGGCCCGTCGGACGCCTGCTCGCCGAGGGACTGCCGACTGTTTCGATAGCAGTGATCCGTTACATTATCGTTGTCCCAGTCCTGCTGGTAATTCTCCGCCTTCGAGAAGGCACAATCCACATTCGAAGGGAATGGATTCCGACGCTGGTACTGCTTGGTCTGCTCTCCACGACACTCTACCAGATTTTCTTCCTCTACGGTGTAAAGTACGCTGCAGCCAGCGACGATAGCATTGTTATCGGCGCGAGCCCTGTAATGATAGGTGTCCTCGCCAGCGTCTACGCACAGGAACGATTGACAAGATGGAAGATTCTTGGCCTGTTAGTCGGATTGTCCGGCGTCGTCTTGATCGGTTTTCTGAGTCCTAACCCTGGAGTTCTGAATCGTCCCTTGGGACTCAGCCTTGTATTCTTCGGGGCTTTATCCTATGCTCTCTATACGATCCTCCTGAGAAGATTCGTCAAGAAAACCAACTCCAATCAGGACGGCGTACATGTTAGCAGTCTCTCGATCAATTCCTGGATGGCCGTCTTCGGCCTAATGTTCCTCGCACCTTTCACAATTGTCGAGCAACCCTGGAACTATGCTTGGAGTCGCGATTCATGGATTGGAATACTCTACCTGGCCTTGCTCTCTACAATAGTTGGCTACTATCTGTACATCGAGGGCGTAACAAAGATCGGGGCAGGAAGAGCCTCGGTATTCAGCAATCTCGTCCCGGTCTTTGGAGTCTTGACAAGCGCGCTAATCTTGCAGGAAGCAGTGAGCATCTGGACCGTTGTGAGCTTAGCCCTCATCATGACGGGCGTTTATCTAGTAAACGCCAAACGTGCAGCCTAGAAATCTCTCATTGCTGAAACTAAGGAGAGGATTTCAACTGTCTGATCTAGAAAGAGAGATGGTGACCCAGAATTGAGGAAGAAGAATTCCGTGGAGATCGTCACCATTGGAAACGAGTTATTGATCGGGCACACACTGGACACAAACAGCAACTGGATTGCACAGAGGTTAAGGGAGCACGGCTGGCTCCTCCGCAGGATCACGACGATTCCAGATTCTTTGAATGAGATTGCGACCGCCGTTGAGGAATCGTTGCGTCGAAAACCTCGATTGCTGTTTACATTAGGCGGGTTGGGACCAACGCCTGATGATATGACATTGAAAGGCATTGCCAGAGCTCTGGGCAAGCCGGTCCGACTAAATGAGACTGCATTGGAGATGGTGCGTCAATTCTACAAAAGAATGGAAAGGCCGGCGAAGATGATCGGTCCGAGGAGAAAGATGGCGATGCTGCCCAAGGGTGCAAGTCCTTTGAGCAATCCCGTGGGTACCGCACCGGGAGTTATGATCGAGACGGGATCCACGACAATTATTTCATTGCCTGGTGTTCCACGGGAAATGGAGGCCATCTTCAGAGAATCGGTTATTCCATTGCTTGAGAAAAGTGGTGGGAGAGCTCCTATCGAGACAACTCTGAAAATTGATGGAATTGTCGAGTCGGCGTTCGCGCCGGTTCTTGTTCGGGTGAAGCGTCTGTTTCCGGGCCTATACTTCAAGTCTCATCCACGTGGCGGTGAGATTACTGGACGTCCCTTGATCGAACTTCATATTTACAGTCTGACTGAGAAAGGAAGAGAACAGGTTAGCGAAGCGGCTTCCTACGTACTGGAGCAATTGAGTGAGCTTCGGATTTCCACGTGATTTGGAAGCAGTCCTTCTCTAGAGCGTCGCGCCACAAGACTGACATGTCCTTTGGCTTGGAGTATTCCCGCGACCGCACTGCTCACAATAAACAACTCCTCCCAGCGTTGCTAACGACTCTACAGACTCTCTAGGCATATCATTCAACCGCATCAACACGTCACCCGACTCGGGATCGTGGACGCTAACGTTGTAGACAGCGGTCCCAGCTTGGTCGTAGGAGGAATCCTGCGCCAGAAAGCGAGCTGTCGGTTCTCCCTTGAACAATTTCCTAGGAACCTGTCCGACAACTCGTCCAGCCTTAGTCTCTACCAATCGATAATTCGTCAAGTAATAATCGATACTGCTACGTCCTCCATAGTTCTCCCAGATGATCAATCCTCCGATCCCGGCGAACAGTAATCCTGGCCCCGCCGATACTGTGGTGAACCAGTTGCAATTTGTGAATGCGCTGCAACTATTGATCAATGGATAGGATCCCACGATCACGAATAGGGCTCCGAACGCTAGGAATATTCTTCCAAGTGTGGTTCCACCCAGGAATGGTCCGCTCTTCCTCGACCACATGACCTCTTCGTGCTCCTTCAATCGTAGAGGAAGCAGGTATGATGCTGCGGCGCCATAGCTTGTTGACAATTTGGTAGAAAAACGATGAAGGGCGATATTTCACCATGGCGTAACTAGAGCACACGGTAGAAACCAAACACCTCGCAACCTCACCATAGAAGTGGTCGAGAACGAGGTTGTATGGCATGACTACAGCATGAGAGCGAATTCGGAATGACTACTCTGATTCGGGGTACAGTCCAGGTTCCGGTTCCTTGGCTTTCTCGGGCTCCTCGTTCTCTGACTTCTTCCCCTCTACTGCTTCATGCTCGGGCTTCGCCCATTCCCGCAGTGGCGTAACTGGAGCTAGAGGATTCTTGGACTTTTCATTATCCTCATCTAGTCTCTTCTTCAACTGCTGAACCTCGATCGCTAATCTCTCGAAGTCATAATTTCTCAAGACATGATCTTTATACCAGATCAATTGTCCGGTCAGCTTCACCCATCTAACCCGTTCCTTCGACGGCGTATACTGGGATGTGGCACGTTTACCACTCTCCGTGATGAGATCGTGCAACGTGTCTATCATCTGCTTCCTCTCGCCCTTCCGAAAACTGCTATACCTCTTCTCCGTCTGATCTGCCAGCTCGGTCAATGAGTCCTCCTCTGGCTCATCCATAGAAGTACAGTAGATGTTAGGCCCAATTGATAGCCAAGAGAGGAAACCGACAGACACATTCCCTATCCAATTCCCAAACCCTGGACCCCCTAGAATCGCCTAGGAAACGCCTGCAAAACGACTACCCCCTCACGAAAATGTCAATTTCCAACGGCAACAATACCTCAGAACACGCGCATCCCCTCAACCAGAATGTCAAAAACAACCAGCAAAACTAGCCCATCACTAGAAAAAAGGGAGCAATATAAAAAAAAGTCTCAAGACACAAAACCCCCAATATCCAACTTCACCT
>Ga0209802_1003707_pt1 | contig 10166 bp, 10 predicted proteins | sample GraSoiAngelo_129_FD_185886 | JGI IMG/M metagenome (GOLD analysis project Ga0209802, IMG submission 185886) | Grasslands soil microbial communities from the Angelo Coastal Reserve, California, USA - 14_0927_12_40cm (SPAdes) (version 2) | ecosystem: Environmental > Terrestrial > Soil > Grasslands ... | reverse complement strand
ATTTGAAGACTCCACCCGTCAAATCGAAACCGGCCGCTTGCCGGACCTCACCTTGACGCGGGCCGAGATTTCAAAATCGATTGACCGGCTGCGGAATGCGCCTTCGCTTGCGGCGCGCAGCGACGATGTCCGCCAGAGCCAGGAGGGCAATCTCCTCCTGAGTGGTGCCGCGCACTTTGCCGGGAGAAGTGTGGATGCGGGCGACGGTGTGCTCGTCGAGACCCCGCCGAAACAATGCCTCGCGTGCCGCCGACGCGCGGCGCGTGCTCGCGATGAGGCTCACATCCAGGTCGGGATGGCTGAGCGCCACCTCCAGAGCTTCCTCGTCGTAGTGACCCATCGTGGCGACCACTGCATAGCCCTCTCCTGGCGGGATCTCGAGCGACCCGATCTCCGCCTGATTTACGGCCCGGGTTCGAAAACCGGTCAGCTCCGCGAGCCGGACCAAGGCGCCTGCTGCCGGGCTATCTCCAAACACGAGGAGCAGCGGCTTGGGCAGTCTCGGCTCGATGAAGATGTCGAGTGACCCGCCGCTTGGACAGGTGGTCGCGATCATCAGCTCGCCTTGCTTTCGCGATTGCTTGACCTCGTCGGCCGGAGTCCCCACGACAGAGTCGCGGGGCTGACCAACGATGTGAATGAGCTGCGGCGTGCCCTCGGCCAGCGCACGCAGCGCTTCCCGTCGCACGACCGGCTCCGAGCAGCTGCCGCCGATCCAGCCGCGGAGCCGGCCGTCGGCGGTGATCACCGCCTTGTCACCCGGCCGCGCCGATGTAGGCGGCTCGGTGCGGATGACGGTCGCCAGCGCGCACGGCGTCCCGTCGGCCGCGTACTCGCGAAGCAACTCCAGGACGTCGTCGCCTATTCGGTCACCCCTTTCGATCGTAGAGCGGCCCACACCTTGTCCGGGCCGATGGGCATGTCGATGTTGGTGATGCCGTACGGCGACAGCGCGTCGATGACCGCGTTGACGTAGGCGGCAGGGGAGCCGACCGTCGCCGACTCCCCGACGCCCTTGGCGCCCAGCGGATGATGCGGCGAGGGGGTGACCGTCTCGCCCAGCTCGAACTTCGGCGTCTCCCAGGCGGTGGGCAGCAGGTAGTCCGTGAAGTTGGAGCCGATGCAGTTGCCGTCGCTGTCGAACGTGATCAGCTCCATGAAGGCGATTCCAAAGCCCTCGGTGAGGCCGCCGTGAATCTGCCCCTCGACGATCATGGGGTTGATGCGCACGCCGCAGTCGTCGATGGCGACCATCCGCCTCACCTTCACCTGCCCTGTGCCCTTGTCCACGTCCACCACCACGGCATAGGTGCCGAATGGGTAGGTCATATTGGGCGGGTCGTAGTAGTGGACGCCCTCCAGCCCGGCCTCCATGCCCTCGGGCAGGTTGGTGTAAGCGGCGAAGGCGATGTCCTGGATCGTCTTGGCGCGATCCGGCGAGCCTTTGACGTAGAACTTGCCGACCTCCCACACGAGGTCCTCTTCGGCCGCCTCGAGCAGGTGCGACGCAATCTTGCGCGCCTTCTCCCTGAGCTTTCGGCTGACCATCGCGGTGGCGGCGCCCGCCACAGGCGTGCTGCGCGACGCGTAGGTGCCGAGGCCGTACGGCGCTGTGTCGGTGTCCCCCTCCTCGACCGCGACGTCGGCGGCGGGAATGCCGAGCTCCTCGGTGACGATCTGGGCGAAGGTCGTCTCGTGACCCTGTCCTTGCGACTTCGTCCCCATCCTCAGCAGCGCTTTTCCAGTCGGGTGCACGCGCAGCTCGGCGCTGTCGAACATGCGGAGGCCGAGGATGTCGAAGTCGGCTCCATGTCCCGCGCCAACCACCTCGGTGAAGCTGGCGATGCCGATGCCGGTCACCTCGCCCTTCTTCCTCCGCGCCGCGACGTCCTTGCGTAGCTCGTCGTAGCCGAGTTTTTGTAGCGCGAGGTCCATCGCCTTCGGGTAGTCGCCGCTGTCATACACCCATCCCGTCGCGGACGTATACGGAAACTGCTCCGGCTTGATGAAGTTCTTCATCCGGAACTCGGCCTGATCGATCCCGAGCTCGATCGCGGCGTTGGTGACCAGGCGCTCGATGAGATAACTGGCCTCGGTGACCCTGAACGAGCACCGGAAGGCGACGCCACCGGGAGCCTTGTTGGTGTAGTAGCCATCAGCTGTGACGTGCGCCGTCGGTATGTCATATGAGCCGGTGACGATGTGGAAGAGCCCGGCTTTGAACTTGGACGGTTGCGCGTCGGAGAAGAAGGCGCCGTTGTCGCTGTCGAGGTGCACGCGCAGCGCGAGCATCTTGCCCTTGTCGTCGACGGCCAGGTCCCCTGTCATGTGGAAGTCGCGCGCGAAACCGGTGGAGATGAGGTTCTCGGTGCGGTCCTCAACCCATTTCACGGGACGTCCGATCAGAAGGCTCGCGGCCGTCGCCACGACGTAGCCCGGATACACCGGAACCTTGTTGCCGAAGCCGCCCCCGATGTCCGGGGAAATGATGCGGATCTGCTGCTCGGGCAGGCCGGTCACCAGCGCGAACACCGTGCGGATCGCGTGCGGCGCCTGGCTCGTCATGTAGATCGTGGCCTTTCCGGTCGCGCCGTTGACATCGGCGACGCACCCGCAGGTCTCCAGCGGGGCGGGATGGCAGCGTGGGTAAAAGGTATGCAGCCGCACCACCTTGTGCGCCTTGGCAAAGGCCGCCTGGGTCTTGGCCTTGTCGCCCGATTCCCAGTGGTAGATGTGGTTGTCCTTCTGGCCTTCCTTTTCGTCGCGGATCAGAGCCGCGCCGGCGGCCTTCGCACCGTCGGGGCTGGTGACCGCCGGCAGGATCTCGTACTCGATGACGATCGCGTCGCGGGCGTCCTCGGCCTGGTACTTGCTCTCGGCGATGACCGCCGCGACCTCCTGGCCCTGGAAGCGCACCTTGTCGGTCGCCAGCACCGCCTGCGTGTCGCCGCTCAGGGTCGGCATCCAGGCCAGCTTGTGCTGCGCCATGAGGTCACCTGTCACCACAGCGATCACGCCTGGCATGGCCGATGCGGCGGCGGCGTCGACCGACTTGATGCGGGCGTGTGCGTGCGGGCTGCGAAGGATCGCCATGTGCAGCATGTCGGGAAGCACGAAGTCGTCGAGGTAGCTGCCCTTGCCACGGAGGAAGCGACCGTCCTCCTTGCGCTTGATGGATTCGCCGATTCGGCCGTGCATGTGAACAGCCATGGCCTACTCGCCTCCCGCTGCAGCGCCGACGACTGCCGGCGCCGCCGCCTTCGCCTTGGCGGCATGCTGGATGGCCTTGACGATGTTCATGTAGCCGGTGCAGCGACAGATGTTGCCGGAGATCGCCCACCGGATCTCGTCCTCGGTGGGGTTGGGAATGCGCTCGAGCAGCGCGGTGCCCACGAGCATCATGCCCGGCGTGCAGAACCCACACTGCAGGCCGTGCTCCTCGTGGAAGCCCGCCTGCATCGGTGAAAGGGTCGCTCCCTGCGCGAGACCCTCGACCGTCGTGATGCTGCGGCCCTGGACCTGGACCGCGAGCAGCGTGCACGACTTGACCGGCTGGCCGTCCAGGAGCACCGTGCAGGCGCCGCAGCTGGTCGTGTCGCAGCCGATGTGCGTACCCGTCTGGCGCAAGTTCGTCCTCAGGAAGTCGACCAGCAGGACGCGCGGCTCGACGTCGCCGCCGCGCTCGATGCCGTTGACCTTCATCGAAACCTTCATGCCCTTGCCTCCTTGGCTCGCGCAAGGGCGGTCTTCAACCCTCGCTGCACGTACACGCGCACCACATCCTTCTTGAATTCCGCGCTGCCGCGAATGTCGTCCTTGGGTTCGGCGGCAGCGGCCGCGAGGCGGGCGGCCTCCGCGATCACGGCATCCGTCGGCTCGTGGCCGACGAGAGCTTTCTCCGCGGCGGTCGCTTTGACGTTGGTCGGGCCCACGGCGGTGAGACCGATGCCCGCCTTAGACACCTTGCCGCCCTCGAGCTCGATCTGCACGGCAACCGCGACGGTGGCGAAGTCCCCGACCTTGCGTTCGAGCTTGTTGTAAGCGCCGGCCGCGGGCTTCGACGACGCCGCCACGCGGATCTCCGTCAGGATCTCGTCGGGACGGAGCGCCGTGGTGAACGGGCCCTGGAAGAAATCCGCCGCATGGATGATCCGCTCGCCCTTCGACGAACGCGCCACCAGGTCCGCGTCGAGGGCTAGCACGACCGAACCCCAGTCGCCGGACGGGTCGGCGTGGCAGACCGAGCCTCCGATCGTGCCCTGGTTCCGAACGAGCGGGTCGGCGATCCAGTGCGCGGCCTCGCTAAGAAGCGACAGCTGGCGAGGCAGGTCACGGGCTCGTTCGAGGTCGACGTGCCGGGTGAGGGCGCCGATCGTAAGCCAGCCGTCGTGCGGACCGACGCCGGTCATTCCTTTCATTCGGCCGATGTCGACGACAAGGCTGGGCTGGGCGAATCTGAGCTTGAGGAGCGGGATAAGGCTCTGACCACCGGCCATCACCTTGGCCGCGTCACCGTGCTCAGCGAGCAGCGCCAGCGCTTCATCGAGTGAGGCGATGGATCGATAGTCAAACGCGGCAGGATACATAGAGCAGCACCTCCGGATCAACGAAAACAGAGGCGACCGCGCCGGTCATCACCCAGGCGGGTGAAACTCGGCCACCCGATCAGGCGATTTAGGGTCCTTTCTCAGATCCAGCCCGACTTTCCGGCCAGGATGGCCGCTTCGACTCGATTGTGAACACCCAGCTTGCGAAAGATCTCCTGGACGTGGGTCTTCACGGTGTTCTCGCTCAGGTGGACATCGGCGGCGATCTCTCGATTGGAGTGTCCTCTGCTGATGAGGCGCAGGATCGCCACCTGCGATGCGCTCAGCCCTGCCGGCCGCCGCTCCCCTGGCTGGCGGCTCCGCATTCGCTCGATGATCTGACCCGCAACCTGGGGCGCGATCACCGCCTGGCCGCGGCTGACAGCGCGGATGCTCTCTTTGAGGCTGAAACGCTCAACGTCCTTCACGACGTACCCGCGGGCTCCGGCCTGAATGCACTCCTCCACCAGCTCGACGTCGGTGTAGGTCGTCAGGATCACGACCGAGACAGCCGGATGAGTTCGGCCCAGCCGCCGGCAGACCTCGACACCGCTCATGTCCGGGAGACGCGCGTCCAGCAAGACGACGTCCGGCCGGCTGCTCTCCACGAGCTCGGCCACAGCTGCGCCGAGGCCGGTCTGTCCAACCACTTCGATGTCCGGCTCGGGCCTGAGCATCGCCATAAGCCCTTCGCGAACCATCTCGTGGTCATCGACGATCAGGACTCGGATCGGCCCGTCCGCCATCAGACCTGAACCGGAATCCGGACCCGGACCGCCAGCCCGCTCTCTTCGCCGTTTCGCACCTCGAACGTCCCCCCGAGGTCCTCGACCTGGCGGCGGCTGCGCTTCATCCCGAAGTGGGTGCCACTGTCCTGGTAATGGTTCAGGATCTGCTCGGAAGCGCCCGCCCCGTCGTCCTGGATGACAAGGTCGACATGGTCGTCCGAGTATCGGAGGCTGACCAGGACGCGTCGAGCCTGGGCGTGGCGGACAACGTTGGCAAGCGCCTCGCGGGCCAGGACGTAGAGGGTCTGCTCTGACTCCGTGCCCAGCCGGAGCGGCTTTCCGCTCACGACCAGGTCGGCCTCCAGCTCCTCGGACTTCCCAGTCTCGCGCACCAGGCGCCGAAGATCCGAGAGCAGCCCATTGGCGGCGGGCCGGGGCAGGGAGAGCGCGAAGATGGCCTCTCTCACAGCTTCAGAGGTGTGGACGGCGAGCTGCCTGACCTCGCCCAGGCCGGAGGCGATGGGCTCCGTGACCGGCTCCCGCTCCAGGATCGCGTTGACCTTGAGTCCGAGGGTGAAGATGGCCTGCTCGATACGGTCGTGCAGCTCGGCGGCGATTCGTTCGCGCTCATCGCGAAGCACCTTTTCGCGCTCGGCGTGGCTGAGGTTGCGGTGCAAATCCTCCAGCTCGCCGATCATCCGCCGCTGGTCCTCATAGAGCCTTGCGTTTTCGATCGCGACCGCCACCTGGTTGGCGAAGGTCGAGAGCAGCCGCTCCTCATCCGCGGTGTAGCCGCTGAGCTTGTTTGCCACGCCGATCATGCCGATCACCTTCTCGCCGACCTGAAGGGGCACGCCCATAAAGGTGCGCACTGGGGGGTGGCCGGGAGGCTGGCCGACGCGGTCGGGGTCCTGGAGGACCTCGTTGGAGATCTTGGATCGGCGGTTGGTGATCACGACGCCGAAGACGCTAGGGCGTACGGGGATCAGCCTGAATTTCTCGTAGAAGCGCGGATCGGAAGGCTCGAAGCCCTTGATCGCGGCCACATCCATCTGCTGCGACCCGTTGAGCAGGCCGATGAACCCGAACGCGGACTGGGTGAGTTCGAGGCAGCAGCCAAGGGCGCGATCCAGCACTTGAGGCAGCTCGTGCAGCCGGGAGACCTCGATGGAGATCGAGTAGAGCGACTCCAGCTGCTGTCGAAATGCCGCTGTCCGCGACTCTTTCATCTGTCAGGTCATCCTACGCGCGGCATTCGAGAGCGTCCCCAGGGCCTACATATATAAGGACGCGCGCGAAAAGAGCGTGACCCTGCCCATCCCTATTGCGGCTCCACGAACGGCTCGAGGTGCTCGACGTCGGACTCCTTCAGGTCGGCGAAGAGCGCCATGTCGTCCGCTCGGGAGATGAACCGCACGGGCAGGACGACGTCCCTCTTGAAGAAGCCTTCGGGCCGGATCACGACGCCGACGAGCTCGTCCTTGTCGAACAGAAGATCGTGGATCCGGCCCAGCCGGTGACCGGTCTTGCCCAACATGACGTTCTCGTCGCGATCGATCTCGATCTGGTCCGCCGGCTTGTTGGCGACCTCTTCGGCGTTGGCGGGCAACCCGAGCCCGCCACCCAGGAAGTCGACCTCTTCGAGCGCCGCCTCGCCCGCGGTCAGCGCCTTAAATCGGTAGCTCAGATACGGCGGCTGCTGGCGGAGATCGTCGATCGACATGGAGAGCCGGACGACGTCGTGGGAAGCGGACGCGACGGCCGTGATCGGGACCACGACCTCGTCGGTGATGAGGAACTTCTCGTCAGCCAGCAAGCGACCCGCGATCGATGACTCGTCCTTGACCACGAGCGCCTTGGGATCGAAACCATGCGCCTCGACCAGCACGCTGGCCAGCGTCCCGGCCAAGATTCCGTCGCCGGCGAGGACATCGGCGCCGAGACGGAAATCAGACAGCTGCGGCATCCGAAACAGATTAGCCCGTGGGTGGTGCTGGAGTAGGCTGGTGCCAGGCTGACATTTTTGGCGGGGGCCAACTGTCGAGGTGAGACATGAGAGCCGTAACCACCAACGCGGACGATCTCGAGGAAGCGGTTTTGGATCTACGACACGCCGGCGAGTTTACCGACGTCGAGAACGTGGCCATTGTGTACGTGTTGCGAGGATGGTTTGCCAATCTCGCTGGGATACCGGGTTCGCTCGAGGCTGGGGACGATGCGTGGGCATTTACGACACTCGCTGAGCATTTCATCTCGCTCCTGAATTCCGACCCCGCGAAGCGAACTCCAACTCGCCTGAAGATCAAAGCGAGGTTGCTCGAAAAGGCGAAGTCATCGCAAGATGCCCTCGATGCGATTCTTGGCGCTCAGACAGCCGAAGACGAACGCATGAACACTGAGACCGATGACTTTGTGAATCAAGTGGTGCGCGAGCTCAACGGTCCAAAAGCGTCCTGAGCTAGCCAGAGCCGTCGAAAGTCGGGCTTCAGGCGCTGCGGTCGAGGGCCGACAGCCGGCCCTTCCGGCCCTGCTCCCACTCAGCCTCTGCTTCGCCGATGGGAGTCGAGGGTGGCGCATTTACAAACGGCCAGATCTCCTCGGCGATGCGCCGCCAGTTGGCGGTGGCGCGAAGGCTCCCGAGCACGGCGTACAGCCCGAGGTTGATGCGCTGCAGGACGACATAGGCGCGCGGCACGTCGCTGTACGGAGCCAGCGGTCCTCGCGCATCGAAGAACCGGCGCACGATCGCCGACGCGTATGCCGGCGTGATCGTCATCGGGGCGTCCCGGCGCACCGTCGCGTAAAACAGCCCGAAGCGATCGACCACCGCCTCGGTGGGCACCGGAGCGCCCGGGCGGAGGAAGCCCGCACGCTCCAGCGACGCGCGGAAACGGTCGCCGTCGTTTTCGATGACCAGAAAACGAACCGCATCGGCGAGGGGGGCGAGATCCTCGGCGCTGAAGTGCTTCGTCAGCCCAAAGTCCAGGAAGGTGACCCGGCCCCGCCCGTGAAACAGGTAGTTGCCGGGATGCGGGTCCCCATTGAATGCATGAAGTCGATAGAGGCTGCGGGAAACGAAGCGGTTGATCGTCTCGCCCGCCATGTTTCGCTCGTCCTGGTTCCAGCGCAGCACATCGTCGAATCCCATTCCGGCCACGAGCTCGCTGGTGAGCACGCGAGTCGTGCTCAGCTCGCTCACAACATGAGGGACGTGGATGACCGGGTGGTCCTCGTAATACCGGGCGAAAAGCTCCTGGTTCTCGCCCTCGAGGCGATAGTCGACCTCCTCCCGCAGCCGATCGCCCAGCTCATCGATGAGCGAGCGAGTGTCCAGGCCCGGGAAGGCCGCCGCGGCGACCCTGCGCAGCAAAGCGACGTTTCGCACGTCCGACGTGATGGTGCGCGCGATGCCTGGGTACTGAACCTTGACCGCCACCGCCCTCCCATCTCGCGTGATCGCCCTGTGCACCTGCCCGATGGAAGCGGCCGCGAACGGCAGTGGGTCCCACCGCGCGAAGACGCGCTCCGGCGCATCGCCCAGCTCCTCCAAAATCACCGAGCTCGCCAGCTCAGGAGTCATAGGCGGAGCGTTGTGCTGCAGTCGGGCCATGGCGGCGCGGTAGGTCGGCGGCATGTCCTCGTCGATGTAGCTCGCCATCTGGCCAAGCTTCATGAGGGCGCCTTTCATGGAGCCTAGCTCCTCCGCGACGTCGTCGGCCGTCCGCATGGCGAGTTCGTGGCGCAGCTCGCCGCGACGCTCCACCGATGCGAAGACGAGCCGCGGTGACCGGGCCAGGTAGCGGCCGCCAATCCGCAGCGCCAGCCGTGCGAGCGACGCGCTCCGGCCGAGTCGCGACTGCCGCATCGGGCTGCGAACCCTTGCGGCTTTCATCCGCGCGTCCGCAGCTCGATCCGTTCTCGCGCCTCCAGCACGCCCGGCAGAGACTCGAACGCGAAATCAAGCGCGCCGATGAGCTGGCGAACAGGCTCTCGTTCCATCAACTCCGGAGGCGGGGCATCGAAGCCATACATCGAGCGCGCCCAGGCGGGCAGAGTGCCTACAGCCACCTGCCCGAGGTCGCGCCATAGCTCACGGGTGGCGTCGTCGAGGCCGGGTGGGTCGAGGACGATGGCAATCGCTTCCGAAGCGGCAGGCGTGAGCTGCCGCAGCTCCACCGACTCCAGGTATGCACTCAAGGCGGCCACGCTTGCGGGGACCCGGGCGGCCGGGACGCCGATGATCTCTGCGAAGCGCGCCATTTCGGCCACGTAGCGGTCGGCATCGGCCGCATCGAGGGAGCGCCCGTAACGCTGCACGACGTGGACGATCGAATCCACCATCCCCGCGTGGACCCACAACAGCAGCTCCGGGTCCTCGGCCCTGTAATCAAGCCCGGTCACCTCATCCTTTCCGCGCACGTGCGTGTGCACGGCGCGTACCCGAGCCGCGGCGCTATCGGCGGCGGCGGTGTCGCCGTAGGTGACGGTGAGCACATAGCCGGCGGTTGCGGCCAGGCGCCCGAAAGGATCCCGCTGCCAGCTGCTGTGTTGCGCAACCCCGGCCATCGCCAGCGGATGAAGCGCCTGAACCATCAGCGAACGGATAGCCGCGAGTGGAAAGCTGCGGTCGCGATGCACGCGCCAGACGACACTGCCCGGTCCGAAGAGCCCGCCATCCTTCGGGCGCTCGGGGACGGAGCGCTCATAAGCGCGCGCCAGCGGCTCCATCATCCCGATCTTCGATCCGGCCCCAGCGCTCACGTCGCCACGATACCGGCATCGTGCGACGGCGATGCTTCGCCGGCGAGTCGCCGGAGCTCATCGCCAAAACGCTTGCCGATGGTTCCGGCCG
>Ga0209802_1003706_pt1 | contig 10167 bp, 9 predicted proteins | sample GraSoiAngelo_129_FD_185886 | JGI IMG/M metagenome (GOLD analysis project Ga0209802, IMG submission 185886) | Grasslands soil microbial communities from the Angelo Coastal Reserve, California, USA - 14_0927_12_40cm (SPAdes) (version 2) | ecosystem: Environmental > Terrestrial > Soil > Grasslands ... | reverse complement strand
CATTCATAAGGACTTTCCGCGGAATCGCCCGCGGCGGCAACGGATGCGGTCGTTGTGGCCGTTTTGGTCGTTTTGGTCGCCGGACGGCCTCCGGGCGAGGGACTACGATCACGTGTGACTCACACGTGAAAACCCGGCTTCCCCTGGCCTACCAGATCCTGGTTTTCCAGGTCGCGATCATCTTGCTGTCGGCGCTGATCGGCGCCGCCGCCGCCGTCTGGCAGGCCGGCCAGGAGCTGGACCGCCAGTACGAGCAGCGCTCGCTTGCGATTGCCGAATCCGTCGCGACGAACCTCGCGATCCAGGATGCGCTCCTCAATCACGACCCCGACGGCTCGATCCAGAGAGCCGCAGAAGACGTCCGGCGTTCAACAGGGGCGCGCTACGTGGTGGTCACGGATGCGCAGGGCATCAGGTACTCACATCCAAACCCGGCGATGATCGGAAAGCCGGTTGACGAAGACCCCTCGGCTGTCCTTGCCGGACACACCTGGGTGGGGGTGCAGAAGGGAACGCTTGGCGTGTCCGCGCGAGGCAAGGCCCCGATCTTCAACCAGGGACACGTGATCGGTCTGGTCTCGGTCGGGTACCTCGAAGACACGGTCGGCCAGCAGCTTCTGGCGGACCTGCCGGGTTTTGCGACGACCGTTCTCCTGTCGCTTGGCCTTGGAGTCGCCGGATCGATGCTGCTCGCATCCCGTCTCAAGCGCCAGACGTTCGGACTGGAGCCTTACGAGATCGCCGGACTCCTGGAGGAGCGAGAGGCAAGCCTGCAGGGCATCCATGAAGGCGCGATCGCGACCGACGGCGACGGCACCATCACGCTCGCCAACGACCAGGCGAGGCGATTGCTCTCGCTGCCCACGGATTGTGTCGGACGAAAAGTCGCGCAGGTGCTGCCGCAGGGCCGGCTCCTGAAGTTTCTGTCAGGCGGACTCAAGGACGAAGACGAGGTGCTGCTGGCGGGCGAGCGCGTCCTGGTGGCGAGCCGTCGGGCGATCCTCGTCCGCGGCCGGGAGATCGGCCATGTCGCCACCTTGCGCGACACGACCGAGCTCACCGGGCTCGCGCGCGGGCTGGGCGTCGACAGCCTGACCGATGCGCTTCGCGCGCAGGCGCATGAGTTCGCGAACCGCCTGCACACCATCGCCGGCTTGATGCAGTTGGGCCGCCCCGAAGAGGCGATGAAGCTGATCGCGCAAACGTCGGACGTGCATCAGGAGCTGACCGAGTCGCTGCTGGAGCGTGTCGGCGACCCCGTGCTCGGGGCGCTGCTTCTCGCCAAGGCCGCGATCGCATCGGAGCGCGGGATCGAGCTGCGCGTGAGCGACGACACCGTGGTTACCCGCAGTGCGCTCGATAGTGAAGACCTGATCACGTTGCTCGGCAACCTCATCGACAATGCGCTCGACGCGGCTGCCACGAGCGATGGGCGCTGGGTCAGCGTCTCGGTGACCGAGCTGGACGAAGAGCTCGTGGTCAAGGTCCACGACTCCGGCTCGGGGATCCCGGATGGTGTCGACGGGCAGATCTTCCAGGAGGGCTTCAGCACCAAGGCCGGACCGAATCGCAAGCGCCGCGGCTTCGGTCTTGCGCTGGTGCGCCAGGTCGCGCGCCGAAACGGAGGCGACGTCTCCGTCGTCAACAACGGCGGCGCACTCTTCATGGTGCGTATACCCCAGAAGGTGGCTGCCGGGCGATGATCCGCACACTTGTCGTCGACGACGACTTCAGGGTCGCGGACCTCCACTGCGCCTATGTCGACCGCGTGCCGAGCTTCCATGTCGTGGGACGCGCGCACACGGGCGGCGAGGCGCTGCAAAGCGTTGGCCACCTGCAGCCCGACCTGGTCCTGCTCGACATCTACCTGCCCGATATGAGCGGCCTGGAGGTGCTGCAGCGCCTGCGCGAGGACGAAAAGACACCGGTCGACGTCATCGCGATCACGGCGGCGCGCGACGTGGACAGCCTGCGTGCCGCCATGCGCGGCGGCGTCGTCCACTACCTGATCAAGCCGTTTCTTTTTTCGACGTTTGAGGAAAAGCTGCTGTCCTACGCGGCGGCCCGCGACAGGATTACGCGTCTGGCCCGCGCCGAGCAAGGCGACGTGGACCGCATCTTCGGGGCGCTGCGCACCGCGCGCGCCGAAACATTGCCCAAAGGTCTTTCCGACGCGACGTTGGAGCTGATCGTGGCGGCCCTCGGCCGGTCGCGGTCAGGTCTGCCGGCGACCGCCGTCGCCGACGAGGCGGGCGTGAGCCGCGTCACCGCGCGCCGGTACCTGGATCACCTGTGCCAGCTCGGCCGGGCAGAGCTCACGATGCGGTACGGCGGTCCCGGCCGCCCAGAGCATCGCTACCGCCTGGTGACCAGCCCCGTCAGCTAGTGCAGGCGTGGCCCGCTGGCCACGCCGCCGGGTGACGAGGGTAGGCCGAACGATGAGTGGCCGGCTGGAAACAGGCCGGCCGCGTTGGCCACGATGAGGCCCAGCAAGACCAGGACGTCGGCCAGCAAGAACAGTCCGACGATGTCCCAGTCGACGCGGTTGGCGAGTGCCAGCCAGTCCGGAGCGTTGGGCGCGTTTTCCGGCTCCCAGCCGCAGATCGGGCACCTTCCCTGCGTGTAGCGCGGGTCGAAGCTCCAGCGGTCGGCCTCGCAGTAGGCGCGCACCGAGCGGCGCGCTCGAGGCCGCGCTCGGGGCAGGCGGAGCCTGGCGATCACGGCGAGAGGACCTCGTCGGGCACCCTGTCTAATGGTGTATTGCGGGCCCACACCCACGCCGCGGCCGCGGCGAGCAGCAGGGCCTCGAGCGTCAGGAACATAAACGCGAGCGGCATGCGGTTGGCCGCCAGGGCCGTGCCCAGGTTGCTCAATCCCGAACCCGGGCCGCCCGGCCCACCTGTCTGGTCACCGAAGCCGCCGAAGTCGCCAAAACCGGCGCCGAATCCCCCAAAGCCACCGAAGTCGAAAGCTGCTCCGCCGGTTCCGACCTGCAGGTCGGCGAAGCCCTCGCCCAGCACGTACTCCGCGCTCTGGGTTGGAACGCCCGGGCCCGGCGACGGGTGGGTCATCTTGATGTGCAGCCCGGTGGCCCAGATCGTCACGTGGCTGCCGTCCACGGTTTTGACCGGGGCGACCGTGTAGATGGTGATGTAGGTGACGTCGAACGTCGGCACGCACCCGCTGGACGTTCCGCCGCTCGACCCGCCGCTCGAGTCGCCACTGGATCCGCCCGAGCCGCCGCCGATCGGAAGAGGGGGAATGGGACCCGGGGGCGGTGGAGGCGGGGCCGGTGCTTGCACGGGCGGTTTCGGCGCGGGCGCCGCCGTGCAGGGGAGCGGGCGCTTGTCCTGGATGGTGACGCCCTGGTCGCTGACGCTCACTGGCGTGCCGTTGGCGGTGACCTCACCGCCCTTCACGGTTGCTTCGCCGCCACCGCCCGACAGCGAGCTGTTCGCCGTCACGTCGACCATGATCTTGCTCACCTTCACGGTGCCGATCACGAAGCTGTCCACCTCGGAGTGCGTAATCACCGTGAGGTTGCCGCCCGAGTCGATCACGGTGTTCGTCCGGCCCCACGCCCCGCTGAACGGCTGCGTGCCGCCGCCGGCGTAATACGCGGAGGCGCTGGCCGTGAGCTGAGCGGCGTCGGCGTCGGCCCGAGCCCCCGTATCGCAGCCGTTGCAGTTGTCGATGTGCGAATGGGACGGGCCGGGATAGGTCGACCTCGCGTACGGCACCTGGTTGTTCGGGTTCTGGCAGATCTGCGACGGAGGCGGCTGGTCGCCCGAGTTGCTGCAGCCCTGGTTGTAGTTCGACCCGACCGTCGCCGTCAGCGGCCCGCTGTCGGAATAGGTGGCGACCGCCGTTGTCGACGGGCTCGCGTCCTGCTGCGTCTCAGCGAGCGGATAGCGGTTGTTGACCGCTCCGTTCTGGAAGTTTGGGAACGCGTCGCTGCCGCCGATCGCGTGCACGCCTGACGCGTATCCGTAACTCGTGTAGCTGGACGGCACCGCGGCCAGCGCAAAGGCTGGAATCAATACCACGGACGCTGCAGCCAGGACGAGGCAGTTGATGACGACGAAGAGCCGTTTCATTGATGGTCCACCTTCTCCAGGAGCTCGATCGCGACCGCCCCAGTGGGCCTGCCCTCGACCTCGGCACGCTGCTCGAGCGCACGCTTGACCTTGGCCGGGACGCGGACGGACACGATCTCCATCAGCGCCGGGTCGACATGATGCCCATTGCCGTCGCCGTTGGCCGCGGCCACCGCCGTCGCGTCGACGGCCGTTCCGAGGTAAGAGCCCGCGACCAGCTTGCGGTCCGCCCGCAGCTCGGCCGCCGGTCCGCTGAGACCGATGCTGCCGTGCTCGAAGACGTAGGCGCGGTCCGCCACGTCCAGGGCCGATTCGACGAACTGCTCCACCAGCAACACCGCGATGCCCTGCTCGCGGAAGACACGAATGATGTCGAAGAGCTGCCGCACCACTGTCGGCGCGAGGCCCTGCGACATCTCGTCGATCATCACCAGGCGGGGTTGGGAAAGAATCGCGCGGCCCAGCGCGACCATCTGCTGCTCCCCGCCGGACAGCGTGCCGACCAGCTGGCGCCGGCGCTGGCGCAGCTTCGGGAAGAGCTCAAAGGCGGGTGTGATGTTGACGTCGTGGCCCGCCGTGTTGGACACGAGTCGCAGCGTGTCCTCGACCGACAGATTTGGGAACAGGCCACGGCCCTCGGGGATGTGGATGAGCCCGAGCTGCGCGATCCGCTCCGCGGACGTGCCGGTCACGTCCCTGCCGCCGAACATCACGCGGCCGCGGCGGGGATGGATCATGCCGGAGATCGCGCGCAGGGTGGTGGTCTTGCCGGCGCCGTTGGCGCCGATGCACGCGACCACCTCGCCCGGACGCACCGCGAGGTCGATGTCGCGGACGACCTCCAGGCCTCCATATCCCGCCGCGAGGTGCTTGACCTCGAGCAGCGGCGCTTCCTCGAGCCGGGCCGCCGCGACGCTCGCGATTTCTTCCGCCGGCTGCTTCGACTCTTCGCCCAGGTAGGCGGCGACGACCTTGGGGTCGCCGCGGATCGCGGCAGGCTGCCCTCTCGCCAGCAGCTTGCCGAAGTCGAGGACGTAGACGTAGTCGCAAACCCGCATCACCAGGCTCATGTCGTGATCGACCAGCAGCATCGAGACGTGGAACCGCTCCCGCACCGCGTGCAGCAACTCCGCCAGCCGCGCCGTCTCCTGCGCGTCGAGGCCGGCCGCCGGCTCGTCCAGCAGCAGCAGCCGCGGCCGCATCGCGAGCGCGCGCGCGATCTCGACACGCCGCTGGATCCCCGCCGGCAGGTCCCCTGCCAGCGTGCCGGCGTAACGGTCGAGGTCGAGCACGTGCAGGATCGCGCGTGCGCGTTCCATCGACGCGCGTTCCGCGTACGAGGAGAAAGGCAGGTGGAGCGCGTCGCTGAACGTGTTGCGCCGGCCGAGCGCGTCCATCGGCACGATCAAGTTCTCGGCGACGGTCATCGAGCCCCACAGCTGGAGGTTCTGAAATGTGCGCGCGATGCCGAAGCGCGCTCGCACGTGAGGCGGCGCATAGACCAGCGAGTGGCCTTCGAAGAAGATCGTGCCCTTGTCCGGGGCGATGACGCCGGAGATGCAGTTGAAGAGCGTCGTCTTGCCGGCGCCATTGGGGCCGATCAGGCCGAGGATCTCGCCGCGGTTCAGGTCCAGCGACACTCCGTCCAGAGCGACGATTCCGCCGAAGCGCACCGTGATGTCGCGCACCCGCAGCATCGTCATGCGACCTTCACCTTCCTTCCGTCGAGCCCACCGACGGCAGACCGCGCGTGGAGCACCCGGTGGCGGAGGTCTCCCCACACGCCGTCGGGCAGCGTGATGAGCTGGACGATCAACAGCACGCCGACCGCGATCTGGAACCAGTCGTACGAGATCTCGTACTGGCGCCCGAACAAGGTGCCGTGTCCGTACCGCGTGAGCACGTCGGGGACGAACGCCATGAACGCGCCGCCCAGCGCGGCCGCGGGGACGTACCGGACCCCCATCAGGACCGCGATGGCCGCGAACTGGAGCGACGTGAAGAGCCAGAACGGCTGCGGGCTGACGGAACCGGCGACCAGCGGATAGAACGCGCCACCCATGCCGGCGATCGCGGCCGACATGCCGAACGCGAGCAGCTTGTAGCGCGTGAGGTCGACGCCCATCGTCGCCGCCGCGAGCTCGGAGTCGCGGATGGCGCGGAAGCGGCGGCCCGCGCCCGACTCGTGCAGGTTGACCATCAGCAGCGCCACCACGCAGAACAGCGCGAGAAGCACCACGTAAGCGCCCATCAGGTGCTGCGACGAATCCATCTGGAGGCCGAACATGCTGGCCTGGCCGACGCGCCAGCCACCGGTTCCCCCTGTCAACCACTCGAAGGCGTGGTCCTGGAAAACGTAACGGTCGAACACGAGCGCGATGCCCAGCGTGACGATGGCGAGCGTGATCCCGTGCAGCCGCAACGCGGGGAGTCCGACCAGGACGCCCAGCGCGAACGCGGCCGCCACGCCAACCGCAACGGCCACGATGTAGTCGACGTGAAATGTGGCGGACATCATGCCGGCGGCGTAAGCGCCGACGCCCGCAAAGGTGGCCTGGCAAAGGGAGATCTGTCCCACGTAGCCGGTGAGCAGGACGAGGCTCAGCAGGCCGAAGGCCCAGATGACCGCGAGCCCGGCGTCGAACTTGAAGCCGACGTCGAAGCCGACGGGGATGCGAGCCAGGACGGCGAAGGCGACCAGAGCCACGAGCACGCGGAAGATCACGCGGGAGGTCATTTCGCCGCCACCGCGAACCCGCGAGGATTGCGCACGACCAGGACCACCAGGATCACCAGCAGCGCGACCAGACGCGGAAATCCGAGCGACTGAATCCAGATCGTCGGATACGTCTCGAGCAGACCCAGGATGAAGCCGCCGAGCACAGTTAGCGGGAGCGAGACAAGTCCGCCGATCAGCGCCGCGGCGAGGGCGTCGATGATGAGAAGGGTCAGGCTCGTGGTGTCGAAGTTGATGAACGGGGTGATGAGGATCCCCGCCACCGCCGCGACGAGGCTGCCGAGCATCCAGCTGACCGCGCCGACGCGTCCCACCGGCACGCCCCACCGAAACTCGTGTAGCGAAGGAACGCGCCGAGGCCGAAAGCCAGCACGATCGCCGCCACGATGATGACGATGTTGTTGGCGCCGATCGGCACGTCGGCGATCGTGATGGTGAGCGTCTGCGGGGCCAGATAGATCGGCAGGTGGTACTGGTTGTTCTTCCAGATCAGCGAGGCCGCCGACTGCAGGGCGAGCAGGACGCCGATCGTGATCACCGCCTTGACTACCGGCTCGCGCGTCCTCACCCATCGAAACACCGCAAACTCGAGGAACAGCCCCATCGCCGCGGCGAACACCATGCCGGCGATGACGGCCAGCAGCGTGGACAGCCATCCGGGCCAGAATGGGTGCGACCATCCGTAGAAGACCTGCCACGCGATGAAAGTCGAGAACATGCCCATCGCGCCGTGGGCGAAGTTGAGGACGCCGGTGGTGCGGTAGATCAGCACGATGCCGAGCGCGGCGAGCGAGAAGATGCCGCCGAGGCTCAGGCCGATGATCGTGTACGCGGCAAATGCAGCCATCAGCTAAGGCCCGACCTCAGGGACAGATCCAGCCCTGGGTTGTCGTGCGCCATCCACTGCCGTTGTTCGCGGTGTACGTGAAGCAGTGGTTCGGGTCATGGGCGCCGGACCCGTAGGAAAGCGGCACCGACCATCCGGTCTGGAAACCCTGCAAAGAATTGAGGGCTTGCACCAGGGAGTCGCGTGTCAGGTTCGACCCGGCCTTCTTGGCGGCGGCGGCAAAAACCATGGCCGCAGTCCATGAATGCTGCGTGTAGATGTCGAGGGCCTGGAACTGGCCGGGGTAGTAGTGCTGCACGGTGCCGAGGTACTGGCGGACGGTCGCGTTGCTCTGGTGGTCGTATGGGGACAGGAATGGGACCAGCGAGTGGGCATTGCGGAGCTCGCCGTCGTACGACTTCTGGACGTTGAACTTGTCGAGCCCTGCGCCCAGCACGCCTGGGTACCAGTTGGCCGCCTCCATCGCGTCGAAGAGGCGGTGGTAGCTGAAGGGGTCCAGGGCCGCGATCACATAGTCAGGGCAACTCTTGTCGGTCGCCGGACACTTGTAGCTGGGCGCCGCTCCGGCACCCCCGCTTGGTCCGTGGCTCGAGTGCTGCATGTTGAAGACAGTTGCCGTGTAGCTCGCCTGCGTCGCCGAGACCTCCTCCACGTCGGTGTAAGCGATCCCGTTCGCGGCCAAGCGGTTGAGCAGGTTGGCCTCCACCGGCTTCACCCAGGGCACGTCGGCGAGCACCACGACAGCCGGGTGCTTGACGCCGAGCGCCTTCGCTTCGTCGGCGAGCGCCGTGCCGTATCGGTAGAAGCTGGCCGACACTGGAAATGAAAGAGCGTCGGTGTACTCCGCGGGCGTACCGAGGCCGCCGATGACCGGGATGCCGGCCGCGGTCAGGGTCTTGATCTCGTTGTTTTCGCCCAGTGGCGCGGTGATGCCGACCACCGCGAGCACGTTTTGCGCGATCAGGTACTGCGCGCACGCGTGGGCCGAGCTTGCGTCGTACTTCGAGTCGCACCACACGTACTCGACCTGGCGGCCGTTGATACCGCCCGCCTGGTTGATCGCCTGCATGTACGCGCGCACGGTGTCGCGCTCGACCGACGAATCGACCGGGCCGGTGATGTCAAAGAAGCCGCCGATGGTGATCTTGCCGCCGGTGACGCCGCCGCTGCCGCCGCTCGACTGTGAGCCCCCCGAGCCAGGGGCGTTGGGCATCGCCGCCGGGCTGGCGCCGCTCTGTGCGCCCGACACGTCGCCCTGCTGCACCATCGCGGTCGAGGTCGGCTGGGTGAAGGACCGGATCGTCATCACGCCCAGCACCGCAGCCATCACGACGGCTGCGCCGAGCAGCGAAACTGCGACCCGTTCTCGGAAAATTCGGGACATGAGTTGGCACTCCCCCTCTTGAGGGTTTTGGGTCCCTTCCTTCTGAGAGATACGCGCGGGTACCGCTCTCTACTCGAATTGAGCTTCCTATTTAGCGGCTTGCAACCCAGTAAACACTAGTTAAGTTGGTGTTGTCAAGCTGTAGTCAGGCGGAAGCTCGTCGCTTATGGCGCGGCCTCGCATCTGGCGGCGGCAGCTGCACGATCTCCCCGCGGTTGGCCTTGAAGTCGTAAAGGTCCCGGTCCGCCCGGGCGAACAGCGCCACGACGTCGTCGTGCCGCTGGAGCTGCGCGACCCCCGCGGAAAAGCGGATTCCCGACTTCGCCGCTCCAATCTGGATCTGTCCCAGCTTGGCGCGCGCTCCTCTGACCTCAGTGTCCGGCAGCACGCAGACGAACTCATCGCCGCCGTAGCGCAGGACGGCGTCCTCCGCCCGCAGGCCATGTTTCAGGGCGTGGCTCAAGCCGCGAAGCAAGGCATCGCCGGCGGCGTGGCCCTTGCGGTCGTTGGCCTGCTTCAACCCGTCGAGGTCGACGAACGCGATCGACAGCGGCGTGTTGTGGCGGCGCGCGCGCGCTATCTCACGCTCTGCGACCGAGATCCCGGCCGCCCGGCGCAGGACGCCGGTCAGCTCATCGAACGCGGATTTCTCGCGGAGGTTGAAAAGCGCCTTGGTGCTCATCGAGAGGAGATCTTTCGGCCGCAACCCGAGATCCGCGGCGAGCATCAGCCGAACCTGCGCCTCCCGCGCCCGCCGAGCCGCGCGGAACGTCCTGCCGAACAGGAGCATCCAGATCCCGAACAGGAGCGGCAAGGTGCCGAGAGCACCGATGAGCGCGATGTCCAGCGGCGACGACAGGTAGATCGTCGTGAACGGGATCACGATTCCGTGCGGTGGGTTGCCGGCCGGCGTGTTGGCGGTCGCCGCCGGGCCTGCAGCGTGGTCTGAAGACGTGCCCGGCTGCGCACCCTGTGAGGGCGTCGGGAGGGCGGCCGCCTGGTCGCCAGGCGGGATCAGCGCGGGCAGCGACGCAGGCGGCCCGACGGCAACCGTCGGGACGGAGACGGATGGGAGCGCGATGGGTAACGCCGTGGGCGTCGG
>Ga0209802_1003702_pt1 | contig 10173 bp, 7 predicted proteins | sample GraSoiAngelo_129_FD_185886 | JGI IMG/M metagenome (GOLD analysis project Ga0209802, IMG submission 185886) | Grasslands soil microbial communities from the Angelo Coastal Reserve, California, USA - 14_0927_12_40cm (SPAdes) (version 2) | ecosystem: Environmental > Terrestrial > Soil > Grasslands ... | reverse complement strand
GCCCAAGACCGAGGGCGGCGTAAGCACCACACTCACGTACCGCGGCCGCCTGCGACTCTATGCCCTGGTCGACTACAAGCTCGGCTTCCGGAAGACCGACAACAACCTGCGGGCCCGCTGCCAGGTGTTCGAGACGTGCCTCGAGAACATCAACCCGCAAAACTACAACCCGGCGTACATCGCCGGCATCCAGTCGCCCGATGTGCTGGTCGATTGGGTCTTCAACGACGCGAGCTACGCCAAGCTGCGCGAGGTATCGCTTAGTTACGAACTGCCCGAAGAATGGGCCGCCCGCTTCGGCGCGCGACGCGCGTCCGTTTCCATCGCGGGAAGAAACCTCCACACCTGGACGAGCTGGACGGGGCTCGACCCGGAGGCGCTGTTCCTCGGGGTCGGGTTCGGGCAACACACGGTGTTCGAGCAGGATCAGCTGCCCCAGCTCACACAGTTCGTCGCCACGGTCAACGTGAGCTTCTGATGGCCGTCCACCCAACCCCCGAACCGACAACGCGGGATACCAGCATGACACGGTCTTCCTTGCGGCGCTTTCGACTGACGCTCGCGGCCACCCTGCTCGCCGGAGCCGCGCTCGCATGTGATTCGCTCTTGAACGTCCAGGCCCCGAGCCGCGTGCCGGCGTCGGTGCTGGATGACCCGGCCAACGCGGAGCTCGCCGTGAACGGCGCGCAGGCGGACTTCGAGTGTGCATACACCAGCTACGCCGCCCTGGGCGGCATGTTGGCGGGCGAGCTGGAAGACGCCACCCTCTCGGCGGGCCGGTGGGACTACGACCGGCGCACGGTTACTTCGGGCGACGCGTACGGGCCCAATCAGTGCAACGACGGGAGCTTCCTCGGCCTGTACACGCCCCTCTCGGTCGCGCGCTTCCAGGCGGACAACGCGGCGAGCCACCTGCAGGGCTGGACAGACGCGCAGGTGACCGACCGCCACATGCTCATTGCAAAGGCCAGCGCGTACGCCGGCTACAGCCTGGTCCTCCTGGGGGAGGGTTTCTGCTCGGCGGCCATCGACGTCGGGCCCCAGCTCATGCCAAACCAGCTCCTCGATTCGGCCGAGGCCCGGTTCTCGACCGCGGTGACCGAGGCCACTACGGCCAACGCCACGGACCTCCTCAATCTCGCGCTGGTGGGACGCGCCCGCACCCGCTTGGACCTGGCGAACTCGACCGGCGCGCTGGCCGATGCGCAGCTCGTGCCCGCGGGCTTCGAGTACGATGCCACCTACTCGTCCAGCAACTTGCGCCGCGAGAACCTCATTTTTCAGCAGCTCAACAAGTTTCCGTTCAACACGATCGCGGTGCCGTACCGAAAGTTCATGTACGTGTTCGCGGACACCGTCACGCCCGGCAAGGTCGACAGCGTCCCCGACCCGCGAGTGGCGGTCCAGTTCAACGCCGCAACGACGATGTTCGATAACCGCCACGGGCAGTACGTCCAGCTCAAGTACGCAACGATCGCGTCACCTATCCCGCTGGCCACCACGACCGAGGCCCAGCTGATCATCGCCGAGATCCAGGGAGGCCCGACGGCGGTGAACATCATCAATGCCTTGCACGCCGCAGTCGGCCTGCCGGCGTTCCATGCCACGGACCCCGACAGCATCAGGCAGCAGGTGATTTATGAACGCGCGGCGGAGTTCTTCCTGGACGGGCACCACTTGGGCGATGTGAACCGGTTCAACCTCACGCTGTTCCCGGCAGCCGGCACGCCCTACCCCGTGGACGCCGCGAACCCGAAGGGAGGCTTTTACGGAGTGGGAAGGCGGTTCCCGCTCCCCGACAAGGAGCGCTTCAACAACCCGAACATTCCTTCGACCGTGAACCCGGGGTGCTGACCGTGAGCTATACGCGCACGAGGCTATGGCTGATCCTGCTGGGAGTGGTGGGCGCGGCTTGGCCCGTTCGCAACGCCGGGGCGCAAAGCCCGCCACTAAAGGGGTTCGACGCGTACGTCGAGCAGGCGCTGCGCGATTGGCGCGTTCCCGGGATGGCGATCGCCATCGTCCGGAACGACTCCGTGGTGTTCATCAAGGGCTACGGCGTCCGCGAGCTCGGCAAGCCCGCGCCGGTGGACGCGCGGACGCTGTTCGCGATCGGCTCGACCACGAAAGCGTTCACGGTAGCCGCACTCGCGATGCTCGTCGATTCCGGCAAGGTCGCCTGGGACGATCCCGTCACCAAGCACCTTCCATGGTTCGAGCTGGCGGACGCCTACGTCACGCGGGAGCTGACGGTGCGCGATATCGTCACGCATCGCAGCGGCCTGCCGCGCGGCGATCTGGTGTGGTATGGCTCGGGGTTCGACCGGTCGGAGGTGCTGCACCGCGTGCGGTACCTGAAGCCGCGCTGGAGCTTCCGCTCGACCTACGGCTACCAGAACATCATGTTCCTCGCGGCGGGCCAGGTGGTCGAGGCGGCGAGTGGGGTCTCGTGGAGCGACTTCCTCAAGGCGCGCATCTTCACGCCGCTCGGCATGACGGCCACCAACACGAGCGTGACCGCGCTGGGCGGCGGCGACGTGGCGACGCCGCACGACAAGATCGACGACACGGTGCGCGCGATCCCGTGGCGCAACATCGACAACATCGCTCCCGCGGGCGCGATCAACTCGAATGTGACGGACCTGGCGCAGTGGGTCCGGCTGCAGCTCGGACACGGCAGCTATGGCGGCCGGCGGCTGATCAGCGACTCGGCGGTCGAAGAGATGCACTCGCCGCAGATGGTGGTCCGAATGAGCAAGGAGGCGCGCGAGAACTTCCCCGACACGCATTTCATGGCGTACGGGCTCGGGTGGTTCCTGCAGGACTATCACGGCAAGAAGTTCGTGGGTCACGGCGGCGCCATCGACGGGATGCGGGCCGAGATCGGGCTCATCCCGGAGGCGCGGCTGGGCGTCGTGGTGCTCGCCAACCTGGGGGGCACCGGCTTCCCGGCGGCGATCATGTATCGCGCGCTCGACGCGTACCTAGGCGCGCCGGCGCGCGACTGGAGCGGGGTGCTGCTCGCCGCGGAGCGCAAAGCCGAGGCGCGTGGCGACAGTACCCGCAAGGCGTTCGAGGCGGCCCGCGTGCCGGACACGCGTCCCTCCCTGCCGCTCGAGAAGTACGCGGGCAGCTACGAGGACAGCCTGTACGGCCGACTCGAGATCGCCGAGCAGGGCGGCAAGCTCGTGGCCCGGAAGGGCCCCGCCTTCGTCGGCGACCTGACGCACTGGCATTTCGACACCTTTAAGGTGACCTGGCACGACCGGTGGCTCGGCACGTCGTACCTCACGTTCAACATGGATGCGGAAGGCAAGGTGAGCTCGCTCGAAGTGCGAGACTTGGGCGAGTTCAAACGGTCCGCGCCGCCGCCCGCGCGCCAGGCGACGCGGTAGATGTCGATGATGAGGACGTTGTTGAGGTTCTCGCACGCGCGTGATTCGCGGCTGAAGCCGCGGCTCGGCCTCTGCCGCGAGTCCTCACCCCCTGTCCCCCTCTCCCTTCGGGAGAGGGGGAACTATCTGCCGTGCCCCCTCTCCGGAACGGAGAGGGGGTCAGGGGGTGAGGATAGGCAGGTGCCGAGCCGCGAGTTCACTCGCGCTCATTGGGTGCGGAGCCTCCCCATCGTCCTCCTATCCGCGTTAGCCTGTGCCCATCCGACCGGGTCAGGCACGCCCACACCCGCTGCCGGCCCATACGACGTGGTGATCGAGGGCGGCCGCGTGGTGGATGGGACGGGCAACCCCTGGTTCTACGGCGACGTGGCGATCACGGGCGACCGCATCGCGCGCATCACGCCGCCCGGGCTGCTCCGGCAGGCGAGCGCCCGGCGTCGCATCGACGCTCACGGGCTGGTCGTGGCGCCCGGGATCATCGACATCCAGGCGCAGTCGGGATCGGAACTGCTCCGCGGTGACAGCCGGGTGATCAGCATGGTCACACAAGGCGTGACGACCATGATCATGGGCGAGGGGGAGACGCCCGCGCCCGCCAACGCCCAAGTGATGGCGATGTACCGCGTGGACAGTGCCGAGGAGCGGCTGTTCCGCACGTTCGTAGCGCCGCACGGGTTCGCGAGCTGGCTCGACGCGATGGCGCGGCGCGGCCCGTCGGTGAACTTCGGCTCGTTCTTGGGCGCGGCCACGGTGCGCGCGTATGCAAAGGGGCAGGCGGAGGGGCCGGCGACGCCGGCCGAGCTCGACACGATGCGGGCCGTGGTGCGCCGGGCGATGGAGGACGGCGCGTTCGGCGTGGGGAGCGCGCTGATTTATCCGCCGGGGAGCTACGCGTCGACGTCCGAGCTGGTGGAGGAAGCCAAAGCGATGGCGCCGTACGGCGGCGTCTATATCACCCATATGCGCTCCGAGGGCGACCGGCTGCTCGAGGCGGTGGACGAGGCGCTCACCATCGGGCGCGAGGGCGGGGTGCCCGTCGAGATCTATCATCTCAAGGCCGCGGGCGTGAAGAACTGGCCCAAGGCGCGGCTGGTGGTCGCGAAGATCGACTCGGCGCGGGCGGCGGGGCAGGACGTGGCGGCCGATCAGTACGCCTACACGGCGGGGGCGAACGGCCTGTCGTCGTGCATTCCCCCCGATGCGCACGCCGACGGCAAGCTGCTCGAGCGCCTGGGGGACGCGCCCACGCGCGCCGCGATCAGCGCGGACATGCTGCGCCCCGACGCGGCGTGGGAGAACCTGTGCCTCTCCGCCACGCCCGCGGGCGTGGAGGTGGTGGGGTTCAAGGTCGACTCGCTCAAGCGGTACGAAGGCGAGCGGCTGGGCCAGATCGCGCAGGCGATGGGGAAGCCCTGGCCGGACGTGATCATGGACCTGACGCTCGCGGAGAAGGACCGGCTGGGGCAGCTCCTGTTCATCGCGTCAGACTCGAACGTGGCGATGCAGGTCCGTCAGCCGTGGATGAAGTTCGGCACGGACGCTCCCGGCCTCGATCCCGACAGCATGAAGGGTCGGATGACCCATCCCCGCGCCTACGGCAACTATCCCCGCATCCTCGGCCGCTTCGTGCGCGAGCAGCACCTCCTGACGCTCGAGGACGCGATCCGCAAGATGACGTGGGCGGTCGCCGAGCGGCTGTCGATCCGGGACCGGGGGATGCTGCACGAGAGGATGTACGCAGACGTCCTTATATTCGACCCGGCGACGATCATCGACCGCGCGACATACGAGCAGCCGAATCAGCTGTCGGTCGGGGTGCGCGAGCTGTTCGTGAACGGGGTGGAGGTGGTGCGGGAGGGGGTGCACACGGGCGCGAAGCCGGGGATGAAGGTGGTGGGGCCGGGGGCTAGGGGCTCGGGCGCTAGCCTACCCGAATGAATGTTGCGGGGCGCGGAAGTCCGTTTGTAGTTTGCCTGCCGAGTGGGTAATCCCAAGGCGACGAAGGCGAAGATCCGGCCGCGTGCGGCGGCCCAGGCGGTCCCGGCAGCCCGTAGCGCGCGGGGAGACCGGATTGCGCGCGCTTACCAGCAGCTGCGGGAGCTGATCGTGTGGGGGCGATTGGCGCCCGGGTCGCGGGTGATCGAGAGCGATATTGCGGAGCGGTTGGGGGTGAGCCGGACGCCGGTGCGGAGCGCGCTGCACCGGCTGCAGCAGGAGGGGTACATCGTGGGGGTGGGGCGGGGGAGCGAGCAGCGGCTGACGGTGGCGCCGCTCACCCAGGACGATGCGCGCGACCTGTTTTCGATCATCGGGGCGATCGAGGCGCTGGCGGCGCAGCACGCGGCGGGGCTCGAGCGGCCGGCGCGCTCGGAGCTCGTCGCCAAGCTGCGGCAGCTGAACGGGGCGCTCGAGCAGGCGGCCGACGCGTCGCGGCCCGATCCGCTGCGCATTTTCGATCTGGACACGAGCTTTCATCGGACCTATGTGGAGGCGGGCGCCGGGTTGCGGCTGCTCGCGTTGCACGACGCCATCAAGCCACAGGCGGAGCGGTACGTGCGGCTGTACACGAGCGCGCTGGTGGACGAGATCGCGCGGTCGGTCGAGGAGCACGAGAAGATCGTAGAACAGATCGAGGCAGGGAGCGCGGAGGGGGCGTGGCGGGCGGTGCAGCGCAACTGGCGGAACGCGGCGGGGCGGTTGAGCCGGGTGATACTCACGCTGGGGGAAAGGGGGAGCTGGTAGGGGGAGCGGGCGTGGTGCGTGGGTGTCGACGGTGTGGTGACCTGCCGTCTTCTCGAAACGAGACTTCCTCGAACCGAAACAAGTCGCGCTACTTAATACTGCCCGACGCCATCGTGTAATGGACTCGGCTCATCACCGCTGGCATAATGCTCCGGTATGTGTATCGTCCTGTCGCGTCCGATTCCTTGACAAGGAGGAACTGGTGATGAAGAGCAAACGCATGCGGACGATTGCTATCGTGACGGCACTCGTCAGTGCCTTGGGCGGCACCGCCATGTCCGCCCAGGCCGCCCAGGACAAGTACACCTTGAAGGTGCCGGGTGGGCTCGCGTTCTCCGAGTTCAGGGGATACGAGGCCTGGCAGGTTGTCTCCGTCAGTCAGGACGGACCCCTGATGGCTGTGATCCTCGCTAATCCGGTGATGATCGCGGCTTACCGGGCCGGCGTTCCCGGGAACGGCAAGCCTTTCCCCGACGGCTCCAAGATGGCGAAGATCCATTGGAACCCGAAAAAGATGGAGACGTTCCCCGCCGCGACGGTGCCGGGCACGCTGCATGACGTCGACTTCATGGTGAAGGACAGCAAGAGGTTCCCAGACAGCGGCGGGTGGGGATGGGCCGCGTTCGACTATGACGCGGCGTCCCGTACCTTCTCGCCCGGCACCTCAGCCGACGTGCCGCCGCAGGGGAACGACGCAAAGTGTGGATTCGCGTGCCACACGATCGTGAAGACGAGAGACTACGTCTTCACCGATTACGGGAGCCGCTGAACGGGGAAGATGGCCTGCGCGACGATTCACATCGCGCGAGCATTTCTCAATGCGTGATTCCGACCGCACCTTTCGTGTCGCCGCGGGGCTGTGGACGGCGATGGGTCTCATTGCCGTGAGTGCCTATACACGCCTCGCGGTGCTGGGCGGCCGGCAGGCCCAAGGTGCACTCCTGGCCTCGTCGCTCCTCATCCAGCCCATAGGCATTTCACTCTGGGTAGCGCGGCAGCGGTTCATGAGCCGCGCCGAAGCGGCGATTCGGAGCGTGGCAACCGCCGTCGCCATCGGATGGCTCCCCTTCCTTGCGCTGATACCGGCGCTGTTCGGTCGGTTTGAGTCGAGCTGGGATGCCGATCGGCTCCAACTCGGGTTCGTGGCGACCTTCCTGGTACTGGGGGGCCTCGCCGGAGGAACCACCCTCGGGATCCTGCGCTGGCGCCAGCAAGCGGGGCAAACGACGGATGTCTCCCAACAACCGCCCGAGGGCCGGTGGGGGCGTTATCGACTCTCGGTCGTCCTGTGGATGGCGAGCATCGCGTCCTACCTGTGGTTGATCGAGGCGTGGCGATGGGCGAGGGGTGCGTCCCACGGGAACGAGCTCGTGTTCGGCATGGAAGTCGCCGTGGCCGGACTGCTCCTGGTGGCCGGAGCGGCAGGCGTTGCGCCGCCGAGCGCAGACGCCACCCGTGACACCTTGATCCTCAAGTACGCGAAGGCATCCCTTCCGGGCACCCTCATCATCACGTTAGTGCTGTTGTTCCAGCAGCTCGGCTACTACCTCATTGTGCTCGTCTTCTCCCCGTGGATCCTCCTGCTCTACTGGGTCGCCGTCTGGGTGCCGGGCTTGGCGTGGGCGGTGCTCCTGGCATGGTGTGAGCGACCATCCACCGGAGCGGTCACCACTCGAGTGCCACGCAACTCCCTGCTCGTGGCGGGTGGCACTGCCGGGCAGGTCGTGGCGCTCGCCGCCGGGTTGCTCGCGACCATACCGAATTCGATGGGCCTGCACGGCGTCGGTTGTTTGGTCACGTATCGCGACGCGGCTCATGAGTACTGGTTTTGGAAAGCCTACAAGGGCGTGGCGTCCGAAGCGACCTCCGGAACGCGCATGGTGTTTCGTCCGGCCGTGGACCGGAGCGTCTGCATCACCGTTGCGGCACAAGGCGATTCGCTGCGCGATCGCCGGGAGATTGCGGGCGGGTACGTCACCGCCGCGCGCTCGTGGTTCTGGCTGATCGATCCCGACCGGTGGGATGACGCCCGCACGAAGCAGATCCGCGTGGCGTTGGCCGCCCTCTTGGGCCGTGACTTTGCGACGTACGCCGAACTCGAGACGTGGTGGGAGCGGAACTATGAGAATCTGGTCTGGTCCGCCGAGCGGCCAGTGCTGGAAGTGCGCGATCCCAGCCCACGCGAGCGTGTGTGGTGGTGGCATGGTGGACCCCCGAGCGCTGTCGAGGAGATTCGAGCTGATCCATCCCTGGCGAGCGACGATCCCAGAGCCCATGGCTCCGAGCTGTTCGATCGCGCAGCCCGCGTGCGGGGACTGATGCTGCGGGCCGCTGACGAGGTCGACGTGCTAACGGGCGAGCGAGCACGCCGCGCCCGAGAGCGCCTCCGGCTGCTGCTCGATCGGGACTTCTCCACGACGGCAGAATGGCGGAGCTTCCTCCATCAAGCCCCGCCGCCAGGGCGCTGGCGCATCAGCCGGACCGAGGCACAGGACTGGATCGCTGGTATGGAGCGGCACGATAGCCTTCCGGACTCCGCGCGCAGCGATCTTCGGTACCTCCTGAAGAGCAGCCGGCTGTACCAGGAGCGGGTCGACGCCCTGCGGCGCGAGCGGGAGACCGCGCAGCGCCAGCGGCTCGAGACCTTACAGACGGCGAGCGGCCTCGGCTACAAGCGGCTGGATGCGTTCCTTCCCTGGTTGAAGGACCCGCAGAACACGCGGCGCGAAGACTGGGACGCCGCGCGCGAGATCGCCACGAAGGATCTGTGCGGAGACAAGGAAGGGCCCGGCTGTCCGGGAACGGCGCTATTCTGGCTGCAGAAGATTACGGGTAAGACGTTCACGGCTCCGGACGAGTGGATCAGTTGGTGGCGGCAGAACAGGTCGGATCTGGTGCTGTCGGGGGATGGCACGAGGCTCGTAACCTTCGCCCACGAGGAAGCCCGGTGCCAACAGCACTGGCAAATCCCCCTGGGGTGGGTGGCTGCTGCACGCCGCCGTGGGCCTCGGCCTCACCGCCGTACTGGCGGGGCTCGACGCCCCTCGCGTCGCGCTGCTCGTGGCGGTGCTCGCGATGGGAATCGCCCACGAAATCGGCGACGGCGACTTTCGACGGGCGAATGGTGGCCCGTGGAATGGTGTGCTCGACGTCCTGGCGTTTCTCCCGGCGCCACTGGTGTACCTGGTGGCCCATGCGAGGTAGTCGGGCAAGCCGAAGAGGCGTCAGACGGTTTATGACCCGGTCCGCAACCAGTCGCTGAAGAACACGCGTGCTCCCGGCGGCCCGGCCGGCGCAGCGACTTTGTTCTGCTGTGCAGGGGGCTGGGTCACGCCCACCCCGACGTAATTCGTGCCGATGCTCACGGCGAAGATAATGAGGGAGTTGAGGAGGTAGTACACCGCACGCTGCCACGCCGGAACGCCGCCTTTGGCGACGAAGACGAGCAGGCCCAAGACGAAGCTCAACACCAGGGAGGTCCAGCGCGGCGGCAGGCTGAACGCGACCCACAGCGCGTTGGCGATCAGCATCGTGACGCCGCCCGCGATGCCGGGTGTGAGCATCGCCTTCGGCTGGAGGAACTCGTCGACTTTGGCCCGCTCCACCCCTACGGCTTCCGAATCAAGGCGCGGACGCGCGTCGCGTCCTGCTTGCTGAGCACGTCCACGTCGTGCAACGCCGTATACGCGGGCACTGCCTTGCCGGCGATCATGGTGAGTGGCGAACCGGTGGTCGAGTCCTTGTGGAGCAGGAACGTGCCTTCCTGCCCGACGGTGAACCGGGGCGCCCCGACCCACGCGACGTCGCGGGAGCCGGGGAAGCGCACCACGACCTGGTCCCCGGCCTGCGCACCCTTGATGCCGTCCTGAACATGGATGATCGCTTCCTGCCACTGGGGGTCGTGCTCGGTGATACGTTTGGGACGCGTCGGCGCAGCGGCCAGCTCGGCCGGGCGCACCTGTTCCACGCGGCCCGCGACCACCATCGCCGCCCTCTGAATGTGCGCCTTCAGATCCGCGTCGTTCACCTCGAGCCG
>Ga0209802_1003698_pt1 | contig 10182 bp, 10 predicted proteins | sample GraSoiAngelo_129_FD_185886 | JGI IMG/M metagenome (GOLD analysis project Ga0209802, IMG submission 185886) | Grasslands soil microbial communities from the Angelo Coastal Reserve, California, USA - 14_0927_12_40cm (SPAdes) (version 2) | ecosystem: Environmental > Terrestrial > Soil > Grasslands ... | reverse complement strand
TGCCGTGATTGATTCGCCAGACAAGGGCCTCACTTCATACTCGACGCTCAACCTCTCACATTGGCCGCTTTATGTCGATGGCCGTGTGCACGAGACTCGCATTGAGATGATGGGAGCGGCTCCGAGTGAGATTGAACTCTTCGAAAACGCAGTGAGCACCGCTGCGTTTTGTGTCATCAATCAGAAATGGGAGTGTTATCCGGGCGCGATCTTTCCGGACGTCCTCGCGATGTACCACCTGTCCCCTACGATGAAGCACATTCTCTTCACGGAGCCGTTCCTCTTTAGCAGCCTGGAGGAGCCGCTTCAGCTTCCAGATCGGCTTGTGAGCTGGCTCATGATGGTCCCGATCGCGGATTCGGAGTATGAGTATGCGAAGGCAAACGGATGGCTGGCACTTGGACAACTCTTCGAGGACCTCGATATCGACTACCTGGATATTCGGCGCAAGCCTGTCGTTTAGAGTCGACCTGGAAGCAACTCCGCTCCGCCCCAAGAATCCAGTGGTTTTGAAAGGGCCGCAGGGACACAACTGAGCCGGGCGTACAGCAACGCTGGCGATAACCATGCCAATTGGCGCCACTCAGCGGCACGCAGCGAATTCGAGTCGTCATTTCTGAACGGCACACAGCGATCTGTTAACCGCAAGGTTCAGGGTTCGAATCCCTGGTCCGGAGCCAAATCTGATGTGCTGATTCGGCTGAAGCACAACAAAAGCGTCCCGCCTGATGGTTGTCGTGGTTTCGGTTGATGCCTTACAGGCGTCCCGGCTGATGCTTGACACTCCCTCGCATGAGGGAAATGAGCGTAACTGAGGAAAGGTACAAGGCAGTGCTGGCGGTAATCGCCGACGGTCGCATCGTGACCGAGGTGGCAAAGGATTGGGGTGTCAGTCGGCAGACGATGCACGGCTGGCTCACGTGATACGAAGGGGAATGGCTCGAGGGTCTGAACAATGCCGTACGCGCGCTTTGTGCCGCCGGCACGACCGCGACGCACTCTCTGAAATGTTATTGGTCTGGATCTGCAACACAGGAAATAGGAGCTTCTGGGGTCCGTAGTCGACGAATCTGATCGCGTTCTTCTGGTCCCGGCGCTCGTAGATCTTCAGGACTCGCAGGGCGTGGGCATTCATCGACGGCTGCACTAGTGGTGGCCTCGTGCGGATGCCTTTGAGGGGTTCGATGAATGAAGTCAATTTGAGCCGAATGGCCTGGCTTGATCTTTTTCCACAGCGGCTTTAGACTTGTCACACTCATGATGCACGTTCACGTATGTGAACAATGACCCGAATTGTCTCCCTACACGGTCATCCCGCTGATCCCGTCGAGTTCGATCGCTATTACCGTGAGGTCCACACGCCTCTGGTTCAACGGATCCCCGGTGTTCGGAACATCCGATTCGGACGCGTCGTGCGCTCGGAGGATGGATCTCCGCCGCCCTTTTATCTCGTGTCGGATGTGTACTTCGACAATCGGCAGGCGCTTGATGCGGCGCAGGCGACTCCGGAGATGGCGGCGGCGCTCGCCGACGTTCCACGATTCGCAAGTGGGGGAGTGACGATCATGATCTGCGACTACGAGGACTTTCCTCCAATGCCGAATCCGCGGCCGGACGAGCCTACGTCGCGATAACAGGCCGTGGCACGCAGACCATCCGACGCCTCACCGGTCAAGTCTGCGGACAGGACCCTCGACATCCTCGAGCTGCTCGCGGGTGAGCCACGCGGTCTGACGATCTCGGAGATCGGCATTCGGCTCAGCTTCGCACGCAGCAGCACCCATGGCCTGGTCCACACTCTCGAGTCCCGGGGCTATCTGTCGCAGGATGGCGGGCGACGGTATCAGCTCGGAGCCCGGTTGGTTCAGCTGGGGCTGAATGCAGGCGATCGCCTCGAGCTGCGGTCCGTGGCGCGCCGGTCACTGGAGAGACTCGTCGCCTCCACTCACGACACCGCGATGCTCGCTGTCCCTGCGCATGGCGAGCTTCTCTATGTCGACAAGGTCCTAAGCGATGCGCGCGATGTGCGAACCGATCCAAGAGTCACCTCTCGCGTTCCGCTGCACTGTTCCAGCCTGGGCAAGGCGCTTCTCGCGGCAGTTGACGACGCGTCCGTGAACAGGGTTCTCGGCGTGACCGGGCTCCAAGGCGTCACGCCCTTCACGATCACTGGTGCACGTCACCTCCTCGCAGATCTTGCACAGACGCGCAGACGCGGTTATTCGGTCGATCAGCAGGAGTCGATCGTTGGCGTGTTCTGCGTCGGGGCGCCCGTCCGCGACCACACTGGCCGTTCCGTTGCTGCGATCAGCCTGTCGACTATCAAGGACTTCTTCACGCCGGAAAAGACCGGACCCCTCGTCGCCGCCGCCGCGGTCGAGGTCTCGCACGCAATGGGGTGGAAGGGCGACCGCTCGACGATGTTCAAACCTGTCGCCGGGTCTGAGTTGCTCCTGATTGATTCGTCCAATCGCGATGGGGCGCGTCACGGATGAAACCGTTGGACCGGCCGGAACCAGGTTTTCACCTGAGCGCTTTCGCGGCGTCTCAGAATCGGGATGACCGAGAACCCCGCCCTGTGAGCGGATCGTCATCGCCGGGGAATCCTGTGCGCGCCCCAGGGGCCGTGCGTTTGGCCCACGAATCCGTCGTATCGACGTGGTTGCGCCTCCCGCCGACAGTCCGTGGTTACGGCCTACCCATCGGTGCGAGCTTGCTTGTGGCGGCGGTGGTGGCGGTCGTCGAACCAGGCTTCTACCGGCCGGCAAATCTGCACGTGGTCATGCAGCAGTACGCGGTTCTAGGTCTCGTCACACTCGGCCAGGTTCTCGTCCTTCTCGTTAGTGGAATCGACCTTTCGGTGGGCGCTGTGATGAACGCGGCGCTGATCACAATCGCGCTCATGAACCATTACAACGAGAACCTCCTCCTCCTTTCTCTTGTGCTGTGCATCTTGATCGGAGCCGGCGTCGGGGTCACGAACGGATTGCTCGTATCGCTCCGTAACGTACCGCCGTTTGCGGCCACGCTCGGCATGACGGCATGCGTGCAGGGGGCAATTCTCGTTTACACCAAGGGCATCCCGGCGGGCAACATCCCGACCGCACTCAGGCCAATCGCCCTGGATGGGATTGGGATCGTGCCGTTTTCGCTGCTGATCTGCCTTGCGATCGGACTCATGGTGATCGTCTTTCTGTCCAGAGGAAGTTACGGTCGAACGATCTATGCCGTCGGGCGCTCACCGGAGGTCGCGCGGCGGGTCGGAATCTCGACGACGGCGGTTCGCGTCTCGGCCTACATGCTCTGCGGGGTCTTCGCAGCTCTGGCCGGCATCATCCTGAGCGCATACGTCGGTTATGTCGATCCAGCAATCGGCGGCACCTACAACCTGCAGTCGATCGCAGCCGCCGTGGTTGGCGGGGTTTCCTTCATCGGGGGCGAAGGCAGGCCAGCCGGTGCTCTGATCGGCGCCCTTTTTCTGCTGACCGTGCTGAATGTCACCACGCTTTCTTCGCTCAATCCGTTCACTCAGCTCATCGTCCAGGGCGTGGTGATGTTGGTGGCGGTATCGCTGTTTCACCTCGTCAAGAGAAGTTCAATCGCATAGCAAAAGGAGAGAGTCATGTCACGACAGTCCGTCCCTCGCGTGTTCAGTCGTTCGGGAACTGGCTTTGCTGTACTCGCCGCCGCGCTGCTCGCGTTGACGGCGTGTGGCGGCCCTTCCGGCACACCAGGAGCAAAGACATACACGATCGCTTTCATTTCCCAGGGAACGTCGAACAGCTGGGCCGCGCAGCTCGATGCGGTGGCGCGCAAAGCCGCGAAGGCTGATGGTGTGAAACTCGTCTATTTCAATGGCCAGGGTGACGCGACGAAACAGTTGCCCGAAATCGACACGGCGATTGCTCAGAAGCCTGATGCAATCGTCCTGGTCCCGCTCGGTGGCGCTGCGGACACAGGTCCGGTCGAGCGAGCGATGTCCCAAAACATCAAGGTCATACTCTGCGACAGCACCATCACATCTCAAAACTACACATCATTGGTAACCCCGCATGCTGAGACGGCCGCGGTGCCCCTGGCCCAATGGTTGGCAGACAAGATGAACCATCAGGGAAACCTGCTCTACATCGGAGGATTGCCCGGCAACACGACGACGATCACCTATGACCAGGGATTCAACTCGGTCATGCAGAAGTACCCAAACATCCACATCATCAACGGCGGCAACGCGAACTACTCGATTAGCACAGCCAAGCAGCTGGCGGCCACAGCCATCGCTTCAGGCAAGACATTCACTGGTGCCTGGGGGGTGGGTGGTGAAGCCGTTACCGGACTGATGCAGGCGCTCATCGATGCGAAGGTGAGCCCTGCGCCCCCGATCGGAGGAGCAGCTGCGACCAATGGCATTCTGCGGCTGGCCATCGAGAACAAGATGGAGGTCGCGTCGTTGCAGTTCCCGCCCACGAGCTCACAGGTTTGCATCGACACCGCATTCAAGGCAGTCAAGGGCGAGACTGTTCCGAAGAGCGTCAACATCTCAGAGCTCCCGCAGTACGGGCCCATCCTTCCGCCGCTGGACAAGTATTACAAGCCTCAATTCAGCGACGACATGTACGTCGGAACTGATTCAGTTCTGACGGTCGATGAGCTGAAGGCTCTGAACCTGGTGAAGTAAAGACAAAGGCCATATTAATGAAGGCTGAGCGGGCGCTCGTTTCGGCACGAGGCATCTACAAGCACTACGGCGGAATTCGAGCGCTCGCCGACGTTTCCCTGGACATTGGGTCCGCAGAAATCCACGCTCTTGTAGGCGAGAACGGCGCGGGCAAGTCGACGCTGGTGAAGATCATGACCGGGGCCGAAAAGCAGGACGCAGGCCAGGTCCTGGTCGACGGCAGAGAGGCTCAGCTCACGCCCGAGAAGGCACGTGAGCTTGGGATCGGCGCGGTATATCAGGAGCCGAGCCTGGTCCCGGCCATGACCGTGCTCGAAAACGTGTTTCTTGGCTGGGAGCAGCGCTTCGGTCTCCGCCTGCTCGACCACCGCAGGATGCGGCGAGAAGCCGCCGCCGCACTCGACAATATCGGCGCCCGAATCCATCTCGAAACCGAAGTCGCAACCCTGAGCGTCGCAGACCGCCAGCTCGTCGAGATCGCGCGCGCCCTCGTCCTGCAAGCGCGTGTTCTGATCTTCGACGAACCGTCGGCCGTGCTTTCAGGAGTCGAGCTCGAACGAATCTTCCGCGTGATCAAGGAGCTCCGCGCACATGGTCTAGGGATCCTCTACATCTCGCACCGGCTGGCCGAGATCTTCGAGCTCGCTGACCGCGCGACGGTGCTGAAGGACGGGCGCGTGGTGGCCGGCCGACCCGTCAACGAATTGACGATGGAGGGCCTGATCCGTTTGATGGTCGGCCGTGAGATTGGAGCACGGCGTTTAAGGCCAGAAGCGGCCAAGGACAAGATCGTGCTGAAGCTGGACAAACTCGCGCTCGGCCACGACCGCGAGCCGATCAGCTTCGAGCTTCACGCCGGCGAGGTGCTGGGCCTCGCAGGGCTCGTCGGCTCCGGCCGCACCCGCCTGGCCAACGCGCTGGGTGGCATCCGTCCCGCGCGAGCCGGCGCGGTCTTGAGAAATGGTCGTCCGATCAGGCTGAAGCGACCCAGCGACGCCATACGGGCCGGGATCGTGGTCATACCTGAAGACCGTAAGCGCGAGGGCCTGATCCTGGCGCATTCTGTGCGCGAGAACCTCGCGCTGGCTTCGCTCAAGGAGCTCTCGACGATCGGAATGGTGAGCGCAAAGGCTGAACGTCGCCTTGCCTCGGAGGCAGTCAAGGCCTTTGGTGTGCGTCCTTCGGCGATCGACGTCGCGACTGGAACATTGAGCGGAGGAAACCAACAAAAAGTCGTTCTCGGCAAATGGTTGGTTCGCAAACCGGCGGCCGAGGTGGTGGTCCTGGACGAACCAACACGGGGCGTCGACGTCGGGGCCAAGTACGAGATCTACAACCTGATTGATGAGCTGGTTGCTCGAGGAAGCGGCGTGGTTCTCATCTCCTCGGAGTTGCCCGAGGTCATCGCGATGAGCGACCGCGTTCTTGTTATGAGCGCTGGCAACATCGTGGGCGAGCTCGAACGTGGCGAGCTCAGCGAGGAGAGGATCCTCAGGCTTGCTGTGCTCGGCCGAGAGCAGGAGCTGGCGACGTCCGAAGGCGGCGGGCATGCTGTTTGATCAACTCGGCATGACGGCGCGATGAGCTCGCAACCGGCGCTGTCCATTCTGTCTGTCGGATGGCCAAGCCACTGGGTCAAGCGCCAAGCGCGAACCCTGCTTGCATGGTCACTCCTCATCTTTTTGTATGTCCTCACGACCGTCCTGTCGGAGACGTTTCGCTCGCCGGCGGTCGTGACCGAAACGTTCAAGGGCGCAACGTTTGTAGGCATGGCGGCGGCGGCCGAGTTCTTCGTCGTGGTTGCCGGTGGCATCGACCTGTCGATCGGCTCGGTCGCGACCATCAGCGGGATGACTGCCGCGGTGCTCATGAACGGCCGCGATCAGAACATCCCACTGGCGGTGGGCGCGGCGCTTGGTGTCGGGCTTGTGGTCGGCGTGATCAACGGTCTGCTGGTCACCTGGGTGAAGATAACCCCGTTCGTCGCGACCTTTGGCATGCTCTACGTCCTCCAGGGCGTTGCCTACTCCTACAGCGTCAATCCGGTCGGCCAGGCGGCACCGACCTTTTACAACCTCTATGAGGACTCGATCGCAGGTGTGCCCGTCCTGCTCCTGGTGATGGCCGGGTTCTGGGGCATTTGCTGGTACGTGGCAACACAGACGGCGTTCGGAAAGCACCTGTACGCGGTGGGCGGAGACAGCGGGGCGGCTCGCCTCGCGGGCGTTCGCACGACTCGCGTCAGCTTTGCTTCATACGTGGTCTGCTCTGTGGTCGCCGCCGCGGCTGGCCTGCTCGAGCTGACGCAGACCTACGTCGGCACCCCTGACCTCGGCGCGACACTTCTGCTGACCACGATCACAGCGGTGGTCATCGGCGGTGTCAGCCTGTTTGGCGGTCAGGGATCGGTGATCGGCGTGCTCGGCGGCTCGCTGGTCCTGGCCTTCCTTGGCCAGTTCTTCGATAGCGTCCAGGTCAACGCTTTCTTTCAGCAACTTATCGAGGGCCTGATCATCCTGGCGCTTCTGGGCATCTACCGTCAGCGAGTCAAGAGGTAGCGACGAACAAGCGCAAGGCAGGTTCGGACGAGTCGCCGCTCTATCTGGCCGAGTGCACGCTACTCGAGGTCGAGGCACATCTCGAGCGAAGCGCGAAGGTTGTGATCCCAGTAGGTTCGACAGAGCAGCATGGACCGCATTCGCCGTACGGCACCGACGCGATCCTCGCCAGCGAGGTTGCGGCCCGGCTCTCGCGGCGAATCGGAGCACTCGTTGCGCCGCCTTTCTCCTACGGGTTATCCGGTGATCACAAGGGCTATCCAGGCATTCCGTTCCTCAAGGCTAAGACGATGATTGACTTTGTCCAGGACGTGGTCATGTCGCTGGCCGAAGGTGGATTCCGCGAGATCATCCTGGTGAACGGTCACTACACGAACGTGATCGTGCTCTCCGCAGCTCTGATGGAAATCGGCGAGAAGCTGCCCAAAGGAACGATCGCGTTTCCGTTCAACTACTGGGACGCACTGCCTCCGGATCAACTGGCGAAGTACCTCAGCTCGGAGGTTGGCCTCCACGCGAACGTCGGCGAGACGTCTGCCGTGATGGCGATTGATCCGTCACTCGTCAAACTCGAGCATGCCGTCCGCGAGTATCCGGAGTTTCCGGTGGAACCATCACCTGCCATGGTTTCAGCCTATTTCTTCTCCGCGCTAGGAACGCTGCCGAGGGCAAGTCGATCCGGTGTCTGGGGAGATCCATCGCAATCCTCTGCGGAGCGGGGCCGCGAGTATCTCGACCAAATCGAAGAGGCCTGCGTCCGCTTCGTTGAGAACGTGGAGGCGACGTTCAGAGCCTTTCCGGAGGATACGAAATGAACGAGCAGACAGTTTCTGCGTGGGCGCGAATGCTTCGGGTCGAGCTGCCTGACGACCGAATCGAGACAGTCACGGCACAGCTCGAAGGCCAGATCGCGCAGGGGGGAGGCTTGCTGGCCGATGACGTCGAGGAGATCGAACCCGCGACGGTTTTCGAGCCAGAGTGGCGCGAATGACGCCGGCCCCCTGGTCGCTCGACATGGTCGAGGCCGCGGAGCTGATCAGAAGGAAGCAGCTGAAGCCCTCTGAGTTGGCCGACTCGGTTCTCGACCGGTGGCGAGCCGTCGAACCGTTGATCCACGCCTTCGTCTCGGTCGACGAGGACCATGTGCGGCGGGACGCCAAGGCTCAGGATGGGCGTTCAGGTGGTCCGCTCTACGGAATTCCGGTCGCGATCAAGGACATCTTCGACGTAGCAGGTTGGACGACCGGCTGCGGATCAAAGGCGATGAGTGATGCGCCGCCGGCTCGCAACGATTCAGCCGCTGTCGCCAGGCTGAGGGCGGCGGGCGCGATCGTCCTCGGGAAAACGACCACACACGAGCTTGCGTGTGGTGTGTACACGCCCCCCACAAGAAATCCGTGGGACCTCGAGCGCAGCGCCGGTGGATCGAGTGGCGGCACCGGTGCAGCCGTCGCGGCTCGAATCGCGCCCGGCGGGATCGGATCGGACACCGGAGGCTCGATTCGAATTCCTGCGTCCCACTGCGGACTCGTTGGCATAAAGCCCACCTATGGCCGCGTAAGCCGCGCCGGCGCCATGGCGCTCAGCTGGTCGCTGGACCATGTCGGCACGCTCACCCGCACAGTCGCCGACGGTGCCTTGATGCTATCGGTGCTGGCCGGCCCTGATCCGGCGGACCCAACGACGCTCGGGCGCCCCCCGGCGCCACGAGCCAACATCTCCGATGAAGGGCTCCGCGGGATGCGGATCTCCGTGCTGAGCGGAAGCCCTTTCGATCGAATTGAAGACGACATGAGTGCCGCGCTCGGCAGGGTGACGGCACACCTTGAAGCCGCCGGAGCGGAAGTGACCGAGGCGAGGCTGCCTGAGCTGCAAGCTGGGCTGGCCGCAGAGTTTTCGATCGTGGCGGCCGAGGCAGCTTCGTACCACGAAGCCCGCATGGCAGGCCGGGCGAGTCTGATCGGCGAGGACGTCCGTGGTCTTCTTGAAACCGGCCTTCTCCTGCCGGCTGCTGTCTACCTACGAGCGCAGAAAACGCGCCGCGTCATTCAAGAGGCGTTCAGACGGTTGTTCACCGAACGCCGGCTGGATGCGGTGATTGCGCCCACGGTTCCGGCCAAGGCGCAATTGGCCGACCAGCTGGACTTTCAGCTCGGTGGACAGTCCGAACCGGTGATCCAAGCGCTGGTTCGAACCACGGCGCCATTCAATCTCTCTGGGTTGCCGACGGTGGCCGTGCCGGCCGGAATTGGAGTATTCGGGCTTCCGACCAGCGTGCAGATCGCCGCTCGGCCGTTTGGTGAGGAGACCGCGTTGCGTGTCGCGTTGGCGGTTGAGCGCGCCGCCGGTCCGGTCGGTATGCCGGACCTCCAGACAGCGACCAGGAAAATGAAGAGCTAGGAGAGAGGCGATGGAACGTGTGTATCTCGAACCGCTTGGCATCGCGGGGGCACCCGAGCCCTACAGCCACGCGATCCGCTGCGGCAACACGATCTATATCGCCGGACAGGTCGCCTTTGACGAATCGAATCGCGTGGTTGGGGTAGGTGATGCTCGGAAGCAGGCTGAACGGGTCTGGCACAACATCCGGCTCGCGGTCGAGGCAGCGGGAGGCAAGGTCACCGACATCGTGAAGATCACCGTCTTTCTGAAGGACATTCGTCACGCTGGGGATGAGATCGCAGTCAGGGGTGCGCTCTTCAAGAAGGATAGGTATCCGATCTGCACGCAGGTGCAAGTCGCTAACCTCGGTTTGCCCGACTTGCTCATGGAGGTCGATGCTATCGCCGTCCTCGAATAGACACAGACACACGCAAGGCGCGGATTCTCGATGAAGGGCCCGAGGTCAGGGCCAACGTTGTCGGCGTTGCGGGAGACGTTGCGGAGTAACAGGACGTCAATAGGGCCCCTGACGGGGCGAGCGGTGCGAAACCGCCCGAGGTCAGCTCA
>Ga0209802_1003696_pt1 | contig 10185 bp, 12 predicted proteins | sample GraSoiAngelo_129_FD_185886 | JGI IMG/M metagenome (GOLD analysis project Ga0209802, IMG submission 185886) | Grasslands soil microbial communities from the Angelo Coastal Reserve, California, USA - 14_0927_12_40cm (SPAdes) (version 2) | ecosystem: Environmental > Terrestrial > Soil > Grasslands ... | reverse complement strand
CCTTGATCGCATCGAGTCAGCCGCCCGACTAATCTTTCTGAACAAGACCTGCTACAACGGTCTTTACAGAGTGAACTCGAAGGGCGAGTTCAACGTGCCCTTCGGCCGGTACAAGAACCCTAGGATACTCAATTCTGACGTCATTCGCGCGGCCAGTCACGTACTCGAAAACACGAAAGCTGAGCTGCGTAGCATTGATTACAAGGATGCACTTGCTCCATGTGGCAAGGCCGATTTCATCTATCTAGATCCTCCTTATCAACCGCCAACCAAGACTTCCTCCTTCACGGACTACACTCCGGGCGGTTTTTCTGAGAAGGACCAAAAAGAATTGGCTGAAGAATTCGGGAAATTGGTTGATAGAGGCTGCACAGTTGTTTTGTCAAATTCCGAGACATCATTGACCAGGCATCTATACGATGATTTTGAGATAAGGAAGGTCACTGTAAATCGTCCGATCAACTCTGTTGGAGCGGGAAGGACTGGCTACAAAGAATTAATTGTTCTTGGGCGTCCACGATGAATTGGGACTGGGTTGTTAAGGCAACCTTGTCTTAGAACATATCAGACCCTTTCTTCCGAGATGCTCTTCTTCAGAAGCGATAGTCCGAGATTTGACTTTCTTCGAACGTTTTTATCGCTCACTTCTTGCGTTTTGCATTCATCTTTGTTTGCAGTGGAGACTCTCAGCCTTTCGAAGAGATATGGGAAGACGGATGCTCTTCGAGAGCTGAACTTTACAGTCGACGAGGGTGAGATAATGGTAATTCTAGGCCCTAACGGTTCTGGAAAAACCACTCTCCTCATGACATTGTGCACTATTCTCAAGCCAACCTCGGGAACCGCGAAGGTGATGGGCATTGACGTCGTGAAGGATGGTACGAAAGTTCGTGAAGTTATGGGAATCGCCTTTCAGGAGGCTCGGGGCTTCTGGCGTCACAAGCCCTCTTCGATCTTGAAGTTTCACGCGTCCATGTTCGACATCGACCCGGTGAAAAGGCAGGATCTGATTGAACAGACGATGAAGGAGTTAGAATTATGGGAGTCAAGAGACAAACTGTTCATGCACCTTTCTGGTGGCCAGGCGAAGAGACTGGAGACAGCGAAGGTCTTGGTCCAGAGACCGAAACTGGCCATTTTCGATGAGCCGACTAGTCAGGTGGATTTGAGGGGGAAGAGGAAGATATGGGACAAGATTCGGGAACTAAGAGACCAAGGCTCGACAATCATCGTTGCAACTAACGAGGTTAGGGAGGCAGAGTATCTCGCTGACAGGGTCACGATTCTTCACAAGGGAACGTTGGTCGTCCGTGACTCAATTCCGAAGCTGAAGGACGCTATAGCGGGTGGAGACGTTGTTGAAGTCGGCTTCGAGGACCCTGTTGCAGACAAACTTGTCGAGGATCTGAAAAATCTAGGAGGCATACTTACAATGTCCCCAGAGGGCAATCAGTTGCGAGCAAATGTGTCGAAAGCGGAGGACTGGGTCCCCCGAATGACCTCAGCAAGCTACAACATGGGAGCGAAAATCTCGACGATCAAGATAACAGAGCCTTCCCTCGACGACGTCTTCCTCCACTTCACAGGCAAGAGCCTTGAGGAGAATCCATGAATCGTGTCCTGACTCTAGCCAGCTTCAACATTAGCATGATAGTAGCCGAGCGGATGGGGCTCGTTCTCTCATGGGCACTCTTCGCCTTGCAGTTTGGCATATTCGGCTCGCTAATGTCACATCTCGTACAATCCACCAAGGTTCAGGACTATTTCTTCTTCTACGGAGTCGGGCTAATGGTCATCACAGTCTTCGACACAGGATCTTTTGTTGGTCGCCGTTTCGTCGAACGTGCTCATGAGGGCGAGCTACCTTACTACTTGTCACTACCAATCTCTCGACGGGGTTTTCTCGAATCGCAGGCGGTCTACGGCGTCGTGGCGACTATTCTGAGAGTAGGTCCTCCTCTGATCGGGGTCCTCGCTTTCACTGGAAGATTCACTCTTCCGGGAGCATTCTTCGCCCTTCTCTCCCTCACCACACTGGGGCTTGGAATCTCAGGGATCATGATCTCCTTCTCATTCATCGCGTTCAAGTCCATCGACATCTACAACGCCATAATCGCGGGACTCTCAGCTCTTCTGGTAAGATTCAGCACCGTCTTCTATCCTCTCATCTTCATACCCAGCTTCTACTCTCCCGTCGCTGTCTTCAGCCCTCTGACATATGGGGCAGACCTTACGAGGTGGGTCTTGGGATTCGACCCGCACCTTCTCCTGAATCCCATCTTGGCCGCTGTTGTCGTCACCGCGATTGCTCTTGGGACCCTTTCATTGAGCGCTGGGATTGTGGACAAAATTATTGAAGGCGTAAAAGCGGCTTGAGCGAGTTTTCCCGCCTTGTCCATATCGCACGGACTGATTTTTCCTATTTCTTCCGGACAAAATGGCTAATGGCAATATTGATCAGTCTGAACATATCAGACATGCTTGTCACCGGACTCGTCTACAAGGGACTAGTGACTTTCGATTACTTCCGATTCCTCGTCCCAGGAATCGTAGTCATGGGATTATTCTCAGCAGCCACAGATACTGGACGCCGTATCTGGCTCGCTCTACGGGAAGGAGTAGTGCAATACTACATGACCTTGCCGGTTAGAACCTCAGGTCTGGTGGCTGCGTACATAATTTCAGGGGGTCTCGGAGGAATCGTATATTCCGGTCTTCTTCTGGTTATAGCTTTCGTCGCGGTTCCTCCACAGGGTATCATGAACGCGATCCTGCTCCTCCCTTTTCTCTTCATCCTAGCGACGGGCATCGCTGGTCTCGCGGCCTTCTTCGCTAGCATCTCGAGAGTAGGGGAGATCTACTGGGTCTACGCCCAAGCACTCCAAGTCTCAATGGTCACAATTAGCACGATTTTCTACCCGGCTTCAACCATCGCTCAATACTTGCCGGGGCCAATTGTTGTGATAGCCGAGTATAATCCTCTGAGCCTTGCTGCTGGTGCACTGCGAGACTCCGCCTTCGGAGGTGGTGCTCTAAGCACAAGCGTTTTCGCTAACCTGTTGGGAGTGTCGCTGCCCCTCGCTGGTATTGGAGCGCTATCATACTGGGTTATTCTGAGAACTATTAGGATCAGAGGCAAGCCCTAGATTCTTGCTGATACAGTCGCATTTCTAGGAGTAGTCAACGGGGACATCAATTACACTCGGCATAGGCGAGTCGAGAGCACTCTCGAGGATTGAGACCAGTTCGGAAGCCTTGGTGGGACGATACCCTTGAGCGTTGAACGCCTTGGCTAATTGGACAAAGTCTGGATTTCCAAAATCTACTCCCGAAGCGCGGCCGAAACGGGCCAATTGTTTTCTCTTGATTGATCCGTACGCGTTGTCGTGAAACACGACCACGGTAACGCCTACTCCTAACCGGACGGCAGTTTCTAATTCGTGGGCTGTCATGAGGAATCCTCCATCTCCACACACTGCAACGACTCTCCGATCAGGATGGACTAGCTTGGCGGCTATGGCTCCGGGCAGTCCGATGCCCATGCTCGCGTAGCCATTGGAGATAAGTACCGTGTTCGGCTCGTATGTCGGGAATAGTCGTGAGATCCAGAGCTTATGGTCTCCCACATCGCTGACGAGAATATCATCCCGCTTCAAAGCTTCCCGCAGATCATGTAGAATCCGCCCCGGTTTCAGCGGATATGAGTCGTCTTGCGATTTGGCTGTGGCTTCCGCGAGAATACTGTCCCTAACAGATTTTGCGAAATTGCTGGGTCGAGGTTTGACTTGGCCGGTCAGAATGGATAGTGTCTGACCGATATGCCCGACTAGCTGTATGCTTGGCTGATAGTTAGTGTCGATCTCAGCACTGGTGCTGTCCACGTGAATTATTGTCTTGTCATTACGAGGGTTCCAGAGTGATGGGGCGTATTCGACAAGGTCGTAACCTACTGCGAGGATCAAGTCGGCGAGTTCGAAGGCCATGCTAACTAGTTCTTGGGAGGGCAGTCCTATCGCGTAGAGACTGAGAGGGTTATCGTCAGGCAACGCTCCCTTGCCCATGAAAGTGTGGGCCACTGGAATCTTGGCTTCCGCTAGAAACTCGCGGAAGGGTGCCGTTGAACGTGCCCTGATGATTCCGTTTCCGGCGAGGATGAGAGGTGTCTTGGACTTGTTGATGAGTTGGGCGGCCTGTTGTATCTGACTGGTTGTCGGACGGGCCTGTTCCGGGCCAGCAATCTGAGGAATCGGCGTAGTATGGGCAGTTTCATCAGCGATATCTTCCGGGACTTCTAAGTGGCACGAGCCAGGCTTCTCCGCCTCCGCGGTCCTGAAAGCCTTCCTCACAGCTTCGGGAATCGTGTCCGCCTTGAAAATCCGTGTGTTCCACTTCGTAATCGGGCGTAAGATGTTCACTACGTCGACGTACTGATGATACTCCTTGTGGAAATGCTCAAGGGCTGCCTGACCCGTTACCGCGATTAGGGGTACTCTGTCTACGTTAGCATCTGCGATTCCAGTGGCAAGATTTGTAGCACCGGGACCCAGTGTTGCGACACATATCCCCGGTCGACCAGTGAGACGGCCGTAGACTCCCGCCATGAAGGCCGCCGCCTGCTCGTGGCGGACCGTGATGAGTCTCATCTTTTTCGATTGCCCGAGAGAATCGGTTATAGCGAGAGTCTCCTCGCCTGGAACCTGAAAGACAAATTCTACCTCTTCGTTCTCGAGGCATCGCACTAGCAGGTCGGACCCCTTCAAGGGACTAACAGCCTCCGCATCGCTTCCCGTCGACAGCGTATTTAGAGAGATTAGATTAGAATTTTTCCCAGAAAAACCGTAGTCTCATAAAGCATTCTGACCTTGCCCATCCTCTCATGTGTCCTGAAGAGGCGAGCAACCATTTCTTTCATGGCAGTGAACCGCTCTTCATCGGATGGGCTGGGCATGTAAGATGCAGAAGTCATTCGGCCCAAGAGACCCTCTAAGTCTAGAAGCTGTTCATTGGACATAGAGAACTTGGAGTACTTGTGATTCTTGAAGAACTTAGACAGGTAAGCATGGTCGATCGTTGGAACGTTTGCGCGGTCTCTCGCGTATTTACTCACGATCCGATCATATTCCTTCATGAAAGAATCCTCGTTATTTCTGTCATTGTAAACAATGCAGACATGACCATTCGGTTTCAGTATTCTTGCAAGCTCTTTTGATGCGGCTTCGGAGTCGAACCAATGAAGCGCCTGTCCAACTGTGACCAGGTCGATGATTGCAGTCTCAAGACTCGTACGCTCTGCTCTTCCTCTTACACTGAGAAATTTTGGAAACTTGCTAAGCCTCTTTTCGGCGAAGATCCTCATGTCATCGTTGGGCTCGACTCCGATCACATGGTTACCATTGGTCAAGAAAAGCTCCGAGAGCAGACCCGTCCCGGAACCGACATCCGCAACCACAAAAGTCCGATCAAAACCGATCTCTGTTCTGAGAATATCAAGGATCCGCATTGGATAGCTGGGTCTCGAGGTTGAATAGAAGGGGGCTCGACCCGTGAATCGCTTTGTAAAATCCTCAGCCATCACATCCCAGCGATGCCATCCCAATCAATACTAGCCTATAACTGGGCATGCCGACCTTTGAATTTCTAAATCGAAACGCGATCCGAGTGTTTCTGGACGGTTCATGATTGGGACTTAATTACGTTCGAACTTCTCAATGAGCGAGATTCGCATGTCGTCCAGCGTACAAAACCTACTCTCTAAGAACCTCGACGATCTCTACGAGGAGCTAGGCCGATCCATAATCGCCCCAGAGCTTCCGAGGACCGGGTCAGTGACGAGGCAGAATGCGGTTCAGCGGGGGAGATTTTTCGTTTCGGGTTCCCTGGAAAAGTTGAGGGCCAAGATCTGCGTCGATTGGCGCTTCTGCAGCAAGAGAGGGGAGTACGGGGACTTTCAGTCTCTCGCCTACGCTATCGCACCTCTAGTAACAGGCGTTGTAGGGGTCCCAGCAACCACCGCGATGATTGTTGCAATCATTCTGATCAAGTCCGGATTGGAAAAACTCTGCAACTGCCCCTAAAAGACCCGAAAGCGGGGACGCAAGAATTTTCGGAAGATAACAAAAATGGGGTTTATTCTAACTTCCGGCCCTGTTTTGATAGAATTGGGCTAGTATCCGTGTGTTTGTTGGGCTAGTTGGTCTGTAGGTGCCTGGAGGTGTTTTTGCCTTCGAGGGCGTTGACTGTGTTCATTACTACCTTGATTGTTGGTCCGATAGCTATCAGTAGGAATATCAGTGGATAGGCCCATGGGATTGTTGCGAAGTAGCTAGCTGTGATAGGCTTGGATACGTTGTAGAGGATTACCAGTGCTATCATCTGAAATAGCCAAGTGAGCAGTGGTGTATAGTTGCGGTAGCTCTTGTAAGCATCGCCTAGAGAGGTGGCGAGTTGTGTTCCGAACTTTAGTACAATGGCGGACACGACTAGTCCGAGCGTGAACACTACTAAAGCAGCGATAGTGAACGTGGTGGTAGGGATTAGCGCTGTGATGCCTGGGAAGCCGAGGACTGTTGCTTGTATGACGACGAGGACGATGATTCCCGCGAGTAGGCGTATGAGTGGTGGCATTATTGGTCGGAGGTCGTCCATTACGCTTGATTGCTTCGACATTATGACCGCTTTTTCCAAGTACAGATATGGCCGCTGAGCAGTTACCCGTGGCGGAACCGTTCATCCGAGGGTCCATGTTACACTAGCCAGTTTAGCCTCGTCCTTTTAGTGACATAGAGACAAAGGGTCGGTTAGCAAATGGCAGAGTTGAAGATCTATCTCTCAGAAAGTCTGAATGAGAAGTTTAGACGGATCGCTATGAGCGTCCACGGCTATGGCCGTGGCTCCCTTAGCAAGGCGGCTGAAGAAGCCTTGACCAGATGGTGTTCCGAACACGAGCTTTCTCCATTACCTGGCAAAACAGTTGGACATTCAGAAGGCACGCGAGACCTGCCGTCCTCAGGAGCTGAGTCTCACAATCCGGACGAACGCGAAAACAGGGATCAGAAAGCGAAAAGTTTTGGAGAGAACAACCCTTTGAATTCGACTGGCTCAAGCACCTAGCTCGCATGTATCCTGGAAAGGTTCCGAGATGCTTCCTAAAGACTCGCGTTTGGTCTTTCGCCATTGATCAGTTCTATTCACACTTGATAGTACTTGTTCTGATGGGTGTTCAACTCAGTAGCATTAAATCCCGTCCGACAGATTGATCTCCTTGGAAAGCCTTTGTCGAAGGGCCCTATAGCCGTCATCCTTGCAATCATCATCATAGGTTCAATCGCAGGCTATCTCTTTTACACCGACTACGTCCAGGGAACGATGACCCTGACCATAACCGATCCAGCTCAAGCGCAGCCCGGCAATTCTCAACAATACGACCCGAGCATTACGCACATCAACGTGGCTTTTTCACAATTCCAAGTTCACGTTGCTGGCCAAGGCGATTCTAGCGGCTGGCAGACTGTCAAGATCTCACCGCAGACCATTGACATGATGAGCGTACTGAGCCTTGCACAAGTACTCGGTAAGGTGCCGCTTCCGGCTGGCAAATACGACGTTCTCCGATTCAACGTGACAGCCGTGAAGGTGAACTTCTCCGGGGGAACAAGCGCGAGTTACACCGTTCCCAGCGGGAGCTTGAAAGTCCCCGTCACCGACGGAGGTTTCCAGATCACTGCCACGAGTTCTGTAACGGTGCAATTAACACTCTCCTTTAGTAGCAACGAGATTCTAGTAATGAACGGGCATCTAACGCCCGTCGCGACGGCTAAAGTCATGGCTTGACTTACTAAGTTCTGATAAAGCACTGTTCTTACGCAATCAACATATGATCTAGCTTCTCATCAGGCTATTGTGGCTTCAATTGGCGCCCTATGTGGCGAAGGATGGTATGATGTTCTCAGCAAAATCTAGAAGTGAGCCTAGGTAGTTTGTCGAGGGGAATGGTGTAACGAAGTATTTGCTGCCGGCCGTGCTTGCCGCCTCAACGTGTTTCAGATACTCCTTTCGATCGTACTTTGACTCGGGACTTCGAGGGAAGGGTGCCATGTCGGCCATTGAGATCTTTCCGCTTCTTTGTCGGCGGTGAGCTTCGTCAATGACGATCTTGCGTGATTTGGCATTGTCAACATTGGGAAAGGCGGGTATCATACAGATGTCGGCGTATTCTCCAGCCGTTCTGAGCATTCGTGGACCGATGCCTGCGAAGAGGAGTGGAGGATGAGGTTTCTGAACGGGCTTCGGGTCAAGTACTGCTCCTTTGGCATGGTAGAATTTTCCTTTGAAGTCGACCTTCTCCTGAGTCCAGAGTTTCAGAATAAGGTCCACGCCTTCGCGGGTCTTATCGACTCGGATCTTGTTTGAATTCCATTCGCTGTATCCCTCAAATTCCGTCTGGGACCAACCGGCTCCGACACCAAGAATTGTCCGCCCGTTTGAGAGGAGGTCAAGAGTGGATACGGTCTTTGCTAGCATTCCAGGTGGGCGGAAGGGAATGGGTGTTACGAGGGTCCCGAGTCGGATCTTCTCCGTCTTCGCGGCAAGATATGTCAAGGCCGTCCAAGTCTCAAATGTAGAATCGCCGCCTCTCTCGGGCCCCCACATGTAGTGGTCCGGTAGGACGAATCCCCAGTATCCGAGTTGGTCGGATTCTACTGCCGTGGTTTGAATCTGTTTCCAGTTTGGGAACGTGTTGAGCCCGCCAGCAACTATGAACTTCACAAACGATCGTTTCCGCCTATTCTCAATGGATTACAAAAAGATGACATAGTTTCTGTTCGAGAGCCTAAGCTGCCTTAATCTCATGTTTCTGTCAAAGACGCTTAATATCCAAACGATTGGTTGTGGTCCTAAGCTAAGGACGGAGAGATTGCTTGACCACGACGCTCCCACGAGTGAACTTCCTCGGAGTAATAGCAGGCATTCTAGCCCTCATCAGCATCCTATCTCCTTGGTGGGGAATAACAACCACAGGCTTCGGCAGCTCCACCTCCTCGATGTGGGGATTCTTTGGAGCTCCCAGCCACAACACCGACATCAACAACGCCTCCAACTTCTCCAACACGATCACAACATACAGCCCCATCATACTCGCCCTAGTGCTCCTCTCCACCGCACTTGCAATTGCGGGAAGCTTCTCACCCCGCGTCAGAATCCTCGCCAGTAGCCTAGTGACCTCCGTCGCGGCCCTTGTAGGCTATGCAGAGCTCATCGACTACACTGCATCCAACAATTGTCAAGGAACGGGCTGCATCACTCAGCCAACAGGCTCAGAAACAATAATTGGAGTAACCCGCACCTGGGGCTTCCAGCAAGGATTCTACATCTTCACCGCGGCAACAATCCTGGTGCTCATAGGACTGGTATTCCATCAAACCCTGACCCAACATCGCTCTAAAGGAGCGACTTCTAATCAGAAAAGAATGATTCTTTGCTAGCTGCGAACAAAACTTCCAAGAATTTTCGATTCACCCAAGGTTAGGACATATCTATTAATCCCCGAGGACATATCATATCCTAGGTCAGCTTTCATGGCCGAATCTCTCACGGTTGACGGAGTTATGAACGCGCTCCGCAACTGCTATGATCCCGAGATACCTGTGAACATCGTAGACCTCGGTCTCATTTACGGAGTCGCAATCGATGATGACAGCGTCAAAGTCCGCATGACCCTGACCACAATCGGATGCCCCGCACACGCCTACCTGATGAACCAGGTCCAGACAGAGATCGAGAAGATCCCTGGCGTAAAAAAGGCAGAAGTCGAGATCGTCTGGGAGCCGCCTTGGACCCCCGGCCCAAGAACCTGTAACGATAGAATTCAATCCTTCAACGTTCAAGCCCAGAAAGAAAGGGCACATCGCAAAAAACCCAGACGGAAAGATAGTGCTAATCAATGAGGCCAACTCTCGATACTTGGGAAGCAACGATATTGCCAACCTCTGGGAAAAAAGTAACGGAGAAAAAACAATCGACGAGATCACGACAGATATTGCCACCGAGAAGAACCTGTCACCCACCGAGATTCGAGTACAAGTCCTAGAGAGCATTACCCAACTCATAACAATCGGACTCGTGCATCCCGAAGAATCAATCACTCTGCCCCTCCACACATAAACAGGCATCAGATACCTCTGGATA
>Ga0209802_1003694_pt1 | contig 10188 bp, 15 predicted proteins | sample GraSoiAngelo_129_FD_185886 | JGI IMG/M metagenome (GOLD analysis project Ga0209802, IMG submission 185886) | Grasslands soil microbial communities from the Angelo Coastal Reserve, California, USA - 14_0927_12_40cm (SPAdes) (version 2) | ecosystem: Environmental > Terrestrial > Soil > Grasslands ... | reverse complement strand
AAGATCCGATTCACCGGCGGGCCTTGACCAGGCCGGCTCTACCGGCTGTGGTCAGGCTGGTGGATGAGCTCTCTGAGTGTGCCCTGGAAGTTCTTCAGGTACAGGTGAAGGTCGAGGATCTCGTCGACGCTGATCGGCTCGCGTGCCGGCGCCGAGTCGACGACCTCAGCAGCGTCGACGTTCTCGATCTCCTCCACCGCTCCGCCTGCGATGGCAAGGACCACCATGAAGGTCACCTGGCATTGGGCACACGTGACCTGGAGGTGGAAACGCTCCTCCTCATGGCTCAGGACCTGGATGTCGCAGCCTTTCAAGCTGCGCCCGCAGACCGGACAGTTGTAGAACCGAGCCCGGTCGCGGATGAACTCGATGATGCTCATCGGCAAACCCATATTACGCCGCGCGTCTTGGCCGACATGACGCTAGCGCTGGCCCTCGATACAGGTGCAGCCATGGGGCCCGACCACCGCCGAGTGCAGCGTGCCCGCGAGCAGCACCATGCGGTCGCCGGCCATCAACTCGAGACGCTTTCCCTCCTGTTCAAGAAGGAAAGTGATCGAGCCGTCGACACAGTAGAGGACCTTCTCGTAAGGGTGGCTGTGCGCTCCATAACGATCGTGCGGCCCGTTCGACCACGAGTAGCACGAGCCCGCCTCGCGGCGAAGGCTCGTCATCAGGTCGTCCATCAACGCCATCGCTTCGATTCTAAGATTGGGCGTAGGTGAAGCCCCGGTTCCTCGCCGACTGCAACGTCGGGCGGCTCGCGCGCTGGCTGCGTGCGCTGGGCTACGACGCGTCGTATCACCCACAAATCGACGACGCCGAGCTGGTTCGTGAGGCCGCGGCCGAGAGCCGAGTCTTGTTGACCCGAGACCGGGACCTGACCAAGCGGCGCGTGATCCAGAGTGGCGTCGTCCGCGCGATCCTGATCCGTGACGACGAGGTCACCGCTCAGCTCCGCCAGGTCTTCAAGGAGCTGGGGCTGGAGCTCAAAGAGGCGCTCACACGCTGCATCGAATGCAACTCCGAGCTCCAGGCGCGCGTCGCATCGACGGTGGCCGAGCGGGTACCGCCCTACGTGCGCAAGACGCAGTCGCGGTACTCGGAATGTCCCGCCTGCGGGCGCATCTACTGGGCGGGCACGCACTGGCAGAGGATGCGCGAGGTGCTGGCCGGACTTTGAAGAACGTCCTGCGGCGGCTCATCGCGGGCGAGCTGACAGAGGACGAGGCTGTCGCCGAGCTCCGCACCATCCAGCTCGATGAGCTTGGGGGCAAAGCAAAGCTCGACCTCGGCCGCTTCATGCGACGCGGCGTGCCCGAGGTCGTGCTTGCGCCCGGCAAGGCGCCTGCCGAGGCGGCGCGACTCGCCGTCATGCTGGCGCACCGCCAGGGCCAGGGGCTGATCAGCCGCATGACCGCCGAGCATCGGAAGGCGTTGAGCGCCGCGGCGGCCGCTGAGCGGATGAGCCTCACCGACTACTCGAATTCAGCGCGAGTTCTGCGTGAAGGATTTGCGCCGGACCCTGTCGGCGGCAAGGTCGGGCTGCTCACGGCCGGCACATCGGATGTGCCTGTGGCCGACGAAGCCCGCATGGTCATCGAGGCGTGCGGCTTGGAAGCGCGGTTGGAAGCCGACCTTGGCGTTGCCGGACTTCACCGTTTCATGGGGCCGCTGGCGGCCATCCTCGAGTGGGGCGCCGACGTCATCGTCGTCGCGGCCGGCATGGACGGCGTGTTGCCCGGCCTGGTGGCCGGTCTCATCGACGTCCCCGTCATCGGGCTGCCGGTGTCGACCGGCTACGGCCATGGCGCGGCGGGCGAAGCCGCCCTCAGCACGATGCTTCAGTCCTGCTCAACTGGACTCGTTGTGGTCAACATCGACAACGGCGTGGGCGCAGGCGCCGCGGCAGCGCTGATCGGCGCCCAGGCCGCTCAGGGACGGCGTCGGGGAAAGAACGCGACCGCGATCACGAACGCCGCCGCGCCGGCCAGCAGCAAGCCGAGGACCACACCGCCGAGCGTGCGCGACAGGTCCGATCCGCCCGGGATCGCGAACACCAGAGCAAACAGCAGGACAGCAGCGAAGACGCCGGCCAAGAGCCACGGAAAGCCGCGCCGCGTGCGCCCGTAAAAGAAGAGCCAGAGCCGGCCGGGCCGTTTCTTCAAAGCAGCTCCAGCAGCTCGGCGAGCTGCGCGATCACACGTATCCCGGGTTGGGTCGGATGCGCGTTGTGGGCGGTGTAGATCACCGCCCGCATGCCGATCGCCCTCGGCCCTTCGTAGTCCTCCAGCTCCCGGTTGCCCACGAAGAGAACCTTCTCGGGCACAAGCCCGATGGCGTCCAGCGCGGCCCGGTAGATCTCGGGGGCCGGCTTGCGCCGGCCGACCATGCTCGAGAAAACGACCCCGTCCATGAGCGCACCGATCCCATTCGTCCCTACCTGGCGCCGCATCATCTCCGGCGGAAACGGCGCATTGGAGCAGATCGCCCGCCTGATGTCACGAGAGCGGAGCGCTTCCAGGACCTGCCACGCGTCGGGGTCGACCCTGACGATCCGGTCCCAGCACATCTGCTCCGCGTCGACGATCTCGTAGAGCAGTCCATCCGGCAGCGAGAGACCGGCGCTCCCCCAAGACGCTTTCGATACTTCGATCCAGTCGACCTCGTCCTCGCTGGCGCTCGTCACGTACTCTTCGAGGGGCATGAGCACGTTCACGAGGATGGCCTCTGGCGAGGGGGCCGGCCCCCCGATCGTCTCCTCGATGGTCGGCAGGAAGTTGCGGATTACCTCGAGCAGCTCGCGCCTCGGGTATTCGAACGTGACCAGCGTCTGGCCGTAGTCGAAGAGGACTCCATCGATGTCCGGCATCTGGCGAATATCCTGAGCGAGTGGCGAAACCTCCTGCGCGGCAGCTGACGCACGTCGACGCGAGCGGGGCGGCCCGTATGGTCGACGTCGGCGACAAGCCGGCGACGTCGCGCGAGGCGCTGGCCGAGTGCATGGTGAGGATGGCGCCGGCCACTTTGCGCGCGGTGCGCGAGGGCACGCCAAAAGGCGACGCTCTGCAGGTCGCTCGCATTGCCGGCATCATGGCGGCCAAGCGGACGTCCGAGTTGATTCCGCTGTGCCACCCCCTGCCTCTCACCAAGGTCGATGTGGACTTCGAGTTCGTCAAGGCCGGCCTTCGCGTTCTCGCGCGGGCACGCGTGGTTGGTCAGACCGGCGTCGAGATGGAAGCGCTCACCGCCGCCGCCGTGGCGGGGCTCACGCTGATCGACATGACCAAGGGCATCGAGCGCGGGGTATCGATCGAGGCGGTCCGCCTGCTCGAGAAGTCGGGGGGTCGCTCGGGGACCTGGAAGCGCTCGGCCGCGTCCCGTTGAGCACCGCCCACGTCGTCACCATCAGCGATGGCGTGTTCCATGGCACACGAGAGGACAAGAGTGGCGCCGCGCTCGTGACGCTTCTGACGAAGGAGCGCTTCGACGTCAGCGGTCCCGACGTGGTGCCCGACGACGTGGAGCGCATCACGGAGGCGGTGGTCACGGCCGTCACGAGGGGCGTCGACCTGGTGGTGGCCACCGGTGGCACGGGTCTCGGTCCACGCGACGTCACGCCTCAGGCGATGGCAATCCTGATCGACTACGAGGTGCCGGGCATCGGCGAGACGATGAGGCGCGAAGGCGCGAGCAGCACCCCGATGGCCATGCTCTCGCGGTCCCTTGCCGGCGTGCGCGCGAAGACGTTGATCGTGAGCGTCCCTGGCAGCATGAGCGGCGCGGTCGAGTCGCTGCAGGCGGTGCTGCCGGTCGTCAGCCACGCCATCAAGCTTCTGAGCGGCGACACCGCGCACAGTTGAACGTCAACGCCGACCTCGGCGAGGGCGCGGGCTCCGACGATGCGATCCTGCCCCACGTCGACAGCGCCAGCGTGGGGTGTGGCGTCCACGCGGGGTCCGCGTCGATCACCATCGCGACTGCCGAGCGCTGCCGGAAGCTCGGCATCGAGGTTGGGGCGCATCCCGGCTACGACGACCGCGCCAGTTTCGGACGCCAGGAGCTCGGCCTTTCTGCCGACGACATTGAGGCGCTGGTCACATTTCAGGTCGCCGCCATCGCCGCGATCGTGCCGATCGCGTACGTAAAGCCGCATGGCGCGCTGTACCACCGCTGTCAGAGCGACCCGGTGGTGGCCGATGCCGTCGCCCGGGCGGCGAAAGCCCACGGCGTCGGGCTGATGGGCCAGCCTGCGATGGAGCTGCTGGCTGCGGCACGGCGCGCCCGCATCCCGGCTTATCGAGAGGGCTTCGCCGACCGGCTCCTGCTGGACGATGGCAGGCTCGCGCCGCGGACGCAGCCCGGGGCGGTCCTCGACGCCCAGGCGGCGGCCGCCCAGGCCGTGCGACTCGCGCGCTCTGGGCAGTTCGACACCATCTGCATTCATGGCGACTCGCCAGGCGCCGCTGCGGTCGCTGCCGCGGTGCGCGGGGCGCTCCGCGACGCCGGCGTGGAGACCGGTAAGCTGGCCGGCGACTGAGTGGCGCTCCCCTAGCTTTGTCGCCCTCGCCGTTCAAGCGGCCACGCTGGCCGGCGGCTCGCGCTCGCATGAGGTTTGGTAGTGATCTATGAGCTGACCGAGCTCGAAGACCTGCGTGCGCTGGTGCGCATTTTCGCCGAGATATGGGGGCGACCGGGTGAGCCTCCTGTCGACTCCGACGTGCTGAGGGCCCTCGTCCTTTCGGGCAACTACGTCGCCGGTGCCAGCGTAGACGGCCGCCTGGTTGGCGGACTGATCGGCTGGCTCGGCGGACCGCCGCCGGACCACCTGCACCTGCATTCGCACATCCTTGGCGTCCAGGCCGACAGCCAGGTGCGTGGTCTCGGCTTTGAGCTGAAGCAACATCAGCGCACGTGGTGCCTCGACCGGGGTGTGAAGACGATCGAGTGGACCTTCGATCCACTCGTACGTCGCAACGCTTACTTCAACCTCAACAAGCTGGGGGCAGAGGCCGGCGCGTATCTGATCAACCTCTATGGCGAGATGGCAGACGGCATCAACTCGGGTGAGGAATCCGACCGGATCCTCATCGACTGGCGACTGGACTCGCCGAAGGCTGTGGCAGCCGCCGCCGGGCGTCCCGTGGAGCCGCCAACAGACGACCTGCAGCAAGCACGCGCCGACTCTCTACTTTCGATCGGTGTCGGGGGCGAGCCGATGCCGGGCACGTCGACAAGCCGAGTGGTCATCTGCCAGGTGCCGGATGACATCGTCGCAATGCGGCGCTCGGATCCGCAGCTCGCTCGAGCTTGGAGGATGGCCGTGCGCAATGCGATGAAGCCTGCGGTCGACGCCGGATACCGAATCACCGGCGTGACCCGCACCGGATGGTTCGTCTTTGAGCACGGATAGACTTTTTAGGTGCTACAGGTTGGGGAGAAGGCGCCGGAGTTCAAGCTGCCGACCACAGGCGGCCAGGAGCTGACGCTCGCCGACGCGCTGCAGAAGCACAAGGCCCTCATCTTCCTTTTCTATGTCCTTGATTTCACGGGTGGTTGAAGGACCGAGCTGACCGAGTTTCGGTCACGGCACGAGGCGGCCGCCGCGGACGGCATCGGCATCTACGGGATCAGCGTCGATTCGGTGTTCTCGCACCAGGCTTTCGCAAAGGAGCTGGGTGGGCTTCCTTACGACCTGATCGGCGACTTCGAGCGCAAGATGGTCACCGACTACGGGGTGCGCCGCGATGACGTCCCGGGCTACTCGGGGATGGCGCGCAGGACGATCTTCGTCATCGACCGTTCCGGGACGGTCCGCTATACATGGGTCGGTTCGCGCGAGCACCCCATGCCCGACTACGACTCCGTCATCGAAGAGGCCCGAAAGGCAGCCGGGTAGCGTTCAGGCCGAGGTATCTCGAAGCGTGTCGAGCGCCGCGGCCTGTGAGTGGCGCATCAGGCGCGCGCGTTCGATCGTGGTCTCGGCGAAGCGCAGGTCGTCGCCCGGCACAAGCTGCCCGGCGACCGGCATCGAAGCGCTCGCGACGGTGGCCACCACCGGGTAGCCGCCCGCGGTCTGGTGGTCGGCCATGAGCAGGATCGGCTGGCCCGCGCGCGGCACCTGGATGGCCCCTGCCGCCAGCCCGAACGACAGCAGCTCGTCGCCTGAGATGGCCAGCTTCGGACCGTCGAGCCGGTAGCCCATGCGGTCGGCCTCGTGGCTGACCTTGAACTCAGCGCCGAACAACAGGTGGCGGGCCTCAGGGTCCAACCGCCTGACATGCGGGCCCGCGATTGCGAAGAGCGTGTGGTCGGAGTATCGAGGCCGCAGGCGGTCGGGCAGGTGATGGCCCGAGACGGCAGGCTTGCCCGCGGCGCTAGCGGCGCTGAGCTGGTCACCGGCCTTCAGGTTGCGTCCATGGACGCCCCCGCGCGCGGCCATCAGGTTCGTCGACGCCGAGCCGAGCCAGCGATCGGCTTCGATCCCGCCCGCCACCGAGATATAGGCGCGCCCGCCGGAGCGCCGCGCGCCAAACGTCAACCGGTCGCCCGCGCTCATGAAGATCCCGGTCCAGGTCGCGACCTGCGCGCCGTTGATGCGCGGCTCAAAATCCGCGCCAGTGATCGCGATGACGAAGGCACGCTCGGCCAGCAGATGCGGACCCGACAGGGTGCATTCGAGCGTGGCGTCGGTCTCGGCATTGCCGATCAATAGGTTCGCGGCCCGGTGCGCGAAGCGGTCCATTGCTCCCCCTGGCGGAACGCCGGCCGCGATCGCGTTTGGCCGGCCCAGGTCCTGCACCGTCGTGAACAGACCGGGCTCGACCACGCGTAGCAGTGCCGTCACGCTGTCGAGGGAAAGAACTTCACGCGATCGCCGGCGCGAAACAGGCACGGCGGGTCGCGGTCGGGAAGGAACAGCTTGACCGACGTCGTTCCGATGAGGTGCCAGCCTCCCGGGGTCGGCAGGGGGTAGATGCCGGTCTGCCGGCCGGCGATTGCCACCGAGCCCGCGGGCACGAGGGTGCGCGGCACGTGCCGCCTCGGCATCTCGAGCTCTTCCGGCAGCGGCCCCATATACGCCCACCCCGGTACGAACCCGACCAGGAACACGCGGTAGATCGGCCTCGAATGGATCTCCGCAACGCGTTGAGGAGTGAGGTGGAGCTTCTCAGCCACCTCGTCGAGGTCCGGGCCGCGATAGACCACAGGAATTCTGTGCAGCCTGCCGGGCTCCTCCATAGGCGGTCGCTTGGCCGCCAGCCGCTTGATGGCCGCGCCCAACGAATCCACCGTGGCCTGTTCGGGGTCAAAGTGCACCGTGACGCTCGCGTAACCGGCAATCGCCTGGCGCACGTCGCGGCGCTTCTTTAGCGCGGCCGCGAGCGCTATCGCGCGCGTGTTGAGCGCGGTGTCGAGCCGGGTGCCCAGCTCAGCGAGAAGGGCGGTGTCACCGAGTGCGTGGATCCGCACCCGAGGCGCCGGTGGGCGATTGGAGCGAGGCAGAGGCATGTGCGCTCACAAGAATGGCGTAGAACGCGCCCGGTAAGAGACCGACGCACAGAAGCCCGACGCACGCCAGCGCCACGACCCAGGCCGTCACCATCGCAGCAGCCACGACGTTCCACGCCGGGAAGTCACGCCTGACATCACGCAGCGTCGCGGGAAAGTCGAACAGGTCTCGCACGCGTCCCGATGCCGCGAATCGGCTCGTGCCATGAGGCATGAACAGCAGCAACAACAGGCCCCATGGCAGCGCGAGAACGAAAGTCGCGGCGATCCCGGCATAGACCTGCGACAGGGCGCGGTCCGTCACCTGCCAGAGGTGGGCCCCGTCGACCGCGCCCGCGAGCGGATCGAGAACCAGGAGAAACGGCGCTGACAGAAGCAGAAGGACGGCCGCTGTCCAGGAGCCGTCAGTGATGAGACGCATCGACAGTCGAAGCGGCGGTGGCCCGCCCGCCGCCTCGGCCGCGCGCGTCGCGGTGACGGCATAGCCGAGCAGCGGGATGAACGCCACTGGCAGCAGCAGCACCAGAAGCGAGCCGACCGCAAAGCGTGACCCCCATGAACCCTTGAAAGGCCATGTAAAAGACTCGGCGACGACCCGCACGCTCGAAACCTTAGGCGTGGGGTTGGTGCCGCGACCATTTCTTCCTGTTCCGCAATGTGCAAGCTCGTCGCCTGGACCGTCGTTGCGGCGGCCTGGCGGAGCCAGCCCGCCCCGGCACCAAGCCCAGACTCATTTAGGATGCGGCCACCGACCGTGAATGCGCTCCTGACCGATCTCTACGAGCTCAACATGGCCGCCAGCTACCTGCGCCGGGGTATGACGGGTACCGCCACGTTCAGCCTCTTCGTCCGTTCTCTACCCGCTATGCGAGGGTTTCTCGTCGCCGCCGGGGTCGAATCGTGCCTCGATCTCCTGGCCGACTTTCGTTTCGAGGAAGAGGACATTCGATATCTCCGCGAGACGCAGGGTTATGCCGAGGGCGACCTCGAAGCGTTTCGCAAGCTCCGCTTCACGGGTGACGTGTGTGCGATCCCCGAGGGGCGCATCGCGCTCGCGGGCGAGCCCATCCTCGAGGTCACGGCGCCGCTTCCCGAGGCCCAGCTCGTCGAGACCCTGTTTCTCAACCAGGTCACCTTCGAGACGACCATCGCCAGCAAGGCGGCGCGCTGTGTCATCGCGGCCCGCGGTCGCGACGTCGTGGATTTCGCGTTTCGCCGCACACAAGGCATCGAGGCGGGTATCGACGTGGCCCGGCTCTCCACGATGGTTGGTTTTGCCGCAACCAGCAACGTCGAGGCCGCGCGCCGTCACGGCCTGGTCGCTGCGGGCACGATGGCCCACTCGTACATCGAGGCCTTCGCCAACGAGACGGAAGCCTTCCGCGCCTTCGCGCAGGACTTTCCCGGGCGTGCGACCTTTCTCGTCGACACGTACAACACGATGACGGGAATCAAACACGCGATCGAGGTCATCAAAGAGCTCGGACTCGGCGGCCGTCTCGGCATCCGCATCGATAGCGGCGATCTGGTCGCCCTGTCGAAGCGCGGTCGTCGGATGCTGGATGGCGCCGGGCTCAGCCAGGTGCGCATCTTTGCCAGCGGCGGGCTCGACGAGCTCGCCATCGATGAGCTGGTGCGCGATGGCGCCCTCATCGACGCATTCGGCGTCGGCACGAGGATGGGCGTGTCGGCCGATCACCCTTATCTCGACACCGCTTACAAGCTGGTGTCTTACAAGGGCCGGCCTGTCATGAAACTCTCCAGCGGGAAGGTGAGCGCACCCGGCCGCAAGCAGGTTTTCCGGCGCTCGAAGCCGTTCAGCGACCTGGTCGGGCTGCACGACGAGAAGGCGCCGGCGGGACGCGAGCGTGTGCTCGAGGCGCTGATGGTTGCGGGCGCACGGCGCGGGGGCAGGCCGCCGATCGCCGAGGTGCGGGCGCGATTTGCCGCCGACCTGGAGCGCCTCCCCGCGTCAGCGCGTGCAATCCGATCGCCGAGGCCGCTGACCGCCCAGAGCACGCCCCGGCTGCGAAATCTCACTGCGGTAACCAGGCAGAGGCTGGTGATGAGCTCGAAGACGGGCTGAAACCCGTTCGTTTTTCGGGTACTTTTTGGCGCTCGCGCGTCTTGTTCACACATATGGCGCCGCCTAAAAGCGGGCACGCCTGAAGCGGGAGAGAGCATGTGACAGCTCCTGGTATCCGCGAGCGCATTGCGATCGCCCTGACGGCCGCGTCGGTGGTGGTGGCGTGCGTATTCGGCGTCATGGCGGTGCGCTCCTATACCCAGCCGGCATCGGGCGTGGTTGCCGACGCCGGCCAGGGCAATGTGTCGGGGGCGCAGGGCGGCAACGGTGTGTCGACAGGGTCGCCGGGGACGGGCGACGCGACCGGCGGGGGGTCGAGCGGCGGCGGATCGGGTGGCGTCTCTGGCGGCAACATCACCATCGGCGGCTTCTTCGACATCAGCGGACCGGTCGACTCCTCGGTCGAGCGCGACACGGTGCGCGCTTACATGCAGGCGGTGAACGCCAGCGGCGGAATCAACGGGCGCAAGGTGCAGTACGTGTGGTGCGACTCCAAATACGACGCGAGCTCCGCGCACGCTTGCGCCCAATACCTCATCGCACAGAACGTGCTCGCGGTGGTGGGCTGGACTGCGCCTCTCGGCGAGAAC
>Ga0209802_1003693_pt1 | contig 10191 bp, 9 predicted proteins | sample GraSoiAngelo_129_FD_185886 | JGI IMG/M metagenome (GOLD analysis project Ga0209802, IMG submission 185886) | Grasslands soil microbial communities from the Angelo Coastal Reserve, California, USA - 14_0927_12_40cm (SPAdes) (version 2) | ecosystem: Environmental > Terrestrial > Soil > Grasslands ... | reverse complement strand
GGAGCGCTGGGCGGAGCCGGCCAGCTTCGTGGGCGCGCTGTGGCTCTTGGCGGTGCTCACCACCGCGACGTTCGCGCGCGGGCCCGAGCGCCGGCCGCTGGCGGCCGTGGCCGTGACGGTGTTCGGGGCGGTGTACGCGTCCGCCCTGCTCGCGTTCACCGTCGCCATCCGGCACGGGGACCACAGCGAGGCGCACCCCGTCGGCTCGACCGCGCTCGTGGTGATGCCGCTCGTGCTCACCTGGATCTGCGATACCTGCGCCATGGCGGCGGGGACCTGGCTCGGCGGCGCCAGGCTCGCACCCGTGCTCTCGCCCCGGAAGACGTGGGCGGGTGCGATCGGCGGGAGTGTGGGCGCGCTCGCCGCCGCCCTGTTGTACGGCCCGCTCGTGCTGGATCGCGTTGCCATGCGCCTTGGCGCCCTCCAGCTCGTGACCGTGGGTGCGGCGGTCGCCGTGGCGGCGCAGACGGGCGACGTGGTCGAGTCGCTGTTCAAGCGTGAGGTCGGGCTCAAGGACTCCTCGTCGCTCATCCCGGGGCACGGCGGCGTGCTCGACCGGCTCGACTCGCTGTATTTCGTCGTCCCCGTGACGGCCGGGCTGTTCAAGCTGTTCGGCGTCGTATGACTTGCGGCGTCGCCATCCTCGGCTCGACCGGATCGATCGGCACGTCCACGCTGCAGGTGCTGCGGCGCCAGCGCGAGCGGTTCCGCGTGGTGGCGCTCACCGCGCACTCGAACGCGGAGCTGCTCGAGGATCAGGCCGCGGAATGGCGGCCGGCGTACGTGGGGCTCGTGAATTCCGGGAAGGGGGCCGACTGTCTCGTGGAGGCGGCGACCCGCGCCGACGTCCAGATCGTCGTGAACGCCGTGGTCGGCGCCGCGGGCCTCGAGGCGACCCTCGCCGCGCTGCGCGCCGGCAAGCGCGTGGCGCTCGCGAACAAGGAGGCGCTCGTGATGGCGGGGGAGCTCGTCAGCGAGGCCGCCCGGGCGGGGGGCGGGGAGATCGTGCCGGTCGATTCCGAGCACAGCGCGGTGTTGCAGTGCATCACGGGCCGGCGGCCCGGCGAGCTCGCCCGCCTCATCCTCACGGCGTCGGGCGGGCCGTTCCGGACCTGGACCCCGGAGCGCCTCGCTGGTGCGACGGTCGCCGAGGCGCTACAGCACCCCACGTGGAAAATGGGCAAGAAGATCACCGTGGATTCCGCGACGCTGGTCAACAAGGCGCTGGAGGTGATCGAGGCGCACTTCCTGTTCGGGCTGCCCTACGCGGCGGTCCAGGTGGTGGTGCACCCCCAATCCGTGGTGCACGCGTTCGTCGAATTCGTGGATGGCTCGGTGCTCGCCCAGATCGGTTTCCCCACGATGGAGCTGCCGATCCTCTACGCCTTGACGCATCCCGAGCGCGTGCCCGACGGCGGCGCGAGACGCTTCGACCCGGTGGAGGCGGGCGCCCTCACCTTCGAGCCGGTCAGGCCGGAGCTCTATCCCGCGTACGCCCTCGGGCGCGCCGCGGGCGAGCAGGGAGGGACGGCACCGGCGGCGTTCAACGCCGCGAACGAAGTGGCGGTGCAGCTCTTCCTCGAAGGGCGGATCCGCTTCGGGAAGATCGCGGAGACGATCGAGCGCGTGCTGGCTGCACAGTGGCCGCCCAGCGCCCAGAGCCTGGAGGACGTGCTCGCCGCGGACGCCGTGGCGCGTCGCCTGGCGCGGGAGGCGGCGTGCTCCTGACGCTGGCCGCGCTGGCGGTCGTCCTCGGGCCTCTGATCTTCGTGCACGAGATGGGCCATTTCCTCGCGGCGAAGGCGGTGGGCGTCCAGGTGCTGCGCTTCTCGATCGGCTTCGGGCGGCCGCTCTGGCGGGGCCGCCGAGGGGAGACGGAATACTGGCTCTCGTGGATTCCCCTCGGAGGCTACGTCAAGCTCGCGACGCTCGAGGAGGAAGGCCCGGCGGGCGCGCTCGAGGGCGGCGCGGCCGCCGTGCCGATCGATCCGGCGCGGGTGATCGAGCGCAAATCGGTTCCCGCGCGCCTCGTCGTGATGCTGGCGGGCGTGACGATGAACCTCGTGCTCGCGTTCGCGATCTATGCCGGAGTCGCGGCCACGGTCGGCTCGCCCCAGCTCGCGACCACGCAGCTCGACTCGGTCACCGCGTCGGCCCTGCCACCGGGGGCGGAAGGCCTCGCCGCGCTGCGCCACGGCGACCGCATCCTGCGGCTCAACGGCGACACTGTGCGCAGCTGGAACGACCTCATCGAGGGGATCGTGGGCGGTGGGACGGACCTCACCTTCGCCGTCGCCGGGCGCGCCGACCCGCTGCGCGTGCAGCTGCGGGATGGCTCCGCGCGGGCTCGCCAGCAGCTCGCCCAGGCGCTCGTCCGCCTCGAGCCGCCGCGCCTCGGTCTGCTCGAGCCGGGGCGTCCGGCGATCCGCGCGGGGCTCAGGCCCGGCGACCTCATCCTGCGCGCCAACGGCGACACGATTCGCTCCTGGAACGACGTGCTGCACGCGGTCTGGAACAGCCCAGGAAAGCCGATCCGCTTCGACGTGCGGCGCGACACCGCAGTGCTCCGGATCACGGTCACCCCCGAGCCGCGGACCGAGACCGATACCGCGTCGCCCCGGCCGCACGTGTACGGCGCCATCGGCGCCGGGCAGGATCCGCCCACGATCCACGTGCGCGAGTCGCTCGCCCACGCCCTCGTCACCGGCTCCGAGGAGACGATCAACCGGGTCCGCGTCGTCCTCGGCTTCCTCAAGGGACTGGTGCTCGGCCAGCTCTCGCCCCGGGACGTCGGCGGTCCCATTCTCGTGGGCCAGATTTCCGGCCAGGTGGCCCGGCTCGGAATCGATTGGTTCCTCACCTTCGTGGCCTTCTTCTCGGTGAACCTCGCGGTCTTGAACCTGGTCCCGATCCCCGTGCTGGACGGGGGCCAGGTGCTGTTCCTGCTGATCGAAGCCGTGAGGCGCAGGCCGCTCTCCGTCGAGCTGCGGACGCGGCTCTCGCAAATCGGCTTCCTCGTCGTGCTCGGCCTCATGGCCCTCGCCCTCGCCAATGACGTCCTCCGCATCCTCCCCCATTAGCCTGGCGATCGCGGGGTACGTGGCGGGCCGGGTCGGGCCGGGGCGCCTTGTTGCGCTTGTCTCCGCGGCGTACTACGGGGACGGGGGAACCCTAAAGGACTCCCTGCCGGTCGGGGGGACGAGGGACGGGTTGAAGCCACTGATGGACGTCATCGAGCGGGCGGCCCCGGGAGTTGTGGAGCTCGCGGGAAGGGCCGGCGGAGCCGGATTCGACATCCGGCTTGCCGAGCGGCCGTTCCCGAAACGGTACGAGGCCGAGCTGCGACGCGCGGCGGAGACGTACCTCCAGAGGGAAGAGGCCGGGGAAGAGGTCGAGGAAGGGGGAACCCTAAAGGACTCCCTAACGGTCGGGGGGAAGGGTGACGGACTATTCGGCCGCGCGCTGCAGGCGATCCGCCGGCTGTTCAGCGTATCAGCCTAATCACGAGCAGCACCAGCAGCGCCGCTCCCACGACGATCGCCGCCACGAGCCGCCAGGACACGTGTGGTTCCTTGACGGGCGCTCTCCCGACGTCCGCCGTGGCGCGCTGGCGCGTGTCGAAATCCGTAAGATCGGCGAGCAGCGCCGCCGCGTCGGCGTAGCGGTCGTCGGGGTGTTTGGCGAGGCACTTCATCACCACCCGCTCGAAGCGCTTCGTCAGCTCCGGCCGCTTCTTGCGGAGCGAGGGGGGTGGCTTCTCGACGTGCATGCGCGCCAGCTCGAACCAGTCGGTCGACGTGAACGGCACCTCGCCCGTCGCCGCCTTGTACAGCGTCACCCCGAGGGCATAGAAGTCGGCGCGCTGATCCACGGGGCGGCCCTGGGCCTGCTCGGGTGAGATGTAGTGCGGCGTGCCGATCGTCATGTTCACGCCGGTGGACGCGACGTACCCCGAGACGGCCCGGGCGATCCCGAAGTCCGAGATCACCGCACTGCCGTCCGAGTGCATGAGGATGTTGTCGGGCTTCAGATCGCGATGGACCACGCCCTGCCGGTGCGCGAAGTCGAGCCCGCGCGCCACGTCCGCGGCGATGACCAGAATGTCGCTCTCGGGGAGCGGGCCTTCGCGGGCGAGTCGGGCGCCGAGCGAGTCGGTGCACAGGTCCATCGCGAAGTAGACGTAGTCCCCGGAGCGCGCCACGAAGCGGATACGGATGATGTTGGGATGGTCGAGTTTGGCGGCCGTCTCGGCCTCGTTGCGAAACCTGATCTCGAACTGGGGGTCGCCTCCGTAGCGGGGCTTCAGGATCTTGACCGCCACCGGAGTTCCATCGAGCTCCCGCCCGACGAACACCCAGGCGAAGCCCCCCTGGCCGAGCAGGCGCTCGAGGTGGTAGGGGCCGATCGTGTGATCGACGAGGTCGGTGGGCGTGTGGGTCACGGGTGGACTTTACATTCGGGCGCCGGGCCTCTAACTTACTGCAATCTCGATAATTAGGAAACCGGAACGGATGTACGACAAGACGACGCCGGTCAGGAAGTACGGGCGGCACGACGGGGACACGGGCTCCGCCCCGGTCCAGATCGCGCTGCTCACCGAGCGGATCAACAGCCTGACCGATCACTTCCGGGCGCATGCCAAGGACAACCACGGGCAGCGCGGCCTCTTGAGAATGGTCAGTAAGCGCCGCCGCCTGCTGGAGTACCTGAAGCGCGTGGACCTGGAACGGTATCGGCAGCTCATCGACGAGCTGGGTCTCCGCCATTAAGCAAACGGCGTCGCGCCGGCGCGCCCCGGGAAGAGCACCGGGGCGCTCGGCGTATTTTTCTGGTGCTCTAGTCAGGTGACATAGTGAAGCACGTTGACAAGAATTTCGCGGGACGGTCGTTGCGGCTCGAGACCGGCCGGCTGGCCAAGCAGGCCGCCGGCTCGTGTCTGATCCAGTTCGGGGATACGGTGATCCTCGCGACCGTGACGGTCTCCGACAACATCTCGAACCTCCCCTTCTTCCCGCTGACCGTCGAATACCGCGAGAAAGCCTACGCCGCCGGCAAGATTCCGGGCGGCTTCCTCAAGCGCGAAGGCCGGCCCTCCGACGAGGAGGTGCTCGCCGCCCGGGTGATCGACCGCTCGGTCCGCCCGCTCTTCCCCGAGGGGTTCAAGAACGAAGTCCAGGTCTTCGTCTACGTCCTGTCGGCCGACCAGGAGAACGACGCCGACGTGCTCGGAGTGACCGCCTCCTCGGCCGCGCTCACGATGTCCGTGGTGCCGTGGAACGGGCCGATCGCGGCGGTGCGGGTGGGGCGCGTCGAGGGAGCGTGGATCCTCAATCCCACCTTCCAGCAGCTCGAGTTTTCGGACGTGGACCTGACGGTCTCCGGTTCGCGGGACTCGATCGTGATGGTGGAGGGCGGGGCGCTGGAGCTCACCGAGGGAGAGATCGTCAAGGCGCTCGAAGTGGCGCAGCGCGGCATCCGCGAGCTGCTGGACGCGGCGGACGAGCTGGTCGCGGATATGCGCCAGCCCAAGATGGAATGGGTCAAGACGGAGCCAGCGGCGGCGCTGGTGGCGCGGGTGCGGGAGTTCGCGGGACCGCGGGTGACCGAGGCGCTCAATCTGCCCGAGAAGGCGGAACGGGCGCAGGCGCTCGCGGCCCTCAGGGCGACCATCCAGGAGCAGCTCGGCGCCGAGTTCCCGGACAACGGGAAGGACATCGGGACGGTCCTCGAGGAGATCGAGTACACCACGATGCGTGAGCAGGTTCTGACGCGCGGCGAGCGCATCGACGGGCGCGACCTGGACACGGTGCGCCCCATCAGCTGCGAGGTGGGGGTGCTGCCGCGCACCCACGGATCGGCGCTGTTCACGCGCGGGCAGACGCAGGCCCTCGTGTCCGTGACGCTCGGCACTGTGAGCGACGAGCAGCGCATCGACTCGATCGACGTGGCGCAGGAGACGTCGAAGTCGTTCATGCTGCACTACAACTTCCCGCCGTTTTCCACCGGCGAAGTCCGGCCGATCCGCGGGACGTCGCGGCGCGAGGTCGGCCACGGGGCGCTGGCCGAGCGCGCGCTCCAGGCCCTGCTCCCGCCCTACGAGCAGTTCCCCTACACCATCCGGATCGTGTCGGACATCCTCGAGTCGAACGGCTCGTCGTCCATGGCGACGGTGTGCGGCGGCTCACTCGCGCTGTTCGACGCGGGCGTGCCGATGACGGGCGCCTGCGCCGGTGTCGCAATGGGGCTCATCAAGGAAGGAGCCCGGGTCGCGGTGCTCACCGACATCCTGGGCACCGAGGACTACCTCGGCGACATGGACTTCAAGGTCGCGGGCACGCGCCAGGGCGTGACCTCGATCCAGATGGACATCAAGATCGCGGGGCTGGACTTCAAGATCATCAGCGAGGCGCTCGACAAGGCGCGCCGCGCGCGGCTGCACATCCTGGACATCATGGATCAGACGATCGCCCGGCCGCGCTCGCAGCTCTCCAAGTACGCGCCGCGCATCATCACGATCCAGGTCCGACCGGACAAGATCGGCGATATCATCGGCCCGAAGGGCAAGATAATCCGCGGCATCCAGGAGCAGACCGGCGCCGAGATCAACGTGGACGACTCCGGGATGGTCACGATCTCGGCCGTGGGCGAGGGCGGCGAGCGGGCGCGCGACATGATCGCGGCGATCGTGCAGGAGCCCGAGGTGGGGAAGGTGTACGAGGGCGTCGTGAAGAGCACCACCGCGTTCGGCGCCTTCGTCGAGATCATCCCGGGCGTCGAGGGGCTGCTGCACATCTCCGAGCTGCAGCACGGCCGCACCGAGCGCACCGAGGACGTGGTGAAGAAGGGCGATAAGGTGCGGGTGAAGCTCCTCGAGGTGGACGAGCGCGGGCGGATGCGGCTTTCCCGGAAGGCGCTGCTGGAAGCGCCGGAGCCCGCCCGCTCGCGTTGATGGAGACCGTCCGGCTCGACCGGGAGATCTTCCAAACCACCGCCCCGAACGGGCTCGTCGTCCTCTCCGAGCGCGTGCCGAGCGTGCGCTCGGCGGCGGTCGGCGTGTGGGTGCGCACCGCCAGCGCCCACGAATCGGCGCCCACGATGGGCGTGTCCCACCTGCTCGAGCACATGGTGTTCAAGGGGACCGAGCGGCGCACGGCGCAGGAGATCGCGCTGGCGCTCGAGGCCCGAGGCGGCTCGCTCGACGCCTACACCTCCCGCGACACGACCGCGTTTCAGGCACGCGTCCTCGATGCCGACCTGCCGCGCGCTCTCGACGTCCTCACGGACCTCGTGCGCCACCCGCTGCTGCGCTCGAGCGACCTCGAGCTGGAGCGCAACGTCGTGCTCGAGGAGATCAACACCGTGGAGGACACCCCCGACGACCTGGTGTTCGATCTGTCCGCCCGGCAGCTCTGGCCGTCCCACCCGTACGGCTACTCCATCCTGGGAACGCGGGAGTCGGTGAGCGCGCTCGGCACGAAGGACCTGAAACAGCTCCACGAGCGCGCGTACTTCCCGGGCAACTGTGTCTTCGCGGCCGCCGGCAACCTCACCCACGAGCGGCTGCTCGAGCTCGTCGCGGGCCTGGGGTGGTTCGACGGGGAAGGGGGAACGGGGAAGCGCGAAGGGGTGCCGCCGGTCCCCCCCGTCACGCCGGCGGTGCGGGGCGGCGAGCTGCGCCACCCCAAGGACACGGCCCAGACCCACATCGTGTTCGCGACCGACTCGATCCCTTACGCCGACCGGCGCAAGTACGCCCTGCTGGTGCTCTCCAACGTGTTCGGCGGCGGGATGTCCTCCCGGCTGTTCCAGCGGGTGCGTGAGGAGCTGGGGCTCGCCTACGCGGTCTACTCCTTCACCAGCCTGTATCGCCAGATGGGCGTGGCGGGCGTGTACGTGGGCACGCAGCCCAAGACGGCCGCGCAGGCGGCCGCCGCGATCCACGAGGAGTACGCCAAGCTCGCGCGCGAATCGCTCGCGGGCGACGCGCTGGCGGAGGCGAAACAACAGACCCAGGGCCAGCTGATGCTGTCTCTGGAGAGCCCGTCCGCCCGGATGTATCGTTTGGCGGGCTTCTCGGTCTACGGGGAGCCGTATCAGAGCCTCGACCAGGTGGTCGCGACCGTCGGATCGCTGACCGCGGACGAGGTGGCGGCCGTCGCCGCCGAATTCTTCGTGCCCGAGCGGCAGACGGTGGTCTGGCTCGGGCCCAACTGACCGAACACCCAGCACGGGGTGGCGCGGGCATGATCGTCGGGGTCCCGAGGGAGATCAAGACGGCGGAGCACCGTGTGGCGCTGGTACCGGCCGGAGTGGAGTCGTTGGTGGGCGACGGGCACACGGTGGTGTTCGAGCAGAGCGCAGGGGAGGGATCCGGCTTCTCCGACGAAGCCTACCGCGCCGCGGGCGCGAGCGTCGTGTCCCGGGCCGCCGAGGTGTGGGCCAAGGCGGAGCTCGTGGTCAAGGTGAAGGAGCCGGTGGAGCCGGAGTGGCCGTGCATGCGGACGGGCCAGGTCGTCTTCACCTACTTCCACTTCGCCGCGTCCGAGCCGCTCACCCGGGCCGTGATTCGATCGGGCATCGTGGCCATCGCCTACGAGACCGTGCAGCTCCCGTCGGGAGAGCTGCCGCTCCTCACCCCCATGAGCGAAGTCGCCGGCCGCATGGCGGTACAGGAGGGGGCGAAGTATCTCGAGAAGGTCTACGGTGGCAGCGGCGTCCTCCTGGGCGGTGTACCCGGCGTACTGCCCGCGGAGGTGCTCATCATCGGCGGGGGCACCGTCGGCGCACACGCGGCGAAGATGGCGGCCGGACTGGGCGCGCACGTCACGCTCCTCGACCTGTCGCTCGACCGGCTGCGCTACCTCGCCGATGTGCTCCCGCCCAACGTCGACCTCCTCTACTCCAATCGCCACAACCTCGTCGAGCAGCTGCGCAAAGCGGACCTCGTGGTCGGCGCGGTGCTCTTGCCCGGGGCCAAGGCTCCGAAGCTGGTGCGCCGCGCGGACCTCAAGCTGATGAAGCCGGGGTCGGTGATCGTGGACGTGGCCGTGGACCAGGGCGGCTGCATCGAGACCATCAAGCCCACGACGCACGAGAACCCGACGTACATCGTGGACGGGATCATTCATTACGGCGTGGCCAACATGCCGGGCGGCGTGCCGCGGACGTCGACGCTCGCGCTCACCAACGCCACGTTCCCCTACACCAAGCGGCTGGCCCGGAACGGCTGGAGAAACGCCTGCAAGCAAGACCCGGCGTTGCTCCTCGGCCTGAACGTCGTCGAGGGGAAGGTGGTGTATCCGGGCGTGGCCGAGGCGTTCGGGCTACCGCTGACGGACCCGCAAACGCTCTTCATGGCGGCGCCCTGATTTCCCCCAGGTCTACGGCGCGACGATCGTCGCACGGGTGACGTAGTCCAGCTCGGGGAACCCCTGCTTGAGGTACGCGTTGCCCTCGGCCTGGAAGCGGCTCTGGTCGGGGCCACGGCCGCGCGGCGCGCCTTCGCCGTATCCCGCGTGGAAGCGCTCCACCACGTCCATGCCCTCCACCACTCGACCGAACGGCGAAAACCCCATGCCGTCCAGTCGGCTGTTATCGCCGTAGTTGATGAAGAGCTGCGTGGTGCGCGTGCCCGGGCCGGCGGTGGCGAAGCTCACCATGCCGCGCGTGTTATGCTGGCGCACCGGGTCGTCCGGAATCCGCGCGTCGCGCCACACCGCGGCCACCTGCGGATCGCCGTGGATCCCGAACTGCGCCATGAATCCCGTGATGACCCGGAAGAACCGCGTGTCATTGTAATAGCCGCTCTTCACGAGGTTGTAGAAGCGGTCCGCGCCGTGCGGGGCCCACTCGCGGTGGACCTCGATCACGAAGGCTCCCTTGCTCGTTTCGAAGCGGGCGCGGAACGTGGCCGGGGCGCGCGCGGTCATGGCGCCACTCGCGGGGTTGCGGAAATCGGGCGCGCCCGTGGTCGCGGCCTCCCGATGCTCGCCGCGACCACAGGCGAGAGCGAGGAGAGCAAGGACGGTCGGCGGCACCGCTCTCCGAGTGCAGCAGGTCATCACGTGCTCCAGAATGCGGGGTAGGCAAGATAAACCGGCCGGCCCTGAGGCGCTCGCGCTTGCGCCCGAGTCGCGCCATGACAGTTGCAGGGTGCCACGTCCGGCTGCATGTTTTGCCGCGCTGATACTC
>Ga0209802_1003690_pt1 | contig 10193 bp, 10 predicted proteins | sample GraSoiAngelo_129_FD_185886 | JGI IMG/M metagenome (GOLD analysis project Ga0209802, IMG submission 185886) | Grasslands soil microbial communities from the Angelo Coastal Reserve, California, USA - 14_0927_12_40cm (SPAdes) (version 2) | ecosystem: Environmental > Terrestrial > Soil > Grasslands ... | reverse complement strand
CGCGTCCGTGAGCTGCAGGTAGGCCTCCGCTATCTGGTAGACGCCTGTCGCGCCGACTGGGTGCCCCCTCGCCTTCAAACCACCGAAGGTGTTGATCGGCATATCGCCGTCCAAGTTGAACCGCCCCTCCTTGGCATCGCTTCCCGCCTTCCCCCTCTTGGAGACTCCCATCGCCTCCAGGCTGAGCGCAGCCACGACCGAAAAGGCATCGTGTGTCTCGATGAGCCCAACCTTGCTTTCGGGAAGCCCCGCCTGCCCCAACGCTCGCTTGAATGCCGTCTCTGTCGCCTCGAACCTGAGCATATCCTTCCTTTCGTAGACGCTGAACTCTGTCGTGGCTATCGCGCCTCCTAGTATCTCAACCAGTCCACTCTTCGCCCGCCCAATCGTGTTTTCATTTACCACGAGGGCCGCGGCCGCGCCGTCCCCAACCGGCGCGCAGTCGAAGAGGCGGAGCGGGTCCGCCACCATCGCCGACCTCGCGACGACCTCCGGGGTTATCGCCTTTCGAAACTGCGCGTGTTCGGCGGTTACCGCGTTAGCGTGAGAGAGGACGGGGAGAGCGCTCAGCTCGTCTCTGGAGACGTTCTCCCTCTCCATATAGTGTCTAGCGAGGAGACCGTTCAGGGCCGCGAAGCTCGCGCCGACGAACTGAGTGTACTCCACCGATTCTGCCATCGCGAGCGCGAGCGAGACCTCCTCCGGCTCTACGTCCCTCATCTTCTCAACGCCCACGACGAGTGCAGAGTCGATCGCCCCAGACTTGACCATCGTGTAGGCTACGTCGAAGGCTGTCGACCCGGAGGCGCACGCCGACTCGACCTTGTAGGCGGGGGTGCCCTTCAGGCCGAGGCTGCTCGCGAGCAAAGCCCCGAGGTGCTCCTGTCTCGCTCCCGCTGAGCTGAACATGTTCCCGACAATGACCTGCTGCGGAGCCACCTTCCTCGCATCGAGGGCCTTCAGGGAAGCGCTGACGGCCAGGTCCAGGAGAGACTCGCTCCAACGGTCCCCTACCTTCTCGAGACCGACGGATGCAACGTAGGCCTTCATCTCCACCGCCCTACTTCGTCAGCTTGCCTCTGAACTTCGCGTACGTCGAATAATCTATCTTCGTGCCCTTCGCGATCATCGACTTCACCGTAGGACTCACCCCCCTGCTGTTCTCGATTGCGTTCTGCACGGTGAAGCTGAAGGCATCGGAACCAGCTCCCGACCCGAAGCTGGCCAAGAGAATCTTGTCCCCAGGCTTCGCTTCATCCAGAACTGCGGCGAGTCCTATCGGCGAGCTCGCCGCGTAAGTGTTGCCGATAAGTGGGTTCAAGAGGCCCGTCTTGATCTGCCCCGCCGTAAACCCCAGTCTCGCAGCCACCTCGACCGGAAACCTGGGATTTGGCTGATGAAAGACCGCGTACGTGAAATCGGACGGTTTCAACCCGGTCTCCTCGAAGAGCTTCCTCACAGATTTTTCTACATGGAAGAAGTAGGCGGGCTCCCCCGTGAAACGAGACAGGTGCCTAGGGTATTTCTCCTGGGCTCTCCTCCAGAAATCCCCCGTGTCGGAGACGAAGGATGTGCTGCAATCTATCGAGGCGATCGCATCCTTATCGAATTTCGAGATTACAAAGGCGGCGCTCCCGCTCGCGGCTGTGTACTCTAATTCGTCACCGGGGCGACCCTGGGCTGTGTCTACCCCGATTGCGAGGCCGTTCTGGATCATGCCAGACCCCACGAGGCCTGTGAGGACCTGCACCGCCTCGGTTGCAGCCTTGCAGGCGAACTCCAGGTCTGCTGCGAGTGTGTAATGTTGCCCGAGGGCTTGCGCAACGATTGTGCTCGTCGGTTTAACCGCATAAGGCTTCGACTCGGTGCCGACGAAGATGGCACCCAGCTCTTCTATCCCGGCCATCTTCATCGCGTACTGAGACGCCTCGATCGCCATCGTCACTGTGTCCTCATCTATTGAGGCCACGGCCTTCTCCAGATTCGGCCCGGACCCCCCTCCTTTCCAGACTCGGGCAACCTCTGTCGAGGGGAGCCTTTGGAAGGGGATGTATGCGCCATACCCTTTGATTCCGACCCTTTCTCTACTCTTCATAACATGCAATTATTGTCAAATCTGCCCATCCCATGCGGTAGATAAAGAAGTCGTCAGCCGAGTGTGGTGAACAACGGCTATTGTCGAAGTCTCATCGCAACACCGAGGCTAGCCAGACGGGCGCCAGCGAAGCGAGGCCACCGAGACACAATCCGTGGCAGAGACTACTGAACCCGGGCCAGGGTGGACGCCGTCATGGGCCGCTGTATGCTCTGCCAAGCTGTAACACCGCCGGGACGATGATAGCCTAGACCACTGAGCTGTGATGCCAACGCTATGAAGCGACATTGCCGACGATGGTCGTTCCGACCCGGCAAGCCAGCCTCCCCCGACTGAGATTTAGGGGCAACTGGACACCGGTTCCCTTCGTTATAACGTCCGCACCACCACGTCTTCATGGGCAGCGTCCGCGGCTCCGGACCAGGCTCTGCGCGAAGTGCGGGGAGCTCACCTCTCACAGGACGCTGTACGTGAAGACGGACACAGGCGGCAGGTCGAAGTGGTTCCGGCTCTTCTGGGCATGCACAAAGTGCGACGGGCAGGCTAAGATGCATGAAGCTACTGAGAATGGAAGTGACACCAATCATACGGAATTAGGAAAGACCATCACGAGTACGTAAAACCCATCCTTCCAGAGTCGGCCGACTGAACGTCTAAACCGAAGAGAAACCATCGCTGGGTGGCGTTAGCCTATTTGTTCTGACCAACACATACCTTGACCACGCCGTAGGGAAGGGCCGTCTGATTTGCCACGTTTGAAGGGGGATTTATCCTGAGAATGAGTGTCGAGGAAGAAGCGTCCAGTTTCTCGGCGTGGATGCAGAGAGTGGCTATCGATGAAACTGGCCCACTGACCCTTATGGTTTCAGAGGCAGGGCCGTGGCCGTAAAAACTGCCGGACTGGGCAGGTGGACTGGACTCATTCGACCCAAGGTAACTCTGGTAGGTTACCCCCCAAGGACCATCGTATGCCACGCCAATCGTGAACGTGCTGTTAAAGAAACGGTAGCAAGCACTGGGCAAGGGTTCTGTGCTAGTGCAGAGTGTATAGGTGGAGGTTGTGTTTCTTGTCGCTGTGACGGTAAAGGCAGGTCGGATTGACCCGCCGATGTATCCGGAGACACCACTTACCATTACGGCGATGACAAGGGCCAGAACGAAAAGACTGTTCTTGATTTCCTTCATGAGATATCATCGATGGATAGTTGCTTATCAGTCTAATGTGGCCAACAATCCCCTGTAGACCCTGACACGAAGTGGGTTATCCGCCCATTTGCAATGTTCTCCAGCACGATGCACCCGGTTATATCCAATAGGAACGACGACGAACAACAGTGTCGGCATATATATTATCAAGAATACAATCGACTATTACCAGCATCGCAGCGTGGGAGTGCCCTCAAGTCTCGACGGGGTTGAGAATTACACGGGCGAGAGCTTCAGAGGAAACATTCGAGGGTGATCTGCGAAGCGTTGCGAGCCGCCTTTCGCGAATGGATTTAGCAAAGATCTGGTGGAAAATTCTCATTGCCTGCAATGAAGCCACCACTCCACAACAAGTCCTGATCGGTGTGATGTAGGCCTGAACTCTGGAAACCGAAATCGAAAACGTTGGACGCAACTACGGTGATGTGAGCCTCTTGAGGTACGCCCGGATCCACTTTTGCGTAAGTATTTCCAGAATTGCGTTGTCCGGTTGAGGCATCTTCCGCCCATAGGGCAGCCAGGCCAACATAGGCGCTGCCATAGACATTCGTTGGTGACCCCGACTCGGTTATTCCCCCAACTTTGCCGCTGAATCGCCCCTGCAACGTTGTGCCGCAAGCTGCCTGCGTCACAGACTGCGAACGGGTGGAATCAACGAAAGTGAACGAATATTCTCCTTTCGTGTATGTTGCTACGCTGAAGTAGAACATGTCTGTTGGCTGCCAGCCTGATGGTGGGATCACAACATTTCCATAGTACGCGTTGTCGGCTGGATTGCAGTCGATGCAGAATGTCCAGAACATCGCCCAACTATTGGGCGGCTGGCAAGTCCGTTGGGTGCCAGTGGGCTTGACATTCGGCCACCCATTAGCTTGACAAAGAGTGTTTGGGGTCTTGTTGATGGTGAACCCGTTTTGAGCGAAGCCAACTGTGTTTGTATCACCCACCCAGAACCCGATTGACTGTCCTGAATTCACTGTATCCCAGTTTTGTAAACTACCTGCAGGCATCTCGGCAGCGTCATGTGGACCATTGGGAACCATTTGGGCGCCATACCACCACGCTGAAGCGGTTGTTGGTACCAGAGTGAGTGCGAGAACCAGAAGCGGAACAACAATCTTAGTTATTTTGTTCAAGAGTTCGACACCTATAATGTATTCATCGATCGCGCGATCTGAACCAAAGATGAAAAGGGCAGATCTGCCATTACGAGATAATGCACGCCATTGCTCCACCATGTTATCGCACCGATGCCAGGTGCGTAACTCTGAGGGTCGTAACCCCATGCCGGGTGACCAGATACGGCGGCATTCTTGAAGACGACAGGCCCACCCACGGAGGGCTGTGGATAGTAGCTTGAACCGTCTCTGAGGATTAGAACAATCATGCTCCCTCGGTCATAATAGAGTTGGGAGAGATTGGGGCTCGAATAAATTAGCGCAACTTCGCTTGTGGAGCTGGTCGCCTGTCCCCTTATTTCTTGCAATGCTAGATTATCCGGCAGGAACGCTCAAAGAGCAAAACTCGACCCTATTAATTGCCTTGCTTGGTCCGAAGTGAGGATTGGTCCGTAGTCTTCCACCAATCTTGCGGCCGTGGTAGCAAAAGTGGTTGAAACTAATACAGACTGGGAATTAGTATCTTGATGGCTGTTACTGGCGGCGAAGGTCCAGTAGAAAAGCAGAACTGCAAACAGTCCTACTCCAGCGAATCCGATGAGTCGCGGCGCTACTCCTATGTGTCTTATCCCAGCCTCGATCACAGCAGTAGCTCTGGATGAACCTCCCTCTCTAGTTATGAACCATTTATGGCAAACTGCGGTGTCTTGTATGCGCAATTCCATTACCCTGAGGACAACGTTCGTATGGAAATACTTAGAGTGTTGGTAAGAATGTTCTAGAACAGTAGATCCTAACAAGCGTCATCCACAATTATGTTCCTTCGCCTCTGATTGGTTACGAGGAGAGAGGTGCGAGAAATATCGTAGCAGGGAGATCTTCGCCTCGCGAGCTATCAAGCGTCTATCCTCCTGCGAATTGAAAATGCACCACGAATTATAGATGCAAACAGCGACGGCCTATTAGGGCAACCTCACGGCACAGTCCTTCGATGTGGTACGAGCCTGTTAACTTTCTTGCGGGCGGGTTTGGGATCACGGTGGCCCCGCCTCGGGAGGATTCTCTCGAAGGAGAGAGCCGCGGAGAGGAGCATTCGGTCCTCCATCACATCGCTCACGAGCTGTAGCCCCACAGGAAGGGCTTCGCGCGTCGCCCCGCAGGAATAGAAAGAGCGGGAGCTCCCACCAGGTTGAACAGTTCGGTTAGAGTCAACTATGTGTGCTGAACAACGGCTATTGTCGAAGTCTCATCGCAACCCCGAGGTTCGCCAGACAGGCCCCCACCTCAAACAGGATCCATGAGAAATAGGGGAAGCTGAAGCTTGCAAGGTAGAAAGGTGATAGTATGGGGAACTGACCGTTACCCGCAAGAACGTCGTAGCTCAGATGGGAGAAGACCCCCCCTATAGTCACGAGGAGTAACCGGAAGTCCGGGCGCTTCTCCCTTCTGAGGGCGTAGCAGATTAGCACTCCAGTGAATAGTGCAAAGAAGACCGAGTGGGCGAGGCGAGGGAGAACGGGGAAGTTCAGGGCGGACGGAAGATGGTCGGCGTCGATGAGCAGCGACTCTCCCGTGCAGACCAGTACCAGGACCGGGTCGAAGGTGAATACGCCCGCCAAGACACCGAAAGAGAGATGGCCGCCGATTTCGATGGCGAGGACAGGAAGAGAGTACTCCTTGTAGTGAAGGGGAGTTGTCGGTGCGAGGAGACCGAAGAGGCTCCAGAAGAGGGCTGCGAGAAGATAAATTACAAGGGGTTTGAAGGCGGGACGAAGAAGCGTCCACCCTCTACCCTCCGAGCCGAACACCTCAATCTTCAGTTGCTTAGATTGCCTTAATCTGTTTGACTACCTGAGGTCTTATCTTCTTGAAGACTCTGTAGCCGCAGATACACTTCACTTCTGGCAGTCTGGAGAGCTCCTCCTGAGTCGTCTTGGTTCCGCACCTCACGCATTCGTAGACCGCGCCGGTGAACACCTTTACAGGCTTCTCTTCTTGAGTCATTGGTTTCGCCGCGAATTTCTCTCGTATAAGGGCGTTGTGGAGCTTCACTCCGCGGCCTTGTACCTCATGGCGAGGATTGCCCTCAGAAATCGGAGGATGTCAGCCGTCTTGAACTTGGTCTTACCCGCCTTTCGGGCAGTGAATGTGAAAGGGATCTCCACGACCCTCTTCCCCGCCCGCTTTGCCACCAGCAGCGTCTCCTCCTGGTAGGAGAAGCTCGAGGAGGTTAGCTTTCTCGAGGTCAGTTCTTCGACCATCCCCCTGCTGTACGCCTTGAACCCACTGCTGACGTCTTTCTGCTCTAGCCCGAGGACAATCCGGGCGAACCAGTTTGCCCCCCAGCTGAGTAGGATTCTCCTTTTGCTCCACCCCACTGTCATCCCGCCCTTGACCTTCCTCGACGCTATCGCCACATCCGCTCCTTCAAGCACTGAATGGATGAGTTCAGGAATGATTTCCGGCGGGTGTTGCAGGTCTCCGTCCATCTGTACGACAACAGCGGGGTCAAATCTCTCTAAAGCGAACCTGAACCCATCCAGAAAAGCGCGACCGATTCCTTCCTTCTTAGGTCGTGTCAAGAGGTGAACGAATTCATACCGACTCATCGCCTGCTTCACCTCGTCGCCCGTCCCGTCGGGGCTCGAATCGTCGACGAAGAGGACCTCGATATCTACCTCCCTCTCTGAACGCCTCATTGCCGAGATCCGTTCGATTAGTGGTCTTACATTTTCCCGCTCGTTATAGGTCGGAACAACCACGACCGCCTTGGGCAACGATTTCACTCGTCGCGTTTAGAAGAGGCGCGAAACCTCTCTCTCGAACTCCTTGGCAACCCTCTCGAGATCAGTCTCGGTTAGGGCGGGGTGAACAGGCAACGAGACAACGTGCTTGGATGCCTCATCTGTCCTGGGCAGGTCGGTCTTGGAGTATCCGAGTTCCTCGTAGAGGGGGGTTCTGTGAACGGGTGTCTTGAAGTATACCGCGGCCCCGATTCCCCTCTCGTTTAGGCTTGTGAGCACTTGCTCTCTCCCCTTCTCGAGGTGCAGGGTGTAGAGGTAGAAGCAGTGACTCTTGTCGGGCGAATTCTGCGTGAACTTGACACCCCTCAGCCCCGCCACACGCTCCGTCAGGTACTGAGCGTTCTTGTTTCTCGCGCGCATGAACCTCTCGAGCTTCTCCATCTGGACGGATGCGATCGCAGCCAACAGCTCTGGCATCCTGTGATTGTACCCTAGGAGCCTCGAGTCGTAACCGTGGACCATTCCGTGGTTCCTGATCAGCCTGACCCTCTCAGCGAGCTCGTCATCGTTGGTGGCAATCGCGCCCCCCTCCCCCGAGGTGATGACCTTGGTGGCGTAGAGACTGAAACAACCAAACTCGGAGGTACTCCCTGTCTGCCTCCCCCTGTAGGCGGCGCCTATCGACTCGGCGGCGTCCTCGACCACAGCGGCAGAGTGACTCCTTGCGATTTCCTGAATCTCGTCGAGGTCTGCCGGGTAACCGTAAAGGTGAACCGGAATTATCGCCTTCGTCTTCCTCGAGACCGCCTTCTTTATCTTCGCCGGGTCGACGTTGTAGTCCTCCTTGATATCTACAAAGACTGGCTTGGCGTGGAGGGCGATTATCACGTTCGCCGTGGAGACGAATGTAAAGGAAGGGAGGATTACTTCGTCTCCCTCCTTGACCCCGAGGGCAGAGAGAGAGGTGAAAAGAGCGGAGGTCCCCGAATTTACAGCTAGGACATGCCTGACTTGAAGAAGCCTCTTGAGCTTCTCCTCGAACTCCCTCACCCACTTTCCTCCCGAGTATGAGGCGTCCGTCAGGTAGCCGCTCTCGAGAACCTGCTCCACAGCCCTCTTCTCCTCCTCCCCTACGATGGGTTTGTTGATCGGGATGAAGCCGATGCTCTTCTCCTGCATTCGCGTTACGCTGGCCCGTCAGAGCCTATAAGAACATCATTTCAGACTTCCACGAAAATCTTTGAATTCTCCTTCCGTTGGAGATTCCACCGCCTCGGTTCTCTCAAGGTTGGCCTCCCCCACCCTAATCTCCGTGATTCTCTTGGCGGTGGTCGCACGCCTCATTCTCATACTTTTGGTCCCTCCCACCACCGACGTCTACTACTACGACACCCAGGCGGCCGAGGCTCTGATCGCCGGTTCGAGTCCGTATACGCACACGTTCACGGGCATCCCCCCGCGCTTGGTAACTCCCGGTGCGGCGAATGTCTTCGCGTACCTTCCATTCACGGCGCTTTACTTGGTGCCCTTCCGGCTGCTCGGCGACGTCAGGCTCGGGTTCGTTTTAGCCGACCTGGTAATCGCCTTAACTCTCTACATGTCAACAGAAAAGCGGCGGATGGCAATCGCGGAGGTGTACCTCTTCACCCCGTTCGTCGTCGTCTTCTCCACGATCTACATCAACAACGCCATCGTCTCGATGCTCTTTCTCGCTCTCTTCTTCCACTTCGAAAGGAAGGGTGGCCGACTCCTTGCGCCCGTCTGCCTGGGCCTCTCTCTCGCCTCGAATCAGGTCGCGTGGCTAATTCTCCCCGTCATCCTCTACTATCAGTCCAGAGAGAGAAGGTTTCGGGACATTACAATTGAACTCGCCACCGCCTTTCTGGTCATGCTTCCCTTCGCCCTCCTCGACTTCAACTCCTTCTTCTACGAGACGGTTACGTTTCAATTTTCAAGACCCGTCCTGGAGGTGATAACCATCACCGGGCCGATTGACCTGTCACTCGGTGCACTTCTGAACATCAACCTGAACTTGAGCCTGAACGGGTTTCTGCTTACCCTCTCGGGTTTCACTCTTCCTCTCTGGTCGAGGGCGGGGGCGCTAGCCGTCCTCCTCCCCTTCGTCTTGAGGAGGGTGAAAGACTTCTCGAGCATGACCTACCGTTCCGGGGTCTTCCTGCTTGTCACGCTCTGCGTGTTGCCCTCAGACTTCTTCCTGCCATACTTCGAGATGCCCTTCTTCATCCTTCTGGCGTACCTAGCGTCGGCTCCGCGAGAGTCTCTTAACGCTTAAAACGGGGATAGACTCTTCACGTGCCTACAAACGTAAATGCTTGACGAAAAGTCAAGACGGATGTACAGAATAGTCGCTTATGTTTCCGGCATAACCGCACTCGCGGTTGTGGTGTACGGGGTTGTGGCTGCGTCCATCGGGTCACCGGTGGGAGGCGACTTGGTAACCGTGGAGTTTCCACTGCCATACTTTGCGAAGCCAATCTCCTACTTTAGTATCGCATCCGTCGCGTTTTTCTACTGCGAGCTCAAACTTTGGGAAGGCAGGATTGCGATGTGGCCGGCGCGCTTACGCTCCTTCCTCCGCCTCTTCGGGTTCATCGTAGCCTTCGCCTCTGCCTACGAAGTCATGTACAATTTCATGCTGTGGGGGGCGTTTTTCACCGTCCAAGTCCTTCAGGGGAATATCAATCAGAATCTCACGAATTGCTGCCTGCCCGTCCCATGGAACCTCGTCTTCGCCACGAAGGCCTTCTCCGCCCTCTTCGTAATCAGCGGCTACTCAGTCTACTTCCTCAGGAGCCTAGACGCGGACCGAACCATCTAGGCCTTCTCCAGCTTCCCTCCCGGGTTGCCGAAGCTCGCGTACAGAAGCGCGAGGTAGAGGAGGGCCATTACCGTGAACGATGCCACAGAATAAGTCCCGAACGTCGAGAAGACAGAGCCGAGGAGCGGTACTGCGACGTACGCCTGGTAGCCCGCGAGGAGGACCCCGTAGAGCGCGCTGGCCTTCGCGAG
>Ga0209802_1003688_pt1 | contig 10195 bp, 9 predicted proteins | sample GraSoiAngelo_129_FD_185886 | JGI IMG/M metagenome (GOLD analysis project Ga0209802, IMG submission 185886) | Grasslands soil microbial communities from the Angelo Coastal Reserve, California, USA - 14_0927_12_40cm (SPAdes) (version 2) | ecosystem: Environmental > Terrestrial > Soil > Grasslands ... | reverse complement strand
TGGAACGCACAGCTGAATTCGCCGCAGTGGCATGACGCTCTGACCTTCTACGTGAACCTGCTCAAGACCGCCGGCGAGCCGGGAGCCGGCAGCGCTGGATTCACCGAGTGCCTGAACGCCTATAACAACGGCAAGGTCGCGATGTGGTACGACGCCACCGTGGCCGCGAGCTTCTTCACGGGGGACGCAGCCAAGAACTCGGGCTACGCGTACGCTCCCACCAAGGTCAAGGACTGGTCGGGTTGGCTGTGGGCGTGGACGCTGGCCATGGGCTCGGCCAGCAAGAAGAAGGATGCCGCGTGGACCTTCATGGACTGGGCCACCTCCAAGAATTACGCCAAGCTGGTCGGGAGCAAGCTGGGCTGGGCTCGCGTGGCGCCGGGGACTCGCCAATCAACGTATTCGATCCCCGAATACCAGGCGGCCTCCCAGGGCTTCGCACAGGTCACCCTTGATTCGATCGCCCACGCCGATGTGTCCCACCCGACGGTCGACCCGGTGCCTTACATCGGCATTCAGTACGTCGACATCACCGAATTCCAGCAGCTCGGCGATCAGGTTTCGCAAGAGTTCGCCAAGGTGATCGCCGGCAATGAAACCGTTGACGCTGCGCTGCAAAAAGCACAGGCTCTCGCCCAAACCGCCGGCAAGAACTATCAACATTAAGAATTGATCTCGACACGAGATCGCGACAAATGAAGACGGGCAGCTCCATCGTCAGTTCGGTCGCGGGGATTGGAGGCGCGCGGGATTCCGCAGCCTCCATTTCCCGGCGGGAGGCTTGGGCCCGCCGCCTTCCGCTCCTTCCTGCCTTCATCTACGTCTTTCTTGTGACGCAGATCCCCTTTGTGCTGACGATCTACTACAGCTTTTTCTCGTGGAACCTGCTGAAGCCGGGAAGCTTTCGTTTCTCCGGGCTTGACAACTACATCGGGCTGATCACTGACGAGAGCACCAGAATCGCGGTCTGGAACACCGTCCTCCTCACCGTTTCGGTGATCGCCATCTCGGTCATCCTCGGCACGGGCGTGGCCATGCTGCTGAACTCAGAAGTTTTCGGCAAGGGCCTGATGCGGACCCTGATGATTGCTCCCTTCCTCATCATGCCAACGGCCGGGGCGCTGATCTGGAAGCACACGCTGCTCAACCCGCTCTACGGCCTTCTCCCCTGGCTGTTGACGCCATTTGGCCTCAATCGGGTCGACTTTGTGGGCCAGGCCCCGATGGTGACGGTGGTGACCGTGGAGGTCTGGCGGTGGACGCCGTTCATGATGCTGATCATCCTGGCCGGCCTGCAGTCGCAGAACCCCGAAGTCCTCGAGGCGGCCCGCGTCGACGGCGCCAACGGCTTCCAGGCATTTCGCCACATCACCCTGCCCCTGGTGCGACCCTTCATCGAGCTGGGTGCTCTGCTGGGATCGTTGTTCGTCGTGCAAACCTTCGACTCGATCTACGTGCTGACCGCCGGAGGCCCGGGCGAGGACACGACCAACATCCCGTACCGTCTCTACATCGTTGCGTTCCAGGGCTTCAGCATCGGACAGGCGTCGGCAATCGGCGTTGTCGCGGTGATCGTCACGATCATCGTGGCGACGTTTGCGCTCCGCACTTTGTTCACGATCTTCCGGGTGGAGGCTCGACGGTGAGGGCCTCGATGCCGATCCGGTCGCGATTGGGCTGGTCGGTCGTCGGCTGGCTGGTGGTGTTCATCTTTTTCTTCCCAGTCCTGTGGATGTGGTTGGAGTCTCTGAAGACGGAGCCGCAGGCCGCCAGCTCCCCGCCGACGCTCTTTTTCATCCCGACCCTGTCGACATTTCAAGAGGTGCTCTCGGGCGACTTTCCGCCGTTCTTCATCAACTCGGCGATCGCCAGCCTGGTCTCGACGCTGCTGGTCCTTGTCCTCGGTTTGCCCGCCGCGTACGCGCTCGCGATCAGACCCATCAAGCGGACTCAAGACATACTGTTCTTCTTCATCTCGACCCGCTTCTTGCCATTTGCCGCCAGCCTGGTCCCGCTCTACCTGCTGGCTCGCGACCTGCAGCTGCTGGACAACATCCTCGCCTTGATCCTCATCTACACCACGATCAACCTCCCGCTGGGGGTCTGGCTGCTCCGCTCGTTCCTGCTCGAGATCCCGAACGACCTTTTTGAGGCGGCGCGGGTCGACGGCGCCAGCTTTCGGCACGAGATATTCCGAATCGTCGTCCCGCTGATCAGCCCCGGCCTCGCCGCGACATCGCTGATCTGCCTGATCTTCAGCTGGAACGAGTTCTTCTACGCCGTGAACTTCACGTCTTCGGTTGCCGCTACGACACCAATCTTCCTGGTCGGCTTCATCAGCGGCCGCGGACTGTTCTACGCGAAGCTCGCCGCGGCGGCCACGGTGTCCAGCCTGCCGGTCTTGCTGGCCGGCTGGATCGCGCAAAAGCAGCTCATCCGCGGCCTGACGATGGGAGCCGTCAAGTGAAGGCGGTCGTGATCGAGGAACCCAACCAGGTCAAGGTCGAGCAGGTCGACGATCCGACGCCGAAGGCCGGCGAGGCCGTAATCAAGGTCGAGGCCTGCGGGATCTGCGGCACCGACATCCACGTCATCCGGGGCGAGTTTGCCCCGACCCGCTACCCGATCATCCCCGGTCACGAGTTCTGCGGCGAGGTGGTCGCTGTCGGCTCGGGCGTCAGCAACGTCGCGGTGGGCGACTTCGTGGCCGTGGATCCATCTTTGTTTTGCGGCCGCTGCCGGCAGTGTCGGGCGGGCCGGTTCAACCTTTGCGAGAACTGGAACGCGATCGGCGTCGGCTCGGCCAACGGCGCGTCGGCGGAGTTCGTCTCGGTCCCGTCGGCGAACGCCTTCCGGCTGCCCCCGGACCTTCCCCGTCACTGGGGCGCCCTGGTCGAGCCTCTCTCCTGCGCCGTGCACGGTCTCGACCAGGTCGACGCCAGGGTGGCGGACAACTGGCTGGTCTACGGCGCCGGGACCATGGGCCTGCTGCTCGCCCAGCTGATCAAGGACAGCGGCGCGAGCAGTCTGGACATGGTGGAGAAGAACCCGGGCCGCCACGACCTTGCCAAGAAGTTGGCCGCCGACAGGATCGCGGTCTCAGCTGACGAGCTCGACCGGCCGGAGGGCTGGGACGTGGTGATCGACGCGACCGGCGTCGTCCCGGCGATCGAAGACGGGCTGCGCAGGGTGGCGCGCGGCGGCACGTTTCTCATGTTCGGCGTCGCAAACACCGACGCGATCGCGCGCTTCTCTCCGTTCCGCGTCTACAACGACGAGATCAAGATCATCGGCTCGATGGCCGTCCTGCACAGCTTCGAGCGCGCGCTCTCACTGCTTGCCAAAGGGGTGATCGATTGCGATGCGATGATCACCAACCGTTTCCGGCTCGATGAATACTCGACCGCAATCGATACCTTCCTTTCCGGGAGCGGTCTCAAGGTTCAGGTCGGGCCTGCATGATACGGCGATAAACCACAAGGTCGCGCTGCTCACGCGAGAGTATCCGCCCGAGGTGTACGGGGGGGCGGGCACGGCCGTGGAGTACCTTGCGCGAGAGCTTCGCCACCTGGCCGAGGTCACGGTGCATTGTTGGGGGGCTCCTCGGGACGAGGCTGGGGTGACCAGCCATGAGGCGTGGTCGGCGCTCTCGGAACCGAAGCCGGAGTCGGCCGCGCTTCAGGCCATGTCGATCAACCTGGCCATGGCCGGCGCGGTCAAGGGCGTCGACCTCGTTCACAGCCACACGTGGTACGCCAACCTCGGCGGTCACCTGGCCAAGCTCACGTGGTCGATTCCCCACGTGATGACGATTCACAGCCTCGAACCACTCAGGCCGTGGAAGGTCGAGCAGCTGGGCGGCGGCTACGCTCTGTCACTGTTTTGCGAGCGCACAGCGGTCGAAGCCGCGGATGCTGTAATCGCCGTCTCGCACGGAGTGCGCAAGGACGTGCTCGACTGCTACCCGGCCGTCCAACCGGAACGCGTTCACGTGATCCACAATGGGATCGACCCCGCAATCTACAAGCCGGAACCCTCGACGGAAACGCTGGACCGGTTCGGCATCGACCCGAGCATTCCATACGCGTTCTTCAACGGCCGCGTCACGAGACAGAAGGGATTGCCGCTGCTGCTGGCGGCGGCTCTCAAGCTCGACCCACGCTATCAGCTCGTGATCGTGGCCAGCAGCCCAGACACGCCTGAGATCGCGGCTGAGGTTTCAGAGCTCGCGGAGCGAGTCCGTACTGAGCGCGGCAACCTGGTTTGGATCGACCACTTCATCTCGCGCGAGGATCTGATCCACCTCCACTCCGACGCTACGGTATTCGTCTGCCCGTCGATCTACGAGCCATTTGGGCTTGTGATTCTCGAGGCGATGGCCTGCGAGACGGCGGTGGTCGCCTCTCGGGTAGGCGGGATTCCGGAGATCGTGGTCGAGGGAGAGACCGGGTTCCTGGTCGACTACGCCCCGGACGCCATGGATGCGTTCACCACGGCGCTGGCTGAGAGGATCGATCAGCTTCTTGGCGACACCGCACTCGCTGCAAAGATGGGACGGGCTGGCCGGCGGCGAGTCATCGAGCATTTCGGGTGGCCGGCGATCGCCGCACGCACCGTCGAGCTCTACGACTCGCTTCTCTCCCGCCGTTGACTGAGGGTGTCGATGACGACCTCCCAGCGTTCGACGCGGACCGGGCGGAGCATCCCGTTCGAGGCCCAGGGATCCTCCGTCATGCGCCGGCGGACCGCCTCCTCCGAGTTCGCTTCGACTATCCATAGCGTTTCGCGGTCGCCTTCCAGTGGGCCGGCCATCAGGAGGAATCCCTCGTCAGCGATGCCGTCCATGTAGCTCGCGTGCTCGTCCCAACCGGCCTGTTCTCGCATGTCGTGCGACCAGTCCCACGGCCCACCGCGCTCGACGCGGACCACATAACGCGCCACGTCAGTCGACCCGAAGCGGCACGAGCTCGAATCGGTTGACGTCGACGAGCCCGCGGTCCGTGATCTTGAGCTCGGGAATCACCGACAGGGCCAGGAAGCTGAGGCACATGAACGGAGCCTCCCACGTGACGCCGTTCTCGCGCAGCACCTTTTCCATCCCGGCGAGCTCCTCGTGGACCGCGGCCAGGGGAGCGTCGCTCATGAGACCGGCAACCGGGAGGGCAAGCTCACCTTTGATCTCGCCACCCTCGACCAGCACGACGCCGCCTCCAATCTGAACCAGGCGCCGGACGCAGGCCAGCATGTCCGCGTCGTCGACGCCAATCACCACCACGTTGTGCGCGTCATGGGCGACCGTCGAGGCGAACGCGCCCTTCTTCAAGCCGACGTTGGTGGCGAACCCGACACCGATCCTGCCTGTCGCGTGGTGACGCTCGACGACTGCGACCTTGACGAGGTCTCGGGAGGGGTCAGCGACGAGCAGCCCGTCGCTCGCCGCCGGCTCCATGACCTCGTTTCCGGTCACAAGCTGGCCGGGGATCACGCGCAGGACGCGGATATGTCGCGCGGGACCGCGCACTGCGAAGCAGCCGTCGGCCAGCGGGCCGACGTTCACTGTCTGGCGGACCCATTCCGGGACCTCGATCGACCGGTGTACAGGCTCCGCGCCGCGCTTCAAAACCATCTTCGGCCTGAAGGTGCGCAGGTCGTCCAGAACGACGATGTCCGCCTGGTAGCCGGGCGCGATCGCGCCGAGGTGGGGGAGGCCGTGGTACTGGGCCGGATGTAGCGTCGCCATGACGAGCGCGTCCTCAGGGCTGACGCCGTGCTCGACGGCGACCCGCAGCATCTGGTCGATGTGGCCTTCCTCGACGAGGAATACCGGCTCGCGATCGTCTGTGCAGAACATGCACCGCTCGGGTCCGCGCGCGAGCACGAGTGGCAGCAGGTCGACCAGGTTGCGCGCCGCCGAACCCTCCCGGAGCATGATCCACATCCCGAGCCGCCGTTTCTCGAGCGCCTCCTCGTAGGTCGAGCACTCGTGATCCGATCCGATGCCCGCCGCGATGTACGCGTTCAACGCGCGTCCGCGCACGCCGGGCGCGTGGCCGTCGACGTGCGATGTAAGCCCGGTTTCAAGCTTGCCGAGCTCTGACGGCCGTCCGGCGACCACGCCAGGGAAGTTCATCATCTCGGCGACCCCGATGGTGCGGTGGCGGCGCAGCAGGCCGGCGAGGTCGCCGAGGCTGAAGGGCCGGCGCGGCGACTCCAATGGCGAGGCGGGAACGGTCGAAGGCGCCATCACGAAAACGTCAAGTGGCACCTCATCGCACGCGTCGAGCAGCCAGTGCACGCCGTCCGTGCCAAGCACGTTCGCGATCTCGTGCGGATCGGCCACCACTGTTGTGGTGCCATGCGGCAGAACAGCGCGTGAGAACTGGTCGACCATCAGCTTGGAGGACTCGATGTGCACGTGCGCGTCGATGAAGCCCGGCGCAAGGTAGGCACCGCTCACGTTGAGCTGCTCGCGCCCCTTGTACGCACCGAGGCCGGCCACGAACCCCTCGACGATCGCGACGTCGGTCTCGAGCCACTCTTTCGTGAAAACCGAGAACACCTTTCCGCCGCTCAGCACCAGATCCGCGGGCTCGTCGCCTCGGGCGACCGCCAGCCAGCGAGAATTCATTGCTCCCAGCGTGGCCGCTGGTCGGCAACCACGGTGTCCACGGAATCGATGAATTCCTGGATGTCGTGCTCGTCCATCGCCGTTGACAGTGCGCCCATCCCGCGCGGCGCCATCAGCACGCCCTGGTTGACAAGGCCGAGGAACAGCTCGCGCGTCATATTCTTGTTCGCTGACGCAACGCCGCGGTAGTCGACCACAGGCCGGTCCGTGAAGTGGAGCGCGAACATCGAGCCGGCCGAGTTGACCTGCACCGGCACCCGATGCGAGGCGAACACCTCGCGAAGCAGCTCCGCGACCCGCGCGCCTTTCCGATTCAGGTCCTCGTAGACGTCGGGCGTGAGCTCCGTCATCGTGGCAAGCCCTGCCGCCATCCCGAGCGGGTTGCCGTTGTACGTACCGCCCTGCGCCAGGTTCCCCTCGCGCCGAGGATCGAGCAGCTCCATCACCTCGGCCCGGCCGCCGAACGCGGCGACTGGAAGCCCACCGCCGATGATCTTGCCCATCGTCGTGAGGTCCGGCGTCACGCCGTACATCTGCTGCGCGCCGCCGGGCGCCAGGCGGAGCGAGATCACCTCGTCGAAGATGAGAAGAATGCCGAGCTCGTGAGTGGTGCTCCTGAGCCGCTCGAGGAACTCGACTGTTGCCGGGATCACACCACCGGCTCCGATGACCGGCTCCAGGATCACCGCGGCCAACGCGGCGGCTTCGCGGCGGATGATCGCCTCGGCGGCGTCGGGGTTGTTGAAGGGCAGCACCACAGTCTGCTGCAGAACCCAATCGGGCGTGCCGGCCGAGTCGGGCCTGGCAATCGGAGCGTCGGGCGGTCCCGCTTCGGACAGAGCCGGGTGCGTGCTCACCTCGGCGTAGTCGTGGGTGCCGTGATAGCCGCCCTCCATGCGCGCGATCTTCGGCCGCCCCGTGAAGGCCCGGGCCAGCCGCATGGCGAACATCGTCGCCTCGGTGCCCGAGTTGCAGAAGCGGACCGCGTCGAGGCTCGGCACCCGCTCACATAAAAGTGTCGCAAGCTGAACCTCGATCGCGTTCGCGGCGGCGAAACCGGTGCCGCGCGCGGCCTGCTTCTGAATTGCCTCGACAACCTTCGGATGCGCATGGCCGAGGATCATCGCCGTGTAGTTGCCGAGCATGTCGATGCGCTCGTTGCCGTCGGCGTCCCAGACCCGGCACCCTTCGCCGCGCTCGATGTAGACGGGGTAGGGGTCGAAGTAGGTGGTCGTTCGGGTGGTGCCGCCCGGCATGACGGCGACTGCCTTCTCGTGCAGAGCACGAGAGCGGGGAGTGGTTTCGCGGTACAAGGCCTCCGCGTCGTTTGGCACTGCCGGTGAGGCTACCACCACCCCCGGCACTGATCGCCAGGGCGCGTACGATACAGGCTCGCGAGCGCGTCCCTGGAGTGGGTGGAGTACATGCGGGAAGGAGCTTCTATGAGTGCTGTTGCGTCGCCGATCACCGAGCACGAATCCGAACAGATCGAGCGCGCCAACGCGTCTGGGCGCACCCCCGTCGTCTTCATCCATGGCCTGTGGCTGCTGCCGAGCAGCTGGGACCGCTGGGCCGAGGTGTTCGAGGAGTCTGGCTACTCGGCCGTGAAGCCAGGCTGGCCCGACGATCCGGAAACCGTGGCCGATGCAAAGGCGCACCCGGAGGTGTTCGCCGGTAAGACGGTGGGACAGGTCGCCGACCACTTTGCCGGAGTGATAGGCAAGCTGAACAAAAAGCCGGCCGTGATCGGCCATTCGTTTGGCGGACTGCTGACCCAGATCGTCGCCGGGCGCGGCCTGGCGGCGGTGTCCGTCGCGATCGATCCGGCGCCGTTCCGCGGCGTGCTCCCGCTGCCGATCTCGGCCCTCAAGGCAGCATCCCCAGTGCTGCAGAACCCGGCCAACCGCGGCCGTGCCATCCCCCTCACGTACGAGCAGTTCAGGTTTGCCTTCGCGAACGCGGTGAGTGAGGATGAGGCGAAAGAGCTGTACGAGACGTTTGCCGTCCCTGCATCGGGCGCTCCCCTTTTTCAGGCGGCGACGGCCAACCTGAATCCATGGACCGAGGCAAAGGTGAACACGATCAATCCCGAGCGAGGTCCGCTGCTGATCATCGACGGAGAGAAGGACAACACGGTCCCGTGGGCGATCGCCAACGCGTCTTACAAACGCCAGAAGCGCAACCCGGGAGTGACCGAGATCAAGCTGATCCCAGACCGCGGCCACGCCCTCACGATCGACAGCGGTTGGCGCGAGGTCGCGGATACCGCGCTCGCGTTCGTCAAGCGTTTCGTCTGAGGAAGGGCGACACCGGGTCGACGCTCAGCCACCTCGAAGGTGGCCTCTCGGGGCGGAGGTATGCGGCCGATGAGCTGATGGGGCTCGACCCCGTCGATCAGCGGCCGCTGCTCGCCCGCTACGACCTCGATCGTGCGGCGCGGACCATGAGCCGCGAATCGATCGCCGCGCGGCGGTCGGGTGGACTCTGGCGCTGGCACGAGCTGCTCCCGGTGCATCGCTGGGAGTCGGTCCTCTACCTCGGCGAGGGCGGCACTCCACTGCAGGCGGCGCCACGCCTCGGTTCGTGGCTCGGTCTGACCGCTCTGACCGTTAAGCGGGAGAGCCTGAACCCCACCGGTTCATTCAAGGCGCGCGGGATGGCGGTGGCCGTGAGCCGGGCGGTCGAGCTGGGTGCGCGGCACCTGGTCGCGCCCTCGGCCGGGAACGCCGGTGGCGCGCTGGCTGCATACGCCGCGGCGGCAGGCTGTCGAGCCACAGTGGTCATGCCTGCCGATGCGCCGCGCGCGAACCAGGTCGAGGTCCTGGCGACTGACGCGGATCTCTTGTTGCTGGACGGCCTGATCTCGGACTGCGGACGGCTTGCGCGCGTGATCGCGGACGAGACAGGCGCCTTCGACCTCAGCACGCTCAAGGAGCCCTACCGCGTGGAGGGCAAGAAGACGATGGGCCTCGAGCTTGCCGAGCAGCTCGAGTGGAAGGTGCCCGACGCCATCGTCTATCCGACCGGCGGTGGAACCGGTGTCGTCGGCATGTGGAAGGCATTTGACGAGTTGGAGGCCATCGGTCTCATCGGCGAAGAGCGTCCGCGGATGTTCTGCGTCCAGGCGGAAGGCTGCGCGCCGATCGTCCGGGCATTTCGTGAGGGCGCGCGTTTCGCCGCGCCCTGGGCGAACGCCTCGACAGCGGCCTCCGGCCTTCGCGTTCCGAGCGCCATAGGCGACTTCCTGATCCTCGACGCCATGCACAATTCAGGTGGTTCGGCGGTTGCGGTGGCTGAGCCGGACATGGTCGAGATGCAGAAACGCCTTGGTTCGCTCGGACTGGGCTACGTCAGCCTCGAAACGGCCGCGGCGACGGCAGGACTAACCGCGCTGGTGGAATCGGGGCTGGTGTCTCGAGATGAGTCGATCGTGCTGTTCGACACCGGCGCCGGCTTCAAGTCCGAGCCCGCCGCGATCCCGACTCCGAGGGCGATTCCAAACGACGAAGACTTCTGGAGGGAGGAGGTCCTGCCTGGCTTCAGGCGGCGCGGCGCAAAGCCGACACG
>Ga0209802_1003680_pt1 | contig 10203 bp, 8 predicted proteins | sample GraSoiAngelo_129_FD_185886 | JGI IMG/M metagenome (GOLD analysis project Ga0209802, IMG submission 185886) | Grasslands soil microbial communities from the Angelo Coastal Reserve, California, USA - 14_0927_12_40cm (SPAdes) (version 2) | ecosystem: Environmental > Terrestrial > Soil > Grasslands ... | reverse complement strand
GAAGCTGAAGGAGCTGGTCGAGGACGGCGGGCTCGGGGAAGTCCTCTGCGTCTACGGCAACCGCCAGAACCTCGGGGTCATCCGCAAGGACGAGAACGCGCTCTGGTCGCTCGGCGTCCACGACCTTTCGGTGCTGCTGTACCTGATCGACGAGGAGCCGTCGGAGCTATGGGCGCACGGGAATGCGTTCCTCAACCGCGGTGTCGAGGACGTCGTTTTCTGCTATCTGCGCTTTCCGTCCGGGAAGATCGCTCACATGCACCTGTCGTGGCTCGATCCGCACAAGACCCGCCAGATCACGGTCGTCGGCCGCGACAAGATGGTTGTGTTCGACGACATGGAGCTCGAGCGCAAGATCACGGTCTACGACAAAGCGCCGGAGCAGCCGACGACGACGTACGGCGAGTGGCGCACCCGGACCGGCGACATCTGGAGCCCGAAGATCCCGAACGCCGAGCCGCTGCGCCTGGAGTGCGAGTACTTCCTCGCGCTCGTCAGGGGCGAGGGTGACGCGCAGCGCCCTGCTCGGGACGGCCTCGTCGTCGTTCGAGCACTCGAGCAGCTGCAGGCTTCGCTCGAAGCGGTCACGGCGTGAGCTCCGAGATCGCGCCGACGGCGATCGTCTATCCCGGGACGGTCGTCGGCGACGGCTGCAAGATCCTCGACTACGCGGTGGTTGGGAAACAGCCGACTCTGTCGCCGAGGTCGACGACGAAGCCGGAGGAGCTGCCGCCGGCCGAGCTCGGGCCGGGGACGATCGTCTCCACCGGCGCGATCGTCTTCGCGGGGGCGACGATCGGCGAGCGGGTCATCGTTGGTGACCAGGCGTGCGTGCGGGAGCGCGTCCAGGTCGGCGATGACGTCGTGATCGGACGCGGTGCGTTGGTCGAGAACGACACGACCGTCGGCGCGCTGACGAAGATCCAGGCGGATGCGTACATCACCGCGTACTCGACGCTCGAGGACAACGTCTTCATTGCACCGTGCGTCGTGACGACGAACGACAACTTCATGGGCCGGACGGAGCGACGGCACCAGCTGAGGAAAGGCCCGACGATCCGGCGAGGCGCGCGCGTCGGCGGAGCGGCCGTCATCTGCCCGGGCGTCGAGATCGGCGAGGAGTCGTTCGTCGGTGCCGGCGCCGTCGTCGTGAGCGATGTCCCGCCCCGTGTCATCGTCGTCGGGAATCCGGCGCGCGTGCTCCGCGACGTCCCGCAGGACGAGCTACTTGCGCGCGATGTTTAGTGTGTACGCGCCGAACCCCTTCGTCGCGAGCTTGACCTCGATGTAGTACCAGCCGCCTACACGCACGCGGTACGACAGCTTGTGCGTCGGGCCCGGGCCGATGGACTCTGCGGCGCGGAGGTTCTGACGACGAAGATCGTTGACGCGAGTCGTTCCCGGCTTCCAGAGGAGCAGGTTCGACGTCGCGCCGGGCGGCCCGTCGAGGCCGAGGCGAATGATCTGGCCCTTCGCCAGCCGCGTCTTGTAGACGTCGATCGGGTCGTCCCAGAAGTCGAGCGTCGCCTTCAGCTGGCGCACGGAGGCGGGCAGCACAGGTGCGTGCGAGCCGGCGTCGTCGTTCGGCTCGAGCCGGTCGGCGGGCGGGAGCGGCTGGTCGAGCGCGGCGATCGCCTTGGCGATGTCGAGACGACCCCAACCGGACAGCGGGTCGCGTCCCGGCCCGCACTGGCTGCATCCGTTCGACGCGTTCACGTCCGTCGCGGTCCGTTCGAGGATGTTCGACACCTGATCGGGTTTCAGCGACGGTTTCAGGGCGATCAGCAAGGCCGCTGCAGCGGCGACCTGTGGTGCTGCAAACGACGTCCCAGCCCCTTGCTTGAAAAGGTCGGAGCCACAGTCCGAGTAACCCTGGTCGACACAGCTCGGATGTTGCTTCGTAAGGTTGAACGGAAGCGTCGAGAAGATCCCCTGACCGGGCGCCGAGATGTCGTTGTAGATCTTGTCGCGGTCCGAAAAGGTCGGAACGTTTCCGGACTGCGTCAGCGCGCTGACCCCGATCACGTGCGGCAGTGCGGCCGGATAGCTCGCCCACGGCCAGGGCTGTGACGGAGCCTCGTCCGAGTTTCCGACCGCGGCTACGATCACCGCTCCACGGCGGTACGCGTACTCGATCGCGTTCGCCTCGGTCGACGAGAACATGTCGTTTTGCGGATCGGTCGGATCGCGCAGGCCGCCGATCGACAGGTTGATCACCTGCGCGCCGCGGTCGGCCGCCCAGCGGATCGCGGCCGCCTCGTCGGCGATGTCGATCGTCCCCTCCGGTCCGGCGATCTTGGCGATGATCAGCTGCGCAGGGAACGCGATGCCCGCGATCCCCTCGTTGTTGTTGATCGCGGCTGCGATCTCGCCGGCGATGAACGTCCCGTGACCCTGCTCGTCGGTCATCGCACTGCCGCCGACGAAGCTTCGCAGTGCCCAGATCCGGTTGTGCGGGAACTCCGGGTGCGTGTAATCGATCCCCGAGTCGATGATCGCCACGCGCACCGGGTTGAGCACCGGCAGCGTGTCGCCGAATGCGTCGAAGGCGTGGTCCTGCGTGAGGTAGTACTGCTTCGTCGCCAGCGGGTCGGACGGAACATACGACGGTCGCGCTCCAGCGACGCCCGGCAGGACGAGTCCGAGCGCGATCGCGGCGAGCGCCGCGCGTCTCACGAGACGGACACCAGCAGGACCGGCGAGACGCCGGGAACGAGCCCGTGCCCCGGGGCGACGCGCGCCCGGTACGTGCCCGCGATCAGCTGAAACTGCGCGTCGAAGCTGCCGGAATCGTCGACCGTCGCCGTCGCAACCGTCGTCCACGCCGTGCCCTGCAGGCGCTGAATCGAGACGACGGTGCCGGGGATAATCGGACGGATGTAGCCGAGCAGCTCGCGCGGCGTGCGCGGCGGCGTCATGCGCACGAGCGGAGCAACGGACACGCGTGCGGCCGCGGCCGTGACCTTCCCCGTTGCGAGCCGGTATTGCGTCGTCACGGTCGGCTTGACGGGGATGGTCAACGAGCCGTCCTTCGCGGCCGTCAGACCGCCGACGAACTGCCAGGTGCCGCCCGCGCGCTGCTGGAGCTCGAGCGGGCGGACGCCGCGTGCGATTCCCGTCAGGCGCGTCGTCGAGCCGTAGGTGACGGGCCCCGCGGGTGGGCTCAGCGAGAGCACGCCGACGCTGAACCAGGTCGAGCGCAGGCCGAGCGCCTTCTTGAGAGCGGCGCCGTCGACGGGACGCTCGCCGTCGGCGGTCACGGCGGTGAGCGTCGCGACGCGCCCGGACGGGTTCACGGTTGTTCGCACGTCCGTCACCGCTCCGCCGAGGTGCAGCGTGCGACCGAGCTTCGCGCCCGTGAACGGGAACGGCCCCCAGTTGTGGTACGGCGAGATGGTGTCGTACGGGTCGGGGACCGAGACGAGGTACGGAACCGCGGTTCCCCAGACGTCCTCCGCCGATGCGGTGCGACCGCCGGACGTCGAGAAGAAGTACGTCTTCGCGACCGCGCCGTCGTAGAGGAGGACCTCTCCTGCGGTCGCGTCGACGGCGGCGACGTTCGCCTTCACCGAGACCCGCCTCGGCATCCTGCCCGCGGTGGTCTCGCCGTACGTCGTGCGCAAGATCGGGCCGGCTCATGCGACGGCCCGCTTCGTCGCGAGCGCATACGAGCGTGCGGCGACCGCCTGGACCTTCAGCGCTTCGGGCGCCCAGGTGTACGGCATCTCCGACGGGACGACGCCGTACAGGTACTGCTCGAGGCCAACGACGTTGATCGCGCGCAGCTTGCCGGCGTCGACGTCGACCTGAATCGCGCCGCGGTATCGCCGGCCGAGCGACAACGCCGACGCGCCGGGCTGGAACAGCAGCGGACCGGCGAGCGCCTGCGGCTTCTGCGAGCCGTCGACCTTCAACTTCAGCGCCGGTGTGATCGTTTAGGTCCCCGCCGCCACGCCGTGCTTCGTTCCGGCCCCGTCGCGAACAGTGAAGCCGTCGGCTGCGCCGAGGGTGAGCTTCGCCGTGCCGCTCGAGAGGAGCACGCGCATCTTGCCGGCGGGAGCCGGGCCCAACTCGGTCCCTGGGAAGTAGTGCGCCAGGATCTTCGGATACGCGAAGCCGTGCTGGGCGTACCCGTACGCGCCGTACTGGCTCATCCCGACGCCGTGTCCCCAGCCGTGACCGGTGATCACGAAGGTCGGGTTCTGGGCTGCGGGCGCGAGCGGGCGTCCCTGTGCAGCCGGCGTCGCACCGACGGCGGCAATGGCGAGAACGAGTGCGAGCGGTCGGCGCATCGAAGGGACCCCGAAGCCCCGACGACCCGCGCCGGGGACGCGCACGAGGCTAGCAAACAGGCTCACGAGCAGCACTTTTCTTTACCGAATCGTCACTTCCCGCAGTTCCGTAGCCGCACCCCCGGCAATCTGTTCACGAGCGCAGACGCTCCGCGTACTGGCGCTCGTAGAACGCGCGGTACTCACCTGACTTGAGCGGCTCCCACCAGGCGCGGTTGTCGCGGTACCACGCGACCGTCTCGGCGAGGCCGTCCTCGAACCGGCGCTCCGGTCGCCAGCCGAGTGCGCGCAGCTTCGACGAGTCGAGGGCGTACCGCCGGTCGTGGCCGGGGCGGTCCTCGACCGAGCGGAGGAGCGACGGATCCGCACCGGTCAGCTCGAGGATCCGGTCGGCGACCTCCCGGTTCTCCCGCTCGTCGCCGCCGCCCGCGTTGTAGACCTCGCCCGGCGCGCCCGAACGCAGCACGACCTCGATCGCCGCGCAGTGGTCCTGTACGTGGAGCCAGTCACGGACCTGGCGGCCGTCCCCGTACAGGGGCAGCGGCTGGCCGTCGAGCGCGTTCGTTGCGAACAGCGGGATCAGCTTCTCCGGGTACTGCCGCGGTCCGTAGGTGTTCGAGCCACGCGTGATGCAGGCGTCGACACCGAACGTCCGCACCGCCGCGAGCACCTGCAGATCGCCGCCCGCCTTCGAGGCGCTGTACGGGCTCGACGGGCGCAGGGGCGCGTCCTCGCGCACGGCCGCCGTCACGTCTCCGTACACCTCGTCCGTCGAGACGTGCACGAGGCGGATCCCGCGTTCGTGCGCATGCTGGACGAGCACGAGCGCTCCGAGGACGTCGGTGCGCACGAATTCGGTCGGCCCGAGGATCGAGCGGTCGACGTGGCTCTCCGCGGCGAAGTTGACGATCGCGTCGACGCCGCCGACCGCCTCCACGTCCTCCCGCAGCGCCACGTCGCCGCGGTGGAACTCCGCGGCGTGCGGGACACTCGCTTCATTGCCGGCGTAGGTGAGCTTGTCGAGCACGACGACCTCGTCCCCGTCGGCCAGCAGGCGCTCCGCAAAATGCGAGCCGATAAACCCGGCACCTCCGGTGACGAGAACCCTCACGCCCCTGGCCGCCTTTCGCTCCCGCCCGGCGGAGCCGGGCTCCGCGAAAGGCTGCCGCCGCTGTCGGCACGATGCTCTCCGGGCCCGTGCTGTCTCGCACTGTGCCCTCCGGCCTCGCACCGCCAGCGACGGCCCAGGAACGTGAGCGAGCTCATCGCGCGAGAACCTATAGACTCCGCGCGTCAGCGAGGCGACGTTGCCTCAGGCGCTCCGGCGGCGCCTGGGGCTTTCGTGTTTTCAGAAGGAGATTTCCATGGCGCAGGTCGAGAGCAGGAACCGGGCGACGTCGAGCGAGGAGTCGCGGCGCAACGTCGTGAAACGGATCGCGGACGAGGGCGTCGAGTTCGTCCTCCTCTGGTTCACCGACATCGAAGGGCACCTGAAGTCGTTCGCGGTGACGCCCAGCGAGATCGCGGACGCGCTCGACGACGGGATGGGTTTCGACGGTTCGTCGATCACGGGCTTCAACGCGATCGAGGAATCCGACATGGTCGCGATCCCGGACCCCGACACCTTCCAGCTGATGCCCTGGCGGCAGGGTGAGACGAAGGTCGCACGGATGATCTGCGACATCGTCACGCCCGATGGGAAGCCCTACGAGGGCGACCCACGCTACGTGCTGCGGCGTGCACTCGACCGGATGGCGTCGCTCGGCTTCGACACGTTCAACGTCGGGCCCGAGCTCGAGTACTTCCTCTTCCGGGACGACAAGGGCACGGAGACGCTCGATGAAGGCGGCTACTTCGCGATGACGACGATGGACGCTGCGAGCGAACTGCGGCAAGAGACCGTCCGCGCGCTGCACTCGATGGGGATTCCGATCGAGTACGTGCACCACGAGGTCGGCCCGTCCCAGCACGAGATCGACATGCGTTTCGCGCCCGCGTTGACGATGGCCGACCACACGGTCACGTATCGGCTGATCGTCAAGGAGATCGCGAAGAAAGCCGGCTACCACGCCACGTTCATGCCGAAGCCGATCTTCGGGGAGAACGGCTCCGGGATGCACACGCACCAGTCCCTGTTCAGGGAGGGGCGGAATGCCTTCTTCGACGAGGAGGACGGATGGCACCTCTCCGACGCGGGCAAGGCGTTCATTGCCGGCCAGCTCAGGCACGCGAGGGAAATCAGCGCGGTGTTCGCGCAGTGGGTGAACTCGTACAAGCGGCTGGTGCCGGGCTACGAGGCGCCGGTGTACGTCGCCTGGTCGCGTCGCAACCGCTCGGCGCTGATCCGGATCCCCCTCTACAAGCCGGGCCACGAGCAGGCGACGCGCGCCGAGATCCGCTGCCCGGACCCGGCCTGCAACCCTTACCTGACGTTCGCGGCGCTTCTCCATGCGGGGCTCGAAGGGATCGAGCAGGGGTACGAGCTTCCGGAGCCGATGGAGACGAACCTGTACCACCTCACCGCGGAGCAACGGCGCGAGCGCGGGATCGTCTCACTGCCGGAGACCCTCGGCGAGGCGGTCGACGCCCTGTCCGGTTCGGCCCTGGCCCGAAAGGCCCTGGGCCCGCACATCTTCGACCGCTACGTCGAGCTCAAGCGGAAGGAGTGGGACGAGTACCGCGTCCAGCTGTCGGAATGGGAGCTCGCCCGGTACTTGTCAGTGCTCTAGGGAAGCGCGATGATTGACCCTGGTTCTGCCTACGGCTCTGCGGCCTGGCAGAACCCAACTGACGGCCGACTGCGAGCCGCCGCTTTTCACTAGCGCGGCTCGTGGTCGTTCTAACGCGGGTGTCACCAATTGGTGGATTGGACGGCCGCGCGGGCGAAGCCCGCACGGCCTTTCGGCGGCGCCGCCGAGTCGGCGCCTTGGTAGCGCGGCTCGTGGTCGTTCTAGAGGAACCGGCGGATTGCGTCGCGCGCGACTCGCAAGGCGACGACACCTGCGGCCGCGTCGATGTCGGCGATCGTGTTCGCCGGGACGAGGCGGCGGTGGCGCGAGAAGCGGCCGGGGCGGACCGCCAGAGCATCAGGGACGTTCGGAAGGCTCCCGTACATCGCACACTCGACGCGGCCGACGACCCGGCCCCCGCTATCGGAGACGACGAAGCCCGTGGTGGTGCTGAGGTCGGCTGCGACTGCGCTCACAGGCCGAACGTATTCCTCGGCTGAAAGGAAATTCCCTTCTCTCCGTAAAGATTCGGTTAGCTGGGCCGCCAGACCATCAGAACCAGGATGGCCACGACGGCGGCTGTCGCCCCATAGCTGAGCAGCAGCGACGGTCGATGTCCGACGAGCTTGCGCAGTTCCTCGTTCGGCCTGTCTCCCTCGGCGGCAAGCCGCTCGGCGAGGTGGCGCGCGTGACGCGCCGTCCGGCCGCCCGCCCCGCCGAGCGCCATGCTCGCGACCCAGAGGGCGATCGACGCAGAGACCCACGTCGTTCCGTAGCCGATGTCTTCGTCGCCGACGAGCGCGAGCCCGAAGACGAGTGCGCCCAGTGCGCCGAGGGCCGTGAGCATCACGGCCGTTCGCCTGTGCGCAGGAGCAGCGCGATCTCGCTCGGACGCTCCCGCCGAAGGGCCGTGATCTGAAGGATTCCCGCCGCGACGGTGCCGGAGACGAACAGGAAAGCGGAAAACAGATGGAGGAAGAGGAGCACATGCGTCATGCCCGGAGCCGATGAGGGCTGCGGGATGGGGGCTGCGACAATCCAGCCATGGACGTTCGTGAGCGGCACCTGCGCTTGCTGACCGAGACGATCGAAGCCGTCAATTCGACGCTCGATCTCGAGGAGGTGCTCGCACTCGTCGCCCGCAAGGTCGCCGGCGCGCTCGCCGCCGACGCCTGCTTCGTCTATCTCTACGACGACCGCGCGGGTGAGCTCGTGCTGAGGGCGACGCACGGAACGAGTGTCGAGGAGATGACGCGCCGGCCGCGCATGCGCCCGGGCGAGGGAATCACGGGAACGGCAGCCGCGGAGCTCGGGCCGGTGATGATCCCTGCGCAGGCGCACCTCGACCCCCGCTTCAAGTCGTTCTCGAACCTCCCCGAGGACGAGTACGAGTCGATCCTCGCCGTTCCGATCCTGGCGCGCGATCGGCTCGCGGGGGCGCTGAACGTCCGCACGCTGGCGCCGCGCGCGTTCAACCAGGACGAGATCGACCTGCTGGTCGCGATCGCCGCTCAGGTCGCGCAGACGATCGTCCACGCGCAGCTCTATGCGGATGCGCAGCGACGCGTCGCCGAGCTCGAGGCGCTCGCGCGGATCTCCGAGGCTGTCTCCGAGTCGCTGTATCTCGAGGAGTCGCTCGAGGCGATCGTCAAGACCACGATGGAAGCGGTCGATGCCACCGGCGCCGCGCTCGTGCTCGAGGACGGGAAGATCGCCTGGCCGGAGGGACGCGCGGGCACGCACGCCGTCCGGTTGCCGCTGCGCTGGAAGCGGCGCCAGATCGGAGAGCTGGTCTGCGATCGCGACACGCCGTTCACGGACGACGAGCGTGCCCTGCTGGCGTCGATCGCGCACCATGCGGCGGTCGCGCTCGAGCACGGGCGCGCCGTGATGCGAGGCGTGCTCGCCCAGGAGATCCATCACCGCGTCAAGAACAACCTGCAGACGGTGGCGTCGTTGCTGCGTCTGCAGGCGCGCTCGGCGCACGAAGATCCGCGCAAGGCGCTCGAGGATTCGGTCAACAGGATTCTCGCGATCGCCGCCGTGCACGAGGTGCTGACGGAACAGCGCGACGAGGAGGTCGAGCTCGGCGAGCTACTCGACCGTCTACGCGCGATGCTGGTGCAAGGCCTTGCGACCGGCAAGGTCGTTCACGCCGAGCTGGAGCCCGTGTCGCTCGCAGGCTCACGGGCAACCGCGCTCGCGCTCGTCTTCAGCGAGTTGTTGCAGAACGCGCTCGAGCACGGTGGCGAGGCCGTGCGCATCGAGCTCGTCCAGCGGAACGGCGAGGTCACGCTCGCAATCGCCGACGACGGGCATGGGATCAGCGAGTGGCACGGGCCTCTCGATCGTGCAAGCGCTCGTGCGCGACGAGCTGCAGGGGCGTCTGGAGCTCCGAAACGACGGCGGGATGCGCGCCGAGGTCGTCTTCCCGGTCTAGGAGCTAGCTTCGCTCGAGTGCGGCGATCTGCCAGAGCCGGCCGCGGTGCTGGTGCACGAGGTGCAGGCCGCGCTTGCGCGCCGCCGCCACGATCTCCGGCGGCGGGTGCACGAAGAAACGGAAGTCCGATCTCCGCAGCCGGCACCACGCGTTGATCGCACGACCGCCGGTTCGCATCAGCAACGTGTCCCGCGGAAAGCTCAGCGCGAGCGAGCGCCGTGTCTTCTCCGCTGCGGCGCCGACCAGCGCCGCCATGTCCGGGTAGCAGCACACCACGCGGTTCAGCACCACGACGTCCGCGGGCGGAGCGAGCTCAGGATCGGTTGAGATGTCCCCGTATCGCCACTCGATGCGCCCCTCGAAGCCCTCTTGTTCGAACAGCGTCGTTCCCAGCTCCTCGTAGGCCGCCGAGAGCTCGACGTTCGTCGCGCGTTCGGCCCCCGACCGAAGCAGCTCGATCTCGATGTCGCCGATGCCGCCGCCGATCTCCAGGACCGTTTCTCCCGCCCGCACACCGACGGCGTCGACGAGTCGGCGCGCGACCTCGTCGAGACCGCGCTTGCGGTAGCGGCGCGCGAGCCGGCGCGCGAATCGCTTGTTGAAGACGTCGGACTCGCATGTCCGTGAACAGCAGCGGTCGATCCGCGGAGTCTAGAACGGCGCGGCTAGTGCACGACGACGATCACGGCGAGCGGCGCCAGCGTCATCAGCAGGCAGGTCGCGCAAAAGACTGCGAACGGAA
>Ga0209802_1003675_pt1 | contig 10219 bp, 5 predicted proteins | sample GraSoiAngelo_129_FD_185886 | JGI IMG/M metagenome (GOLD analysis project Ga0209802, IMG submission 185886) | Grasslands soil microbial communities from the Angelo Coastal Reserve, California, USA - 14_0927_12_40cm (SPAdes) (version 2) | ecosystem: Environmental > Terrestrial > Soil > Grasslands ... | reverse complement strand
GTCCTGCTTCTCGATGCCGCCGATGCGGTGCTCGAGCCCCGGCGTGCCGGGCCGCACCCACGGCCGCGACAGCGTCGCGGGATCGCGCAGGTACGGGAAGAAGCCCTCCTTCTCCGTGCGGAACTGGACGTCGATCGTCGGCAGCGTCGTCGGATCGGGGATGAGCCACGGCTCGGAGCCGTTGGCGAGGAAGCCGTCGGAGAGCACGATGACCGGCACCATGTACTTGGCGGCGATGCGCACCGCCTCGTAGGCGATGTAGAAGCAGTCGCCCGGCGTCGCGGGCGCCAGCACCACCACCGGCGACTCGCTGTTGCGGCCGTAGAGCGCCTGCATCAGGTCCGCCTGCTCGGTCTTGGTCGGCATGCCCGTCGACGGGCCGGCACGCTGGATGTTGAGGATCACCAGCGGCAACTCCGCTGTCACCGCGAGGCCGATCCCTTCGCCCTTGAGGGCGATGCCGGGCCCGCTCGAGCACGTGACGCCGATGGCGCCACCGAAGGCCGCGCCGATGGCCGCCGTCACCGCCGCGATCTCGTCCTCGGCCTGGATGGTTCGGATGCGGAAGCGCTTGTGCATCGCCAGCTCTTCGAGCACGCCGGAGGCGGGCGTGATCGGATAGGCGCCGTACACGATCTGCACTTTCGAGCGCTCGGCCGCGGCCAGCAGGCCCCAGGCGAGCGCGCGGTTGCCCGTCATGGCGCGGTAGAGCCCGGGTGCCATCTCCGCCGGCTCGACGGTGTAAGCCTCCTCGAAGAACTCCGCCGTCTCGCCGAAGGCGTGGCCCGCCTTGAGCACGCGCGTGTTGGCCTCCGCGATATCGGCGCTCTTCGTGAACTTCTTGCCGATCCACTCGAGCGTCGGCTCCAGCGGCCGCGTGTAGATCCAGGAGACGAGGCCCAGCGCGAAGAAATTCTTCGTGCGGTCCTTCTCTTTCGTGTCGAGCTTGAGGTCGGCGATGGCCTTGTGCGTGAGGCCGGTCATGTCGACCTTGTGCAGGCGGTAGCGCTCGGCCAGCGCGGGATCGTCCAGCGGGTTCTGCGCGTAGCCGGCCTTGTCGAGGTTGCGCTTTTCGAAGGCCGCGGTGTTGACGATCAGCAGGCCGCCGCCCTTGAGGTCGCGAAGATGCACCTTGAGCGCAGCCGGGTTCATCGCCACCAGGCAGTCGAGACGGTCGCCCGGCGTGTACACGCGCTGGCTGCCGAACTGCAGCTGGAAGCTGGAGACGCCGAACAGCGTGCCGGCCGGGGCGCGGATCTCGGCGGGGAAGTTCGGCAGCGTGGCGATGTCATTGCCCGCCCACGCCGACTCGGTGGTGAACTGCTCGCCCGTCAGCTGCATGCCATCGCCGGAGTCTCCGGCGAACCGGATCACGGCGCGTTGAAGCTCGCGCCGCGCTTTGGCCCCCTTCACGGGCGCCGCCGTCTCGCTCATCGATTCCCTCTCCTGGGCCTGGTCGTCATCGTCCAGGCCTCGCGCGCACACCGCCCGTGCGTCGTTCGGGTCGCGCGGGATTTGCGCTGAGGCCGCCCGTCGGTCAACGGTGTCGACAGGCGTGCTTCATCTTAATGGACGTGCGCTCATTCGGCAAGGTTAATTCGGTGGTTAGACCACCGACCGCCCTATCCCGCGTCCATTTCGTGCGGGTGCTTGAGCGTATCGCCGGGCGGCAGGTTCAGGACCGCCTCCGGGAACAGCTGCGCCAGCCAGCGGATCACGTCGCTGACCGTCACCACGCCGATCGGGCGGCGCTCGGCGTCGACGAGCGGCACCGTGCGGAAGCCCGCCACGCTCATGCAGTGCACGGCATACGCCACCCGGTGACCCGCCGTCAGCGCCTCGGGGTTCGGCGTCATGACGTCGCGCAGCACAGTACGGCGCGGCTCGCGTCCCGCGCCCGCAACGCGCATGAGCACGTCGCGCTCGGTCAGGATCCCCGTCAGCCGGCCGTCGCCGTCGACGACGAGCACGCAGGCCTGCCGGCGCTCGAGCATCCGCGCGATGGCCTCCTCGACCGTCGCCGTCGGCGCCATGCAGATCGGCTCGGCGGGGCCGAGCGTAGCGATGGTGTCGTCCAGCAGGGCGCCGCGTACTTCCTGCAACTCGTCCTCGATGTCCTGGGCGCGATCGTCGAACTCCGTCATGACGGCTCCTCCGCGCTTCATAGGCTCGCCTCGGCCGTCGAACGGCCTGCGGCTCGCACGCCGGCGATCATTTCACCGCTCGCCTCGGCCGTCGAACGGCCTGCGGCTCGCACGCTGACGGTCATTTCACCGCTCGCCTCGGCCGTCGAACGGCCTGCGGCTCGCACGGCCACTCAGCGGTCGCCGGCCGCGACCTGGGCGGGCACGGCGCTCGCCTCCTTCAGCATCTCGACGAAGCGGCTGGCGGTCGGGGTGAGCGGCTTCTGACGACGATAGATGATCCCGACCGGCCGTGCGAGGTCCGGCACGCCGAGGGGCACCGTGGCCAGCGTGCGGATCCCCGCTTCCTTTTCCACCGTGTGACGCGGCAGGACGCTGACGCCGGCCGCGATGATGATGGCCTGCTTGATCGTCTCGATGTTGTCGAATTCCATCACGATATTGGCCTTCGCGCCGTGCTGCCGCAACGCCCGGTCGATGGCCTTGCGGATCGGTAGCGCCCGGTCGAAGGCGATGAAGCGCTCGCCGTTCAGGTCGGCGGGCATGACGAGCCGTCGGCGCGCGAACCGGTGGTTGGGATGGCAGACGACCGCCATCGGCTCCACCCGCAACGGCACCACGGTGAGCGAGCGGTCGGAGGGTGGGTACGACATGATCCCGAGATCGGCGTCGCCATTGATCACCGCCTCGACCACCTTGTGAGGGTGCAGGCACTCGAGCTGGACGCGCGCCGCGGGATAGAGCGAGGCGAACTGCTGCATCGGCCGGCTGACGTCGTGCAAGCCCACCGAATAGATGGCGGCGACGCGCACCGTGCCGTCCAGCCGCGCCTTCACCGCCGCCACCTCCGCTTTGGCCTGTTCCCACGCCGCCAGCATCGACCGGCAAGCCTCGTAGAGGGCCTTTCCTTGTGGGCTCACCGCGAACGGCCGCTTGGTCCGGTCGATGAGAGGCGCCCCCACCTGCGCCTCGAGCTGCTGGACGGCCTGACTGGCGGCGGACTGGGAGACGAAGTTCTGCTCGGCGCCCTTGGAGAAGGAGCGGAGCCGGACCACGTCGCAGTAGAGGCGCAGCGTCTCCAGGTGCACGGGCCCACTCTACACCATTAGCCAGGCTGATACCTACCATCCGTGTTTTCGCTGCTGACTAATACTGGTTCCTCCGGTAGTATCGTGCAACTGTTCACATAGGGGTAGGACGATGAAGGAGCAGACGCCGGTCGCGACCATCGGCGAAGTTCCCCCGCAGGGTCTGTACGACCCCGCCCACGAGCACGACGCGTGCGGCGTCGGCTTCGTGGTCGACATCAAGGGCCGCAAGTCCCACGCGATCGTCCGCCAGGGCCTGCTGGTGCTGATCAACCTCCTGCACCGCGGCGCGTGCGGCTGCGAGCCGAACACCGGCGACGGCGCGGGCATCCTGCTGCAGGTCCCCGACAAGTTCCTCCGCAAGCAGTGCGGCCGGCTCGGCATTCCCCTGCCCGGGCCGAAGGACTACGGCGTGGGCTGCGTGTTCCTGCCGCGCGACGCCATGCAGCGCGAGAAGGTCCAGGCGCTCATCGCGACGATCGTCGCCGAGGAAGGCCAGCGTCTTCTGGGCTGGCGTGACGTCCCCACCGACGACCGCCTGCTGGGCGCCAGCGCCCTCAACGTCGAGCCGACCATCAAGCAGGTGTTCATCGGCCGCGGCGCGGCGCGCGACGCCGCCCATTTCGAGCGCAAGCTCTACGTCGTCCGCAAGCGCATCGAGCACGCCGTGGAGGCGATGGACTTCTCCGAGAAGCGGCTGACGTACCTCCCGAGCCTCAGCAGCAACACGCTCATCTACAAGGGGATGCTGTCGGCCGACCAGATCGAGTCGATGTACCCCGACCTGCTCGACCCCGACATGGAGTCGGCGCTGGCGCTGGTCCACCAGCGGTTCAGCACCAACACCTTCCCGTCCTGGCCGCTCGCGCACCCGTACCGCTACGTCGCACACAACGGCGAGATCAACACGCTGCGCGGCAACATCAACTGGATGCGCGCGCGCGAGGCGCTGTGCCGCTCCGACGTGCTCGGCGACGACCTCGCCAAGGTGCTGCCCGTGACCCGCGAGGGGCTGTCGGACTCCGCGACCTTCGACAACGTCCTCGAGTTCCTCGTCATGAACGGCCGCTCGCTGCCCCACGCGATCCTCATGATGATCCCGGAGCCGTGGCAGCACCACGAGTCGATGAGCCCCGAGCGGCGCGCGTTCTACGACTACCACTCCTCGCTGATGGAGCCGTGGGACGGCCCCGCCTCCATCGCGTTCACGGACGGCACCGTCATCGGCGCCGTGCTCGACCGCAACGGGCTGCGGCCGTCGCGCTACTACGTCACGCGGGACGATCTCGTGGTCATGGCCTCCGAGGTCGGTGTGCTCGACATCCCGCCCGAGAAGGTGCTGGTCAAGGAGCGGCTGCACCCGGGCAAGATCTTCCTCGTCGACACCGCGCAGGGCCGCATCATCGACGACGACGAGATCAAGGCGCAGCTCGCCGCCGAGCACCCGTACGGCGACTGGCTCCGCCAGAACCAGGTGCGGCTGGAGGACGTGGCGGCGGCGCCGGTCACGGAGTCCGACCACGCCACCGTGCTGACGCGGCAGATGGCGTTCGGTTACACGCACGAAGATTTGAGACTGCTGCTGGCGCCCATGGCGAAGAACGGCGAGGAGCCGATCGGCTCGATGGGCACCGACACCGCGCTGGCCGTGCTGTCCGACCGGCCGCGGCCGCTCTACGATTATTTCAAGCAGCTCTTCGCGCAGGTGACCAACCCGCCGCTGGACCAGATCCGCGAGGAGCTGGTGACGGCGATGGAGTCCACGATCGGGCCCGAGGGGAACCTCTTGGCCGCCGAGCCCGGGTCGTGCCGCCAGATCGTGCTGAAGGACCCGGTGCTGTCCAACGAGGATCTGGCGAAGCTCGCGCACGTCTCCGCGCTGGGCTTCAAGGCGGTGACGCTGCCGATGCTCTACCCGGTGACCGAGGGCGCGCCCGGGCTCGAGCGCGCCATCGAGGCGCTGCAGCAGCGCGCGAGCCGCGCGATCGCCGACGGCCACAACGTCCTCGTGCTCTCCGATCGCGGCGTCACGCGCGAGCTCGCGCCGATCCCGAGCCTGCTGGCCACCGCCGCCGTGCATCACCACCTCGTGCGCCACGGCGAGCGCACGCGCTGCGGCCTCGTCGTCGAGACGGGCGACGCGCGCGAAGTCCACCACATGTGCCTGCTGATCGGCTACGGCGCCGGCGCCGTGAACCCGTGGGTGGCCTTCGAGACGCTCGACGACCTCATCCAGGAGGGCGTGCTGGCCGGGCTCGACCGCGCCAAGGCCGTGAAGAACTACATCAAGGCGCTGAACAAGGGAATCCTCAAGGTCATGGCCAAGATGGGGATCTCGACGCTGCAGTCCTACTGCGGCGCCCAGATCTTCGAGGCCATCGGCCTGAACCGCGCCGTGGTCGACCGCTACTTCACCGGCACCGCGTCGCGCGTGGGCGGCATCGGCATCGACGTCATCGCCGAGGAAGTGCGGCAACGTCACGCCGCGGCCTACCCGGAGCGGCCCGTCGAGAAGCCCGAGCTGGACTGGGGCGGGGAGTACCAGTGGCGGCGTGACGGCGAGCATCACCAGGTGAACCCCGACATGATCGCGAAGCTGCAGGCCTCCACACGGGCGGGCAGCTACGCCGCCTTCAAGGAATACTCGAAGATCGTCGACGACCAGAGCCGCCACCGCGCGACGCTGCGCGGGCTCTTCACGCTCAAGCCGGCCGGCCCGTCCGTGCCGCTCGACGAGGTCGAGTCGGTGGAGTCGATCCTGAAGCGCTTCGCCACCGGCGCCATGTCGTACGGCTCGATCAGCCAGGAGGCGCACGAGACGCTCGCCATCGCCATGAACCGCATCGGCGGGCGCTCGAACACCGGCGAGGGCGGCGAGGATCCCGCGCGCTACGTGCGCGATCCCAACGGCGACTGGCGGCGCAGCGCGGTCAAGCAGGTGGCGTCGGGCCGCTTCGGCGTGACCAGCGAGTACCTCGTCAACGCCACGGATCTGCAGATCAAGATGGCCCAGGGCGCCAAGCCCGGCGAGGGCGGCCAGCTGCCCGGCCACAAGGTTTATCCGTGGATCGCCAAGGTGCGCTACGCGATGCCGGGCGTGGGGCTGATCTCCCCACCCCCGCACCACGACATCTACTCGATCGAAGACCTGGCGCAGCTGATCCACGATCTGAAGAGCGCGAATCCCAGCGCCCGCATCCACGTCAAGCTCGTCGCCGAAGTGGGTGTGGGGACTGTCGCCGCCGGCGTGGCCAAGGCCCACGCCGACGTGGTGCTGATCTCGGGCCACGACGGCGGCACCGGCGCCTCGCCCCTGACGTCGATCAAGCACGGCGGCGTGCCGTGGGAGCTCGGTCTCGCCGAGACGCAGCAGGTGCTGGTGCTCAACAAGCTGCGCGACCGGATCGTCGTGCAGACCGATGGCCAGATGAAGAGCGGCCGCGACGTCGTGATCGCTTCCCTGCTCGGCGCCGAGGAATACGGCTTCTCGACGGCGCCGCTGGTCGTGCTCGGCTGCATCATGATGCGCGTCTGCCACCTGAACACGTGTCCTGTCGGCGTGGCCACGCAGGACCCCGAGCTGCGCAAGCGGTTCGCGGGCCGGCCCGAGCACGTCGTCAACTTCTTCCGCTTCGTCGCCCAGGAGGTCCGCGAGCTGATGGCCTCGCTCGGCTTCCGGTCGATGAGCGAGATGATCGGCCGCGCGGACTGTCTCGACGTCTCGGCTGCCGTGGACCACTGGAAGGCTCGCGGGCTCGACCTGTCGTCGATCCTGTATTCGCCGGCGATGCCGCCGGAGGTGGCGCGGCGCTGCGTGGTGGCGCAAGACCACGCCCTCGAGAAGTCGCTCGACCACACGACGCTGATCCCGGCCTGCCGCGACGCGATCGATCACGGCACCCGCGTGGAGCTCTCGCTGCCGATCCGCAACGTCAACCGCACCGTCGGCACCACCCTGGGCTACGAGGTGACGCTGAAGCGTGGCGCCGCCGGCCTGCCCGACGACACGATCAAGGTTCATTTCACGGGCTCCGCCGGCCAGTCCTTCGGCGCGTTCCTCCCCCGCGGCATCTCGTTCACGCTCGAGGGCGACGCCAACGACTACTGGGGCAAGGGCCTGTCGGGCGGACGTCTCATCGTCCACCCGCCCCGTCGCGCGACTTTCGTGCCCGAGGACAACATCGTCATCGGCAACGTCGCCCTCTACGGCGCCACGAGCGGTGAGGCCTACGTGCGGGGCGTGGCCGGCGAGCGCTTCGCCGTGCGCAACAGCGGCGCCCACGCGGTCGTCGAGGGCCTCGGCGACCACGGCTGCGAGTACATGACGGGCGGCCGCGTGGTCGTCATCGGCCGGACGGGACGCAACTTCGCGGCGGGGATGTCGGGCGGCCTCGCCTTCGTGCTCGATCTCGACGGCGACTTCCACCGCCTCTGCAACCGCGAGATGGTGGACCTCGAGCCGCTCGACCAGCCGGCCGACGTGTCGCTGGTGGGCGAGCTGATCGACCGCCACGTGACCTACACCCACTCCGCGCACGCCGCGAAGATCCTCGCCGAGTGGCGGGCGATGCGGCCGCGCTTCGTGAAGGTGACGCCGAAGGACTTCAAGCGCGTGCTGGCGGCGGAGAACAAGGCGCGCGCCGAGGGGCGCGAGCCGACGTTCGCCGAGCTGGTCGGGGCCACGAGTGGGTAAGGCCACCGGCTTCCTGGAGATCCAGCGCAAGAAGTTTCCGACGCGGCCGATCGCCGAGCGGCTGCGCGACTGGAAAGAGGTCTACCTTCCGTTTCCGGTCGAGGACCTCCGCAAGCAGGGCGCGCGCTGCATGGACTGCGGCGTCCCCTTCTGCCACCAGGGCTGCCCGCTCGGCAACCTGATCCCGGACTGGAACGACCTCGTCTACAAGGACCGCTGGCGGGACGCCATCGAGCGGCTGCACGCGACCAACAACTTCCCGGAGTTCACGGGGCGGCTCTGCCCGGCGCCGTGCGAGGGCTCGTGCGTGCTCGGCATCAACGATGACGCGGTCACCATCAAGGCCATCGAGGTCTCGATCATCGACCACGCGTTCGAGCACGGCTGGGTGCATCCGGACATGCCGGCCGTGCGCACGGGCAAGAAGGTCGCCGTGGTCGGCTCCGGTCCCGCCGGGCTCGCCGTCGCCCAGCAGCTCAACCGCGCGGGGCACTCGGTGATGGTGTTCGAACGCGCCGATCGCATCGGCGGCCTGCTCCGCTACGGCATCCCCGAGTTCAAGATGGAAAAGCGGCACCTCGATCGGCGGCTGGGGCTGATGGAGAAGGAAGGCGTGGTCTTCCAGACCAACGCCCACGTCGGCGTCAACGTGCCGGTGGCGGATCTCAAGAAAGACTTCGACGCGATCGTGCTCGCGGGCGGCGCCTGCGCGCCGCGCGATCTGCCGATCCCCGGCCGCGAGCTGGGCGGGATCCACTTCGCGATGGAGTACCTGACCCTCTCGAACAAGCGCTGCGAGGGCGACCCCGTTCCCGACGAGGCGTTCATCACCGCCAAGGGCAAGCGCGTGGTCATCATCGGCGGCGGCGACACGGGCGCCGACTGCCTCGGCACGGTGCACCGCCAGGGCGCGCTCTCCGTCCATCAGTTCGAGCTGCTGCCGCGCCCGCCCGACGCCCGCGCGGCCGACAATCCGTGGCCGCAGTGGCCCAACATCTTCCGCGTGTCCTCGGCGCACGAGGAGGGCGGCGAGCGCGTCTACTCGATCTCGACCCAGCGCTTCCTCGGCGAGGGCGGCCGCGTGAAGAAGCTCGAGGCGCAGACGGTCGAGATGGTGCGCGCGGGCGGCCGGCTCGACTTCAAGCCGGTGGGCGGCAGCGAGTTCACGCTGGACGTCGACCTCGTGCTGCTCGCCATGGGCTTCGTCGGCCCCGAGAGGCCGGGCATGCTCGCGGACCTCGGCGTCACGCTCACCGAGCGCGGCAACGTCGGGCGCGACGCCAACTGGATGACGAGCGTGCCGGGCGTCTTCACGTGCGGCGACATGCAGCGCGGCCAGTCGCTGATCGTGTGGGCGATCGCCGAGGGGCGCTCGTGCGCGGCCGGCGTCGACCGCTGGCTGATGGGCGGCACCGAGCTCCCGGCGCCGCTGCCCTGACCTGAGCGCCTCGCCCCCGTTCCTCCTCGTCCACGGCGCCGCCAACTCGGCGCGCGTCTGGACGTACTGGCGCGCCGCGCTGGCCGCGCACGGCGTGACCGCCGACGCGCTCGATTTGCGCGGGCACGGCGACGGCCCGCCGGCGGACCTCGCCCACACGGCGATGGCGGACTACGCCGACGACGTCCGGCGTGCGATCGATCGGCTCGGCACCCCACCCGTGCTCGTCGGCTGGAGCATGGGCGGGCTGGCCGCACTCATGGCGGCCGCGCGCGGCGGCGCGCACGCGTGCGTGGGGCTCGCCCCGAGCACGCCGGCGACGAAACGGGATCCTCGCGTGCCGCTGCGCCCCGGGGTCTTCGGGCCCGAGGCGTACGGCATCGTCGATCGCGATCCGGACCGGCAGGACGCGATGATGCCCGATCTGGATCGTGACGAGCGGCTCACCGCCCTCGCCTCGCTGGGCCCGGAGTCGTTGCTCGCGCGGGACGACCGACAGGCCGGCATCGTGCTCGCTCCGCTGCCGTGTCCGCTGCTGATCGTCGTGGGCACGCAAGACAGGCAGTGGCCACGCAGCCGCTACGCGGATCTGCCGCTGACGTCGGACTGGCTCGAGGCGGACGCGTCACACTGGGGCCTCGTCCTGAGCCGTCGCTGCCTGCGCGAGCTCGTCCCGGCGGTGCTCGCATGGGTGGCGAGACACTAAGGACCGGTCAGCGGCTGACCCACGAGCGACCACCACGGCAGCGCGACGACGAGCACGGTCACCCAGCCCAGCAGCGTCATCCAGAGCCCGAAGCGGAAGATCTCGCCGGCCGAGACGTGGCCGCGCTCGTAGATGACGAGCGCGGAGGAG
>Ga0209802_1003674_pt1 | contig 10221 bp, 9 predicted proteins | sample GraSoiAngelo_129_FD_185886 | JGI IMG/M metagenome (GOLD analysis project Ga0209802, IMG submission 185886) | Grasslands soil microbial communities from the Angelo Coastal Reserve, California, USA - 14_0927_12_40cm (SPAdes) (version 2) | ecosystem: Environmental > Terrestrial > Soil > Grasslands ... | reverse complement strand
ACCGATGCCCTCGTCGTCGTCACCCGCGCTGCCATCTGCGGCAGCGATCTATGGCCGTACAAGACGATGGAATATAGCGAGACCGGCCGCCGCATGGGCCACGAGGCCATCGGCGTCGTCGAGGCCGTCGGCGCCGATGTCCGCAGCGTGCGCGTCGGCAATCTCGTTGTCATGCCGTTCGCATACTCCGACGGCACCTGTGTCTTCTGCCGCGAAGGTTTGCACACGTCGTGCATCCACGGAGGGTTCTTTGGCACGCTTGACATCCCCGGAGCACAGGCCGAAGCGGTGCGCGTCCCCCAGGCAGATGGAACACTCTTCGTCCTGCCGGTCGGCGCCGATGACGCACTGATGCCATCGCTTCTCACGCTTTCAGACGTGATGGGGACGGGCCATCATGCGGCTGTCGTCGCCAAAGTTGGTCCTGGGAAGACAGCGGCTGTTGTCGGAGACGGCGCCGTCGGCTTGTGCGGTGTGATTGCCGCCCGCCGCCTCGGCGCCGAGCAGATCATCATCCTGGGCCGCCATCCCGACCGAATCGCGCTGGCGAGGGAGTTCGGCGCAACGGACGTCGTGAGCGAGCGAGGCGACGAGGCGGTTGAGCACGTGCGCGAGCTCACCGGCGGCCTCGGCGTTCACGCTGTCCTCGAATGCGTCGGACTCGAGCAGTCGATGCGGACGGCTCTCGGCATCGCCCGTCCGGGAGGCGCAGTCGGCCGCGTCGGCGTCCCCCAGGACGAGACGCTGCCGGCGTCGCAGCCGGCATTCTACAATAACGTCACCGTCGGCGGCGGACCCGCACCGTGCCGCGCGTACATCGCGGAGCTCCTCCCGGACGTCCTCGAAGGCCTGATCGAACCGGGTCGAGTCTTCGATCGGGTCGTGCGCCTCGACGAGGTGCCTGACGGCTACCGGGCGATGAACGAACGCGAAGCGATCAAAGTCCTGATCGAGTTCTGAAGCGCAGAAGGAGGCGCGCCGATGACCGGATGGACGAGCGATGAGCTCAACAAGATCGGAGCGGCGGAAGAACTGAAGATCGCGTCCGTCAGACGCGACGGCACGCGGCGAAACCCGGTGACGATCTGGGTCGTCCGCCGTGGCGACGACCTCTACGTCCGATCCGTGAACGGGCGCGGCGGCGTCGAGAAAGCCGTCACTTTCGTGGACGCCGACCCCGGCCTCAACGAGCAGATCGACGCCGCGTACCGCACCAAGTATCGCCGCTACGCCGCGAGTATCGTCGGCAGCATCGTGAGCCCCAAGGCACGATCCGCGACAATCAAACTAGTGCCGCTAAGACCTATGGCGCCGTGAACGTCACCCGTCCCGTGGACTCCTCGAACAGCCACAATCGGGGGACGCCGCCTGCCAGCACCTTCATCCCGATCCGTGGGCGAGCCAGGTCGTCAAATAGCCACACCCCGGGCGCGTCATCGTAGCCGACCCACAGTCCCAGCCGCGGACGGCCGCGACCGTCCGCGATCCGAATCTCGGCGGCACGCTCAAACCCGACGCGAAGGAGGATGCGTTGTCGCCCTTGCGGGTCTAGCAATGCGAGTTCCGGCACACCGCCGGTTCCGACGGTCAGTCCAGCGCGCCGTCCGCCGTCGTCGCCGTATAACCACAGGCTCGGTTTCCCGTTCACGGCATCCAGCGTGGCCCGGATGCGACCTCCTGCGTCCACAATCTCGAGGGCGGGAGTCCGGACAAGCTGCGATTGCGTGGCGGCGCGGGCTGTCCACGGTCCCCAAAGCAACGCGAGCACGAACGGGAGGGCCGCGAAACCCGCGAGCAACACCAGCCATCGTTCCAGCCGTAGGAGTCGTGCCCGCAACGCCTGCTCCTCCGTGATGCCCATCGATATCCCCCTCTCTACTGGCCGGGATCCATCGGGGAATTTGCGCCCGCCGTCTTAGGTTTCCTGCGGAGGATACGATTCGCTGCGGCGTCGAAACTGACAGCCAATGATGCGGTCGGCGGATGTGGTTGTCATTGGCGCAGGCATCATCGGGTGCTCCGCGGCGTATTTTCTGGCCGCAGATGGCCACCGGGTCGTGATCGTCGACCGCGGCGAGGTCGCCTCGGGCACGGCAGCCGCCAGCGGCGGCTGGATCATCATTCACGATAAGGAGACGCCCGCGGGGGTGGCGCTTGCCCTGGAGAGCCGCCGGCTGTACGAGCGGATGGCGGCAGACGCAGGTGTGGCGGTGCACCCTCACGGCGGGCTTATACTTGCTGCGACCTCCGCAGAACTGGACCGGCTGCGGCATCAGGTGGGCATCGCGACCGCGGGCGGGGCACGAGTTGACCTGTTGGATGGTCCGGCGTTACTGGATCTGGAGCCGGAAGTCGCACGCGATCTTGCCGGCGCCACGTACTGTCCGGATGAAGCGACTGCAGACGCGCCGCAGGTATGTCAGGCGATCATCGCGGCCATCCGCGCCCGCGGCGTGGAAGTCCTGACGGGGAGTCCGGTCACGGCGATCGGCGTGGAAGGCGGGAGGGTCACCCACGTGGTGACGGCGACCGGACGGATTTCTACGCGCACCGTGGTGTGCGCCTGCGGCGTGTGGTCGCCCGCGGTCGGGCGGCTGGCCGGCGTCGAAATTCCGGTCATCCCACGGCGCGGGCATCTGCTGACGATGACGGCGTCGCCCGTCCGGCGCCCGCTGCTCGAGGCGGGCTATCTCGACGTGAGCGGGACGGCGCAGCCCGACCCGCAGGGGTTGCGGACCATCGTCCAGCCCCGCGGCGACGGAACCTGCCTGGTCGGCAGCAGCCGTGAGTTCAAGGGCGAAGACCGCACGGTCGACGCGGATCTGGCCGAACGGATGAAACAGCGGGCGGCGACGTTCGTTCCAGCGCTGCGGACGATGAGGCCGACTCGCGTCACGGTCGGTCTCCGCCCGTACACATCGCTCGGCCGGCCGATTATTGGCTGGGCGGGGCCCGACGGGTTCCTGGTGGCGACCGGGCACGAAGGGCAGGGGATTACGCTGGCCCCTGTGACCGGGAAGCTGGTCAGCGATCTCGTCGCCGGGCGCGCGCAACGGACCGGGTTTGAGCTATCGCCATGACTTTTCCCGGAGGGCGGTGATGCGCGCTGTCGTGCAGCGGGTCGTGCGCGCCGCGGTGAAGGTGGACGGCGCGGAAATTGCCCATATCGAGCACGGATACGCGGTGCTGGTCGGTGTGTCGACGGACGACACGGACGCCGATGCGAAAACACTGGCCGAAAAGATCGCGCACCTGCGCATCTTCGATGATGAGCAGGGGAAGCTCAACCGCTCGATCCTTGATGTTCGCGGGGCCGTGCTGTCCGTGTCGCAGTTTACGTTGTACGGTGACACCAGCGGGGGCCGACGGCCGAGTTTTGTCAAGGCCGCGCCCCCGCAGCAGGCTGAAGCGCTCTACGAGATGTTCAATCAGCATCTGCGTAGTCTCGGCGTGCCGGTAGAGACGGGCCAGTTCCGCGCCGTGATGGTGGTAGACATTCAGAACCACGGACCGGTGACGATCATTCTGGACACGCGGGCATGATCGAGAACCTGCTCGACCTGACGATTGCCACGCAGGCCGTCCTCAGGTTTGCGGTCCGTCCGGAACCGCTCCAGGCGCGCCTACCCGCGCCATGGCAGGTGGCGGCGGACCCGTCTGGGGTCTCGAAGGGGGCAAACCTGGCTGTGACCTTCAACGATGCGCTCCTCAACCAGGATGCCGCCGGCACCCCCACGGCCGATGCTGTGAGCCGCTACATTGGGTTTGCCATTCCGGCACGGCACCCGGAGACGGAGGAGGAGGCCGGCTTCAACTTCCGGATTCTCACCGCACATCCCCGCGCCATTCCCGGGAAGTACAAGACATCGCGTCTGGGGACCGTGCTGCGGGAGTACTACGCCAAGGGGAACGACATGAGCGCGACCATCACCGATCACTTCCGGTTCCGCGATCCGGGCGGGGGATCCGTGGAGCTACAGCTGCAGTACCGGCGGGGGCTCCCGGTCAGGGTCGTGTCCCAGGGGAACGTCCGTTCCGCTGCCGATCCCAACATCCTGCGTATATATAAGGTACATGAACTGCTCGACGTGGTGCGCAGCGTGCCCCAGAACATCGACCGGGTGATGAGTTATCAGTTTCGCAACACCATTACCGAGTTCAGCGACCTGTTCGACGGCACAGAGCGGTTGGTGAGCGTCACCATCGTGCCCTGGTACGTCCGCCAGGTGTACGGTCCCCCGGCCGGTTGACACCCATGGTACTGTCTATGAGCAAAGGCGTCTACTTGGTCTACTTAGTCTAAAGACCTGACCGGCTTGAGCTTGCAGACCAAGAAGACTAAGTAGACCAAGAAGACTAAGTAGACGCAGTTTGGTGGCTGGCGCAGTTCGGAGGAAACACCAATGAATCAAATAAAGGTGACGCTTCCGGACGGTCGGGTGAAAGAGTACCCGAAAGGGGTCTCGCTCGCCGAGATCGCGCGCGATGCGGGGAAACCCGATGCGCTTGTCGCTAAAGTGGATGGGGAACTGCGCGACCTGGCGACCAAGCTCGACCGCGACGCGCGCGTGGAGCCGCTGACCTTCGAACAGCCCGAAGGGCGGGAAGTCTACTGGCATTCGTCCGCCCACCTGCTGGCTCAGGCCGTGAAGCAGTTGTTCCCGGAGGCCAAACTGGCCATCGGGCCGCCGATCGACGACGGATTCTACTACGACATCGATCTCGGCCGGCCGTTTGCGCCCGAAGATCTGGAGAAGATCGAGGGCCGGATGCGGGAGCTAGCCGCGCGGGACCAGCCGATTGAGCGCGTTGAGGTCCCGCGCGACGAGGCCATCCGTACGTATAAGGAAATGGGCGAGAAGTACAAGCTCGAACTGCTGGAGGGTATCCCCGACCCGCGGGTGTCCTTCTACCGCCAGGACGGCTTCATGGACATGTGCCGCGGTCCGCACCTGCCGCGCACCGGGCTGATCAAAACCATCAAGCTCCTCAGCACGTCGGGCGCGTACTGGCGCGGCGACGAACATCGCGAGATGCTGCAGCGCATCTACGGCATCTCCTTCCCCCGCCAGGAACAGCTGGATGAGTTTCTGCGCCAGCTGGAAGAAGCGAAGCGGCGAGACCATCGCCGGCTCGGCAAGGATCTGAAGCTATTCGCCTTTGCCGAGGAACTGGGACAGGGGCTCCCGTTGTGGCTGCCGCGGGGAGCAACTGTGCGGCGTCTCCTCGAGAACTACATCGTCAACCTGGAGTTGCAGCACGGTTACCTTCATGTCTATGCGCCGGATCTCGCCTCCGTGCAACTCTACAAAATCTCGGGTCACTGGGACTACTTCCGCGAGGCCATGTATCCCCCAATGAAGGTAGATAACGACGAGCTGGTGCTCAAGCCGATGAACTGTCCCCACCACATCATGATCTACAAGCAGGATCAACGCTCGTACCGCGACCTGCCGGTCCGCATTGCCGAACTGGGGCGGATGTACCGCTACGAGAAGTCGGGGACGCTGACCGGGTTGCACCGGGTACGGTCCATGACGCTCAACGACGCGCATATCTTCTGCCGGCAGGACCAGGTCAAGGAGGAGTTTGCGGCGGTCGTGCGGTTGATCCAGCAGGTCTACCAGGACTTTCGGATCACCGACTACCGACTGGATCTGTCCCTCCACGATCCCAAGGACCGGCAGTACTACCATCAGGACGAGGAATTGTGGATGACGGCGGAGGGGCTTCTGCACGAGGTCTTACGCGAACTGGGGTTGACGTACAACGCGGTGGTCGGCGGCGCCAACTTTTATGGCCCCAAGCTCGATGTGCAGGTCCGGACGGCGACGGGGAAAGAGGAGACCCTATCCACGGTGCAGCTCGACTTCTTGCTCCCCAAGCGGTTCGAGCTGGAGTTCATCGGGGAGGACGGCAAGTCGCACCGTCCGGTGATGATCCACCGGGCCATCATCAGCACGATGGAACGCATGATGGCGTTTCTCATCGAGTACTATGCCGGTGATTTCCCGGTCTGGCTGGCGCCCGAGCAGGTCCGCGTGCTGCCGATCGCGGACCGCCACCTCGACTATGCTCGAAATGTGCGCGATCGCCTGACGGCCGCAGCGGTGCGGGTTGAGCTTGATACGAGCAACGAGCGAATCAGTTACAAGGTCCGCCGCGCGCAGGTGGACCACGTCCCCTACATGCTGGTCGTGGGCGACAAGGAGGCCAGTAGCGGCCAGGTGGCCGTCCGCAGCCGCGGCGCCGGCGACCTGGGCCCAATCCCCCTCGAGACATTTGCCGCGCGCATCATGGAGGAAGTGGCAGCGAAACAATAGCTCACTTGAGTCATGGCAGGACCGCGCCTCTCCTGACACAATCGCGTCGTCAGGGGAGGCGCCGTGTTTCCACCGATCGCTTGGATCGCTGCCGCATTCGCCGCCGGGATTGCGCTCGGTCGTTGGTCGGTGCTGTCCGCGTGGATATGGTTTGCCGCTTCCACAGGGTCGGTGCTTGCCGCAGCATGGTGTGTGAACCTCAGGCGGCCTGCGACGGTCCCGCTCCTGGCAGGCGCGGCCACCGTGGGCGCGCTGTGGGTGATGCTGCACGCCGACCCGGTGGCGGCGCCCGTGTTAACGGCCGCGTTTGGACGCGACGTGACGCTGGCCGGGGTGGTCGTGAGACCGCCGCAGCGCGGGAGCGAACGTGTCCGGGCGGTCGTATCCGTCGAGCACATCGACTCGGCCGGCCGGTCTTCCCCCGCGGACGGGTTGGTCCTTGTCACATTCCCCCAGAGCAGCGATGTTCTCTACGGCGACCGTATCGCCATCTCCGGCCGGCTCGTCCGACCACCGCCCGCCGGGAATCCCGGAGAATTTTCGTATCGTGACTATCTCGCGTCGCGCGGGATTGGCGCCGTGCTCTATCCGCAGCGCCATGCGCACGTCCATGTGACTGAGCACGGATTGGCCACTCCCATCCTGGCCGCCGCCGACATCGTGCGGCGAAGGATGACGTCCTTCCTTCTAACCGCATTGCCGGGGCAGCGGGGTGCATTGATGGCCAGCCTGCTGCTGGGAGACGATGGGGCGATCGGACCTGAGGCCAGGGATGACTTTGCGCGATCCGGTCTGCTGCACGTGCTGGTCGTCTCAGGGGCACAGGTGGGTCTGGTGCTGGCGTCGGTGCTGTGGCTGGGCCGGCTGCTCCGCGTCCCACTACTGCCGGCCAGCGGGGTGGCGGCCGCGGTCACGCTATTCTTCGCGCTCATGACCGGCTGGGTCCCTTCGGTGGCGCGCGCGGCGATGATGGCGTTGATCGGACTCGCTGCGCCGTTGCTGCAGCGGGGTCGAGATGCGCACGCTGCGCTGGCCGTGGCGGCCCTGGCGCTCCTCGTGTCGCAACCACTGCTCCTATTTGATGCGGGGTTTCAGCTCTCGTTCGCCGCCACGTGGGGGCTTATCTTCGTCGCGCCCGTCCTGACGTTGCATCTGTCTGCGCTGCCTCGGTCCCTCCGCTCCTTGTTCGCGATGACTGTGGCCGCACAGATCGCCGTCGGACCACTGCTCGCCTACCACTTCCTCCAAATCTCTGTGGTTGGTTTGGCAGCCAACCTCATCGTCATCCCCCTGGTCGCGCTGCTCGTTCCCGCGGGGTTCGCCGTCGCCGTTGTTGGCGCCGTGATCCCGACTCTGGGTGTTTCCCTGGCCCCGGTCTTGGGCCCGCCGGCGGATGCGGTGCGGTGGACGGCAGCCGTCTTCGCCCGCCTCCCGCTTTCTGCCGTGCCGGTCGAGGCGCCGTCGCTGCTGGGGATTGCCGGCTTCTACGCCGTCCTCGTCGCGACCGTGGAGTGGCTGCGGGGCCGTGTGCGTGTAACCCGGGCGGCAATCGTCGCGGCGGTGTCGGGTGCCGTTGCCCTGGCCCTGTGGGCCCAGGTCTTCGCTGCCACAGTCCCCCCGCAACTCGTCATCACATTTCTCGATGTCGGCCAGGGAGATTCCATCGTGGTCCAGGCTCCGTCCGGCCGCACCATGCTGGTCGACGGAGGCGGGGAGGTCGAGGGGCACCTGACCGGTTACGACGTCGGAGCCCGCCGGCTCGTGCCCGCGCTGCGGCGGCTGCACCTGCGCACGATTGACATCATGCTGCTCTCGCATCCGCATGAGGATCACGTCGGAGGACTCATCGCCGCGCTGCAGAACTTCCCCGTGGGGTTGGTGCTCGACAGCGGTTTCGAGCATCCGGCGCCTTCGTACCCGCGGTTTCTCCGACTGGTGGAGGCACAGCAGATCCCGTACCGGCTTGCCCGCCGAGGTCAGAGGCTGGATTTGGGTGATGGGGCCGCGGCGGCCGTGCTCAATCCCCGCGATCCGTTGATCGTTGGTTCCAGCTCCGACGTCCACGCGAACTCCGTGGTGGCGCGGTTGGCCTATGGAGCGACGAGCGTATTGCTGACCGGAGACATCGAGGCGTTGACCGAGGCGATCCTCCTGGGCGACGGAACTGACCTGCACAGCACGGTGCTCAAGGTGGCCCACCACGGCAGCGCCACCAGCAGCACCCCGGTGTTCCTTGACGCGGTGGCCCCACAGATGGCGGTCATCTCCGTGGGCGCCATGAATCCGTTCGGGCATCCCCACCGCGCGACACTCGAGGCCCTCCAGGCCGTCGGGGCGGCGGTGTACCGGACTGACGTCCATGGGGCCGTGACCGTGGCCAGCGATGGGGTGCAGGTGTGGGTGCGCACGGTGCGTGATGCTGGCGATCGTTGACCGCAGGGGAGACGGCGTGGCCGATGCCTGACGCGCAGGTGTATCTCCTCCAGGGCGAAGAGGATCTGCTCATCGACCAGGCACTGGCGGTCCTGCTGGACCGTCTCATGCCGGCGGAAGAACGCGACCTGAATCTGGATGTGCTGCGGGCCGGTGAGATCGCGCTGCCCGATCTGGTCACGCGTCTGGATACGCTCCCGTTCTTTGGACGCCGGCGGGTGGTCGTGGTCAAGGATCCCGATGCCTGGAAAGCTCCAGAGCAAGAGCGGCTGGCTGCGTATCTGGAGCAGGGCCCGCCGCCCTCGGCCCTGATTCTGGTCGCCCAGGGCCTGGACCGGCGGCGCAAGCTGTACACCACGATCCGCCGCATCGGACAGGTGCAGGAGTTTCCCCGGATGTCGGTGCGCCAGCTCCCCTCATGGATCGCCGAGCGGGCCCGGCAGGCCGGCCGGCGGCTCGACGCTGATGCCGTGGACGCCCTGGTCGCGCTGGTCGGTCCCGGGCTGCGGCAGTTGAGCCTGGAGATGGAAAAGGCTTTTGCCTACGCGGGCGACCGCGATCGTATCACGCGGGCCGACATTGAGGCGGCGGTGAGCCGCGTGTCGGAGACAACGATTTTTATGCTGGTGGACGCGATCGGAGCGCGGCAGGCCGGGCAGGCCCTGCGTCACCTGACTGACATTCTCCGAGAGGAAGCGCCACCGTACGTGCTGTTCATGATCGCGCGGCAGTTCCGGATGCTCTACCGCAGCAGCGTGTTGCTGGCAGCCCGGAAGCCCCTGGCGATGCTGCAGGAGGTGCTCGGCGTGCCTCCATTTATCGTCCGCCGGATCGCCGAACAGGCGAAGAACTTCTCGCCGGTGTCCTTCCCGCGCATCTTCGCCCGCCTGCTGGAGGCCGACCGGGCCATCAAAGGCACAGGGCATCCCCAGCTGGCGCTGGAGATGCTCATTGCCGACTTGTGCGTGACCAAGAGCGAACTGACGGAATCGCGGAATCGCGGAATCGCGGAAACGCGGATGTGATCGGGGATCGATGTCAGCCGGTCCGCGTTCCCCCGTTTCCGCGTTTCCCTGTTTCCGTTACTTGCTTCCGCATCAGGCGGGAGTTCGTGCGTGCCGCGGTATTGTGGTGAATGATCCCTTTGCGGGCGGCCCGATCCAACTCTGATACTGCCTGGGCCAGCTTCTCGGGATTGGTGCGGGCCGCTTTGGTCAGCGTCTTCAGGCGGGAGAGCACAGCCTGATTGGCCAGCCGCCGTCGTTCAGATTGGCGCTTGTGTTTGAGTCCTGACTTAGATCGTTTGGCCACCGGAACCTCCCCGTCGTGGTCTGGAACCGCTCGGTTATCCTACCACGACCTCACGGCCGCCCACAAGGACGCACACTCCAAAAGGCGTTGGAGGTTGGAGGTTGAAGGTGGAAGGTCGATGCCGGAAGATGGACCGTCGCTCCCTCGTCGCCTC
>Ga0209802_1003667_pt1 | contig 10231 bp, 10 predicted proteins | sample GraSoiAngelo_129_FD_185886 | JGI IMG/M metagenome (GOLD analysis project Ga0209802, IMG submission 185886) | Grasslands soil microbial communities from the Angelo Coastal Reserve, California, USA - 14_0927_12_40cm (SPAdes) (version 2) | ecosystem: Environmental > Terrestrial > Soil > Grasslands ... | reverse complement strand
TCTCAAGTATATGGACCATTTTACATGAGAATGGCCCGATCTAAGACTCCTGTCATACATTCAAAAGAACAAGAGTTTGAAATTGGCAAAGGAATAGTGCTTCGAGACGGTTCTGATTGCACTATTACCGCTTGTGGAATTACCGTAAAGATGGCGTTAGATGCTGCAGATTCTCTCAAACAAGAAGGAATTTCCTGCAGGGTAATAGACATGTTTTCAATCAAGCCGATAGATGAGACCCTTATAGAGAAGGCTGCACGCGAGACTGGAGGAATTGTTACATGCGAAGAACACAACATCTTGGCAGGCTTTGGGTCAGCGGTCTGTGAAGTTGTTTCTGAGACATATCCTGTACCGATGAGACGAATAGGAGTAAGAGACCAATTTGGTGAATCAGCAAGAGACAGTGAAATCTCACTGCTACTACAAAAACATGGTATAACATCAGTTCATATATCTAATGCTGTTAATGATATTAGGAGTAAAACCAGATGAAGATATTTCTGGACACAGCGAATCTTGCTGCAATAAAGATGTATAATGATATGGGTCTTGTAGATGGTATTACTACTAATCCATCACTTCTAGCAAAAGAGGGTGGAGATCCTCAGAAAACCATGGAAGAGATTGTTCGAGTTGTTAAGGGCGATGTTAGTCTAGAAGTCTTGAGCACAGAAATGCCTGGGATGCTGGAAGAAGGTAGAAGACTTCGCAAGTACGGAAATAATGTTGTCGTAAAGTGCCCGTTAACACCAGAAGGGCTCAAGGCATGTAAAATGTTAACCTCGGAAGGAATTCCGGTAAATGTAACTTTATGCTTTTCTGTAAATCAAGCTATTCTAGCCGCAAAAGCGGGGGCAAAGTATGTAAGCCCATTCATCGGAAGATTAGACGATAACGGGCAAGATGGAATCAACCTTATCAGAGAAATCCACCAAGTATTTCAAAATTACAAATTCAGTACACAGCTTCTTGTGGCAAGTGTGCGACACCCAATACATGTGGTGGAGGCAGCAAAAATTGGGGCAGAAGTAGTAACCTTGCCGCCAGACGTTTTAGCAAGATGCTGAAACATCCCCTGACAGATGTTGGTCTAAAGAACTTTTTAGCCGACTGGGAAAAGCTAAAGAAAGAAAATCCAAGTATTAGAATTTAGAGTTTTCTTACTGACCACAGATACTAATGTTTTCCAACCCATTGGTATCTGTACTCTTCGTCAAACAACTCGGACATTATATCGTTCTCAGTTATTTGGCTGTGTAGCCTAGTCTCAAAAAACCCTAGACTTCCCTTGTATGGTATTGGAACTTTAAGTTCTTGTGGATTCCTAAGCAAAAAGCCATACCTGTGATGGAAAAATCCCTCACTAGCAAGATGACTTTTATAGTCTGATTTGAGTTCGCCAAGAGAATGGTACATCTTCACATCATAAAGTTCCACTTTTCCTATGATGACACCCGTTCTCAGTTTTGTTTTATCCATGCTCAATCTTCTGCTTGCCTCAATCTTTACTTTTAGTGGCGCATGAACTAGAAATTCACCTCGGAATTTTGTATTCCATGTTCTTAGCTCAATCGTTTTTTTGCCATTTATTACGAGATCAGCATACGGCTGAGAAACTGATAGGCATTTCATTTCCTAGTTGGTCCTTAAAACATTCAGTACACGTTTTGGGATCTCATTTAATCTGCTTACTGCCAAACTACGTTCGTAGCCTAGTCGTCTCAGATTGTTTGCAATTATCGTTTCGTCCGCTATGTCGGGGCCTACTCCTATTGAAACCATTCTTGTACCTAATAGTTTGAAATCTCTCATCATAGTTCGAACAGCATCGGGATCTGACGGTTCTCCATCTGTTAATGTAAGAAAGATATCCGGTTTTTTTGATCTCAGAGTTGGCAGTAACAAAGCATACACTTCAGCTAAAGGTGTACTTCCGTTTGCTTTTATTTGAGCTAGTCGCTTTGCCGCAGTGTTATTCCATTTAAGATTTTCAGGTTTTATCAACCAACAAACAACCTGCTTTTGTTCAGTGTTAAAGGCGTAAACTGAAAATTTTACTTTCAAGTACTCGAGAACTTCACAAAGAGCTAACGTAGCTTTCTTGTATTGTATCTCTTGTCCAGCGATACTTGATGAATGATCAAGAAGTATGACAATTTTAGTTTTAATTGCTATTTTCTTGTCTGTAATGAACGGATTATGTCCTTCCAAGAAAGTTTCTTCATCAAACTCATCGCCAGCAATCACATGTTGTTCTTTCCAACCAGATTTCCATTCTTTGAATCTTGCTTTGAGATTATTTATTAAATCTGCATCGTAGATCTTTGTCTCATCTACATTTGTTAACTTGGGTATACTTACTCCTATTATCTCTGATCTTAATCCCTTGTTTTCGCTTTTCTTAGCTTCCTCAAGCAAAACCTTAAACTCTTCGAATACTGGTTTGCCTTCCAGGGCCCTCTTCGGATCCAATTCACCAAAATCGCTTTCTCGATGTTTTGCTATCTTACTCAGTGTCTTGACAAAATCTTCTTCTGACATGGCAATTCCAGAAGTAATTTTTGGCATCGATATCGGAATGGTAAGAAGAGGATCAATTTCTAAGATCTTGATTATGTCAGATACTTTCTTCTCTAGCCAATCTGTTCCATATTTTTTCTCTATAGCGTCGTTTACAGATTCAGTGGCCACTTTGCTTGCTCTTTGAATTTTCTCAAATGAACTTGGTGAAAGCTCTCCCTTTATATCGCCAAGGAGAAAGTGCTGGGCAAATCCTTCAACAATCCTGGCATTTCCATACAGTGTGTTTAGCAATGGTCTGTAGAGCCAAGCGCATCCGTAAGTGAAGATTAACTCTTCATCCATACCTTGCCAGTAAGAGCGGCCAATAATCTCTATTCTGCGCGTTTCTAATAGGTTGAGAATGAAACCAAAGGCATGATCATTGCTCAAAATTTTACTTGAATGTCTTATTCGCATCGCTTCATACCAGAGAGCAGTTCTAAACTGCCGATATTTTTGAAAGTCAGTTCCCTGATATCGTTCTAATGGGAACATCAGAACTCTATTTTCTCGCAGATTAGATTGAATTTCTTTCTGGTCTGTGATGCTTACTGTAACTTTTTCTTTTCCAGACCATCTTCTAACAATAAACGTAGCGATTTCAAGTAGTGTATCGTTTCTAAGACGTAATGATTGCATCAATTACCAAACATCGAAGTTATGATATCGTTTACTTTTTGGTATTCAATGCTTCCCCATTGAGCGTATATGTTAGCAAAAACTACATCCGCTGCTTGCCTCGGTTTCATACCAGAGTCAAGTACCTTGCCAAATGCTATGGTCTCACGTAGACTGGGGGAATAATACAATTCCTCAACTGCAGCTGCTTGTCTCAAAATATTTGCTAACTTTATCCCCCGCAGTATTTCCTTTTCATGTGAACCAGAAACATAATTCTTTACTATCTTAAGTTCGATTTCTTCTGGAGGGTAATCCAGTTTAATTCTCACTGGAAATCTGCTTAGTAATTGCGGGGGTAATTCTTTTGTGCCAACATGTGATAATGGATTGATTGTTGCAATAACAAACCATTCCTTTGTAGCCTCAATTAATTCTCCTCCAGCTTCCTTTAGAACAATTTGTCTTCTGTCATCTAATGCCTCATCTAGCCTAAGTAAAACATCAGCCTCTGCAGCATTTACCTCGTCAAGGTAAAGCATACTGCCATCTTTCATTGATCGTACTAGAATACCATGTTCAAATCCTATTGTACCAGCATCCAATGTCTTGGATCCAATGAGGTGACTTTCTCGTGTTCTTAAACTGAAGTTAATTGACTCAAGTTTAGCTTGCTTTCTTGCTGCAAACTCCCTTACTAGAGTAGTCTTACCAGTACCTTTTGGCCCTATTATCAGGACGAACAAATTGGATTCATAGGCTTTGTCCAAAACTTCAAAGGAATTATTCCAATCTATGTATAACGATTCTGTAAGCATAATAGGTGTGGTTTCTTCCTTAATTTAAAAATGTCTTATCTCTGGAATAAGGTCGCCAACTTAATCTTAAAGAGAGGAGTAATGTAACCAATGGAAAATAAAATTCGATATTCATATGGATTAGTAATTTGTCTGATTGCAACGTCTGGGATTTTGACTCATATCAGTGGAGAGCAATTCCAAATTCCATCTTGGATTAAAAAAATTGCAAAATGGTGGCACGAAGGAGCAATAGATGATTCAGAATTCATGAAGGGAATCCAATATCTTATAGAAAACAAAATTATGGTCATACATGCTTCTAACGCAAAAATAGTAAAAGAAAACAAGATACCATCCTGGGTAAAAAATAATGCTGGTTGGTGGGCAAATGGAACTATTTCAGATAATGATTTTGTATCTTCTATTCAATATCTTATCAATTCTGGAATAGTGGTATATTCTGACGTGAATTCAACAGAAAATAATCAGGAAAGTAAATGTGATAGATTCACCACTCCTGCAGAAAAAGAGACATGTCTTAAGCAAATTGAATATTATACTAAGATCAAAAGTGCCATGGAAGAATCTGCTAAGCATGTTATTGGGCCAGTTACCTTCTATTATGTAAACAGTGAATCACAAGCTACAGATAATGGAAAAATATTATTGACAATCCATTTCGTTGTTGAAAATAATGACAATCAAGAAGTAACAATGACATGCTTACGACAGGACTCCTGCAACTATGCGTTAAGTGATGGACAAAAAGAAATTCCTTATGCGACTAATACCCTTGTGTACGGCAGTCTCACCTTACCCCCAAAGACTCCTAGATTGGTAGATTGGACATTTTATAGCATCTTTGACACTTCGCAGTCTTATTCATTTTTGGTAAAAGAGCCTTGGGGAACTGGTTCTGTACCAATAAGAATTCATCAGTGAATGTTTTAAAAGTGAAAAGTCTAGTTTCCTAGTTTTGTGTATGACTCGTCTAGAATGTGATGAAGGGTTTTATGCCATGCCTCGTAACCACCAGGTGATCTTGGAAAATCATGATAATGCTCTGTTAAAATCTTGTTTTGCTGAGCAGTAAATCTTAATCCATCAGCTAATTTCTTGTTTAATGCTCCTCTTATCATTAATCCCAGCTTTCCGACTGTCCCAAAGTCAGGATGTTCTCCTTTACTAATTGCATCTACGTCTAATTTTGACAAAAAGTGTTTCATTCCATAGTTTATCTGCTCATTTGTTAGAGTTTGAAGTAATCTCCTAAAGATTTCAAGTCCTGCTGTTTTGTAGCCATAATCGTTAACGAAATCTATATTGTATTGCCACAGTCCACCCTCGCTAACATCTCCAGATTCTATTGCTTCGACAGCATTCTTTCCAATAATTGTTGCTGCAACAATGGCAGGACCAATGCCTCCAGCATCCAGAGGCTTTGGCATCCATGCAGAGTCTCCAACCAACATATACCCATTTGCAACTAGACAGTCATTTTGTCTTCTCACTGAAACTTGCCAATTGCCAGTCGAATTAACCGAATCATTAGGATCATCAGATAATCTTGGATTTTTCAGTGCCTTGTTTATCTTAACATAATCATTTATCAATTTGGTCACATCGTCACTCTTACCGAGTCTTTTATTCCTTTTTTGCAGTTCTCTTTGCTGTATCCCAAGTCCGATATTGACTTTGTTATGACCCTTAGGAAAAACCCAACCATAGCCACCTGGTGCTATATCTTGATCTAAATGTATGATGCAATAGTCAGAATCAAAATCAGTTTTGTTTTCTATACCCAGCTCAAATTTCATTATATGTCTTCCTGTAGATTCGAGGTCATCGCGATCAATCTTTTTCTCTATTTTGGAGCTTATGGAAAGTCCATTGCGTAGCATAGAGGTGACGCCTGTGGCGTCAATGACGATTTTTGCGGTTTTTTTGAATGGTTCATTGGTAAGTAGGTTTGTTCCCTCCACTCCAACAACTGTACCATTATCATATAGCAAATTCCTTAAAGCAACTGAATATTGCATGTTTACGCCCATCTTCTTTGCATCACGAAGCTGGCGTTGGGGAAGCTCTTGCCTGTTTAACATAAAACCATCCCCATCGAATGGAATTGATGTCTCTCTATCAGGTGAAAATGCCATTACTCCCTTAACGGGATGCTCGATCTCAGGTCTACCCCAAGATATTTTGATCCTCTCTGTCATGTAATCAACGGTATTTTTGCCAACAGCATCTCCACAAATCCATCCATTAATGGTCTTCTTACCAAGAGTTGGTTCTTGGTTTCTGTCTATTACTAGAATTGATAATTTTTGATTAGAATAATACGACGCTGACTGAGCAGCAATCATTCCAGCCAAGCCTCCGCCAGCTACTAGGATGTCGTAATCGGTTTTCACAGCCAAAAAACGGGATCTACTCTATTTAAAAGAACCGTATGAAAATGGATCTAAGGTATTTTTGGGTCGGTTCGTCGCGGCTTCTTCACAGCTAGTGCTCAGACTGGAGCGGCAAAATATTACCTCATTCCCTTTTGTTTTAGATGTACGAATACTATTAAACCATACTTCAAAGAATCTGGAAATAATTACTATTCAAACTTGAGCAGTTCAGTGTATGTTTTCGTCATCTCCTCCTTCTTATAAATTGGTGTCTTTATCCTAATCTTTACTGCATTATTTTGTTGTAAATTAATCACTCTTCTTACTAGATCGTTCTTGCTGACTCTCAGGAACAAAGATGAATCCTCGAAATACATGCTAATGTTATTTAATAGTTCAATCAACTGCGATTTTGAAACTCTCGGAACAAGATTCTTAACAAAGTCCTCTGCTCGCTTCTTTGTAATCTTGGTCTTGGTAAGTAAGATTGGATTTCCATAATGTCCTAGGATTCTTTCTTGAGAAAACTCGTCTTCTTTTATCTGGAATAACTCGAGTATTGGCTCAAAGATTTTTCTGTTGTCCTCGGTTGCATGAAATATAATCTCCACTGTTACTTCTAGCTGTTGTGTCATCTTATTTAGTATCTTAATTGGGTATTAAATTTATTTAGCCTGCAATAAGGCGATTTCCCCTTCTGCTGTCCTTATGAGTTTGGCCTTCTCGATACCAACGTGTCTGACATGAATTACTTTCTTAACCGCGGCCAAGATATCTGAATTTATCTTTCCAAATGCGGTGGCTTGAATAAACTGCTCTATTGTCATTTCAGGGATTGTCTTTGCCATGACATCTTTTGCAATCAATCTTAGTGCGTGTTTTCTTGATGTATTCAACTTCTTCTGAGTCAAGGCTATGATCTTTATTCTGAAGAGGTATCCGTCCTTAGTTTTAAAATCAGCTATGAAATTAATTAAGGAAGAACCACGTCTTACAAGACTTCTGAGAAACTCTTTTGCGTACTCATATCTTTTGAAAATCGAACTTGCGGTTTCACCATCTACCTTGTCTACTTGGAAGTATAGCTTGAATTGATGTTGAGAAGGATCGCCTTTCACAATGTCAAACAGGGTTACTTCTACTACTCTGCCTCTTGCGCTTTGGTCATCAGTAATTGGTACATATGCAATAGGTACATTGTTAAATGCAGATGGGGCAAGAATAGTAACCCACTTCTTCTCTCTCCATTTGTCTTTGACCCTTGATGTCTTTTGGCGAACCAACTATAATCGACCTTTGAAGCCAAAATATAAGTTGTACGACATTTTAGATTGTGCTGGCACCAATATACTTCTGCAACACCTTTGGAACAGCAATATGGCCATCCTTTGTTTGAAAGTTTTCCATTATTGCAACCATCGTTCTAGTCGTAGCTACTAGGGTGCTGTTCAAAGTATGCAGATACTGTGTTTGCTCGTCAGTTCTTTCTCTAAATCTTATCTTGAGTCTCCTAGCTTGAAAGTCAAGGCAGTTAGAACAAGAAACTATCTCCCGATAGCTGTTCTGTCCTGCCATCCACGCATCAAGATCATATGTTTTGGCAGAAACTTTTCCCAAATCCCCACTGGAAAGTAGCATTATTCTGTAAGGCAATTCAATTTTCTGGTAGAACTCTTCAACTATAGATAGTAATCTTTCATGTTCATTCCATGATTCTTCTGGCCGTGAGAAGACAAACTGTTCCACTTTGTCGAACTGATGAACTCTGAATATTCCCTTTTGGTCTCGGCCATGTGCGCCGGCTTCCTTCCTAAAGCACGGACTGACTCCTGCATATCTGAGAGGAAGGTTTTTTCCATCTATTATCTCGTTTGAATGCATTGAGGCTACCGCGTGCTCAGACGTTCCAATAAGATAGAGATCCTCTCCCTCTACCTTGTAAATTACATCTTCGAAATCTTCAGCAATTATTGCACCTTCCATAGATCTCCTGTTTATCAAATACGGTGTATGTACGAGCGTGTAATTTTTGTCCGATAAGAAATCAAGCGCATACTGTATCAAGGATTGATTCAGCTTGACGAGCATATTTTTGAGATAATAGAATCTGGCTCCTGCAACCTTGGCAGCTCTTTCTAAATCTACAAGATCAAGACCTTGTGTTAAATCTATGTGGTCTCTAATCTTGAAATTAAAAATTGGCGGCTTTCCCCATTTTTTTATTTCCTTATTTGCGTTGTCTCCCCTTCCGATCGGCACGGATTCATGAATCAAGTTGGGTAATGACAAGGAAAGTTTTGTATAGCTATCTTCGGTCTTGACCTGCGTTTCTTCCAATTTGCGAAGATCATCAGACACTGATTGCATCTGTTCAATAAGCTTGGCCACATCTACGTTTCCTTTCTTTTTTCTTGCAATCTCTAACGCTATTTCATTTCGTTTCTTCCTGATTTCGTCCGTTCTTATGATGAGGTCTCTTCTTTCCTCATCTGCTTTTATTAATTGATCAAGAGGGAACTCAACTGCTCTAGCCTCCAGCATCTTTCTTATCTTATCAGAATTGTCTCGAAGGAGTTTGGGATCAAGCATTAGTTAGTCACTTTAAGTATAACTTGGGTTTGTTCAAGAACTTCATCAATAGTAGAAATCAATGTTCGTATATTTCCTTTGCCTTCGAAGGAAAAAACTAAAGCAGTTCCAACGTGTTCTATTCTGAAACAAAGATTTTCTGGGAAATCTACGTTGTCAGGTTCTAGAGCTTTTCTGATAGCCTCTGCTTTTTTCTCTGACAGATTATTTAGAAACACTTGAACTTTGCATTCTAGAGACATTTTCTTCCAAGTAATCCAGAAACTCATCTAATTTGTCTTTAGTAATTCTGGCTCCGGCTGCCGCGTCATGCCCGCCGCCAACACCAGAAACTCTTGCTGCACCTTCCCTCATCAGTAATCCTAGGTTTACTTCCGATTTGCATCCTGTAGATTTGCGAGATGAAAACTTGATCGTACCCTCTTGACCATTTGTTCTAAGTATGATTATCTTCCCTATGTTCTTCTGCGAGCCACCAAGCAACGAAGATACAGCACCAGTCATATTTTCTGGTACAATTCCTTCGCCGTTTACAAGAATGTATGAACCATTGTCAGTGATCCTCCATCTTTCGCTTGAAAGTGCATTCATGTAAGTTCTCAAGAAGGCTCTATACTCTACCAATATGTTCTCACCTTCCTGTAACATCCTCGTTCTATCACCCATACATACTGCAACTCCGACTCCAGCTTTACGAATTCTTCCACAAGAGTTTAGCATAGTTGAAAACTCTCTAGCATCTCGTAAGAAGCTTCTCTTGTCTTCGCCCGATAATGTGTAGGTATATCCAACAAGGTCGTCGACTATATCGCTTGCGTTCTTACTGGGTGTAAACTTAGATATAGTTTGAAGAAGAATCCTTTTCTCATCTTCTGTAAGTTCCGCTGGAACACGCCATCGACTTCCTTCCTTCAACTTTATTCCTGATGAATTTAGTATTGAGAGACAGGCATCGCGATTCCATGTAAGACCTTCTATGAAAGGCTGTGAAGTAAACGCAAGAGCATCAGGAAGAGGCCTTGTCTCTCTTCCAACAAGTAAGATATCCAAATCGATTTCTAGTTGATTATTCTTTTTTGCTGTGGCTGCAATTTCGAGATTAATTCCGGTAAATGATTTCTTCTCTCCGTGATCCTGTCTATCTCCCAGTGCAGCTACTACTGCGATCCATGCTAAATCAGTATTTTCTTTGTGGAGAGCTTTTGAAACGAGATATGCCATGCCACCAGCTGATACATCTAGACCCCCATCAATGTCACATTT
>Ga0209802_1003653_pt1 | contig 10268 bp, 9 predicted proteins | sample GraSoiAngelo_129_FD_185886 | JGI IMG/M metagenome (GOLD analysis project Ga0209802, IMG submission 185886) | Grasslands soil microbial communities from the Angelo Coastal Reserve, California, USA - 14_0927_12_40cm (SPAdes) (version 2) | ecosystem: Environmental > Terrestrial > Soil > Grasslands ... | reverse complement strand
AAATCCGGCTCGTGAATTCGTGCAGCCGCAGATCGCCCGTCACCGAGCCGTTAGAGGCCGATGCAATTTCCTGCGACGCGACTGCTGTTTGCGATTCTGTATTTTCTGCCATCGAGGATTGGAGTGGAATTTGCCCGGAAAGGTTTCATTGTTTGCGCGGGAAGATTTACGCACGAAGATTACGAAGCAAGATTATGCACGAAAATTACGAAGCCTGCGCCCGGAATGAATCACCAGCAGCGACGATAAAACCGCAATGCTGAAAATCAGCGCCAGCGACGACAGGCACAGAATGCACCACACGCCCAATACGAAGCCTTCAATGTAAGTAAGGTAGAGAGCGAAGCCCAGTCCGGCCACGGACGCGATGAGCAGCATTGCAGGCGTTTCCGCCTTTGCCCGGTACAAAGTTGAAAGTCCTAATAAGACGGCGTAGCCCATGATCCCGATCAAGGCCACCGGAATCCCGACCACCACCGAGTACGCGCTGCGATTGACAATGTCGCAGTTGAAGTTCTCTCCGACATCACAGTAAGTAGTTGCCGAGGTTGCGTAATGGTTACGCAGTGACACTGACGAAACTACGATCCCTGCCAACGCCAGCACTGCAATCGCAATCGATATGCGGTGCGCCGTTACGCTCATGGCAGCGGGCAGCCCGACTTCTGGCTCAATTCGTAGACAGAAAGTACCCGCTCTTGTACGTCCCCATCAGGAAACTTCCAGGTCGGAAAATGTCTGACCCCCGCATCCTTACATTCCTGGGTCTCGCCCCCGCGCGGATTTCCGGGAATTCCGCATTCCACATAAGGCACATATTTGAACGCCTCGTCGAACTTCTCCTTCTGCTCCTGACAATGCGGGCACCAATAGGCGCCATACATCTTCAACTGTTTCTGCGCCAGACATTTTGCGAAGGCGTCATACTTATGAGCATGCCGGTGGTATCTCACATAAAACACCGCTGCCAAAACCGCGATGATCGCTAGCGCAATCACAATTTTCGGATTCACCGGGGCGCGAGGCGCCTGCGCTAGCTCTCGTGCTGCTTTTCGTCTTTTTCGTTCTTCAGACATAGCAGACTTCTTATACCACGACGTTCAGCGCCGCGGGCAGCACGTCCAGTCTCTGGCATTGCAAAGTGAGCACCTCGCCATCCACCATCACATCTACCGGCGCATCCAGATAAAAATCAACCCTCCGTACTGCATTCCGCTCCGCAAGGGGATGCTGAATGTGGGTGCCGTCGTATAGTGTCGGCAGGTTCTTGATCAACCCCAGCCGCCCAATCGCGCCCCAGCGCACATATTCGATCAGCCCATCATTCACCGCCGCGTTGGGAGCAATCTGCATGGTGCCTCCGGTGAACTTGCTGTTATTAAAAGTCAGGAAAAGACATCGCCTCTGGTCAATCTCGCCACCGTCAACCCGCAACGGAAACGCCCGCCGCTCCAGCCGTGCCAGGCCGTTGAAAATGGCGAGCACATAACCGAATTGCCCGTAACGCTGAAAACGCCGCGCCCGGACCGCCGCCACATTCGCGGCGAATCCCATGCTGAGCAAATTGATGTAATAAATGACGCCATCTTTATGCGACATGCGCAGCACATCGCAATGCTGAGAGCGCCCGGCCAGCAGGGCTTCCAGAGCAAAGTCCACGCCACGATCGCTGAAGTCGCGCAGGAAAGAGTTTCCTGTCCCCAGCGGAAGAAACCCAAGCGTCGGGTTCTCGTCGCCGCGGGCCTCTGGAAAAAGCCCGTTTACAATTTCATAAGAAGTCCCATCACCCCCGACCGCGAGAAAACGCCGGTAGCCACGCCGGTAAGCATTGCGCGCGAGTTCAATCGCATGACCGGGAGCACGCGTTTCCTCCACCTCAAGCCGCACCCCGCCAGCTCGCAGACATTCCAGCGCAGCACCCACCAGCTTCCGGCACCGTCCGCCCCCGGCCGCGGGATTCACAATGGCAAGAAACGCATCGTTCACAATTCAACCACTGACTTCATCCGATCGAGGCCTTTGCCAATCTCTTCTGCCAGCTCAGCTCGCTTAATTTTCATAGACGCAGTGCGCGGAAAATCCCTCTCCCAGACCACGTATCCGCCGACCCGTTTGTAGTCCGCCAGACGCCGATTGGCCGCAACCAACTCCTGCCGCAGCGCCGCTCTGAATTCCTGCCCTTGCTCCAGCCGCAAGACCATCACCAGCATTTCCTTACCCAGACTTTTTGCGGGCCAAATATAATTCGCCGCAAACACGCAATATTCCTTCACCGCCAAACCCTCAAACGCGCTCTCGATGTCTTCTGGATAAATATTTTTGGCCCCGGCGGTAACGATCATATTTTTCTTGCGACCGAAAAGTTGCAGATGCCCATCCCCATCAAAGCGGCCCAGGTCCCCGGTAAGCAGCCAGCCGCCAACAATGGTCTGCGCGGTCAGTTCCGGATCGTCGAGATAGTGCGACATGACCGTCTTGCTCCGCACCGCCACTTCACCGATGCCCTCACGATCCGGATGCAGAATGCGCAACTCGATTCCGGGCAGCGGCTTGCCCACGGTATCCGCCCGGAACGGTTTGAAATCATTCAGCGTGAGCGCAGTGCCGGCTTCGGTCAAACCATATCCATTCGCCACCGGAATGCCCAGATCGTAGAAGAACTGCAAAGTCGAAGGCTCGATAAAAGCCCCGCCCGTAAACAGTGCCCGAAGTTCTCCGCCAAACGCCTTGTGCACCTGCGGCAAAAGTTTGCGGCTGAGCGCCACATTCGGACTCCGCCGCGTCAGCGACTTATTCAACCGGATCAATCCCTTGAGCAGCGCACGCTTCGGTACCCCCAGTGCATCGAACTTCGCGCGCAGGCCACGCTCTAAATTTTTGAGCACCATCGGAACCAGGCTCATGTAAGTGATCTGGTATCGCACGAACGCATCGCGCACGTTCTCGGGCCGCAGAGTTCGCAAGTGAACAACACATGCTCCACACACAAATGGCCCGATAAAACCCACCATGAAATCAATCGCGTGATTGGTCGGCAGAATGCTGAGGTAGCGAACTCCCGGCCAGAACGGATACCACGCCGAAAGCGCCATGCACTGCTCCAGGTAATTTTCGTGCGTCAGCACACAGCCTTTGGGACGCCCACCGGTCCCGGATGAGTAGACGATGCAAGCCACGTCTTCACGGTGCCGCGGCACAAACGCCGGATCGCCCTTGCGCCGAAACTCTTCCCAGCGAAATACCCCCGCCAGTTCGGCGCTGGCAGGCGCTTCCGTAACCAGCACCGTCTTCACCTTTAGGTTCTTGAACTCCGGCAACTGCATAATCGCGCGCCACAGGTAATATTCGATGACCGCTACCTTGGCTCTTGAATGTGCCAGCAATTGCATGTGCTCCGCCGCCGTGAGCTTATAGTCGAGCGGCACCAGCACCCCGCCTGCATAAAAAATCGAATATGCCGACAACAACCACTTCGATTGATTGGTCATGATGATCGCCGCGCGATCACCCGGCTTGAAGTCAGCATCCTCCAGAGCCCGCGCCAGGGGCAGCGCCATCTCTTTGAAATCCGAATAGGTGAAGCGGGTCTTCTCCCGGTCGCGATCGGCTTCGATCAGGCAGGTTTCATTGGGCCAGCGGTCGACCGCGTCGCGCAAGGCAGCCCCCAGGCTCTGATATTGGCGGAGATCGAGCATCAGGTGAATCGTTGATTGTAGATAGCAGCTTGCAGATTGAACATCATCTATTCGCGCTGCACTGTTCGCGCAATCCGACCAGCATTCAGGGATTAACGATCGTCCATCACAACCTGGCCTGGATTCGACCGGCCAGCGTACGAAAATCCGACACGCCTTGCAATTCGTAATCGGGAAGTTCGACGTCGAAATGTTGCTCCAGTCGCGTCAGCAGGTCCAGAGTCTGAAGGCTATCGATGCCGAGCGTCTTGAAGAAGTCGTCATCGGGGGAAAGTCTCCCCCGCGGCACTTTGAAATGGCTCGCGGCGAGAGTCAGGATTTCGTCAAGAGTCTGGTCAATTGTCGCCATTGATGGATACACCCTGCGCACTCCAATTATAAGTCGCTAGACGTGAGCTCACGGCAAATACGGGTGCGCGTCCGTACTCTCCACGAATTTTCGGAGCCCGGCCTCGACCGCCGGCTGGGCAAACAATTCGCAGAATAGATCGATTTCACGTCTCAGCTCTTCATACGGTATCGGCTTGATGAACTGCTTAGCGGCCAGCGTCGTGCGACGGTCGAATTTGCCAATCTGTGCCGCCGTGGCGCGCGCCACTCTGAGAGCTTCGCCTTCCGCGGCAACCTGGCTGACTAAGCCAACCGATTGTGCTTTCGTCGCATTAATACTGCGCCCGGTCAGTAAAAGATCGCGCACTACGCCGTTCCCCAAATCGCGCTTCAGCCGCGGTATCCCGCCGAATCCTGGAATCAGGCCCAGCCGCAATTCGGGAAAGCAAAAGCGTGCCATTTTGTCAGCGATAATCAAATCACAAACCAGCGCCAGCTCAAATCCTCCGCCGAATGTGACGCCGTGCACCGCAGCGATGGTCGGGATGGGCGCGGCATCAATTGTATTCATCACCCGATGAATACGTTCCAGAAATTCCCGAACGCCCTGGCGAGCTTCATTCTTGGAAATCTTCTGGGCGCTCTGGTAAAGCTCACGCAAGTCCGCCCCAGCACAAAATCCGCACTCTAAACTGCTATGGACGATGAGCGCATGACTCTCCGCGACGAGGCCCGCTAGCGCCCCAACGAACTTCTCCAGTTCACCCAGTGTCCGCGAACCGATCTCATTGCATGGAGCACGGTGAAGCGAAAGCTCGATGACGCCGTCTTTCACATCCCACGACAGGGATTGCCCCGTAAATTGGTTCATTGTCGTTTGCCGACCTTCTGGCACCGCATGCTGGGAATGGTCAACAGCGTTTTTCATGCGCTCATCGTCTTCTCATACAAGTGCTCGATCTCGCTTTGCAGTCGTTGCGCAATTAAATCGCGTTTCAACTTCCCATTCGCCGTAAGCAATCCGTTCTCAATCGAAAATGGTTCCGCATGGATATGAAACGCCCGCACCTGCTTGTAATGCGGTAATTCCCTATTCACCGAATCTAACGCAGCCTGCACCTGTTCACTCGTCGCTTCGCCGGTGACAATCGCCGAAAGATATCCTCGTCCATTCCCCACCAGAACAACTTGTTGCACTCCGGGAAGCTGCTGTAGCAATTTGCCTTCAATCGGCTCCGGCGCGACGTTATGTCCCGAGCCAAGAATAATAAGATTCTTCACACGGCCCAGGATGCGCCAGTTCCCTTCCGCATTGGCCTCTCCCTGGTCTCCGGTATGAAACCAGCCACCGCGCAATACCTTCGCGCTTTCCTGCGGACGGTTCCAGTACCCCGGAAAAATGTTTGGCCCGCGCACGATGATTTCGTCATTCTCACCGATCCGCATTTCAATTCCCTCGATCGCCGGGCCAACCCATCCCGGTTCCGCGCGCTGCGGATGATCCATAGTACAGATGCCGGTCGTCTCGGTCAGTCCGTACACCTGTAGCACCGGGATTCCCAGCATCACAAAATAGAGCTGGGTTTCCACATTAAGCGGCGCCGAGCCGCAGATCAACGCCTTAAGATTTGCTCCAATCATTTTCTTGCGGATGGTAGGAAATACCACTGCCTCCGCCAGCCACAGCCACATGCGATCTCCACCCTGGGCCTGTTTGTCTCGGCCGCGAATCCATGAAGCTTTTGCCCGAGTATAAATGGCTTGTGCAACACCTCCCGTCTGCCACAATTGTGTGTCAACCGCTTTGCGCATCCTCTCCAGCAGCGCCGGAACGTTGAGAAAATAATCCGGAGCCGCGCTTCGCATGTCGCCTGCAAGCTTGGTCAGATCGGTATTCAGCGTCAGCAGGCTTCCGCGCATAAGGCAAGTCAACAACATGATCCACGAACCAGCGAAGCAGAATGGCAAGTAATGAAACACGCGATCCTGCCCACGCTTGTCGCCCATCAGCACATCGAGTCGTCCGGATGTGCAACCCAGCATGTGCTCCACATTCCCCGCGTTGAGCACAACACCCTTCGCTTCACCCGATGTACCGGACGTATAAATAATAGTGACGGCATCGCTATCGGCCATATGTCGCAACACCAGGCCGACACCGTCCCTCGCACTTGCCTCCGCCGACCCGACAGGGGAACTCACAAACACATCGTCAAAAAGATGTTGTGGCGGTGCCTCTCCCCACTTTTCGAGAATCGCATCGCGCAGCGCAGCATCGCCGCACCAAATCGTTGCCGGCGAACAATCCTTCATCATGGCGACGAGTTCGGCAGGCGACTGGCGCGCATAGAGCGGCACCACGATCAGGCCTTCGGCCATCATTGCCAGGTCCATCGCAACCCAGCGAATGCTGTTGTGTGCCAGCAGAGCGCAGCGGTCGCCCGGTTTCAGCTCATGCCTCCTGATAAAACCACGCGCCGCGTTGACCAGGTCCAGCAGTTCGCTCCCTGTCACCGCGGCCTTGTGGCCATCACGGAGTTCCTGCAACACGGGCGCAGCCTGACGCTTCCCAAGCTGGTCGAAAATTTTCTCGATGAAGTTCACAGAATCAAATTCACGGGCTCAAGCCATCACCCGTACGTCTCAACCAGTGCCCTCAAATTCGGACTCAGCGGCGGCAGATATTGCTCCCAGCTCCATTCACCGCTGCGAGTCGGAAATTCGGGATACCGGCGCTGCACTTCTTCTTCGAAATAAACGCCCATCCGCGCCATCACTTTCAAATTTCTCACCACCGTCCGTCCGATGCCGTCCGCGATCGCCTCGCGCTCCCGGCACAGCTTGTCCAGAGCCGCGACCACCCTCGACTCCAGGTCAGGATCATCCACATTCATCAGCAGGTTCTGGTGTCCGCGCTCATTTAGCAGATTGCGAATGCGCTCATCCATGGTTATTCCTGCCGACGGCACCAGTCCCGGCATGGACGTCAAAATCCCGTGATAACGCGACGAAACCATCATGTGGCAAGCTCGCAGAATGCTTACAAGTTCATACATGTTGTAATCGTCAGAGGTCAGCACCGGCACGCCGCCGAGTTTCTCCGAAATGCGGTGGCCCGGCCGCGCGTCCAGCCGTTCCGTCGCCACCATAATCACAAACGCGTTGCGCCGCTTGCGAAATGCATCCACCGCATTGGCGATGGCCGTTAAATAGCGCTCGTAAGCCCGCTCCGCCTCCGGCCCGGAATTATGAAAGTACACCGAGCGGTAATGGCTCTCCTTGTACGCTCCACTAATACTGTGCAGCGCGTACTTAACCAGCGATGCCTTTACTGGCCACGCAAAAGGATTGATCGGACAAACCACCAACACCGGCGCATTCCCGTCCCAACCAGCCTGCCGCAGCACCTTCTGCCCGTATTCCGCAGGCAGTGGCTCAAAGGTCCAACCCGTGTCGGTACCCAGTTCTGTCGGCACACCCAACTCGCGAAGAATGGTGCGGGACTCTTCATTTCGTGTGACGATGAGAGAGTTTCGGCAGTAGCGCGCGCACATCTTCTCAAGCATCGAGTCCATGTGCCCGGCTTCGGCGCCGTAGCCGACGGAAAGTTTGTTCTGCGCCGCCGCAATTCCCAGCGACCCGATCATCATCGCGGTCAACGCATTGGCGAACTTGCTCTTGAACATGGAACCTTCGCACGCCACTACGCCATGATGTTTTGGGACTTCATCAGAAAGGAATGGTGGAAAAATGTCCGGCAGATGTACCTGCTTTGTACCTTCGAAGTAACCGCGCGAGCGATCGAAATTCTGCGTCATCACGCTGAACTCCACGCGATCAGCACCCAGAATGTGCCGTAACTGCCGCAGCATTTCCTCGACACGCAAGTCCGAACCAGTGTTGCGCGTTCCGTTGTATCCGGCAAAAAGTAACTTGAGTTTTTCGCCCGGCTGCCAGGGCCTGCCTTTGCCCAGCATCCACCGCAGCTTCGAACTTTCGATGAGAGTGCTGACCCAGGTCTCCAGCACAAAATCCATCATGCGGCCGATCCTCCGGCAGTCGCCGTGGGCCAATCCTGGTACGCGTACTTGAAATCATTTTCCCGGCTGAACTTCAGCAGCCGATAGCTGTACTCTGAAAATGGCACCGGCTTGCGGCCCAGCTCCGTCGTCACCCGCGTGTTGTCGAACACCGTATTCCACGTAAGATACGGCATAAACACTTTCATTAAAGATGCCCCGTATCCTCCTGATCCTTTTCGTTTTGATACCAAGTTAACCACCCCTCCAAACGGCCGCTCCAGCCCTGGCACGAACCGCGGTCCCGCCTTGCCCCGGTCCGCTGCCAGCGCGGTGGTTAATTCGCGGAATGTCTGTGAATCTGTGCCGGAAGAAAGATGATAAATATCGTGCTGCGGACTTTGCTTCTGATGCAGCGTCGCAATCGCGTCCGCCACAAAATCCGCATTCACAATATCTATTTTGTCATCCGGACGAAATGGCAGCACCGGCAATCCCGCCAGAAACACAAACGACTTCACCATATCGAATTGCGTGGTCTGCGGATAACGGCTATCTCCAAGCACGATACTGGGACGAAAAATTGTTAGTGGCACCTCCGGCAGAAGTTGCCGGATCATGTGCTCGCAAAATTTCTTGGTGCGGGCGTATGGATCGTAATCCGATCGTTCCCAATCGATGGACTCGTCCTCCTTTACCACCTCATTACTCCGCTTCCCCGCCACTGCGACCGTGCTCACATGACTGAATCGCCGCAATCCATGGTGATCGCGCGCCCTCATCGCCAGTTGCACCACTTCCAGCGTCCCGCGCAGGTTGACGTTCAAGCACGCCTTCTCCGATTTCCGGTTCAAAGACGCCGCGCAGTGAATGATCGAGTCCGTAGTTTCCACCAATCGCCCGTAGTCATTGTCCGCCAAACCGAACTGCTGCTCGGTGATATCCCCACGAAAAATGTGAATGCGGGCGTGCAGGTGATTGTGAAATCGCGGGAAATCCAGATGCAATTGCAAGGCCCGCCACAGGCGCACTTCCGCCTGGTGCGTGTCCGCCGCCCGCACCAGAACATTTAGCGGGTTCTGATACCCTTCTAATAGGTTGGCGGCGAGGTGGGCGCCGATGTAGCCTGTGGAGCCGGTCAGGAATATCGCCACGTTGCTCCGTTGGTCCCGGTCTTGATGGTGACTTCGCTTGCCGCGGCGGTGAGCTGAAAGGTGCGCCGGCGGCGGACTTCCAGCGGCCGCCCTTCAATCAAAGGATAAGTCCACTTGCGCAATGCGGGTATGTGTACGTGTATCCAGTATTGCCACCAGTCAATGGACCGGGTGTCATAACCGAAGTCGGCTTTCTCGTCCTCCACCAGCGCATGCGAGAGCTTCTCAATATTGTCGGCCACAAAGTCGTGTTCGTTATGCAGGATGAAAGGCTCGAACAGCTTTATGAGCTTCTGCACTTTTTCCAGGCTGCGTTCCGCCCGCGCCAGCGGAGGACGCTTCATCGGCAGCGCCGACATGGCGTGCTGGATCGATTTTATGATCGTAATCTGTGCCGGCGCCGACATCCGCCGATAGCGTTCCTTCGATACTGGAATCGCATCGAAGCGCAGGCGCAGCCAGTATTCCAGCCCCTCTTGCGCCCGGTAATGCTTGCGATGCGCCAGCGATGTCAACTCGATCGACCGCCGCATATCACAAGGATTCGTCACCGACGTCGCGAGCTGGTAGACCGGGTCGTTGCGACGCTCGATTATGGCAGTGGCAATCAGCGTCATGCCGCGGCAAACCGAGTCCACCGGAATAATATCGAGGCGCTTGCGTTCGTTCGAAGGCAGCTGCCGGAAGTATGTCCCAAGAAGATAGGACAGTGAAGCCGAAGTATTGATGCCTTCATTCCATCCCAGAAATGGCTTCTCCAACGAAGTTTCCACAATCGCCGGCCGCACGATTGCGATCGGTAGCCCGGCGCCATATTGTGAAATGAGGGACTCCGCCAGGCTTTTCGTCAGCGTGTAAGTGTTAGGCCAGCCCAACTCGCGTGCCCGTCTGATGCCTGCTTCGGTCAAGTAATTGCGCAGCCAGCGAATCCGATTTTTGCGGATCTGATTTTCCAGAGCCACCCCACGCAGCGCCTTGGCCGCGTGTTCTTTCTCCAGAGCCTGCCGCCGCAGTTCTTCGGTCACTTCGCTGCTCTTCGCCTTCTTCACCGCCTGTTCCACAAATTCGTG
>Ga0209802_1003650_pt1 | contig 10276 bp, 4 predicted proteins | sample GraSoiAngelo_129_FD_185886 | JGI IMG/M metagenome (GOLD analysis project Ga0209802, IMG submission 185886) | Grasslands soil microbial communities from the Angelo Coastal Reserve, California, USA - 14_0927_12_40cm (SPAdes) (version 2) | ecosystem: Environmental > Terrestrial > Soil > Grasslands ... | reverse complement strand
GAGGTCCGGCACGCCACGATCGGGTCGTTCAGGTGGTTGAAGGGGTTGTACGCCGGTCCGAGCCCGCCGCAGCTGTTCGGGTTGGGTCCGGTCCCGGTGAGTTGCGGGTACGTGTAGTTCGCGGGACCCGCCATGCCCGAGACGAGGATGCTCATGAAGAAGGTGGCGGAGCCCCAGACATTGGCAGAGCCCGTGGAGAATGGCGTCTTGGCGTACGCTAACATCACGTACGGGGTGCCACCGGTGTCCTGGTTGAAGGTGTTGATGTCGAAGACCGCGATAGGACTCGTCACCGAACACCCGACCGGCAAGCCGGTATGCGCGTACTGGAAATCGTTGATGTTCCCAGCCGTGCCGGGGTACGGTGCGACTCCGCCCGCGTTCGCCGCGATCGCCGTGCTGCACGGCGCGACAATGAAGGCGACGGCACCGCTCGCGGACTGGGTGTTCTGGAAGAACGCTTCACTCCATCCATCGATGAAGATCGTGGTGTTGCCGTGATTCACCATCTTGTAATGGAATAGGGCTCCGCCGTTCCCGTTAAGTTGGGCTCGCGTGACCCGGTACGGCTGGTACGTGCTCGGCGAGTTGTACGGGTTAGTGAGGTTCGACACCCAGACCTCCCCGGTTCGGATCTGGACGTAGCCGATGTACTGCCAAAGCTGGCTCGGGATCGTCCCGCCATTCCCACCTCCGCCGGTGAGGGGCGCAACCACGTCCAAGACGAGGCGGGTCGTCGTCTGGTGGCCTTTCAAGTCAGTCGCATTCAGCAGGATGATGGATCCGGCCCAGCTGAGGGCGGGATACGGAGGTTTCGTGCAGGCGCTGCCTCCGAGGGAGAAAATCTTGTCTCCCGCGATGCGGTCCGGAGAGACCCCGTTATCGTTCATCTGCTGGGGGGCGGCACACGACGTGCCTGACCCATACCACGCGGTGATCGTCACGTAGACCGAATTCACATTCAGGTCGTTGTCCGGGTCCATGAGCTTCGCGAAGATGTAGAATCCCTGGGTCGCCTGGACTGGGTCGACCTCTTCCGTGGCCAAGATTCCGTCCGTCCATTTATCGACAAACACCGGGGGACGCGTGCCGGCCGGCGCGTTCATGGGGCCGGTCCAGAGGATGACGCTCTTCAGGTTATCCACGATAATGACTGTGATTTGGTCCGAGGACCGGAGGCTGAAGCTCTTGTACGCCCAGCGCTCGCCAATGTCCCAGACGCTGTCCGTCCCGTCCAGGAGGCCGCTCGGGGTCACAAGAAAGCCGTTGAACTTGTGCAGGATGACGATGTCCGTCTGCGGGGTGTTCGTGCCGCGCTGCGACGTGACGTAGATGATCGTCGGCACGGGCTGCAGCGCCTCACCGCCCTGGTGGGTGAGCGTGATATTCACGCCGATCTCTACGCCGAGCGGGTTATAGATTGGGTTCATCACGGACTGCATGTCCGTCCGAGCCTGCGCCGCGGGCGTGGGGATGGCGGACACCCAGACGATGATCACGGAAAACAGAACGACGGTCATCGCGAGGATCAGGATCGTGCCGATGACTTCCGACACACCCGACTCGTCTTCGCGGAGGATGGTTCGCATGAGATGGCCTCCCGGTGGGCTGAGGGAGAACACACTCTCACCCGACCCGACGATATATAAATTGTTCGTGGTAGTTACCAACCCGTGATAGCGTGAGAATCACGAGGCACGCGTGGATGGCCCGCCTCCCGATATGCGGACGCATGTCGAAGTCGAGCGAGATCGCGAAACCTCCTGTCTGACAGAGCGCGAGGTTCGTGCGAGGGTAAGTGATCGAGGGTCGCCACGGTTCCGTGCCTTGCGGTTGCGCGGGAAGCGGCGCCGACGCCGTCCATAGCTGTCGCCTGAAACCGTTCTTTTATTATCGAGGCCAGATAAAAGGTGACATCCTGGAAAATTCGGATGTTCTCCCGCCTGAGAACACTTCCGTATCGGGATGGATAATCATCCGAGAACCTTTTTAAGAATCTGCCCCGGATGGGCAGCGGTACATGCCCACCGGTCGCATTTCTCAGGACCTAGCCCGGTGCCTCAACCCCGAAGGGTGGTCTGATGTCTAGTCGGGCCGGACGGAGTGCGAGGGCCCTCACGCTCCTCATCGTTTGGTCGGTCGCCCTCGGCGCTCTGTTCGCCGCGCTCCTTGCGCTCTCCCCGGCCGCGCGGGCCGGAACCTGCGACCAGGTCGGTGGCGTCATCACCGGGGACTGGACGATCGCGAACACGCAAGTGTGCAGCGGGATCCTCTATTCGGTCGACGGCACGATCAGCATCAACTCCGGCGGCAGCCTCACGCTGAGCGACGGCGGCCTGAGTTTTTCCAAGGACACATCGCACGAAGGGTACGCGCTCAACGTGAACGCGGGCGGCGAACTCGTGCTCGACCACTCGATCGTTACGACCCAGACGGACTCGATTTCTCCCTTCCTGAAACTGGCCTTCACGGTCTCGGGCGCGAACAGCCGGTTCACAATGAAGAATAGTGCTTCGCTGAAATTCCCCGGTTGGTTCAACGCCACGAGCGCCACGATCAACGTCACGGACTCGAAGATCACGGGCTTCACGGATTCCGAGCTCACCGGTCTGGGCATCAACACGGATGACAACAACGACGCGCCCCTGATGGCATGGACGACCACGACCGCGAGCGTGTATCGCTCCCGGATCGAACGCCTCTACGAATACCCCGGCGGCACCCCCGGAAACGTCCTCCTAACTTCGACAAGCAATCTGTACTCCTACGACTCCTACCTCGGGGTGGACTACTCGAACGTGGCCGGCGCGCACAACGAGCTACGCGTCGATGGAACCTCGAACGCGTACCTGTACAACGTCACGATCGACCGCACCCAAGACCCGGCCGCGAAAGCGGATTGGCAGCCGGCGTTCCGGCCGACCGCCGCGGGCGGCAACGTGGATTTGATGCGATGGCTCTACGCGACCGTCGTCGACTCGAGCGGAATCCCGGTCAGCGGCGCGACCGTCTGGTCGACGCTCAGCCCGAGCAGCACGACCGCGCAGTATCCCGACAACGCCCTCGCGACGACGCCGACCTCGCGCACCCTGTGGTACCTCGGTCGGACCTCGAGCGGCACGAACGCGTGGAACCGCACGGACTCCGACGGGCTCGCGCTCATCCCGCTGTTCACGGACCAGATCACGACGGCCAGCCTGCCGAACGCCGAGTCCTTCGGGAACTACCACCAGCAGGTGGCGTACGCGGCCTCGAGCACGAGCGGCGACGAGTTCTACGACCCGTACCCGGCGGTGAGTGCCGCGAACAATTCCAAATCGGTCACGATGTCCTTCAGCAACCTGCAGGTGTGCCCGACCGGAGTCACCGCCTGGTCGTTCGACCGGCAGATTGTCGGCTCCGTCTCCGTGTCGAGCTGCCTCGAGATTTCCGGCTCCGTCTCGATCACCGACGGCGGCCTGTACGTCGACCAAGGCTCGGACGGCAGTTCGCGGGCGTACGTGAAGATCCTCTCGGGAGGCCGGCTGACCCTGGTCAACTCCAAGGTCTGGAGCAACTACCCGCTCCCCTTCTACGCCGCAAACGGCGGAAGCTTGGTCACGAGCCGCGGGAGCGCCCTCACGTTGGCAGCCCGAGGCTCCCCCGGCATGCTCCGCGAAGAGGGACCCACCTCGAGCGTCACGATCTCCGACACGGCGATCGACGCGAACGTGACCCTGTTCGGCGGGAGCGCGACCCTCGTGCGCGACTCGTTCCTCGGTCCAGGCCTCTGGATCGACACGGTTCAGACGACGCACCTTTGGGACGCGACCCTCACGGGCGTCACGACCCTCGCCTTCACGACGGACGACGGGAACGCGAACACCGTCGACCTTGACATCCGGAACACGACGTTCAACCAGGTCCAGACGTCCCAACTGGTCTTCAGCGGCACCCAGAACGTCCAACTCACCTCCGTGCAGACGTTCGATCCGAACGGCTCGTGGTGGGTCGGCATGATCACCGGAGGCGCCCAGGTGAGCCGCTACTGGTGGCTCCACGTCAACGCGGTCGACGGGACGGGGACGCTCCTCGCCGACGCGAATGTCCACATCCTGCTCCAACGCCTCGATCCGAACACGCTGACGCCCTTCACGGTCCCGAACCCCGCGGTCGACGACATCTACTTCGCGAACTCGACGACGTGGCCCGTCTCGGCCCCGGGCGGATCGATTCTGTACCGAGCGTTCGCGGAGAGCCGAACGACCTCGGCCCGGATCCTGAACAACTCGTACCTCGCCACCGGATCCGCGGTCGTCGACCTGACCACGTACCAGCCCGACGCCCCGGCCTCCGCCCTCGTGACGGGCGACACGCTCTCACAGCTCACGTTCTCCAGCCTGACCCCGGACCTCAGCATCACCGCGATGACCGTCTTGGGCGGGAACGGCGCGTCTGCGCTGCAGCCGATTAACACGGACATCCAGGTGACGGCGACGATCCGCAACATCGGTCAGGTGAACGTCCGCAACGTCCGGGTGAGCTTCTTCGAGGACAACGTGGACCGCAACGGCGACGGCCTCATGGACTTCACCCCGATCGACTACATGGCGGCCGGCGTCTGGATCAACGACACCGTCCTCGCGATCGTCCCAAAGAACGCGACGACGACCGCCACGATCATCTGGCGCCCGAACGGCGCCCTCGAGTCGAGCCGGACCGTGTCCGCGGTGGTGGACCCGCCGTTGTCCGCCGTCACCGATGGCGGCGCGACCCGTGAGACGAACGAGCGGAACAACATCCTCCCCCGGAGCTTCACACTCTTCACCTGGCCCGACCTCGCGATTTCGTCCGCGGACGTCCAGTTCGCCTCCGACCCGGTCCTGAACAACGACGCCCATGTGCGAGTCGTGGCCCACAACATCGGGACGAACCGCGCCGCGGGAGCGATCCTGGAGGTCTGGGAGGGAGCGCAGCGGGTCGGTGGACCGGTCGCGTTCGACATCAGTCCCGGCGTCGACGCGTCGCTCACGGTGCTGTGGCGCCCGACGTCCACGGGAGCCCATGTCCTGACCTTCAGCCTGAGGACCGCGACGGGGACCGACATCCGCAACAAGGACTATGTCCTGGGCAACAACAACGCGACGTTCTCGGTGAATGCGCTCACCCCGCCCGACCTGGCGTTGCACCAGGGCGACTATCCCGGCGTGCGGACCGTGTCGCAGAATCAGCCCTTCACGATCTACGTCCTCGTGTACAACGCGGGACAGACCGCCGCGTTGAACGTCTCGGTCGCGGCGTTCTTCGGCGCGACCCAGGTCGGCCGTGCAGACGGCCGGACCATCGGGACGTTCCTGAATGTCTCTCTGAACGTGAGCGGCGTCCCCTTCACCGGCAACCAGCAGATTCTCCTCAAGGTCGATCCGGACAACCGGATCAACGAGGGCGGTGCCGCGCAGGAAGCGAACAACACGGCGACAATCACGCTGAACGTGCAGCCGCCCCTGGGCTACGTCGCGATGCTCTCGCCGACGCCGGGCCAGACGCTCGAGCCGGGGTCTTCGCTGAGCGTCACCGGGTATGTCCGGGATCAAAGCACGAATAATGGGATCTCGAGCGTCGGACTCACGATCGAATTGCGGCAAGGCGCCGCGGTCATGGCTTCCAACACGACCCTCACCCAGAGCGACGGATTCTTCCTCGGCACGGTCAACGTGCCGTCGGGGCTCGCGGACGGTCCTTACGACGTCGTCGTCACGCCGTCGTCCGGCATCATCGGGCCGCAGACCCAGTCGATCACGGTGAAGAAGACCCTGCCGTTGCTCAGCAGCCCCGTCCCGATCCTCGGCGTCCCGTGGTGGCTCTTCCTGGTCATCCTCGGCGCGGCCGTCGCGGTGGTGGCCGGCATCACGGTGTACTGGAAGGTCTACGGCCTCGGCAAGATGGTCGAGTGCGGCGAGTGCGGCGCCTTCATCCCGGAGGACGCGACGACGTGCCCGAAGTGCGGCGTCGAGTTCGAGCGGGACATGGCGAAGTGCTCGAACTGCCAGGCCTGGATCCCGGTCGACGTGAAACAGTGCCCGGAGTGCGGCGTCGAGTTCGCGACCGGCGAGGTCGAGATGGCGGACTACGAGGAGAAGATGCGTCTGCAGTACGACGAAGTCGTGTCGAAACTGCGTCAGGAGGCCTCGAAGCAGCTCGGACGCGATCTCTCGGACCGCGATTTCCAGGAATGGTGGAAGAAGCAACCCACCTTCGTGACGTTCGAAGACTGGCTCCGCGAGGAAGAGGAGATGCGCAAGATGGGCTCGAAGCCGTGCCCGACGTGCGGCACGCTCAATTCCGTGACGGCCAACGTCTGCCACAAGTGCGGATCCTTGATGCGCGATCAGCGCCCACCGAGCGGCGGTGGGGGCGGTGCGGCCGTCGTCCAAGTCCCATCCTCGGCTCGCCAGCCGGTCCGTGGGGCCGCCCCCTCCGAGACTCCCTCGGCGTCGCAAGCCGCGCCGACCGTCGTGTCGGGCGGCCCCGCCGGAGCTCCCGCCACGGACGCGATTCCGCGCCGCGTGATTCGGAAGGCGATCACGCCCCAACCGCTCATCCAGAGGAAGATCGTCAAGAAGGCGGTAGAAGACGAGGAAGCCGCATCCCAGTCCGAAACGAACGACGACGAGGATTCGAAGGAAGAAGACTCGTGAGCCCGCTCGCCGCGTGACGCGCTCCCATTCGGTGTGGTCGTGCGGCGGTGCCGGTTCGGCGTGGGCCGAACGATTCCCAAAGGACCATGGGCCTGCCTCGCCCTGTTCGTCGTCATGCAACTCCCTCGCGGCGCCTGGCGACTCTGGTTGGTCGTCGTGAGCTTGGTCCTCGAGATCCCCGGAGTGCTCCGCGCGATTCTGCGGATGTGACCGCAGAAGTCCTTATCCCGCCCGGGCGATGCGGCCCCGGATGCGGCGGGAGGATCGGCGAGTCGTGGCCGTCCTCGGCTTCCTCCACGGCGTGGTCCACGCGAACATCCTGTCGATCCCCGTCTTCTTGCTCGCCTGGAAGACGGAGTTCGGCGCGGACGACGTGGCCTTGGGCCTGCTCGCGGCGGTCGGATATGGCCTCTACGGCATTGGGGCTGTCCCGTTCGGCTTCCTTGCGGACCGAAGAGCCCCGGCTCGCCTCCTGCTCCTTTGTGCCACAGGGATCGCCATTTCGATGGTGGGGGTGGCGGCGAGCCCGTCGATCCCTCTGCTGGCCGTCTCCCTGGGCTCCTTAGGCCTTTTCTCGGGGATCTATCATCCCACGGGGCTGTCGATCATCTCACGCGTCGTGGCCGAACAGGGCCGCGGAATGGGCTGGCACGGCATGGGCGGGAGCCTCGGGATCGCGGCCGGCCCCGCATACGTCGGAGCGGCGTTGGCGGTCGGTTGGGGGTGGCGGCCCATCGCCGGTCTCCTCGTCATCCCGGGTCTCGTCGCGTTGGTCCTGCTCGTCGTCGCCCGATTGCCGGCTGAGACCTCTACCCCCGTGATCGGTCCGAGCCCTCCGCAGGTCGTCCTTTTGCGTCGCTCGTTCGCGTTCATCCTCCTCGTCTATATGTTCGCGGGGTTCGCGTATCAAGGCGGGCTCACGTTCCTACCTCGGTTCGTCACGGCTGGGTTCTTTGCGCTGGCCCTCGCACTCGGCGCGATCGGGCAAGTTTTGTCGGGTCGTCTCGCAGACCGCCGTCAATCTGAACGGATCCTGTTTGCGTTGTCCGCAGCGGCCGCTTCCCTTCTGGTCCTCTTGGCGTTCCTCCCGCTGGGAGGTGCCTTCATCACCGCGGCCTTGGCCTTCGGCTTTCTCCTCTTCTCCCTCGAGCCCCTTCAGAACACGCTCGTGACCGGAGAAGTCCCGCGTTCGCTGCGCGGCCTGGCCTTCGGGTTCACGTTCTTGAGTGTCTTCGGCATCGGGTCGCTCGGGGCGGCGCTGGCCGGATGGCTCCTCGCACGTAATGCGAATGCAATCCTGTTCCTGGTCCTCGGGGGCTGCCTCGCGGCGTCGGGGACGTTCTCCCTCGGCGTCCGTCGCCGAGCGGCTCCGTAAGGCCGCTTCAGGCCGCGGGCACCGCGACGCCTTGCGCTTGCAGCGTGTCGCGGATGATCTTGATCATGCCGTCCGGGTCCTTGTAGTACGACGACACGATCTTCGCGACGTCCCGGTAGTTCTTGATCTCCATCCGCTTCATGTACTCGAAGATGTCCAGGCGGCGCTTGACCTCCTGTTCCATCCTCCGCTGGTTCCAGTTCCGGGCGAGGGAGATCTTCTCGTAGACGTACGAGTGACCGGAATAGTTGAACGTGTCATCCGCCGGGTTCCAGGTGTACGCCGAGTTCGTGATCAGCTCGTTCGACTCCGGGTCCGTCCCGACGACCTCGACGATCGCCTTCACGCGCCGGGTCATGTCCGTGCCGACCTTCACCTGCGCTTGAAGCAGGACGATGTCGAGGGCCGCGACGAGGGCCCGCGGCAGGTTGATCGGATCGTTCTCGAGCCGGTGGACCATGGCCTGGACGTCGTCGGCGTGGAACGTCGTGTACGCGGACTTGCCGGTCGCCATGGCCTGGAACACGACGAACGCCTCGGGTCCACGGACCTCTCCGATCATCATGTACTGCGGGCGCTGACGGAGGGCCGCCGTGAGCAAGTCGAACATGTCGATTTCCCCCGCGGGTTTTCCCGTGGCCACGACCCGACCTCCGAACCCGGCGCGGGTGAGGAGCGGGACCCAGTTCTCGTGGGGGAGGTTCAGTTCCCGGGTGTCCTCGATGGACACGATTTTCATCTGGGGCGGGATGAACAGCAGGATCGCGTTCAGGGTCGTCGTCTTCCCGGAGGCGGTGCCGCCGCAGATCAGCATCGATTGGCCGTTCTCGATCGCGAGCCACAGGTAGGCCATCATCTCGGGCGACATCGTCTTGAATCGGACGAGGTCGAGCGGGGTGAAGGGGTTCTCCCGGAACCGCCGGATCGTGAACGAGGATCCTCGCTTCGTGACGTGCATGCCGAGGGTGGCCTGCAGACGCGAACCGTCCGGGATCGTCGCGTCGAGCATGGGTTGCGCGACCGAGATGTGCTTTCCCGACCGCTGCGCGAGCCACACGACGAACGAGTCGAGCTCCTCCGCGTTTTCGAACTTGAGGTTCGACGGAATCGAGCCGTACTTGCGGTGGTAGATGTAGAGCGGCACACGGACCCCGTCGCACGAGACATCTTCGACCTGAATGTCCGTCATGACGACGTCGATCGGGCCGTATCGGATGAAGTCACGATACACGTAATAGAGGACGCGTTCTTTCGACACCGGATGGAGCTCGACGCCGAGTTCCCGGACCCGTCGCACGAGACATCTTCGACCTGAATGTCCGTCATGACGACGTCGATCGGGCCGTATCGGATGAAGTCCCGATAGACGTAATAGAGGACGCGTTCTTTCGACACGGGATGGAGCTCGACGCCAAGTTCCCGGAGGAGGCCGTCCACGATCCGCCGCAGGTAGTTCTCCTTCCGCCCGCGGTCCGCGTCGTCCAGCATCTCGAGGTTCTCTACGAGGATCTCCTTGAGCACATCGAGAAGTTCCGACTCCTCCTCGATCAGCTTCGGTTCGATCGCCTCGTAGAAATACTCGTTCGCCATCGTGTCGTACAGGATCCGGACATACGAGAAATTCTTCAGAATCGGCTGGATCTCGATCTCGTTCATGTTCGGCCGAACGATCTTCGGGATCGTCGTGATCTTGCCGAGGCTCGTCTCCTCGACGCTGCTCACCTTCGGCGACTTGACCTTGATGCCCTTGTCCCCGAGGAGGCGGTTGAAGTACCGCTTCTTGATCGAGTCGAGGGCCGCGAAGGTGCTGCTCTTCTTCTTCGCGTCCATGTCGTCGACCATCCGCTTCGCTTCGTCGCGTTCGCGGCCGGAGGCCTTCCGGTCTCGGTCTTCCGGGGTCCCCGCGTAGTTCTTCTCCGTGGATTGGGCCATTTCGGTCACCTCAGATGAACAGGAACGCGAACAGGGCGATCACGAGCATGATGAAGCTGTGCCTCAGCCCGTTCGGGATCTTCCCGGTGTCCAGGACTCCCGCGAGGATGCCGTCCCCGAGGCCGTGCACGACCGTCGCGATGAAGAACGCGATTCGGATTTGGTTGACGACCCCCGGAAGGTCTTGGGCCAGCGGGCTCTGGACGGCGCCGCCGGTCGAGGCCAGCGCGCCGCTCGCCTCGAGCATCTTCGGCAGGAACGTCACGTCCAGAATCCAGATCGTCACGAGGAA
>Ga0209802_1003646_pt1 | contig 10283 bp, 12 predicted proteins | sample GraSoiAngelo_129_FD_185886 | JGI IMG/M metagenome (GOLD analysis project Ga0209802, IMG submission 185886) | Grasslands soil microbial communities from the Angelo Coastal Reserve, California, USA - 14_0927_12_40cm (SPAdes) (version 2) | ecosystem: Environmental > Terrestrial > Soil > Grasslands ... | reverse complement strand
AGTCCCCTGTTTCTGGCATCCTCACACGTTCTTAGCGGGTTCTTGGAGGTGTGGATGATGCCTCTTCGTATCTCTTTCTTACGAACGGCATAATGGATCTTACATCTTTGGGCTGTTTCAACGGCGTCACCCAGAGATTGCCCGTCTGTCCTCCCATCTCGAACGGTTTGCCCCCGAACTTCTTCTTCAGGAGAGTCTGGTCTTTTTCGGAGAGCTTCATGACTACAATACCGTTCGTCACCAGGAAGCCAATGAACTTTCGATTGTAAAGGTAGCAGAGGCATCCCATCATTTTTCTGGAAGTTACTCCTTTCCAATTTAGAACCTCCTTTTCGAAGGTCTTCCGAATCTCGGCCATTTTCTTCTCGTCATAATACTTCATCATGATCACTGCTTATGGGTAGAACTAGGTCCCGATGGTTCGGCGAACTTAAGGCAACCCTGAGCACCGAGTGCTGGGCTGAGTATTCCTTGATTATCGTCTTCTGCGTCGAGATTGAGTAGCTCGGTTCGTCGGTTTGTGCCGTCGTGCACGTTTTCTGATTAGCGCTCTTCGTTGTCTCATCTCTATCCTCCATTTCGAAACTGTCTCGGCCGCCTTGGTCCAGGCTGCCTTTACCAGTTTCTTGATGGCTGAGTTCTTCGCATCTTCCGACGTTTTTACCGTGATATGGCGTGCTCGCTTGCTAGTGCCCTTTAGCATGTGATCTTGGTCGCTCAGCTGAGCACCGAACGAGAATCCAAGGGTGACGTGTTTCTCCGATGGCGAGATGTAGCAGATGCGTTCGATTGGGGAATTGCTAAGTGAATAGCTGACAGTTTCATAATAGAGGAATTCATGCGCTTTAGGCATCGTCCGTTTTGCCATGTCGCGTAATTGAATGGTTATTCTTCGTATTTCTTCAGGATAATTTGACAGATATGCTTCGACGGCATCAGCCAAGATTATCATTCACAGGTGAGTTTCACTATAGTGTTGTTCCCGAATTTGATCATGCTGTTCGGTTTGACCTCGACAGTACCGGTGACCCGCTGGAACTCTTTTCCGTCGAATAGGAATGTTCCGTTCGTGCTACCTCGATCCTTCAAGATTACTTTGTTTCCGTTCAAGCTTAGCTCGGCGTGAGTCCGCGAAACCTCAGTGTCCGGGATCACAACGACGTTCTCTGCCTCTCTGCCGATTGCAACTGTGGGAAAAGTGTCGAAGTCGACCTGAACCTTGGTTTTCATGAGCGACTGTGCAGGTGTGTTGACGAAGACCAAGTAATACTGGCCCTGTCCCGCAATGGATGGCTCTGAGGAAGGAGACGGGGAGAATTGGGGCGTAATTTGGGATTCGGTAACGTCCTCTTCTGCAGTATCGCTTCTTGATTGACCGGCTCCCCCGATCACATAGAACGGATTAGCCGCTTGCTGTGCTGGTTCACTAGTGTCTTCGTCTTCACCGAACGGTGAGGATAGGGACGATAGGGCTGGCGAAGTTGCCAAGTTCGGGGTGTCCACAGCTTTAGGTGTCTTGTTCTTCTCGGGCTTCTTCCCGGACCGTGCGCGTTTGGTCTTGGCCTTGCGAGCTTTCGGTTTCGACTCTTTGTCGCTCGACGGGCCCATCGTGCCCAGTTCATCATCGGAATCTAAAGCCACTCCACCTTCGGTAGAACGCGTCTTTAGGGGCAACTTGCCTGTCTAACCTCGATGGGCCTGAGCATCAATTCGGAAAATGTAAGTTACTTGATACGGGGACGACCTAACTGTCGGTTACACTCGTTCGCCCGAGACAGGTGCTAGGCATTAATGAAGATGGCTTCGCCAAGGCTTCGGGACCCTTTGGGAATATACCACCTCTTTCGCTCCGAGGAACTCTGCCATCTGTTCAGCCGTAGCCCGTATTTCTCGTGAGACATTCTTGTCCTTTAGCGCGAGTGGCTCGGCATGTACCGCGTTAATGAGCAGTCTCCCGTTTTTTCTGTCCATCCAAGGATCTAAGCGGCCGATGAATTTGTCGCCATATAGAATAGGGAGCACGTAGTACCCGTATTTCCGCTTATTTTCAGGAGTGTAGATTTCCGTGAGATAGTCGAAGTTGAAGAGAAGCTTGGTCCTTGTTCTATCGCAAATCAGATTGTCGAAGGGGGAGAGAAGCGAGACTCTTGGCTCCCACGTGTCTGAATCCATTTCTTCAAGAATCTGGACGTCGTTTCTGTGAATGTAGCGCTCGCCCCTTCCCATTGGTCCGTCCTGGATATCGACCGGGTGGATCTTTGAGTCGGCTTGTAATCGTTTGAGAGTGTCTTTCAAGTTTGGGTAGCGGCCGCGCAGGAAATACCATTTTAGCTCTGATTCGTTTGCGGTGCCGAGCGCTTGGATGGATCGCTGAACCCCTTCATACTCCACTTGCTCTTCTGAGAGTTCCTTCTTTGGCACCCAGCTCGGAAGGAATCGTTCGGATAGGTCGTAGATTTTCTGTTTACCCACACGACCAACAACCATAACTTCCCCCTTGAAGTACAGATGGAAGAGCATTCGAGATACGTCGCTCCAAGATGACCAGCCAAACGAACGAGGCTTCGTTCTGGATTTGTCTTCGAATTGGCGTGAAAGAAGAGGTCCTCTCTCTTCGAGCTGTCTAAGAACGTAGTCTCGTAATCTCGAATTCGCATTAATCCATTTCTTGACTCTTAAACGCCAGACCGGTCCTAGGGATTTGAGGAAGACATCGGGGTAGTTTCTCATCATGTAATAGTAGAGCGGATAGTCTTCCATCAGTACAATCGATGCTTGATGGGCCCAATACTCGAAGAGTTTCTTTTCACTCCAGAGCAGGTTATCCAAGTCGGATATGTCGTAGTTTCCGATTCTACTCCACAGAACGATCTGATGACTCGGCGCTACCGCGCTGATAGGATCTAGCTGCAGACAGCCGATGTTTCGGGTTAATTCTAGAATATCTTTAGAGGTGGGCTTGTTGGGCCTCCTCCCGGCAAGACCTTGTTTGACGACCGCGAGACGTCTAACATTTTCTAGAGAAGTGGATATTCTTTTAGGCACGAAAAAGGAAATCGTCTAGCCTTTTCATAAGGCTAGCTGAATGGGAACGAGTTTCGTAGGGGCGATAAGCTTAACCGGGTATCGGTTAGACGACGAGAATTCGGTTTGAGGCCTACTCGAATAACTGCGAACCTTGTCGGGATGATGCTGTTCATCCAAGTAATCCTCGGAGGCGGTGCTGTCTTGTTGCAATGGCCGGTCATCTACCACATAATCTGGGGTGGGATCAGGTTCGCGGTACTGCTCGTTGCTACCGCGCTAGCTGCGTCGGACTATAGTAGGCAGTCAAGCATTTTCAAAGTGGGCATGGCCGCGATAGCCGACTTCATAGTCCAGATAATTCTCGGGTTCATAGCGTTGAACTCGACTGTGACTGTGGTTATCCACCTCACCAACGCGTTCTTGCTTGGTGTCTTCACCACCTACTTGATCAGCTTCGCGGACAGCGCAGAGAAAACTGGCGCTGTCATCGCCCGGGCTGCGACCAAGGGTTCATCGCTGAGACCAGCATAGCCTCGATTAGCTGTAAACGAAAACTAAAATTTTCGGTTTAATCTGACAGCAGTCTTAGCAAAAGGGCTCTCAGACTTATTGCTTGGAGTTTCCCAATGCTTCGATTAGGGCTTTGGCGACTGCTTCTCCATCGTGTCTGACCCCATTAACATAGAATGTAGGGGTTCCGTTAACACCGCTCCTCACTCCACTCATGAAGTCCTCCTTGATCCGTTTCTGGTATGTGTGCTGAGCTATCTCGCGCTCGAATTTTTGGGTATCCAAGCCCAGCTTCTTTGCATAGCCGAGCGCAGTATTTGGATCGCCGAGAGTTGCTTGGTGTTCGTAGAGAAAGTCGTGCATGGGCCAGAACTTTTTCTGAACCGCGGCCGCCTCTGCTGTTTCGGCCGCGGTCATAGCGTGCTCGTGTATGTTTGTTAAGGGAAAGTTGCGAAAGACGAATCGCAATTCGGGGCCGAGGTTCTTCTGGACCTTCTTAACTTCTGGATATGCAGCGCCGCAATAGGGACATTGATAGTCTCCGTACTCGACCAGTGTCAGGGGAGCGTTCAAGATTCCTTCTATATGGTCGCGTTCGGGAGTTACAGGAACAGCCAGCTTGGGAGCCTCATACCCACTCGCCGTCTCCTTGGCTCGAGGCTCTAGCAGAGTCCTTTTCGCTTCGCTTTTTCGTGTGACCGTTGTAGTTCCAGCCAATTTCGATCCGGATTCCGTCGTCACTTCTGCCTTGTTAAAGATTCTCTAAGGCTGATCAATTACTTTGGTTTAAGAAAAAAGAGGCGCTCACATCTACTTTTCGGTCGGGCGGGAGATGTGAGGCTCTTCGGGGTATTTTTCTTCGTCAGGGTTGGACTTCTAGTTGATAGTCGGTGCGAGTGTTAGTTCCGAATTCGCGTTGGAGTTGCCTTGGACCGATTGTGCGGCACTCTCTATCACTTCTGCCACGTCATCCGCTTGGGATATCATGGATAGGTGTCCTCCTTTGACTTGGATGATGTGGGATTGTGCTCGTTGGGCCATGAAGAGTTGTGCCCATGGGGGTATGACCTTGTCAAGCGTTCCTAGCGCATACCAGGATGGGATTGACTTCCAAGCGGGAGCTCCTGACTTAATGGGTAGAGCGCTTAGGAGTAGCGGACGTTGGGTAGACGCCAGGACTGCGCCTTGCTTACTTGGAAGATCGTTGGCGAAGCATGAGGGGAACACGCTTTGTTTGACGAACAGGTCGAAATCCCCTGGGGTGCCAGGTATTGGCACAAAGTCGAACAGTTTGGTGAAGTCTCCGGCGAGGCATGAGTTGGGTTGACCACTTGGCGCAGGTGCACTGGCTAGGTCTTGAACGGACTCACCTTGGTCAGGTGCGAAGGCGTCAACGTAGACAAGAGCCTTGACGTTCGAATTGCCGGCTGCTGCATTGGTGATGACTGCTCCTCCATAGGAGTGCCCGACTAGGATGATCGGTCCCGAAATCGAAGAGAGGAAGCTCGCAATATAGGCCGAGTCTGACGTCAATCCGCGTAGTGGGTTAGGGGGCACGTAGACTGTGTATCCCTCGTCTTGGAGGATTCGTACGACGCGGCTCCAGCTAGAACCGTCAGCCCATGCACCGTGAATGAGAACGATTGAGGGTTTGACGGTGGAATCGGATCTTGCGCTTACAATAGATGCTGGAATAATGAGTAGAGCGAGGATTGCGAATGGAATGACTTTTTTCATTTCTATCGTTTCACCTCCGCTAGGGATAGCCTATTTTTTGGGTGGTGAATAGTTGATAAAGTGGCGGCTGATGGAATGATAGTTGGATTAAGTAATATCCCGAAAAAAGAACGGGGAGAAGTGAAGTGGTAAAGAACAAATTGTTTTTCGATGTAGCTTCGTCTCTTGACGGCTTTATGGCGCCTGAAGGAATGGATTTGGCACATTCGGCCGACCCAGACTATAAGCAGTGGATGAACCAATGGATGAAACTCCAGAAGTGGGTGTTTCAGCAACGTTTCTTTCGCGAGAACCTCAAGGTTGGCGAGGGCGGTGAGACCGGCCATGACAACCAGATGTTAGAAAAGACATTCAGACGCACTGGGGTGAGCATTATGGGCAAGCGGATGTTCGATGGGGGAGAACGCTTCTGGCCTGAAGAGGCACCTTTTCACACACCAGTCTTCGTCTTGACCCATACAGTTCGCAAGCCATGGGAACGCCCTGGCGGCACTACTTTCTACTTCGTCAATAATGGAATAGAAGGTGCACTTGGACAGGCTCGAAAAGCTGCTGGGAACAAAGACATCAGAATCGCCGGGGGCGCTGACGTTATTCAACAATATCTTAACGCTGGAGTAGTCGACGAGTTTACCATCCACTATTCCCCAGTGTTTCTCGGCAATGGCTCCCCACTGTTTGCAGGAATAAGTAAGAACATCAGTGTAAAAGTCAAGGAAGCAGTCCCATCCAAAGAGGTTACGCATGTTACATTCGAGGTAGAGAAATGAACCAATTCTCTCAGATTGGCTGAGGGCACAGAGCGTCCTAAGATGTGAGCCGGTTCAAACACGGGTGGCGACGTGGGTTACAGTAGACGTATTCTTCTGAGCGTTGCTTTAGTTTCTTCAGTTGGGTTCCTTTGCGTGCGTCGGTTGTGTCGACGTTTTACGAGACATTGGACTATTGCTTTGAGCAGGCGTTGAGGGATATTCTGGGCAGGTCGGTTCAAGGCTCGGTTTACGAACTGCTGGAGCGTAATCGGATTCCTAAGAAGGATATTTCGAGTAGATTCAATGATGTCGCCGCGGTTTTGTTGAGGTTTCTGGGTACCTGTTCGAGGGTAATTGTTCAGAGAACGGTTGTGGAGATGTACAAGCAGTATTCCCAGAGGATCAATTCTTCCTATTGGGACTCTTTATCGGAACAATTGACGGCTCTGGAAGAGACTGTGGTCGCGAATCATCTTGCGCCTCGGAGAGCTTGGGAAAATGTTAGTTTCGACAGCCTGGAAACACTTGATCGATCTGATGATTCGGATGGTCCCAGCCATGCTAGCCTTAGTCACAGCGGTCTCTATCGTTACAAGCGGGGTACTGCGCCTCCAGTGACAGATTCAACCTAGGTTCTCATTCCTAGCAGTCTGGAGTTTTTCAGTGTTGAAGCATCGACCGGAGGGATTGGTGGTGTGTCCCATTGGCAGGAGCAGGTTCGTGGCTGACGAGCAGAGCAGGTCAATGTATCTCTCAGAGTCGTAGACAGTGTTTTCATCAGCAAGCTCTGGAGGCAATGCTAGCTTCTCTGGTACTCCTGCCCAGTCGTGGGTCAGGATGTAGTTGACCCGTTGTCCTGCGTGAACTGTTCCTCCCTCCTTTACCAAATGCCGGGCAGCGATCGCCTGGGGAACTTTGTGAGTATATTCTCCCGGGTCTTTGCTAAGATTCTTCTCTATCACGAGATCTTCTAGAGGAACCTTCCGTTTTCTAAGCAAGATAGCGTATCGTTCTAGGACTTTCAGAGCTTTCGGGATTAGGAGTTTGAATTCGCTGGAGTTGTTGGCTTCCGAGAAGACTCCTAACATTTCCTCCTGGCATTGCCTAACGATGCCGGGTGTGTCGTGTCTTCGGAGATCTATTCCCCGGACCTTGAGGGTTCCGTCTTGGAAGATGCCATAGTAGCGGTTGAGCACTGGAACCCGCGGATCTATTTTCGAGTTGAGGAAGACGACCCACTTGTAGATGCCTTCGAAACTGATCGGGAGATTGAGCTCGCGACTGATCTCACTGCACAGTTCCTCGTACTCTTCAGCTGTAGCACTGGGTTTCCTGAGCCACATTGAATCCACTATTCCATGGACGAGTTGGAATCCATGGGCTTCGGCTATGGCTACTGCTTGTTTGAGGACCTTCCTAGAGAAGGCGCACGTGGCTATGTGAGCGTCTATTTTTCCGAATCGAGCGTTCTTAAATCCAAGATATCCGAATGAACAAACTAGAATCCACTTAAGCGCAGATTGTCGCTGATCGTAGAGACTTTTCTCAAAATCATCTCTGGCTTCTTTCTTTCGTGTCTTGTAGGTGGCACGTTTTGTGAGTAGAATTTCTAGGGAGAGTGGAACGATTCCGGTCCATCGTTGGCAGATGTTGTAGTCTAGTTCTGGGACGCGGTTGGTGGAGTCTGGGCAGCATGAACATTTGACGGTTTCGCCGCTGAGATTCTTCTGCCACATGATCTTTGGGTAGAGGCTGGTGAAGTCTAGTTCTCCGATATGGTCATGGATTCCATATTCTGGTTCGTAGATGAAGCCTCCACGGTCTGCTACTACAAGCTCGTTTCCGTCCTTCCATTCTTCAGGCTGGTTCTTGTTCCATGGTATGAGGACGTCTTGTTTGATGGCGTGGTATAGTTGGAGGCTGGTCATGTTGGTCCCGATTGTTGCTCTGCTGGCGCGTTGGATAGGCATGATACAGGTTCTTGAGACTTCGAATAGTCCGGTGAGGCCGCAGTCTGCGCTGATGAACGCGTTGTGCTGGTCTACATGTAACCGGCCTAGTAGTCGGGCGGCTGTTTCCCGGTAGAGTATCTTTCCATATGAGAAGTAGCTGTGGCCCTGGACTTCGTAGACATGGAGGGGGGACGGGTCTCGGCCTAGGATTAGCTTGTCTAAGATCCTGTTTTCCTGGGATCGTCGGGCTAGGTAGGGGAAGATGAACGAGTCTCCACCTTCGGTGACAACAACATCCGGGTCTTCTACTTGGAAGGCTTCAATGAGTCCTAGGATCTTTTCAGACTCGTCGCCCGAATCTATGGTTAGAGATCCACTGTCGCCGTCTATCTGGACTGAAGCGAGTTCGTCTTCAAAGCCGCGGATTCTTCTAGTCTTCTTGGTATTGACTTGCAGCTTGACAGTTTTTAGAGGAGGTATCTGGTAGTCAACGGATTCCCGTGAATCTTGGAGGGTCCACTGGACTCCGCTACTTGTTTCTTCTGCTTCGATTAGTGCGAGTGGGAAGAGGTCTTTGTGGTAGAGGTACATTTGGGGCGAGGGAATATCGATATCGTAGAAGCGGAATTTGGAGTAGCGGCTTGTCTTCTGGATTTTCTTGGCGAGGTCCGCGGCTTCCCTGTCACCGTCAACCTCTACTTCTAGGACTCGAGATTTTTCTTTGTCGCCGGCCTTCTCGTATTTTTCTACGAAATGGGAGTTGGCTATTTCGGGTTGGCAGGCGAGTTCTAGAAGGTCTCGGTAGTTGCCGCCTATGTGGATTCTTGGCTTCCAAGGATCGGTCAGTCTTACATGATTACCATCTGTTTTTTTGATCCATATGATCATCTGGCCGGGTTTGTGGTAGAGGTCGAGAATCCAGCCTGTATGCTTCAACTCTAACGGCCCAAGGCTTGGCGCTGGGAGGATAGTCTAAAACCAGGAGAGTGGACTGAAAACTAAGGGAGAAGATTGAGCAACTAGCACAGGTCCGCCCGGTACCACGTCAAAGTGCGAGATTCGAGGAAAATGATCCAGTTACTCGCACCCGCCCCGGCTATTCTTGAGTTTGTTTGAACCCACATTATCAGAATAGCCTGCTTGCCGCCATTACGGTCAGTTCTCGTAAGATGGCTTGTAACTATGGTTGTTATAGCGTTGATTACGACACATTAACGTGTTGATCTTTTCGAGAATGATAATACAAGGAAGCGTAGCTAGCCTGTCTTTCAATGATAGTCGACCTTCCCTCTGGGACCCTGCAATGGTCAGGGCGGTCGCTACAGAGGAGGAAAAATTCGATGAGACGTTACGCTGGTCTATTCAAGATGCGATAAGGAATATTCTGGGCGAGAGCGGGCTGGAAGCTGTCCGTTCTATTCTGCATCTGGATCAGTTGGCGAAGAACCCTGGAGAGTTTCACAGCCAGATGGATCGTATTTTCGGACGGGGAGTCCTTGCTATTGAATCAGTAGTCGTCAAAGCCCTATTTCGAAGGCTGAACCTGCACTACGTGGAAAGTGGCTTGTTCGACTTTGCACGGTACGTCAACCATGCAAAGAGAGAGTTCTCAAGAACACGGTCGAAGGGTATGGTGCCAATATGAGCGCTAAGAGCGAGACTGTACCTGAACGTAGTTAGAGTATGATCTTACTGTGTCAAGTTCTGAGACGCGGATAGTTGCTCTTCTCTGTTGAGCCTTCTCTCTAGCTCTCGGAGCTTCTTGTGTTGAGCGAACAGCATTGAGATGATGAGTGGTGTCTCTTTTACTGGGGAGACCAGGGCGCTACCGGCGGAAGCGTACAGCTTGCACTGGTTAAGCAGGTCTTCGAATACTTCCCTGTCCTCCATGCGCAGTGACTCCTGAAACCTTTTCATTTTCTCGATCTCTGCTTCAACAACCATTCTCCATGAGGGAATCGTTCGTCCCATTAGAGATACCTCGCGAGCGTCTGATCGTCCAGGGTGACGACTTCTGTTTCTTGCTCAGGGATGAAGGGATGTCTCACGACTGTGAGCTGGATGTAGGCTCCGTGATCGGTTAGTTTGGCGGAGACGTGGGAGGTCCGGTTTAGGATGTTGCTCATGCTCTTGCTTCTAGATTGTAGGTTGGTGATGATGATGAGGATGTGCTTGTGCTCGGCGAGATTGGCTAGGAATCGGACGTTTTTGTTGAAGAGGTCGAGCGCTTCCTTCTTGTCCCGGACGTCAGGGTCGCAGTAGAGTGCTGTAATATCAGATACGATTGCGAGCCTGGCATCGTATT
>Ga0209802_1003644_pt1 | contig 10287 bp, 10 predicted proteins | sample GraSoiAngelo_129_FD_185886 | JGI IMG/M metagenome (GOLD analysis project Ga0209802, IMG submission 185886) | Grasslands soil microbial communities from the Angelo Coastal Reserve, California, USA - 14_0927_12_40cm (SPAdes) (version 2) | ecosystem: Environmental > Terrestrial > Soil > Grasslands ... | reverse complement strand
GCCGTCCGGCGTCGCGAAAAACAACCCTTCCTGTATGCTGTCAAAAAGCTCGCGATACCGCCGTTCCGCTTCTCGCCGGTCGGTAATGTCCTTCAATACGTGGATCGTGCGTGTATCGTCGTCAGCCGCGCCTGGCGTTCGGGACGTCGAAACAAGAAAAATACGCTCCGCCGATGCCGCCACGTACTCTTCCTTCGCGCGATCGGTATCCCGGCAGAACGGGCATGGCAGATCGCTCCCCGTTTCCGCAATTTGCCTCAAGCTGCTCATGGCTTCGCCGACTAAGGCTACGGGCGGCACGCCAAGGTGCGAGGCAAGCGATCGGTTCGTTCGAACGATATTCCACGCCCGATCGTGCACCACAATGTAGTCGCTGATCGCATCGATGTCTTCGACCCATTGCCGTTTCGAACGCTCCAGTTGCGAGAATCGCCGGAAATTCTCCAGGGACAGCGCCGCATGGCTCGCCAGCGCATGCAGCAAGCGTTTCTCCCCTTCGCCTAGGGTCTTTCGTTTCCGGAGCAAGCACAGCGTTCCCAGCCTCTCGTTGTCGCTCGCCGCGATCCTGACAAACACGACCGCTCCGGGCTTTTCCGGAAGTGCCAACTCTTCTGAAGTTTCCTTGGGGATCGCGCGCGTTTCCACATCGTTCTGGCTGTCCTGCGCGCGCGAAATGATCCAGTTTGCGGCCGCTTCCGCTGTTGAAGCTCCGCCACGCATCGCGTGAAGTTCCGTTTCGCGTCCACGGTAAACTGCCACGCCGCCCCACATCGCGTCCAGCATTCGCGTCGCGCGGAGGGCAAACTGTTCCAGAAAATCAGGCAGATGCCGCGACTGCGCGGCCTCAACGGCCAGTTCCATCAATTCTACTGCGTGCTTCGATGTTGTCGGTGATGGATCCACGCCTCCACGCCGGGGCATGGAATGTCGCGATTCTCTTGTCTTTATTCTGCGCATTGACAAAGGGGAAGCGCCGCGCGTCTCAAATTGGGAGGCGTTGCTCCTCCCCAACCCTACCGGGGAGTCTCAATGTGAGTCAATTGCCGGGCCACGTCGTGTGGCGAAATCGCCTACAGCTGTTGTGCTTCCCAATCTCTTCCCGTCTCAGGCTGAGACCATAGTCGGCAGCACCAAGCCTACCTGAGACAAATAGTACTCCACGACCCGACTGCCGCTAACCCTCCGAATTCCGCATAACTTGTTCTTCTTCACTACTTACCCATGTTCGAGAGGACCTCATACAATTATACGTGCGCCTCTTTGCCTTGGCATCCCACGTGCCTTCTCCTAAGCGGGGAATCTTCACATCCTTTTAGGAGTAGTGTCGATGCGAATCAGCGGGTGGAGGAAGTGGGCCGTTGCTGGAGCCGCAGCGCTCATTTTGTCGGGCGCTTCCGGATTTGCTCAGTCGGGTTCGACGGATGAGTCCAAACGCAAGGTCAAGATCAAGACCTTGCCCGTTTATCCGGAACTTGCCAGGCGAATGAACGTGGCGGGCAAGGTCAAGATTGAAGTGGTCATCACACCGGACGGACGTGTTAAGAGCACGCGCGTCGTCGGCGGACATCCGTTGCTGGTCCAGGCTTGCCAAGACGCGGTGAAGGAATGGAAGTTTGTGGCTGCGCCGGAAGAGACCACGCAGGTTGTTGAATTCGAATTTCATGCCAACTAAGGCATCAGTTGCAGAACGGTTGTTCAGGCAGAAGCGGCCATCTTCATGCTGTCCTGCCGAGGTGAGCGGAGGCATTTTGCAATGACGATCGGAAAAAAGCTTTACGCCGGTTTCGGCCTGATTCTTGGCGTCCTGGTCCTGCTGTTCCTCGTGAACATCTTCGCGGGTTTCAAGGAGAAATCCGCGCGGACGGACGCAAGTATGGCCCTTGAGAGCGTGCGCACTGTCGAGTCCGTGCGCTATCAAATCATGCTGAATCGCCTCAACATGAACAACTTCCTGCTCAGCGGCGATCCTCGCGATGAAGAGAAAGTGAACAAAGGGCTTACGGACATTTCCGACCTCGTCAAGCGCGGCGAGTCGCAAGCAGGCAATGAAGTGGTCCGCACCGCACTCATCCAGGTGGAAAGCACCGAAGCCAGTTGGGCGGACAATTTTGCCAAGCCGCTCATTGCCAAGCGCCATCAGGTCGATTCCGGCGACGCTACCGTCTCCGACCTCCAGATTTTTTATCTCCAGAAAGATCCTTCGTCCTGGCTGACGAAGTCTTCTGTCGTTCTGGATCAAAGCAATGCCGATATCACCAAGTTTCTCGATCAAACCACCAAGTCGGCGAACACCGCGAGTGCTGTCAGCGCTTTCGTGACCATCGGTGGAACCTTGCTCGCCCTTGTCGCCGGAGGATTTGTCGCCGTCTGGACCGCCAAGTCCATCACCGAACCTTTGACGCATCTCATCACCGTCGCTCGCGAAATCGGCGATTCGGGCGACCTCGATCAGAACATCGATATTCACCGCAACGACGAAATCGGCGCTTTGGCTACTACTTTCAACAATATGGTGGCCTATTTGAAAGAAATGGCCAGTGTTTCCATGGCCGTTGCCGAAGGCGACTTGACCGTGGAAGTCGTTCCGCGTTCGAAACGCGACACCCTGGGCAACGCTTTTCTGCGCATGTCCCACGGGTTGCAGGAACTTGTTCGCACCACTCGCGATTCCGCCGGCCAGGTTTCCGCCGGTTCCAATCAAGTTGCTGGCGCAGCCGACGAATCCGCCAAGGTCAGTGTTCAGGCCTCGTCCGCGATTGAAGAAGTCACCAGCACGATGCACGAGATGAGCATCAACGTGCAAAACGTCGTGAAGAACACGCAAGTTCAGGCTTCCAGCGTAGCGGAGACCTCCGCTTCTATCGACCAGATGGTCACTTCAATTCAGCGCGTCGCCGATACCGCAAAGGTTTTGCTCGATATCGCCAACCGCTCGCGTGAGGAAGTGGTCACTGGCATTCAGACCATGGAAAAGGCCACCGATGGCCTAAACCGCACCAACCAGGCCATTCAGTCCTCTGCGGAAATCATCAACATCCTCGGTCATCGCGCCGATGACATCGGAAAGATCATTGAAGTCATCGATGACTTGGCTGAGCAGACGAACCTGCTCGCACTCAACGCGGCCATCGAGGCGGCCCGCGCCGGTGAACACGGCCTTGGCTTTGCCGTCGTCGCCGACGAGGTTCGCAAACTTGCTGAAAAGTCCACGCAGTCCACCAAGGAAATTGCCGACCTGATTCAAAGCATCCAGCGCGAAGCTCGGCAGGCCGTCGAAAACATGGAGCGCAGCACGCGCATCGTCGAGGAAGGTCTCACTCTCGGCAACGACCTGGGCTCCGCGCTGCACAAGATTTCCAACGTGGTCACCGAAGTCTACAAGTTCTCTCAGGAAATCGGCGCTGCCACTAACGAGCAATCGGTTGGCTCTTCACAGATCGCCAAAGCCACCAGCCGCCTCACAGAAATTACTCAGGAAATCAATTCCGCCGTGGAAGAACAGGCTTCCGGGGCGCAGGCTGTTGTTCGCGCCATGGACAAAATGCGCGAACTCGTGCAGCAATCGGCTTCCAGTTCAACGGAACTTTCTGCGGCCGCCGAACAGATGCTCAAGCTCTCGCGCAATTTACTCGACAGCATGGACCGTTTTGTCCTCGACCGGGCCAACCAGCAGCGCCCGCGCCGCGGCGAATCGTACGGCGGCAAGCGTCGTGGTGCGGAATCGGACCGTTCGCAAGAATCGGAGTACGCCGAACTGGTTCGTTCCTAGAGGGCCGGAGACCTCTCGATGGAAAAAGATCTTCAAGTCGTCGGTTTTCGCATTGGCAATGAAACGTACGGTGTTCGCATTGCTGCTGTGCGAGAGATTGTGCGTGTACCGGAGATTACTTCGGTCCCCAGCGCTCCCGATCTGATCGAAGGTGTCATCAACCTCCGCGGGAAAATCATTCCCGTCATGGACCTTCGCAAGCGGTTCGGCCAGACCGAGATTCAGAACGACAAGAGGAATCGTATCCTCGTCGTCGAGCTGAACAACAAGCTGGTCGGACTCATCGTCAACGCGGCTTCGGAGGTCCTGAAGATTCCGCCCTCCGAGATCGAAGCCCCGGGCAGCGTCTTTGCGGAAGGCGAATCCGGATACGTCACAGGCGTCGGCAAATTGAAGGGACGCCTCATTATTCTGCTGGACATTTCCAAACTGTTGCATCGCCCGGAGTTCAAACGACTCGAGGAGGCCGCGGAACCCGTCGCTACCGCAAGGTAAAGTGTTTTTCCGGCTTGCTGGTAAAACAGCCGGACTGCGGGCCCGCTCCACGAAAACACAATGGGAACGATTACTGCCCAGGTCCAACTCACCGAAGCCGAGCTGAAGCTTCTCCAGACGCTGGTCTACCAGGAATGCGGTATGTTCTTTGATGAGCGTCGCTCTCACTTCCTCAAAGATCGCCTACAACGCCGTCTGAAAGCCTGCCAGCTCGATTCTTTCTATGCGTATTACCGCCTTCTTACGAGCAGGGAAGGACGCGCTGAGCTTGCTCTCCTTCTCGAAAATCTAACCGTCAACGAAACTAGTTTCTTCCGTAATCGACCGCAGCTCGATCTCCTTCAAAAATCCGTTCTTGAGGATATTCTGCGCCGTAAGCAGGAGCGCCGCGATTACACCCTCCGCGTCTGGAGCGCTGGTTGCTCCGCCGGCCAGGAGCCTTACACCGTCGCCATTTTGATCTGCGATGCGCTCGCCTACTACTACCTGCGGAATCCGCTTCCCTTCGATATGCCATCGCCGAAGCCGCTCATTCCTCCGCCATGGAAGGTGGAAATCGTCGCTTCGGACATCAGCTATGCCAGTCTTCGCGTTGGGCAGGAAGGTCTCTACACCGAGCAGCAGATGGAGCCCGTGGATTACACCTGCCGGCTCCGCTATTTTGAAAAAGCCGGCGATAAGTACAAGGTCAAGGCGCAGCTCAAAGAACTCGTGCAGTTCGATTTTCACAATCTGAAAACCGAGTTCCTGCCTCGCCGTAACGACATCATCCTGTGCCGCAATGTCATGATTTATTTCGACGAAGCCGAACAAAAGCGTTTGATCGAAAAGTTTTGGCACTGCTTGAATCCGGCTGGATATCTTTTTGTTGGGCATGCGGAAAGCCTGTTCGGGTTGTCCCAGAAGTTCCGCATGGTCCACGAAAACAACGGCACCGCTTACCAGCGCAACGAGGTCACTACGTGAGTCGTCCCCCCGACGATCGCGGCGGCGAGCTGCGGGCTCTTTTCTTTGAGAGCGCCAACGAGATCCTTCAGTCCCTCAATGAAGCGGGACTGGAGCTCGAAGCTCGTCCCTCGGACGAGGAAGTCATTCGCCGGATTCGCCGCGCCATCCATACCTTGAAAGGTGATTCCGCCGCCTGCGGTTTTCACAGACTCAGTGAGCTCGCCCACGAATTGGAAGACGTGCTGACGCCACAAGTCGCACAGGCTCGCGGCGCCGATTTGGCGGAACTCGTTCTTACCGCCGCCGACAGTTTTGGCGCCATGCTCACCTGCTACCAGCGCCGCAAGGAACCGCCTGCCGTGGATGCCCTCCACGCCATGATTCGTAAATTATTGGAAGCCCCCGCATCTCAGAAGGCTGCTGTTTCTGCCGAGCCTCAATTGCCGGCGCAATTTGCCTGGACCGAATACGAACAGCTTATGATTTCGGAAGCCGTGCATCGCGGCGAGATTGTTTACAACGTCGCTCTCCGCATTGACCCCAACAGCTTGATGCGCGCCGCCGCTTTCCAGCTCATTCGCAATGTTCTTCATGGTAGCGGTACCGTCATCGCTTTGCGACCGGAAGACAATGTGGCTGCCGCCACCGTGGAAATCGTCGAAGCCGCCTTGGCCAGCTTTCAGTCGGAAGAACGGCTTCTTCAGCGCTGCCGCATTCCTTCGATCGTTGCCGATGTGCGTCTCGAACGCGCTGCAAACGCGGAAACCCCCGAACATGAATTGCTCGGTGACTTATTGGAGGCGCAGGCGGCAAAATTGGCCGCCGGGGTTGCCGATACGCACGAAAGCGCGCTGGCAAGCAGTTCCAGTTCTTCGGGTTCTGCTGCAACTGCCGTTGCGGAAAGCACGCTGCGCGTTGATGCCGCCCGCGTCGATGCCGTCATGAATCTCGTGGGCGAATTGATCATCGGAAAATCCATGCTCAATCGCACGCTCACTGAGTTTGACCAGAAGCACGCCCGAGATCCCTTGCGTGCCAAGCTTGCCGACGCCATGGCGTTTCAGGCGCGCATCTTAGATGAGCTGCACAAGTGTGTCTTGAAAATCCGCATGGTACCGGTTGAGCAGCTATTCCGACGCTTCCCCCGGCTCGTCCGCGACGTCGCCAAGCAGTGCGGCAAGGACGTGGCTCTTGAACTCTCTGGCCAGAACACCGATCTCGACAAAGGTATTCTTGACGCACTTGCGGAACCGCTCATGCATCTTGTCCGCAACTCTGTGGATCACGGTATTGAGCCAGCCGAGGAGCGCGTCAGCGCTGGGAAGCCCGCTCGTGGCACGGTCTATCTCAACGCCTATCACCAGGGCACCCAGGTCGTGATCGAGGTTCGTGACGACGGCCGCGGCATGGACCCCGGCATCTTGAAACTCGATGAGGCCAAGCGCCTGACCGATCAGGAAACACTCAATCTTATTTTCGAATCCGGATTTAGCACCGCTTCCGAAGTAACGGAAGTGTCCGGTCGTGGCATCGGGATGGATGTCGTTCGAACTGTCCTCGATCGCCTCAAGGGGACTGTCCATATTTCGTCCCAATTGGGCCGCGGCACCATCATTCAACTTCGCGCGCCGCTCACGCTTGCGAGCATTCAAACGTTGCTCTTCCGCGTTGGCGGCCGTCTTTTTGCTGTGCCGCTCTCTTCCGTTGTGGAAATCACGCGCATCACCGACCCCGAGATTCATCGTGTGGACCAGCGTGAAGTGCTGCGCCTTCGCGAACAGATTCTTACCCTCGTGCGTCTGGATCATCTTAGTCGTTTGCGTAGTATCGACACCCAGCCGGTTCGAAAGAAACATTTTGTCATCGTCATCGGCGCGGCCGAAAAGCGTTTTGGCCTGGTCGTGGATAGTTTGGTCGGCGAAGAGGAACTGGTGATCAAAGCGCTTCCCGGCGAAATTGTTTCCAGCGATTTGGTCAGTGGTGCCTCCATTCTCGGTGATGGAACGGTTGTCCTCATCCTCAATGTTCCTGCGGTCCTTTCGCGGCTGTCTCGCGCTACGCCACTTGGAGCAATCGCATGAGCGATCGTATCCGAGTTCTCGTTGTCGATGATTCCGCTCTCATGCGGAAACTGATCCCCGCAATTCTTGCACGCGATTCTTCCATCGAAGTGGTTGGCACGGCCATGGACGGCGCCTTCGCACTGAAAAAGATTGAAGAGCTCCAGCCGGATGTGGTCACGCTCGATCTGGAAATGCCCCGCATGGACGGTATGGAAACGCTGCGCCTCATCATGCGGCGCGCTCCTTTGCCGGTCATTCTCTTTAGCACGCATTCAAAAGAGGGCGGCTACGCCACGCTGAAAGCGCTCGCGATGGGTGCTGTGGATTTTCTCGCCAAACCGAAAGATGCCGCCGCAGGCCACCTCGACGACATCGCTGACCAGTTAATTGCAAAAATAAAGGTTGCCAAGCGCGCTGCCGGCCGCAAACTTCCGCCCGCCGTTGTTGGCGAGGAACCGCATGCGCCAAAAAAGGGAAACCGCGCGACGCTGCCTCCGCGCCGTGTGATTGCCATTGGAATTTCAACCGGTGGTCCGAACGCGTTGCAATTTGTCTTGTCGCAAATCCCTGCGGATTTTCTTTCCACAATTGTGGTCGTCCAGCACATGCCCGAAGGTTTCACCGAAATGTTCGCCAAGCGCCTCGATGAATGCTGCTCTCTCGAAGTTCACGAAGCGCGTTCTGGCGATCTCCTGCTGGCCGGCCGCGTTTTAATTTGCCCGGGGAATCGCCACATGATGGTTCGAAGGATGCCGCGCGGTGACATGGTGATTCTCTCCGATGGCGCGCCCGTGAACGGGCATCGTCCGTCCGCCGACGTTTTATTTCATTCCGTCTCGCAGGAATTTGGACTCACTGCCGTTGGAGTTTTGATGACTGGCATGGGCGACGACGGAGCGGAAGGGCTTGGCGCAATCAAGGCGGCCGGAGGAATGACTGTCGCACAAAGCGAAGACACTTGCGTCGTCAGCGGCATGCCGCGTGCGGCAATTTTGAAAGGTTATGCAAACAAGATTATTCCTCTCGATGGACTTGGTGCGTACCTGGTGAACAATTATGGCGCGGAACGCGGCGCCACCGAAAAAGTCGAGAAGCACGAAAAGCTTGAAAAGAACGATAAGAACGAAAAGATCGAAAGGACACCTGTGCCATCCCAGCGCTCGTGAAAGCGAGAGCCGGGATAAGGAGAAGGCCATGAAACAATTTGCCGCTCTGCTTCGGAAAGACAATCAGCCGGTTCGCTACCTGGTGGTGGACGATTCCGTCTTCGCGCGCAAGAATCTCATCAAAATGATCGAGATGTTCGGCGGTGAAGTGGCCGGCGAAGCCGGAGATGGCTTGACGGCCATCGCGGAATTCAACCGGATTAGTCCGGACATCGTGCTCATGGACATCACCATGCCGCAGATGGAAGGGATCGAGGCGGTGGAGCGCATTGTGCGGCAGCACGCCAACGCCCGCATCGTAATGGTCTCGTCCGTCGGATACCAGGAAAATATCCTGGCGGCGCTCCAGAAAGGCGCGAAGCATTTTGTCCAGAAGCCGGTGAAACCGGAAGTGCTGTACGAAATTCTTCGGTACGTGCTCAGCGACGATCCCAACGCCGTTGGCGCGCCGGTGGCGCTGGCAGGAGAACACCGCTCATGAGAATGGAATTGATTCAGCCGTTCATCAATGCCGCGGATGCGGTTTTCGCGGAGTCGCTGCAGGGGCCGACGAAAATCGTGGACCTGGAAATGGATGGAGACGCGTATCGCCGCAAAGGCGTTGCCGCGCTGATCGCCATCAAGGGCGACATTGAAGGCCGCGTGATCCTCGACTTGTCGCCGGAAGTGGCGATCAGGGTGGCGAGCCAGCTCGCGGGGACGGAAGTGGAAGCCAGCGAACAAGTCGTGAAAGAAACGGTTTGCGAGCTGGCGAATATGGTCATCGGAAATTCGGTGACGTTGCTGAACGACCAGGGATTTCATTTCAAAGTCTTTCCGCCGGAAGTTCACATGAATGAAACGGGATTGGCCGGAAACGCCGACACGGAAGCGCTAGTCATTTGCATTGAAACGCCGTGCGGCGGAATTTATTTGAATATCGCGATGCATTACTTGCATCGGCGCCGGCAGGAGCGCAACGCGATTCCGGCGCTGGACTGAAGTAAGCAGTGTCCCCGACAAAGTCGAGGCGGGCCCGTGTTCCGTCACTCGTGTCCCGTGGCTCCGACGGATATTTCCTCAGGGGTTGTTCGCCGTAGTTTCATTACTTTTTACTTTTATGCACTTTCGCTCGAGTACCCGCAGGCGCTTTCCTCTTCAATTTGATCCGATTGTAATCAACAGCGGCACGGACGAGATTTTTTAGAGCACGCTCATTAATCGTATCGCCCTCGAATAAATCGATCGCTCGCCACGCGTTGCCTCCGAGGCCCGCGTTGAAGAGCTTGTCAGGGTCCGGAAGGCTCGCCCCGTGGGAAAAAGTAAGCTTCACCTTATCTTTGTGGGCGTTGCCGACCGCGATGATTCCGTCGCGAGACCACACCGGGCTTCCCATCCACTTCCATTCCTCGATGATCTCCCGGTCGGCGTCAAGGATGCTCTTGCGGATGCCGGCGAACGTTTTGCCACGCCAGTCTGTGAGTCCTGCGATCAGCTGGTCAATACGTTCCGATGGATTCATTTGATTTTTATGCCTCTCATTCTTGTCCCGTTTTCATCCGAGTAGTTTTATTGGGTAGCCTTTAGGGGGAAAGGGTAAATTTGAGTCTTTCTATCAGCGCGCCGACATTGGCAAGGGACGGCCATGCCGGCAGCGGTTCGCTACAGCATCTTGTTAGATCGCTCTTTTCGAAATAAGTCGTCGAAGGACATGGCCTTTCCACATCCACAATCCCGAAAGGAGCAATACAGGAAGAAAGATATACCGAACAGTGGGGGCGTAATTTGGAGTGTCCGAGGGTGAATCATAAATGTAACCGAGTATCGGAATGCCACAAACGATGTGAATCCAGCGAAAAATCGAACG
>Ga0209802_1003642_pt1 | contig 10293 bp, 10 predicted proteins | sample GraSoiAngelo_129_FD_185886 | JGI IMG/M metagenome (GOLD analysis project Ga0209802, IMG submission 185886) | Grasslands soil microbial communities from the Angelo Coastal Reserve, California, USA - 14_0927_12_40cm (SPAdes) (version 2) | ecosystem: Environmental > Terrestrial > Soil > Grasslands ... | reverse complement strand
CGGTGCCGGGTTCCAGCGTCCATCTACTAGGGCTGCGGTCCGCGAAACGCACCGAGGTTTTTCGGCCCGATTGGATCTCAAAGATTGAAGGGGAAGCGCACGGCACCACAGTTAGCCAGTGTCCCGCCTTATAAGAAAGCCACAAATCTAGTCGGCTGCGGTCAGGCTGACCTCATAGGAGACGCAATAACTGATCTCCACGTCGTTCTGCGTTACTGTCGCGGGGTGATTCCGGAACCTTATTGTCGTCAACTCGAAGCAGAAGCTCCCAAACTCAAGGTCGCCCTGGCTGCGGCTGCATGGCCGCCAGGGGTTTGGCTCCAAGACTCAAATATTTCGAACCTTGATTTGATTGCTTTTCCCAGCGGGATCGGTTGGTCCGCTCAACTGCATAACGTGCATCTAGACCGCGATGTGCTCGCGGTGATTTGGTACGCTCGGGACGGCGATTGGGATGTGTGGAGAGTTTTGCCCGCGATTTCAGGACCGCCCGATCCCGAGAATGTGTCCGAGACTGCCGATCGCATCTATCAATTCAGGTCGCATCTGAAGGCAAGGCAAGAGCATACTTGTTTGGCAGATGGGAAATATCGCGCCGAAGTTTATTTGAACGGTCAACAGGTCGGTGAGAGCGTCACCTCGTTGCAGGCCGGCCCCTTTGCTCCATCCTCCTTCAGCGACTTGAATTTGGCAATATGCAGTCCTGCAGACTGGCACAGCGTCCAACCTTCACCACCTGCTGCTCTTGATTTGGTCAGGTCTAACCTCGCCCCCGGCGGCCAGCGGGGCGCAATGCTTTTCACTTATTACAATCCTCAGCTTGAATCGGATGAAACCACCGAGGAACGGTTCATGCGAAAGTCCGCATCTTACCTTTTGGGGGAAACGACCCCGGCATCTCCTCCGGAAACCGCCTGCGCAGCCTACCCCAAAGAGCCAGGAGTCAGATATGCAAGATATCGCCACGGCAATACTGCCGTGCTGGCCAAGAGCTGGATTGCTGATAACGGCTTTGCTTATGTCGGATTAGTGTTTGATCACGCGGTTCAAGCTGATCCCGTGGAAGAACCCTCGTTTACAGCCAGGATGTTTGAAAACTGTAATGCTTTGGTTTCCATTACGAATATGTACTAACTCCAGCAAAATCCGTCTTGCTAAAAACTCACTCGCCCGTTAGAAACCTGTACTGCTCCCCGCTCAGCGGCACCACGCTCAATCTTCCCTGCCGCACCAGTGGCGAATCTGCGAATAGCTTTTGAGCCTTGATTTCCGCCAGCGTCACCGGTCGCGGCAGTGCCTTACCCGCCTTGATTTTGACTCGCGGATTTTTCGCATCCGATGCATCCACCGACACCACTGCCGCCGTTCCCACCGCGCTTTTGTGATCTCCCGTCTCGTAAATCACCAGCCGCTCACCCGGCTTCATACCACGCAGGTGCTTCAACGCCACTGGATTCGACACTCCATCCCACACCGTGCTCTTGTCGCGTTGCAAATCGACAAACGAATATTCCGACGGTTCAGTTTTTAGCAGGTAGTCCATGAGTGAGATTCTATCCCGAGGAGAGCGCCGAACATCGCGATCGGGCCGCTTAACTTCCTACTTCTTGACTTTTGTCGTTCTACTGCGGTTTCTGCGCGTCGTCTTTCTTCTCATCCTTCTTCTTACTGTTCTGCTGGTCACCATAAATGGTGTACTGTTCCTGCGGCCGCTTCAGCTTGACGGTGATATTCGTGACCGGCCCGGTGATATCATAGTCGTCCCCGAACGTCTGGAAGCCCGGAACCAGCACCTGAATTCGCAACTTGCCATAGGGAGCGCCGTCGAAGCTGGTTTTACCTTCCGCATCGGTCTTGAGCTGCAAGCCGCCGCGCTCCTGCTTGCCATGCTTGTTCACCGGATGCAATATCACGCTGGCGTTACGCACCGGTTTGCCGTTAGTCTCCCTCACCACTAAAAAATTCAGGATGGAACTTTGTTCCCCAGCGGCGCTTCCCACTACGGCCAAAATAGCTACACTCCAAATGATAAAAAGTTGCGTGGTCTTCTTCATGGCTGTCCAGATTCTATGCAATCGAGTGGCCGGTGTCATCTTTCCGGCTAAGCTTCGTCGCCGTGCAGGGACATCTCGACGGCGCTCGCAGGCTGTGCTGTTGCGGCTACACCGTATCGCGTGCGCGACTTGTTGTCATACATCTCGGCATCTGCTGCCTCTATAAGGGACTCGGCATTGCTGGCATCGGGGACGAACTGGGCGATCCCCCCGCTCAATTGAAGTCTATAGCCAAAGTTTTCATTTTTGCGGTTCCAGTCATCAACAAACCCATTCAACCTGTCTAGAGCTATCCGTGCCTCCCGGCGATCACTGTCAGGCAAGATCGCCAGGAACTCATCTCCGCCGTAACGAATGATGATATCTGCCGCACGAAAATTCCTCTTCAGCAGCCCGGCAACGTTCACCAGCGCACGATCGCCGGCAACATGCCCAAAGCGATTATTGAGAGACTTAAAGTCCACCATATCGAGCATGATGACTGAAAGATTGCTTCCCGTTCTCTGAGCACGGGCGATTTCTTTTCCCAGCACTTCTTCAAGGATTCGGCGGTTGAATAGTCCGGTCAAAACATCGATGCGCGCCACTCTCTCCGCTACTTGGAGACGCTTGATCAGATCCCGCCTGGTGATCTGCAGCCGCCTTCTTTGCTGGAACATGTAAATGCCAAGCAGCAATAAGAGCGCCTGCAACCCGAAAAACAGCGCAGGCAGGTTCCGCTCCTTCGTAACTATCGCCCCAAGATTCCAGAACAGATGCGGCAACAGTAACACTAAGAAACCTGTTGCCAAAACCATGGAGATGAAGCCGCCCAGGCACCAGAGCTGCAGGTCGCGGCCCTCAAGGTTCTGCAAATCGCGTTCGAGTTCTTCTGGCCGTTGGCACTGTAGCGATTCAGTCTCTGCCATTTTGTCGTCAATCAATTCATGCACGGGGCTTGAATTGCCTCGATCGAGCTTGTTCTGTAAACGATCGCGATCCTGCTTCTCGTTGGCAGCGCATGCGCGCTTTGGTACGTGAAACCAGTTTCACGATGAGCCTTTCTCTCTGCAAGTAACCTAAGTACCACTTAATCAGGGGTATGCTCATCCATCGATCAATCGGCGGGCGTTCTGTGACGGGAATGGTCGCCTTGTCCGTTTTCGCTGCATGCTCGGTTGCTCGGTTACTCCCGTAATCTCCTTGCTGTTCCTTCCGGCACTATCATGAGAGTGAAATCTGTAGCAATTAGTGTGTTTCTCGTTCATACGCAAAGCCATGACCGATATTCAGCATCTTACGAACCGCGCCGCGCCTGTCCCAATCTTGGCATGGCCCGCGTCGCAGCCATCTTTTTTAGCTGTTCTCACAGCCTTATTTTTCGGTCTATTCGCTTGTGGGCAACTCATCTCCGCCCAGGAAGCTGTACCAAACTGGCTCATACAGGTCCGCGCCGATCTTAAGAAAAATGACCTCACCCATGCTCTGAATGTGACCGAACAGAGGATTGCAAACAACCCCAGCGATCTCGAAGCGCATGGCTGGCGCGGCCGCTTGCTGGCGTGGAACAACCGCTGGCCGGAAGCGGAAACCGAATATCGCTACGTCTTAAACCAGAAGCCCGATGACGTCGATATGGTCATCGGTCTCGCTGACCTGTTCCAATGGCAACGCAGAAGCGCTGAGGCGCTTCAGCTTTTGGATCGGGCACGGGCCCTTGCACCCAATCAAAGTGACATACTCGTGCGCCGCGAGCGGGTACTCGCTTCCTTGCGCACCGCCTCCGAAACCCACACGCAATCTCGACAGTCACTCGCCGCTTCTAGTACCGACCACGATGCTAAAAATGGGCTTGCTGCACATCCCAACGAACCGCGCCACGAGTTGCGGATTGGAACAGATGTAGATTTTTTTAACTATACAAACGCCGCATCTACATTCGATACCACTCTCAACTCGCGCTGGAATCGCTCCTGGTCGACCACATTCGCCCTCGATGAGTACCAGCGCTTCGGAGAGTCCGCCGGCAAATTCACCGGGAAGCTCACCCGTAATCTGGGCAAAGCCGACTGGCTTTCAGCAGGGAGTGCCGTTGCACACGACGCGGGAATCATTCCAAGAGCGGAAGCTTTCTTTGAGTACGGTCACGGCATGCGCCTCCACCATACCTTGGTTCGAGGATTGGAGACTTCATACCAGCAGCACTGGTTTTGGTATCGAAACGCCAGAATTCTGACGCTTGGTGGTACCGGCCTCCTCTATTTACCCAGAGATTGGACTTGGCTGCTGTCCGTATCCGCTGCCCGCAGTGAATTTTCAACCGCCGGTTCGGATTGGCAGCCTAACGGTCATACTCGCCTTGGTTTTCCCCTGTGGCAACGGCTCAGCGGAAACGTTTCCTTTGGCGTGGGGTCGGAATCCTTTGCCCAGATCGATCAAACCGGGCATTTCGCCGCACGGACTTTCGCTGGCGCTTTGCGCTACAAGTTCACTGATACTCAGGATGTAAGCGGATACGTCGCTTGCCAGGACCGGTCCCAGGGCCGCAATCAAACCACCGTAGGAGCCAATTATGGATTTCGCTTCTAATTGGCCCCTGCCCGCCCATCTCGTGATGAAAGGTATCGCGGCGTCTAATCTGACTATTTCCGCGCTGATCACTTTCATCGTGCTACGCCGCTGGTATCGCCGCCGGTACTTTGAAAGACTAGAACGCCACACCAGTGCCATACGTCGCAACTGGGAAGGAATTGTTAGCGGCACAATTCCTCCTGAAAGCTGGCGATTGAAAAGCCTTGATAGCGAGATCGTCGAGTCGATTCTCTTGGATAATCTCGAGTCTCTTCCCGCCGAAGAGCTGCCAAAACTTCTGGAATGTGCCCGCCGGACCGGCTTACTTGATGTGCGAATTTATCAGGCGCGCCACAACAAGGGATGGAGCCGCCGGGCTGCGCTGGTGGCCTTGGGTAGAATCCGCGCCCCCGAAACTGTGCCCGCACTCGCCGAAGCTTTGGATGACCCTGATCCCGAAACTCGCGTGGCGGCAATCCGCGGCCTCGGCCGCACCGCATTGCCTGAAGCCGCAATTCCCATCATCGAAGGATTGCTTTCCGGAGGATTGGCAGGTCTGCCGGATTTTCCCATCAAAAATGCTCTGGCCAATTGCTGTCGCGCCAAGCCGCAATTGCTTCTCACCTATCTGAAGTCCTCTTCCGGCACAGCCCGCGAATTGCTCGCCCGCGTATTAGGCGAATTGGCAACCGCCGACATGGGTGACGAGTTGATGGTGCTCGCCACCGATCCCTTGCCGGAAGTACGGGCGGCGGCCGCTCGCGCCCTGGCTAATGGGAGTCCTGCCGTCGCGTTCCCCATGCTCGCAGTTCTGGCCAATGATCCGGAATGGTTCGTACGCCTGCGAGCTGTGGTAGCCGTCGGATCGCTTCAGGATTCACGAAAGATTAGAGTTCTGCTTCGGGCCATTTGTGATCTCAATCGTCATGTCCGGCAGCGCGCCGCCTGTATTCTCGCCACCATGGAGCCATACCTCACCGAGATATTGGACAAGATTATCGCCAACGACGACCGCTACGCTCTCCAGGCTTTCATCTCCGAACTTGATCGCTCAGGAGCATTTGAATCGGTTGTCAAGGCCATCCACACAAAGTCGCGAGGATCCGCAGTTAATGGATTGCTGGAGGCGCTGAAACAAGGCCAGGCCGCGCTCCGGCCAAGGTCTGCTGATTCCCAAAAATACGAAAACGTCGTGCGTTGATGCTGAAACTCGTTCTACTCTCGAACGCCCTCCTCTTTCTCTACTACCTGACCTCGAACCTCATCTATCTCTTTCTCTTGATTACGGCGATAGTCAAGAGTACATCGCACCAGCAGCGGCTCAGCAGCATGCATTTGGAAAACTTGCACCTCTCTAAATTCACACCACCCGTCACTGTGGTTGCTCCTGCCCACAACGAAGGCGGAAATATTGTGGAATCCGTTGCCGGCCTGCTGGATCTCGATTACCCCATGCTGGAAGTCATCATTGTTAACGACGGATCTAGCGACAATACACTTGAACGCCTAACCGTAGCCTATGACCTCAGACCAGTGCATCTGCTCTATGTTCCTGAAATACAAACCACCCGGGTAAGAAAGCTGTACCGCAGTGTTCGCGACCCGCGGCTTGTCGTGGTTGATAAGGAGTCCGCCGGCACCAAGGCTGACGCCGTGAATGCAGGCCTGAATGTGGCCGGCAGCCCGTATGTCTGTATCGTCGATGCCGACTCACTGTTGGAGCGGGATTCACTTCTCCGAGTCATGTCAGGCATATTTTCGGACCCAGAATTCTCGGTTGCGGCTGGAGGAATTGTGCGTGTCCTCAACGGCTGCTCGGTCTCACATGGTGCCCTCACCCACATTCGTATGCCTCGCAATCCTATTGAGGCCATCCAGGTGGTTGAGTATCTCAGGGCGTTCCTGATCGGGCGTGAGGCTTGGGGGCATTTCAATATGCTTCCCATCATCTCTGGTGCTTTTGGAGTTTTTCGCAGGGACCTTGTACTCCGCATTGGCGGTTATCGTGCGGCGGCAATTGGCGAAGACTTCGACCTCATCGTGCGCCTGCACCGGTTTTTGCGGGAGCGACGAATGGACTACCACATCAACTTCATCCCCGATCCTGCTTGCTGGACCGAAGTGCCTTCCGATCTCAAGTCACTTGCTGGTCAGCGGGCACGCTGGCAGCAGGGCCTGCTCAATACTCTCTGGCTCAATCGAGATATGCTGTTTCGCAGGCGCTATGGCCGCATCGGCATGCTGATTCTCCCCTATATGTGGTTCTTTGAATTACTCGCTCCCGTGATCGAATTGATCGGATATGCCACCATAATCACCGCGGCTCTTCTTGGAATCTTGAGTTCAACCCTGTTCTTTGAGTTTTTATTGTTCGGATATGCCTTTGCGACCATGATTTCGATCGGTGGCGTCCTGCTGGAGGAAATTACCTATCGCCGCTACAATGATTGGCGAGACGTTTCCCGCATGGTGATCTACTGCTTCGCCGAGCACTTCCCCTATCGCCAAATGAACCTCTACTGGCGGCTGAAGGGCTTGTGGCGTTACTGGCGAGGAGACACCGCCTGGGGAGAACTAAGACGCAAAGATTTGTCACAACCACCCGACAGCAGCAAGTCATCGACTCCAGAAACGGCCCAGGCCGCAGCGCGGTAGGGCTTCGAAGAACCCCCGATTCATTCGAAAACGCCTGTACGTTTGTCATTCCGACCCTTTGCGTGCCTCTGTGCGGAACCGAGGTTGAATACAGCGAATCAGATTGCCAATACACCCACTTAGGAGTACGCTTCCCGATACTTAAAGGACGAAGTTCCGCCTCTAACGTGGGGTGGCCCAAACCCCTCCTCCGTGGGCGAGTCCAGCGGAAATGATCTGCGCACAAGGAGAGTCGTATGCGTAGGCTCCTCGTGGCCACCGTATTTGTCTTCTCAATGGTGTTGCTGAGCGGCATGCCCGCCCGAGGTTGTGGTGACAAGTTGCTGGTACTGGGCCGTGCTGTCCGTTTCGGAGCACTTACCGGCGTGCGAGCCGCCAAGATTCTGGCTTACATTCATAGGGACGCGCGCGGCTCCGAGAGTCTTGGCGATCCCCAGTTTCAATCGGCCTTGCAGAAGGCCGGACATCAACTTCACATTGTCAAAAATTCCGAGCAGCTCGAGCTTGCGTTGCACTCTGGCAAGTACGACCTCGTCTTGGCCGATCTCGCCGATGCATCTGCGATCGAATCCGTAGTGCAGTCGAACCCAAACCCGCCCGTCATCGTACCCGTACTTTACGAGCCGACCAAAGCGGAATTCGCCGCGGCCGAGAAACGTTATCATTGCGCGCTCAAAGCCCAGAGCAAAAGCGGGAATTACCTTTCCGTCATCGATAAGGCCATCGAAATGAAACTCGGGGCGGAAGCGAAACTCAAACGCGACCGCAGTAAGACCAGCGGCGGCCTGTAGTCATCATCCACGCGAGGTCGGCATGCGAGTCGCATCCCGTTTGCTACTGTTTCCGACTGCGCTGTTGCTGGCCTGCCAGCTCGTTGTGTCCGCCTTCGGCCAAGCCTGGGTACCTCCTAAAGGCGAAGGCGAGATGGCCATCAGTTACCAGAACCTGTTTACCACCGAGCACTTCAATGGGGATGGCTCACGCCACGATTACGGGCATATTCGCCTGTTCGGAGTTATTCAGGAATTCGACTATGGTGCTACCGATAAATTCGCCGTCAGTTTGAGCGTGCCCTACGGTTTTGGAAAGTACCATGGGCCTTTTCCTCACCTGCTCCCGATTGACAACGGCGACTATCATGGTGCTCTCCAGGACCTGCACGTAGGATTTCGCTACAACGTCCGCGCCCATCCCTTCATGCTCACGCCGTTCCTGGCGGTTGCGTTTCCCAGCCATCACTACGAACACTTTGCGCACTCGGCCGTGGGTACCGATTTGTGGGAGGTGCAAATAGGCATGAATGTCGGAAAGCGTCTTGCTCCGCTCCTGCCCAATGCTTTTTTGCAGATGCGCTATTCCTATGCCATGGTGCAGCGTGTTGATGGTATCCGCCCCAATCGCAGTCGTATCGAGACCCAGTTCGGTTATTTCTTGACTCGCCGATTGTCGGTTCAGGCCATTGCGGCTTCCCAGATCACCCATAGCGGCCTTGATTTCCCCGAGGACTTTCCCTCTAACTCGCCAACCGATGAGCGCTGGAGGCATCACGACCAGATCTCCACCATCAATTTTCTTAATCTGGGGGGCGGAGTGAGCGTTGCCCTTACTCCCTCCTTGCAGGTCTACTCGTCGCTGCTGACTTCCGTTTGGGGTCAGAATGGACACGCGCTTCGCAGCGGAATGAGCGTGGGCATGAGTTGGGGCTTCCGCACTCCATGGGCTCGCCCGCGAACTCAGGCCGCTACTGAACTTCAGCCCCTCGAAGTCGCCGCATGGCGCAAAAAATTCACTCCGCCGACTCAACAACCCTGTCATTGAATCGACCAGCGTCACCTGAAAATTTCTTGCCAGGCACTAGCGGGCGGAGCAGTTTTTTGTTCCGCCTCGCTGATGCGTACGGCAACGAGACGCCAACACCGCCCATAAGGAAAAAAGCACCCGCGCTTGCGGCGGGTGCTATCCAAGTAAAGGATTCGAAGGTTTCACCATTCTCAATTTGCCATCAGTCCTCCCGATCCACTCCTGTCGCATACCCTCCAAACCAACCACTCGGCGTGCCGCCCGCTGGATCTATGTATCCGAAATAACTCGTGCGAAACGACAGGCCAACTGCTCCCAGTCGTCGTGTATGTCCGCGCAGTGAGAACGGCGTGTTGCTGGTGATGCGGTTCGTGTGCACGGTCGTGAAGCTACTGGTGATTGTGTTGAACACCACCTGCTGACGGTATTTGGAAACCTGGATCGGTGTACCCAATTGGAATGATCCGGGATTGTTGAAGTCCCCAGCCGGGCTGGTGTTGAAGTAGATGGTCGTTGTGCCCACACGGTTCACGATCCTCAGCGGACCGCTGGAAACGACCCGCACCGTCGTGGCCTCAGTGAAAAACGTGAACTTTGCCGTAGTTTCGTTCTGAGTTGCGCTGCTGAAAATCGAATTCGGATCCAGCCCTTCGATATTGGACAGATATCCGAACTGGTTTGAGCTCGCTCCTGAGTTAATGACTTGGCCAACGAACTCCATCGCGACATGGTCTTCGCGGATCAAAGCTGCATCATCCTGGGCAGCCAATAATCCGCATGTCAGAACCAGGAACGTTAGCAACAGCACCCACAATTGTTGTTTCGCACGCATAAAACCTTCCTTCTCCTGGGAGCTGATCTCCAGGCTTTCCTCAGCGGCTCCGGGTGTAATTCACCGCCGCGTGCGACACAAGGACGAGCGGGTAAAGATCAGATGAATACTTGGTGAAGGTTGTAACCGCATGAAAAGGTGAGCCAAAGTGCCATTGCGGTAATGCAGTAGTATAGTTAGCCCAATCCTGAAGTGCGATGCCGGAGCAGTTGCTCAAATTCGATGAACTGGAATTAGACCTGGGTTCCTACCAGTTGCGCCGAAACGGTAGTGTTCTCAAGCTCGAAAAGATACCCATGGAGCTCCTGATTTTTCTGGTTGCCAGAAAGAACCAGTTAGTCAGCCGTGAGGAGATCATTGAAAAGCTGTGGGGCAATAACGTTTTCGTTGACTCCGAGCATG